>Ga0302292_1000015_pt1 | contig 126000 bp, 103 predicted proteins | sample III_Fen_N2_1_FD_194553 | JGI IMG/M metagenome (GOLD analysis project Ga0302292, IMG submission 194553) | Peat permafrost microbial communities from Stordalen Mire near Abisko, Sweden - III_Fen_N2_1 | ecosystem: Environmental > Terrestrial > Soil > Wetlands > Permafrost | place: Sweden: Abisko...
TTTTGTTCATCAAATATTTTAAACAATCATCATGAAAAAAATCTCTGTAATCCTTTATTTTGTTGCACTTTGTGCTGTTTATGTAAAAGCCCAATCAGATTGGGTCAGTGGTTCGACTTACGTGGTAGGAACCAAAGTCACAAAAATAATTAATTCTATTACTTATACATTTAGGTGCGAAGCAGCCCAGGGCGTGAATTATAGTGTCGATCCAGCTACTTCCGGAAACTATCAGTGGTCGGTTTATTATGATGGGACAAATATTCAACCTGTACTCGTTGGGAATCTGTATAAACAAGGTGCAAAAGTTTCGGAAGTTCTCGCTAATGGTTCTACCTATAATTTTGACTGTTTACAAGATAACGTTGTTGATCCTAAAATAAATACGAATGGTTATGCATGGGCAATAACAAACGGTTATATTTTACCATGGGTCGATTATCATTATAAAACCATTGGAACCAAAGTTACCTACAACAATCAGATATACTCGCTTATAAAAGAGTCGGTCGTTGGAAATTCATTGCCAACAAATGCGACTTATTGGAAAATAGATGATGAATGGTCTGTAACACCTATCTATAATGCAGGAAACAAAGTCTGGGAAAAAATTGGAGCAACAGTTTATTATTTTACATCAATACAACAAGGGGTAGGAAATGACCCTACACAATCATCGGGCTATAATTATTGGACAGTATCCGTTGATGGAGGAATATTACCCTATAATAATATACTTAACTATTCAATACCGGGAACTAAAGTAACATATAATAATGTCACCTATACACTTATAAAAACAGCTTCAGCAGTCGATATCCCCGGAAATGCACCAAATGTATGGGCTACCGATGCTACATTATCAAGCGATTGTTTCAGAAGTTTGACTTGTACTTCTGTTGTTGGTTTTGATGGAACCGATTACAACAAAAGTTACCAGACGGGAAATACACCTGTATATACAAAAATAAGTCTTAAATTTTATGATAATAGTAATACAACAGCTCAAATATCGAATACACTTGTAAATATGGGGGCTGAACGTAATCCTACTGCACCATTGGTGTTAAATGGAAATGATTTGTTATTACGAGGTTCTACCGATCATTATCATGGATTGGGTTATTATGGCTCATCAGGAAATGTAAGTGATGCAACAACTCCTCAAAAACGAAATTTTGCCGATACTCCAATTGATGGTCCTGTTTTATATGGATGGGCAGGTGGAGCATTAGGTATCCGTCAACGTCAACAGATAGATAATACCACAGGTATTTCACTTGAAAAAATAGCTTTACGTTGGGATTGGGCTAACGTATATATTGGCTCTACAGCTTTGCCAATGAACTTAAACCTTACTGGTTCAATAATTGGAAATGCAACATTTGGAACAACGACAACGACAAGTAAAGTTACTGTTTATGGAACAATGGGTATTGGAACAACTAATGTAGCATTATTGACTCAATATAAACTTGCTGTAAATGGAGGAATAGTTGCTACATCTATGGATATTCAAGGAACTGTACCTGCTTCTGACTTTGTTTTTGAGAGAGATTACAAACTGCGATCACTTTCTGAAACCGAAGCTTTTGTAAACAAGAATAAACATCTCCCCGAAGTACCGAGTGCTGAAGAGTTTAAGAAAAATGGATATAGTGTTGGTGTTATGGACGATATTTTACTCCGCAAAGTAGAAGAATTAACACTATATTTAATTGAGATGCAAAAACAAAATGACGTTTTGAAAGCTAAAGTTGAAAAACTTGAAAAGTCCATCCGTTAATAAGATACTTTTGTTTTTACATTATTAAAACCATAACTATGAAAAAAAATTTCACCTACCTATGTATACTCCTATTGCAGTTGATTGTTATTAGAGTATCAGCACAATCAATTTCTTCATCAAATCGTAGACTTGATAACGATGAATGTCAAAAAAATGCAGAATTTATTTTTGAAGGAAGTATCATTGCTACACGATCATATAGCAATCCAAATTCAGTTTATGAGGTTATTGTTTCGGAATTGATAAATATTACAAAAGTTTTTAAAGGAAACCTAAAAATTGGTACTGTTGAATTAATATACAAAGCATCGTGTGATGTTGTTGGTTCAAAAGATGATCCAATTATGTATTATGAGAAACCTAATGATATTTGCAATAGAATATTTTTCTGCAAATCATCAAATATGTATCCACATGATCGTAACAGTAGTGGTTATACCATAAAAAATAATGTTATTCTTACCGACTATTGTTCATATAGATATAGATATGTAATACATGATTCACAATGCCGAACCACTCGCAAAGTTTTAGGGATATCAGGATTTGATTCAACTTTTATTTCGAAAGCCTCGCTCTATAATTATTTAAGAAATAAATACCAAATAGCTATTCCTAAAAGTGCTGAAAAGCCTAGTGATACAATAGCTAGTCCAACGTATGGACGATACCTTAAAGAATATAGACGAGATGTTTTACATGAAAAAGAACCTACCGACTCGGAACTTGTTGTAAAAGAACAAAAAACATTCCGTATGTATCGCGACTCAGTAGATTCAATAGAGAGTTTAAAATATATCATTAAAATGAAAACGAATATTGATAATCATTATAAAGAAATAAATTCACCACTTTACTATGAATATTATTGGGATGGTTCAATAAGACGATATATGGGAACTGTTGTTGATCCTAACCGGAAAAGACAAACTCGATAATATGAAAATGAAAAACATATATTTGACAGTCATTATGACATGGCTGTTTTTTCAAGTTGGAATTGCTCAAGACTATAGCGGTCCTTTTGCAACGACAGAACTTAGAAAAGATTACTATACTTATTTATCGAGTGATAGTAATATTCCATGTACCGTAGATCCTTCTTATACTAATTCCTTTTTTGTTTATTTGGGTGAGGCACCTCATAATGTTGATGTAAGTGATGTAACATATACTGTTTATTCTAATGATGAAAATGTGGTTAGTACACAAATTGATGAAAAATCATTTTTTACAGGGAAAGGAGTTCCAATTAGATTACAATGTGAAGGTATTAGTTATAGACCGGTAAATATAACAGTTAGGATTAATTATAAATATACGACTAAAACTGTTGATTACCAAGGAACAGAATGGTCAGTAACGACATCTGGTTATACAGAAAATGTCTATTTTTCAGTTATCGTTAAACCATTATATCCTGTTACAGGAGTATCATTGAATTCTATGACTATTAAAGCATGTGGTAATACCTCTGACAACCAAATGATTCCTATCATTACACCATCAAATGCGTCAGTCAATGATGTTGAGTGGGATTCAGAAGATCCTGATGTGTCTGTTGACTATGCCGGTTGGATTTATGCATATAATTATACCGATTATTCTAGACCTGTTAAAGTTACAGTAACAACTATAGATGGTGGACATTCTGCTTCAGCATACATTACTGTTCAGCCTGGTATAATTAGCAGTATAGCTTTAGACCAAACAACTTTTCAACTACCCTGTACACAGTCAAAGACTCTAAAATGTTTACGAACGCCAAGTTGTGCCTCCGTTTCAGTAACATATTCATCAAACAATCCGTCTGTTGCACGTGTTACGAATGCTGGAGTTGTAACCGCAGGCATTATTTGTGGTACTGCGATTATTACCGCAATTGCAACAGATAGTTATGGAAATAGAAAAACTGCAACAGCAACGGTTCAAACGACGCCCTATATTTCGAGTGCAGTTATTAGTGGTAATAAAGCTGCTGGTTTTGGTAATACCCTAACAATCACAGGTGGTGGTTTCGGTAGTTCTCGAGGTTCTGGTTTAAATGTTGGATATGTTTTATTTCAATCGGCAGATGATGGTGGGATTTCATCGCTTGCTGACGATAATGATTTCGATTTTAATGTTGCTGGTGCAAAATGGCAAGATAACCTAATAATTATGGAACTGCCATCTATGATATATGATAACAGTAGTAAAGAAAAAACAAATTTAGGTGTAATTGGTTCAGGTTTTATTTCAGTTTCGACTAAAAATTTGTCGCAAACTAATTCTATATTTTTAAACATACCACAATCTTATATACAATCAACAAGAAAACCTGATGGCTTTAAACTTAAGACTATTCCTGTTAATTATTTACGAACAGTTGGAGGTGTAGATAATAGATCTATTCCGGGAATAAAATTTACCATAGACCCTCTTTCTCCTCCCAGTGCAGCTGCGTTATTAGTTATAAAAAGAGTTTTTGCTGATTTATCATGTAGTCTTCAATTAGATATTTCTATTGATGAAACTTCTAGTTCTAAAAACGTCATAAAATTTGGTATTCCTAGCGATCCAACATATTTAATGGAAACGGGTGCTTGGGGGCAGATGAATACAACAATTAGTAGTCGACCTGATGTGTGTTATCGAGATTATTATACAATAACAATTAATAGTTCCAAAGTTTGGAATTATAGTTTACCCGGAACACTAATAGCTTCTACTGAAAAAGACTTTTACCATGCTTTTCTTCACGAAATGGGACATGTTCTCTGTTTAGCACACTTAAATACTACGGGTGACTTAATGTGGTACAATTTAAATGATCCTTTAAATAATATTCGTCTTGGTGGGATTAACAGTACTAATTGTGCAAATGCTGTAAACGAATTGAATACAATAACAGCTGTTAGTATTTTAAATAAAAAACTAACAGCTACACCAAGCAGTTGTATAGTGCCAGCAAAACCAAATATATTTGCAACCCCTTTATCGCCATGGGATGTAAAAGTCGAATGGTCAGGAAACTATTCAGATGTAGAAACATTTGATCCAGTAAAAGCTTATATAATAACGTGCAGTAATGGAGAGAGTGTAACTGTTACGAATGGTAGTAAATCATATATTTTCCATAATTTAACTCAAAATACAAGTTATTCATTCTATGTGGAAGCACAGAATGATTATGGAATATCTGCGTTTAATGAAATTTCAGTTACAACACTCTATGAAAAAACGCCTCCAACACCGAATATATCTGTAGAATATACTTATGGAACTCCAGTAATCACGTGGTCTGCGGATGTAACACAAACATTAAATTATAAAATATATTGGAGTTCATCATATTATGGACCGTTCAAAACAACTCCATTTTCACAGGACAATACTAACATTAGTAAAAATGGAACATTAAGTGTTGAATTTCCAGGTTTGGGGAAATCTACTTTCTTTAAGATCGTAGCATATAATGATTATTTTGAATCAGTAGCATCAAAAATAGTATTTGAACCAGCATGTAGTAATACTAATGATATAACTCTTAATACTTATGATATTAATAATCAGACTCAATATGCACCCCAAACAGCTAATATTAATTATATATTGAATACTCCGAATATGGCCGTTGTTGAAGCTGGTAAAGCAATTCATATTACTTCAGGTTTTTCTGCAAAACAAGGAAGCTTATTCCATGCTAGCATTGCAGAATTAAATTGTTTTGAAAGTCTAAAATCATATTTAATTGATACGACAAAAGACATAATCTCAACAGAAATTGAAATAACAAAAGAATCTAATATTACAAAAAACATTTTAAATTTTATACCACAACAAAAGGACTCAAATAATACGCAAAGTATCTCAAAAATCAATATTTTCCCAAATCCGACAAAAGGATTAATAAAGATTGAAGTTCAAGATGAAACCTTTTCATTTGAGTTGTATAATACATTAGGCATTCTTATAAAAAAGGATGCAAACTGTATTAATCAGAAACAAATAGATATTAGCAATTATGTAGCAGGCTCTTACTTTTTGAAAGTAACAACAAAAGATAATAGGCAAGAGTCATTAATAATTTTCAAACAATAATAATTAATATAAAATGATAAAAAAAGCAATAATTCTCGTGTCGTTCATTTGTCTATCGCAGTTGCTGATGGCACAAAGAGACAGTACCTATTTTGGAGTAAGCCTATCGGGAGCGGAGTGGGGTCAACCTTCGGAAACATCGTTTTATCCAAGCACCGATTTGTTGGATTATTACCAATCGAAAGGACTTCGACTTATACGTTTACCCATAATGTGGGAAAGAATCCAACCAACGTTAAGCAGTAGTTTAGATGCAACAGAACTTGGTAAACTCACAACTTTTGTGGATGCTGTGGCATCACGAAATATGAAGATTATTGTCGATATTCATAATTATGCACGATATAATGGAAATATTATTGGTGCATTAACGGGAGTTACAACTGCCGATGTCCAGGATTTATGGATAAGACTTGCTACAGAACTAAAGTCGAAATCTTGTATCTGGGGATATGGCATAATGAACGAACCTCACGATATGACAAGCATTACTCCATGGAAAGATATAGCTCAATCAATTATTGACGGAATAAGAACCGTTGACCAATCAACCACTATTATAGTAAGTGGTGACAGTTGGAGTTCGGCAGAACGCTGGCCGACATATAGTAATAATTTAAAAGACCTAATCGATCCAAACAATAATCTTATATTCGAAGCACACTGTTATTTCGATAAAGATGCATCGGGTCAATATGTTAATAGTTACGATGCCGATGGAGTAACCACAGCAACAGGAGTAAACAGGGTAAAGCCTTTTGTAAATTGGCTGAAAACAAATAATCTGAAAGGATTTATAGGCGAATATGGTGTCCCAAGTGACGACGACCGCTGGCTTGCTGTGCTTGATAGTTTTATGGTTTATTTAAAGGCAAACCATATCGGCGGGACATATTGGGATTGCTCAAACTTAAACTGTGATCCTGTAGTTTACGATGCTGTTCAAATGGCTGTGTTGGAAAAATATGCAACAGTTATTCCTGTTCCAGGAATATTGTCGGTTTCAACAAATACGGTAAATATTTCATCGGTTGCAAATAGTACGGCTTCGATCAATGTGTTTTCAAATACTAATTGGGAAACAATATGTTCACCGTCCCAACCATGGTTGATAATAAGTCCGAATCAAACAACAAATGGTAATGCAATTATAAATTTAACAGCTTTAGAAAATACAACAGGGTTTGCCCGAACCGCCACTCTTTATGTTGTAGCTACAGCAGACAATGTAAGTTCACAAACAATAACGGTAACACAAACTGTAGGAACTGGAAATTTAATTTCAGAACTCGATAATGATAACATTTTTGTATATCCAAATCCTGCTAGTTCGAGCTTTTCTATTAATAATGAAGATGAGGCAAGTGTTGAAATCTATACGAGCAACAGTCAATTAGTTCTCAAAACGAATGTTCTATGTAAAGAAAGTATTTCTCTAAAAGATATTCCAGCAGGTATATATTATGTAAAGATTATAACAAACAAAACTGTTGTAACAAGAAGACTATTGGTCGAAAGCCCTATTCAGTAACCATCGTTTTTGAAGAAAGGACATAAAGCTTATTATTGATCTTGTTTCCTAGTTCAATATTACTTTATCTTGCAACGCAATAAGCCTGTTTTCAAAATCATCCGTTTGCATAAAATGTCTGACAACGGCAATATTCTTTGCTCCGGCAGAAACAACCGCATGCATGTTTTCCGGGAAAATTCCTCCGATGGCAACAACAGGAATCGTTGCCATACTGAGAACTTCATGTAATTGTTCCGTTCCCACCGGAGCATCGGGATTAGCTTTTGCATTGGTAGGATAAACGGGACCAAACCCGATATAATCGGGATGGTTTTGCAATGCATCCGCCGCCTGTTGCAATGAATGGGTAGACAGTCCGATTTTCATATCGCCCACAATTCTACGGGCTTCTTCAATCGGCAGGTCATCCTGTCCAAGGTGAAGATAATCGGCATCACAGAGAACCGCAATATCGGGACGGTCGTTTATCACAAACTTTGTATCCGATCCTTTGGTAATGCTTCTGATGAGTTTTCCAGCAGCAAGCAGTTCTTTGTCTGTCAGATGCTTTTCTCGTAATTGCAACATCCTGACGCCCCGCCTCACGCAAGCTTCCGCGATAGTGGAATAGGGCAGTTGCGGCTTGGTGATGATTACATATATTCCAAATTGTTCCATATAATTATCCGCGTAATCGGGCAACGATTAATTCCGCTACTTTTTTCCCGGAAAGAAGCATTCCTCCGAATATCGGTCCCATTCTAAATCCTCCGCTTACACCATTTGCCGCCATTCCGCACACAAACAGACCCGGGAAAATTTCTTTTGTGTTTTCAATCGTGGTACGTTCCGCTTCATCGGCATTCATTGAACGTTCTCCGATAACTTTTCCTGTTTCAGTAAAAAGAGAAATATTATTCTTTCGTTCAAGCAGTCTGGCAACGTCACAATCGTGTCCGGTGCCGTCAATTACCGCACGGGCTGTAATTACAAGCGGATCAACGTGCATGTGTTCCCGTTGCACCGGAGCCCAGTTCAATACAATGCCACACACCGTTTCGTTTTGAAACATCACATCTTCAACCGATGTGTTGTTGAACATGACAACACCCGCCCGGGTTGCCTGATAGATGAGTGCCGATGTGGCATGAACCGAATCAAGTGTAAAATAGTCACCTTTATAATGAGTATATCGGATGCCGAATTCGTCGAGAATGTGGACAGCTTCTTGTTGAATCACAATTTCGTTAAACATCATCGCTCCGCCCCACATACCGCCACCGGGTGCAAGCTTGCGTTCATACAAAGCAACCGATAATCCTTGCTTTGCCAGATAATACGATGCCACAATTCCCGAAGGTCCGCCGCCAACTATTGCAACATCAACCGATAGATGATTTTTGAGTTTTGTGAAAAAGGAATCGATGATTCCCATTGATACGATTTGTTCCATACTTTTTACTGTTTATTTTAAATGAATACTGGTAAAAAAAACAAACAGGGGAACCAAATAGAAGCTCAAAACAAAACACTTCCCTCCGCAGGCATTATCCTGATCAGGTAAAAGGGTATAATCTCAGCCCTTGCGGGCACCCCTGGTTTATCTTTTTTGCAAACATACGGATTAAATCCGATAGCGGGAAATAGTTTCTGGTTATAAAACTTCTAGTTTTTCGATGTCTCTAGTTTTTGAGATGAGGGTGAACTAATTTGAATGGAAAAGCTACAGACTTACACTTGTAAGCTTCCATATTTAAACCTGTTTTCACCTAAGCTAACGGATGATTCTCTTCAAGACATTCATTAGAATGTAGAAAATGAATCAGTTCGGGTGTACTATGTGCGTTACATTTCTTCTTAATATTAAACCGATGCGTTTTTACAGTCAAATGGCTTATATTAAGATGTTCGGCTATTTGTTTATCTGTTCTCCCTTTGATTAGTAAATCAGCTATTTCCTTTTCACGAGAAGAAAACCTCTCTATGAATGAATTTTTACCAATGGAATCATTTGGGATATCTGCATACTCTTCCTCCAACTTTTTAGGAAAAAAGGAACAGATAAAATGCAAAGGCTTATGCAATTCGATAGGTAACAAAATTCGACAACAACATTTAAATGAAATATAATGGTTAGACCTTTTAGGTTTCACCCTAAGAAAATTAATATATTCCTTTTCTTCCGAATTAAGCAATGAATTTATTGCTTCGTTGTAATGCTTAATATCTTCGGGATGGATTGCTTGTTCAAAAAAGCTAAATCCCATCCCTTTCATTTCATCTTCGGTATAGCCAACAATATCCGATGCTTCTTTGTTACACCTTACTATTCGACCTGTTGAATACCCTTTACTTGGGTCAAATTCAAAAATGGTAAAATACATCGGTATATAGTTCAATATATCGTCAGGTATTGTAAAATATGGAGAATCCATAATGATTGATTGTATTAAATTCGACAAAAGGGCTTACATAATCGTCGTAATCAAAAATACGGAATATTACATTAAAAAATACTCCTTTAAGAGTATTTTTTAATGTATCACATATTTTTAACTTAGCCCTTCAATTTATAAAATATTCATACACTGTAATTAAAAGCAATAAAACATGTATTAACCATTCAATATATAATCTCTAGCCTTTAATCAAAAACCGTAATCAAAACATCATAATATGAAAAAGTATCTATTTTTAATTCTGAGTTTGCTTATCACTGTGGTGATGTATGGAGCTACAACAACAATTACTACCACCGCTGGTAATTTAAGCACCGACCTAGGAGCTAATCTTACCAGTACCGACACGCTTATTGTGTCTGGAACTATTAATGTAGTTGATTTCCAAACCATGCGGGATGATATGACGGCATTGAGGGTAGTTGATTTGAGTGGAGCAAGCATTGATGGAAATGTGATTCCTCAGAATGCGTTTTACAACAATGGAACGGCAACAGCGAAAATAAGTTTAAAGGCAATTACCCTGCCTTCAACCATTACAACTATTGGGAAAAATGCATTTCAAGGTTGTGCAGGATTAACAGAGATTGCTATTCCGACTTCGGTTACCGCCATTAATAATTCTGCTTTTCTTGACTGTAATAATCTAACCACCATTACAGGCTTCGATGGTGTTAAAACTATTAGTGATTTTGCATTTAATAATTGTGGGGCATTAGTGAATTTTTCATTTCCATCAACACTCGTTTCAATTGAAACGTATGCATTTAGCGGGACGGGACTAAAGACAGTAATTTTAAATGAAGGATTAACTCACGTTGCTGCACGGGCTTTTCTTTCATGTACCAGTGTAGATTCAATCAGTATTCCTTCCACATTAGATTCTCTAAATCAAGAAGTTTTCAGTCTATGTCATAAATTAACGTCATTTCATATTCCATCAACACTTACCTACATAGGACCATCGGCTTTTACCTCAAGCGGATTACAAGATACCCTAATAATTCCCTCAACCGTTACTAAAATTGAAGGGGGGGCATTTTCAGGTTGTTCAAAATTGACGTATGTTTCAATACCAACGTCCATTGATACTCTTAAAGGCTCGGTATTTGCAAATTGTAGCGGATTAACTTCACTTACCATTCCCTCATCAGTTACTTGTATCGAATCATGGGCGTTTAATGAATGTGATGGATTAAAAGGAACGTTAACCATTCCGTCATCAGTCAAAAATATTGCAATGTTTGCCTTTTACGGATGTGATAATCTTACGTCACTTATCATTCCATCGACTGTTACTAAAATTGAAGGGAATGCATTCAGTAGTGTAGGATATGCAGACATTTATGCGTACCGCAACTCCCCGCTTACAATAGAAACAGCAGTTTTCGATCAGGTTGACAAAACAACCTGTACGTTGCATGTACCTTATGGAACAAAAACAAAATATAATGGATCAACTGGATGGAAAGATTTCACAAAAATTGTGGAAATGGACGGAGTAACCCTTTGGACAGATTCTGCAAAGATTGGAGCTTCACAAGGAGATACTGCATCAATAAAACTTTCAGCTAATGTAAATTGGTCGGCAAGCTCTAACGAATCGTGGCTATCGGTAAATCCAACAACTGGAAATAGCAATGGCAAGCTTGTTTTTACGGCTCAGGCAAATACTACAAACAAAGTGCGTACAGCAACCGTAACGATTTCAGCAACAGGTATTGCAGACCAAACCGTTACAATAGTACAGGCATCAAATCAATATTATATAACGACTTTAGGAGCAGGCTCAAAAGATGGTTCATCATGGGATAATGCTTTCCCTGCAACAAGTTTGCAAACAGCTATCAATACCATAGGAACATCTGGACAAATATGGGTAGCAAAGGGAACATATACCCTTACCAGCTCTCTAACTATGAAAGATAATGTTGCCATTTATGGTGGCTTTGCTGGTACGGAAACAAGCCTTGCTGAACGGAATGTAGCAATTGACACAACAACACTTTTGGGTAGTGGTATTAGTTATGTAATCAACAACCCAACTACATTGCAAGCAACGGCGGTGCTTGATGGGTTCACCATTACAGGAAATTCAGGTGGAGTAACATCACAAGGTGGATTATTTAATAAATGTACGATAACTGGCTGTAAAGATTCCTATGCTTGTGGGGTGCAGACTTCTACAGGAACTTTTACTAATTGTAATATAATTAATAATTATCGTGGGGTAAATTCAGATGGTGCTTTTATCAACTGTAATATATCAGACAATGTAGATTATAATATTACATTGTCATTATCTAAAGATTCAGTCATCAATTGTCTTATAGCAAATAGCAATGATGGTGTAGGATACAATTCAAATGGAGTCTTCATTAATTCTACCATAGTAGGATGTACTAACACTGGGCTAAATAATTTTGTTGGTTCATTAATTAATTGTATTGTATGGGGCAATTCCAACAATTGGATTGATAATGCAACCATTACCTACAGTGCTTTACAACAATCAAAAACAGGTACAGACAACATCATTCTTTCGGCAACGAACACCGATGCAACAGGACCTCAATTTGTTGACCCTGCAAATGGCAATTACCATTTGCTAGCAAGTTCACCTTTAATTAATAAAGGATTAAGTACAGCTAATACTTCAACAACCGATATTAATGGCAACCCTCGAATTTATGGATCTTCCATTGATTTGGGTGCTTATGAGCACGGCATCAACGTTAATGTAACTGTCTTAGGATCCAATAGCATTCCTGTGGCTTATGCCAAAGTAACATACAATGGAGTCACCTATACAACAAATAGTAATGGCATAGCTACATTTGATGTTGTACCCAATCTTCAAGGATCGTTCACAGCTACCTCACCTTATTACTCCGATACGGTAATCAGTCAGTTCAATGTTATAAATGCCGATATATCTGTTTCTGTATCATTTAAAAACAAAAAAACAGCTAGCATACTATATGTGAATACCACAGGAACGGGAAAAGGGACTTCATGGGCAGATGCTTTACCAGCCGATAGCTTGCAATATGCGATAAACAATGTAAAAATACCTGGTCAAGTGTGGGTTGCAAAGGGAACATATACCCTTTCAAAGTCAATAAGCATGAGAAATGATGTTGCTGTTTATGGTGGCTTTGCAGGTATCGAAACCAGTCTGAATGAGAAAGATATAATAAATAATGCAACAATTATATCAGGAACAACTATTGAAAATGTAATAAATAATACTTCAGCCACTCTGTTAGGTTCTGCTATATTAGATGGTTTTACGCTGAATGGAGGAATATCGGGAACGGTGTATTCTTTAGGTGGGTTATTTAATAACTGTACTATTTCAGGTACAAATTATGGAATTATAACCTCAACAGGAACATTCACTAATTGTACCATTTCGGGAAATTATGGGGCTGTTAATTCTGGGGCTGGTACATTTACAAATTGTAATTTATTGATTAATAGTTCTAATAATTATGGAGGCTGTGTCTCTAACTCAACTGGCACATTCACTAATTGCACTATTAAAAATAGCGGATCATATGGTAGTGGAATAAACTCTTCAACTGCAACATTTACTAATTGTACTATAAGTGGTGGAATAAATGGTGGTACTGGGGTTTCAAATTCTCAAAGCGTATTTACCAACTGTATTATTTCGGGAAGTAATAATGGAATTTGGCTTCTAGGCACATTTATAAATTGCAATATCACTGGTAATACAACTGGTTTATGGAATTTCTCGGGTACGTTAACCAATTGTATTGTTTGGGGTAATACAAACAATAGCGTTAACAATCCAACCATAACATATACGGCAATGCCTGGTGTTGTTGACGGTAATGGAAATATAGACCTAGCTACAAACAATACCGATGGTGATGGACCTCAATTCGTTGATCCTACTAACGGTGATTATCATTTATCAGCAAATTCAACACTATTAATTAATGCTGGTTTGAATACTGCAAATACATCTACTACCGATATAGAAGGTAAACAACGTATTATTGGTTCTGCTATTGACCTGGGAGCGTACGAACGCGGAATAGATGTAACACTAACCGTTTTGGGTTCAGATAGTAAACCAGTTACAAATGCTATAGTCGCATACAATGGCAACAGCTATAAAACCAATAGCAACGGTATAGCAGTAATAAATATAGCCACTGGTGATATTGCATTTACTGTTACATCTGTTGATTATACCGATACAATAAAAACCTCGCTCACGGTTACGGCAGCTCTATCAAAAATCGTTTCATTCACAACTTTGAGACAAGACGTTCAGATTACCGTACTAGGTGTAGATAAAAAGCCACTTGTAAATGCTACAGTTAGCTTTGATAAAAAAAGCTTCACAACCAATAGCAAAGGAATCGTTACTATCGAAAATGTTGCTCAAGGAACACATTCGTTTTATGCAACTTCTGTTTTGTATTCCGATACTGCTACAAGTTCAGTAACAGTTGCAAATGCTGAAGTTTTTGATACAGTACAACTTTACGTTCTAAGACAAAATGTAAATATTACCATTACCGATGCTACCAGTAAACCATTAAACAATGCTATAGTTACTTTCAACAAAACCAATTATACTACAAATAATAGTGGAACCGTAATACTTACTAATATTGCCACGGGAACATATTCGTTTGCTGCAAGTTCGGTTTATTATACAGATACAGTGAAAGCTTCGTTTACTGTAACTAATACTGAGGTTTTTGATACCATAAAATTGGTAGCTCCTAAACCAGTAACAATTATTCGTTTTACAAAAAACGGTGCAGGAACAAAAGACGGTTCATCGTGGGCAAATGCAGCTGCTATGACAACCCTTCAAACAAAAATAAATACGACTACACAACCTGCACAAGTGTGGGTGAAAGCAGGGACTTATTCTCGAACTACTGAATTAGAAATGCGTGAACTTATTTCTATTTATGGTGGCTTTGCTGGTACAGAAACAAATCTTAATGAACGCGATGTTATTACAAATCTAACAACCTTCGATGGAGGTAGCTCAGTAAATTATCTGATTTATAATAATACTGAATTGCCAGCAACGGCAATATTTGATGGTTTTACTCTCACAAAAGGCTCAACAGGTGGAATATATTCATTAGGCGGCACGTTCATTAATTGTATAATAACAGCAAATACCAATTATGGCGTAGCTTCATCTACAGGCACATTTGAAAACTGCACCATAACAGCAAATCCACTTGGTATAGAGAAGTCAACTGGAACGTTTTTAAATTGTACCATTGCTAAAAACACAGGCACAGGTATAGATGGAGGATCTGGAACGTTTACAAATTGTACCATTACCGAAAATGAAAATGGAATTTATGGTGGATCGGGTGTATTCACTAATTGTATTATTTCTAAGCAAATATCTTATGGAATATCTACTGATGACGGGTCCTATACTAATTGTACCATAACAGGAAACGATTACGGTATTTATGCTTCTGCTGCTACATTGACAAATTGTACTATTACCGATAATACAAGTGGGGTACAATCTGGTTCAGGCACATTTACGAATTGTACCATCACAAATGGCATTTTCAGTTCTGCTGGATCATTCACTAATTGCATTGTCTGGAACGAAACGAATTCTTTTGCAATGTTTTCTAGTGTAACTTATACCGCAATAACAGATGGACATGACGGAACAGGTAATATTAATCTTTCGGCAATAAATAACGATGCCACAGGACCTCATTTTATTAATCCAACAACTGGCAACTACCACCTTGCAGCAGGTTCACCTCTTATAAATGCAGGATTAAGCTCGGTAAATACCACGACAACCGACCTTGATGGTAAAGCTCGGATTATTGGGTCTTCAATTGATATGGGAGCTTATGAACATGGAATTGATATAAATGTAACTGTTCTTGGTGTTGACGATAAACCATTGACTAACGCTACGGTAATCTATAATAAAACAACATACCCTACAAATAGTAATGGAATTGCAAGCTTTGATGTCATGCCCAATAGTACTGGTTCGTTTGCTGCTACTTCAAAATATTATACAGATACGGTAATAGGTTCGTTTACTGTAGTCTCGTCAGAAATTGCGAAAACAGTAAAACTAACAACACTAAAACCTGCTACTGTATTGCGAATAACAACCGATGGAGCAGGAACAAAAAATGGTTCATCATGGGACAATGCTTTGCCTGCCGATAGTTTACAATCGGCTATTAACAAAGTTTCAATACCTGGACAAATATGGGTGGCAAAAGGAACATATTCCCTTTCAAAATCAATATCCACTCGCAACGATGTTGCCGTTTATGGTGGCTTTGCTGGAACTGAAGATGAACTCAGTAAACGTAATGTAACAGTTAATTCTACCGTACTTAATGGAAACAAAACAACTGATTATATTATTAATAATACTGATTCAGTAAATTTAACAGCAAGATTAGACGGTTTCACTATCACAAAAGCAATGTATGGTGGCGTTACATCTAAAGGTGGTTTATTTGCTAATTGTACTATTACTAAAGATTCAACGTATGGGGTTTATACTTCAACAGGAACATTTGTTAATTGCACAGTTTCAAATAATCAATATGGAATATATAAGTCTTCAGGAATATTTACAAACAATACCATATTAAACAGTAAAAACTATGGTGTGGCATATTCCTCAGGAACATTCACTAATTGTATTATAACTGGCAATAGTGATGGAGTAAATAATTCATCGGGAAAATTCACAAACTGCTCAATAGTGAATAATACAAATATGGGAATCTATTCAGAGTCAGGAACATTTACCAACTGTATCTTGTGGGGAAATCCTTCAAATGAATATATTGGAAATTTGGGGGTTTTGAGTTATTCGGCTACATCAGCAGTACTAACAGGCACAGGCAATATAACCCTTGCATCGAGTAACTCAGCAACTTCGGGACCTCATTTTGTAAATCCTTCTACTGGTGATTTTCATCTTGCAACAGGTTCACCTTGCATAAACACTGGTTTAAGTTCAGCAAATATAACTACTACTGACTTTGAAGGTAATCAACGTATTGTAGGATCTTCTATTGATATGGGAGCTTATGAACGTGGACTTTATGTTAATGTTAACGTTACAGTGAATGGCTCTGATGCCAAGCCTTTGGCAAATGCTATTCTAAATTATAAAGGAAACAACTATACAACCAATGGTAATGGTATTGCAAGCTTTGAAGTAATTGCAAACAGTACTGGACTGTTCACGGTTACTTCCAATTTATATTCCGATACAATTAAGAGTTCATATACCGCAGCCACTTCCGATGTTCCCGTAACTGTTGCATTCACTGCTCCCTATTTGAATGTTTCTATTCAAGTTAATGGTTCTGATAATTTGCTATTGACTGATGCAATCGTAAAATATAACGGAGAAAGCTTTACTGCAAACACTAATGGTGTTGTTACTTTGAAAGTAAAAGCTAATACAACAGGTTCGTTTACCGTTACCTCAGAATCACATTCCGATACCGTGAAAGCTTCGTTCACTGTTGTTATGACTGATATTTCTGAAACAGTATCATTCAAAACAGCGAAACCAAACACTATCATTGCATCAAATGAATTGGTAACAACCGAATTGTTTACCAAATGGTATCAGTTTATGGATAAAAATGATGGTGGATCATCAACTATTGATTTCTCAAAAACAACACCCGGTGCCAATGGAACTAATTCTATGGTGCAAGCAGTGTATGTTTTGAGTAAAGGCAATAATAAAAACTCGCCGTACATCGGTTTTGGATTCAACACAATGGTTGATAGTGCAAAATCAATAGATTTTTCAAGTGCCAGCGGCGTTTCGTTCTATCACAAAGGAGCCAGCTGTACGTTTTCAATCCTTGTGCCCCAAAACATAGATCCTTCTTTAAGCAAATTAGATTCTTTAGCTACGACTAAAACGGTAAATTACGATTATTACCATGTAACGGTACCCGCTCATACCGATTGGACAAATCTAAGTTATTCGTGGAACAACTTTGCACAGTTTGGTTGGGGCGCGAAATACAATTTTGATATTTCAAAAGCGTACCGATTTGAATGGCAAATCACGGGATCAACAGGTAATTCTGGCACATATGCTATTGATGAAGTGGCATTGAAAAATATAGCTCTACCCCTGCTTTCTGTTTCAACAAATAAAGCTACGGTAGCAGCAACTGCTGGAAGCAAAACCATCGCATATCTTTGTACCAATACATCATGGACGGCAATAAGCGACCAAACGTGGCTAACCGTAAATTCTACATCGGGTCAATTAGGTTATGCTATATTGACATTTACAGCAGCAGTAAATACGGGGATAACAAGAACTGCAACCGTGACGGTTTCAGCTGGAGGCAAAACGCAATTCATAACCATTACACAACTTGATGCATCTGTTGCGTTAACCGTATCATCAACATCAGTAAGTGCAAAAGCGGCTAAAGGAAGTACTGCAACGGTGATTGTTACATCAAATATGGCATGGACGGCAACAAGTGATGAAGATGCTTGTACCGTAAGTCCAAGTTCAGGATCAGCAGGAACAACAACCGTAACATTTACTGCTGGAGAAGAAAATACAACAACATCTTCACGTTCTGCAACAGTGATATTTAACGTTAATGGAATCACCTATCAAACGGTTACAGTAACACAAGAAGCTGCAACAACAGAAAAATTAACGGTTTCGTCGGAAACGGCAAGTATAGCAGCTACGGCAAGTAGCACAGCAAAAGTAAACGTTACGTCAAACACAAACACTTCGTGGGCGGCAACAAGTAGCGATTCATGGCTTACTGTGATAACTGGTGATGAATCATTGTCAATAACGGGTGAAACCGTTACGGCTCTTACATTTACAGCAACGGTAAATACTACGACATCCGTACGTTCAGCAATCGTAACAATTAAAACTACAGGTGGAATTACAAAAATCGTTACCGTGACTCAGCAAGCTCCCGTTAATAATAAGCCCGTTGTTAGTACAATTGCGTCACAAAGTATATCAGGTTCGGAAATGTTTAACACTATACAATTATCTAATTATGTAACTGATGTTGAAACTCCAGCAAATAGTATTATATGGTCTGCAAGTAAATCAGATTATTTGACAATTTCTATTGTAGGCGGTGTTGCTTCAATAGTTCCAGCAACATTATGGAATGGAACAGAAACAATTAAATTCATTGCAAAAGATGCTCAAGGTGCAACAGATACTGCTTATGTTGAGTTTTCAAGAAGCAATGCACCAGGTTCTCCAACAGGCAAACCAACAGGTATATTTACTGTAGAAAAACAAATTGTTTCAACTGGTACAATATTACCTTTTTCATTAAATACTATTGGTGCATCGTCTTACTTATGGACTTTTGATGGTGGCTTGCCAGCTACATCTCAATCAGCAAATCCAAATGTAACTTATAATAAACCTGGAACCTATTCTGTTACCTTAACGTTACAAAATAATAATGGAACTACCGATATTATTAAAACAGACTATATTACGATAATGGGTATAAAACAATCCGATACCGTTATCTGTAAATCAAAATCTATAACAATTTCTTTAGTCAATGCAACATCGGCTGATTCAGTAAAATGGAATAATGGTAGCACAGCAACAAGTCTTAACTTAACTCCACTTTCCGATACCTCTTTAACAGTTATATTCTATGTTGGACTTTTCAAATACACTAGTTCAATTAATATAGGAGTTGCACAACCAGTTAGTTTAGGTCAAATAAGTGCCGATGGTAGTATTTGTGTAGGAACAAGCCAAGTCCTTTCACCAGGCTCGTATGTTTCCTATTTATGGCAAGATGCTAGCACTACAACAACGTATCCTATTGACACAAAGAATGCAAAAATGTACTCGGTAACTGTTACCGATAAATATGGCTGTACTTCTTCTGATGCTGCAACTGTAAAAAGTATCAAACCATTACCAGTAACTGGTTTGGCAAAAACAAATACTGTTTGTGATAAATCTTCAATAAGTTTAGCTGCATCGGGAGGTGATTCTTATGTATGGATTGATGAAACAAAAACGAAACTTTCTACAAATAGTAGTCTTTCTGTTTCAAAAGCAGGGAAATATATTGTATCAGTGACAGGTGCTAATGGATGTATAATAACTGATACTACTACTGTAGAAGTATTGCGACCATATAAAGAACAAATAGGCGTAGTAACTTACGATACCCTTTATGGTAAAAAAGTAATCATTGCATGGAATCGACATGATAATCAACGTACCGAACGATATGTTTTATATCGTGACAATGGTAAAAATGGATGGGATTCCATTGCAGGTATTCCATTTAATAAAGCATCGATTGTTGTTGACAGTACTGCTAATTTAGAGAAAAAGGCATATCGTTACAAATTGGTTACTATTGATGAAACATGTCATAATCAAGACTCGAGCATCCACAGAACGATACATGTTTCACCTCTTTTAAGAGCCGATGGTGGAATTGATATTCAATGGAATACATATATTGGGTATACTGCAATAGCATACTCTGTTATTAGATACAATCCCGATGGAACAACAACTAAAATTACAGATCAATCGGGCGATGCCGACATTTTAACAGTTACCGATCAAAATCCAATTAAAGGTGGTATATACAGGGTTTTATATAATTTACCTGAAAGTATTAATCCGACTTTACTTAAATCAGATAGCGGACCATTTAGTCAAAGTTTAAGTAATATGGCTGAAAGCGAATTGACTGATATTGGGATAAAAGATAATGAGCAAATAAAACTAAACCCAAATCCAGCATCAAATTTTGTCACAGTTACTGTGTCTTCTCAACAATTATTTTCTGTTGAACTTATTGATTTGTTTGGTCATATTATTACTGTACATTCAGGAATAGGATCAATAAAACTTGATTGTTCATGTCTTACAAAAGGAGTCTACTTTGTAAAGATAAACTCTGAAAATGGAGTAATCACTAAACCATTAATTTGCGAATAACTTCATTTTAATCGTAATAAAGAGGCTGTCTCAAAACTAAAACTGAGACAGTTTTTTTTGCCTAATAATTTGGAAATTTTATCTGGATTTATTAACTTTAAAGCATTGATATTAAGATTTATAAATACGATTTAAAGAGTATAATCAACACCAAAGAATGCTATTTTCACCCTCGTTTGATGATTACATCCTTTCAAATGATCCGGTTCGGGTTGTCAATAGCATTGTAGATGGTCTAGATTTGACCAATATCTACCGACAATATAAAGACTTAGGTTGTTCGAGTTATCATCCCAAAATGATGATAAAAGTAGTAACCTGAGTTCGATTATTAATAGGTTGAAAATAATGTAATTAGCTGAAATAATTTGAGTTAAAAATTTGGGTACGACATAGATATTTATTATCTTTATAGCTGTGAATCAAATAATTAAACAAATTATCTATGCGTACCTCAAAGGATAAAATTACAGAAATATTTTATTTAATCGACGATTTTTGTAAAGAATTAAATACAAGTTTAGAAAGTCATATAATTGGCAAACCAGCCAAGAAAAAACCACAAATGAGTAAAAGTGAAGTAATCACCATTATGGTTCTTTTTCATATGGAAGGATGCCGTTGTATGAAGCATTTCTATTTATTTTATGTCCAAGAGCATTTGCAAAGTGAGTTTCCCAAAACAGTTTCGTATAATCGCTTTGTTGAAATAATGCAAAGCTCCTTATTACCAATGAGTTTGTTTTTGAAAATGTGTTGTTTAGGCAAATCGACAGGCATTTCATTTGCAGATTCAACTTCTTTAAAAGTATGTAAGAATAAACGCATTAGAAGAAATAAAGTATTTAAAGATATTGCTGCTGTGGGCAAAAGCACAATGGGCTGGTTTTATGGTTTTAAACTGCATTTAGTCGTTAATGATAAAGGCGAAATATTGAATTTCGTTATTACTGCGGGTAATGTAGATGATAGAGAACCTCTAAAAGATGAAAAGTTCTTGAAATTGATTAAGGGAAAACTCTATGCCGATAAAGGTTATATCAGTCAAAAATTAACCGAATTACTCTTTATTGATGGATTGCATCTAATAACGGGTATTCGTAACAAAATGAAAAACACTTTGATGGAACTAAAAGATAAAATACTTTTACGCAAACGTTCAGTTATTGAGACAATTAATGACGAACTCAAAAATATTAGTCAAGTAGAACACTCTAGACACAGAGCTTTTACTAATTTCTTAACAAATACAATTTCTGGTTTAATTGCATATTCTTTCTTTGAGAAAAAACCAGCAATTAAATATGATGTTGCTAAAAATGATAGTCAGTTAGAACTGTTTTATTAATCGAACTCAGGTTAGTAATCTACGCCTATCTTCGTAATACCTATTCATCTCGAAGAATAGAAGAACAGACAGCCAATGACATACGATTTATTTGGTTAGCCGGAATACAACGTCCTGACCATAATACTATCAATAGTTTTCGTAACGGGAAATTAAAAACAACGCTAAAAGAAGTGTTTGGACAAATCGTTCATTTCATGGTTGGCGAGAAAATGGTAAGCCTCGAAAATGCTTACACCGATGGAACAAAAATAGAAGCCAATGCAAATAGATACAGCTTTGTTTGGGGTAAATCAATCCAAAGCCGTATTGGAAAGATAGCCGACCAACTCAATGAACTTTGGGCATATGCCGAAGGTGTAACAAAGGAAGAATTATTATATAGAACACCTATTACGTATCAAGATATTACATCAGTCAAAATAGAAGGATTGGTTCAAAGAATAGATGAAGCACTTGCTAATACTAACTCAGATAAAAAAGTAAAAGATAAAATCAAACGTTTTAAGAAAGAATGACCCAAACAAGTTAAAAAGTCTGAGGAACAAGACTCTCAGATGGGAGAAAGAAACTCAATGAGTAAAACCGACCCCGATGCTACTTTTATGAGAATGAAAGAAGATCATATGGGTAACGGTCAATTAAAACCAGCTTATATCACACAAATCAGTACAGAAAATGGTATCATCAACAATTACACCGTTCATCAAACAACTACAGATACAACAACCTACCAAGAACATTTAGAAGAATACAAAAGATTACATGCGGTATATAGTATATCCACAAAACAGTATTTGTAATGCAGGATATGGAAGTGAAGAAAACTATCTTTTTGCACAGGAAACCCAAATTACACCATTCGTTAAATATAACTATTCCCACAAAGAGCAGTCGAAATCGTGGAGGAATAATCCATTTTTGAGTAGCAATTTTCATTATAATCCTGACAAAGATTGTTGCTATTGCCCAATGGGTCAAGAAATGCAAAAGATTGGAGAAAAAAAAGAAAAGACCAAAACTGGTTTTATTCAAACGACAAGTCTCTATAAAGCAATACGTTGTGTTGGCTGTCCGCTATTATGTTTATGTCACAAAGCCAAAGGCGAAAGAATTATACAAATTAATCATCGACTCCGCAAACTCAAGAAATGGGCTCGAGAGCTACTTCCCAGTGAAGAAGGTAAACGACATCGAAGTCAGCGACCAGCCGATGAAGAACAAACCTTCGGAAACTTAAAAGCAAATAAAGGGTTTAAAAGATTTTTACTCAGAGGAATCAAAAAAGTAGAAATTGAATTTGGGTTGCTCGCAATAGCCCATAATGTCTCGAAAATAATACTCAATCCAATAATTTAGAGGCAAAAACCTCTGTTTCTCTTCGAAAAATGCTTTTTCGAAACAGGAGCTTTCATAAAATCAGCTAATTTTATTTTTACGGATTGATTGCGTTTGAACAAAAAAAAGAGGCTGTCTTGAATTTTTTATTTTCAGACAGCCTCTTTATTGTTTAATGATTTCGGATTTTATTTCCATCGTATACTGAAATTTAATCATACGTATATTCGTTTATTTTGCCTAAATGCTCCATTTATTACAAATTTTAATAAAAAGGAGTCAGTAAACGTATTCTATTTATTGATTTTCATTGTATGATTCCTATTTAAATTATTGTGGTTTTTAATCTGCCTTTTTTTTAGTAATAAACTTTCGATGCAAGAATAATAACTGCGGTATAATAGTTTGAGCCGCTTTAATGAACTACCTCGCAGCAGAGCTGACGAGGTATTGCTTGAAAACTATTTTATTTCGAAGCAGAGCTTCGGGGAATTAACCCAATAGAGATTAAAATTAAAGCAAACCTAAATCCAAAGTAGAATTTAGATATTAATAGAAACTAAAGTTGCTGCAATGAAATTGCAGGATTTTAACCATTAACTAGATAATAAAAAAGTACACAATCTGAATTCTCTGACCATTCAATATATCCTATTTTAATGTTATTTGATGAACATTTTTGCAGCAATAATTTGGGATGGTCTTGCTTTTATTTTTTGTGCAAACTCAATAAAATCTTTTGTAGACGTTTCCTTTCGGGTCACTTTCATCAAATCAAACATTGCACTAAGAACTTCTTTAGCTTCTGCATTTGATACAGCATCAATAGTTACTTTAAATTCAAATGTTTTCATACATTCTGAGATTTTAGAAATAGTATGATTTCACTTGCTTTATCTGAGTTATGCTCTATTTCTGAGAAGACAGTAAATACTTGAGCGAGGGTGTTATTATCGGTAGAATTCAGATATTGAGTAATCAAAGTAATGATTTCGTTCCTTTCTTTTTGTAATTGTGAGAGTGGTTCATTATCTTCTACAATTCCAGAAGTGTCATTTTGAGATTGCGTTGGTTGCGAAATATCCTTTTGTACTTCGGTATCTGAAATTCCCATGAGCGAAGCTATCGGATTGCGGATTTTATCTTTAGAAATACCAATTCCTTCTAAAATATCGCCGAGCATTCCAGCATAATAGCGAATTTGGGTTTTCTCCTCAATAACTTTTTCGAGGCGTTCATTTTCATTTTCAAGTTGGTCTACGATATTTTGGAATTCTTCATTTTCTGTTTCCAATTCCAAAACACGCTCTTTCAGTTGTTCGTATTCTTCAAGTCTTTGACGTTCTTTAATACGGTCATCAACAATGCGACTTATTTCAACTTCACCTAATCCTTGAGATTGTTGATGTACTTGCACCTGACTCAAATCAAATACATCTTGAAAAGGGTATAATTTTACATCATGCCGTTTTTCACTATCACCTTTATAAAACTCAATTTGTATTTTGTCTGGTTTTTCACATTTGAGCATTTCCTCAATTTGTGATAGTGTATTTGATGCACCTCTTTCAATAATGGCTTCCTTTTGTTTGCCTGTTATAAAAGTAACCGTAACAAAACAGATTACTTTTTGCTTCTTGTAATGATATATTTTATTGCGAATGCTTTCAATATCAATACCGTAATTTTTTAATGTTATCATCTTTGTGGTATTACTTGTAAAAATTATATTACTCATTTTATTTCTGCTGGAATAGTGATTGAAATATTGCCAGTTAAAACAATACCTTTTCAGTATTTTGTTGCTTTAAATAATGCATCCGTACAGGTCACTTTCCATTGGATATTTAATTTATGCTTGCAATGTTACGGTACGTGAAATTGGTGGAATCCGTGAAATGGTAGGAATGAGTAGAATCAGGCGTGTATTGGAAGATATTGACGGAAATGGGACTGTTTGTATTGAAGTAAATGATTAAACTGCACATTGTGTACAGAGTATATGGCAAATTTTGATAGACAGCCGTTTTAATATATCATTCTAATATGTAGAGGAATTTAAACCATTAAAATAGATGTCAAATTGAATATTATTTATACTTTTGAATTTGAATTTCTTCGGGGCAGGGCGTGATTCCCTACCGGCGGTTATAGTCCGCGACTCCTTTAACAAAAGGACTGATTTGGTGAAAATCCAAAACCGACAGTTATAGTCTGGATGATAGAAGAAAATAATTTGCATGTCTTGCATGCGTATTATGTTATTTCTTTGCCCTGTAGTGAAGTTATTGTATTAAGTACTTAAAATTCAGGGTAAAAATGAAAACAATCAAAGACTTTGGTGTCAACTACAAAGAACGTGTAGAAAAGGCATTCAACAAATTACAATCAGGGAAAGGCGTTCTGCTCGTTGATGATGAAAATAGAGAAAATGAAGGCGACATCATCTTTGCTGCCGAAACAATGACAGTTAAAGATATGGCTTTAGTAATCAGGGAATGTAGTGGCATTGTATGTTTATGTCTTACACCAGAAAAAAGTGAAGAACTGGAGCTATATCAAATGGTAACCCAAAATACCAGTAAGAATAATACCGCTTTTACCATATCAATAGAGGCTAAAGAGGGTATTACCACAGGTGTTTCGGCAGCAGATAGGATTCAGACTATTAAAACAGCTATTTCAAAAACTGCAAAATCACACAACTTGTCTCATCCTGGACATGTTTTTCCATTAACAGCTAGGAAGAATGGTGTCTTCGAAAGAGCGGGACACACAGAAGGCAGTATTGACTTAGTTAAATTGGCGGGATTGGGTGAGACTGCCGTTTTATGCGAATTAACCAATGAGGACGGTACTATGGCGAGAATGCCAGAAATAATTGTATTTGCAGAAAAACATGATATGACTGTTGTCTCTATAGATGATATCTGTAAATATAGATTAGAGGAAGAGAATATATCAAACATCAAGTATGTTACAGCTAATCATTCATCATGAGCCGCAGTTAACGTTTTGTGCCGATGTGACAGTCGTTCCCCATTGCATTAATCTATCCGAATAATCGAAAGCGATAGAAAAGGTAAAACGGTTCATTGGGATAAGGAAGGAAACAATTTTAGTTTGATTAACCAGTTCATATATAACCTTCTTTACGAATGGTATGATTCTATTGAATAAAATCTAAGACTGGACTTTGAACAGTATAAACGGAAGTATGAAAATAGCATCTTTTATTTTAAAGAAATAGAAAAATGTCCTTTAAAAATAATTTACGGAGGGTCAAAATGTCCAACCAAAACTCTCACTTGTTTAGGAGTAAGGTTTTTTGAATTCGTCTTCCATTCCAAGGTTCTTAAATTATCCATGAGTTTAGAACTAGAATAAATCCAGACCCTAAACATTTTGCTTGCCGATTCTTTTGTGACATGAGGGAAATAGAGCTGTGCCAGTTCACAAAGACTATACGTTCGTATTTCAAATTGCTTTTCCATTGCAAGTATATTTTGATTACGCTTGCAATAGTATAACAAGAAAAACTGGGGGTATCTATTAACGGAAATAAATTAGAATAAACACGAATTTTAAGCGATATTTGGGAATAAATAGAAGTAAACTAGATTTAATATTGCACTGAATCTGCCTTTGTAAGTGTTATTCAATCTGTTTATTACTGATTTTACTATTGATAAATTCTTTACTACTTTTATAAATTAACGTTCCTAAACGGCAATAAATCAGATAATCTGGTTTGTATTAAAGTTATTAGAATCAGAATAATGTCGCAAAAATGTCTACGGAGGGTCAAAATGTCCAACTAGAGCTTTTACTTGTTTTGGTGTAAGGTTTTTGGAGCGTTTTTTCCAGTCTAGTGCTGTAAGTTTCTCCACAAGGGTTGAACTAGAATAAATCCAATGACTAAACGATTTTGAAGCCGATGATTTTGTAATATGGGGGAAATAGAGCTGTGCTAGCTCATTAAATCCGTAGGTGCGAATTTCAAATTGTTTTTCCATTGCTTGCATTTTTTGATTTATGCTTGCAATAGTATAACATGAAAAATAGACGAATCTTTTAATGGGAGTTAATTGGAGTAAGCATGAGTTCACGGGAATACACGGACATAAATAGTCGTAAACAGGATTAAACTAAACAAGTACTAAATCTTCTTTTGAAAGTTTAATTTGAGGTTTATTTAAAGTGTTGAGTACCGATTTTACTCTCTTTTGGTCATCCAATGATAAAAAAATAGGAACTAATTCAGTAATTTCAATTCTCAAAAGTCGATTAATGAGAATCAAATCTTTTAAGGAAAATGGACTTATTCCATTCATTAATTCAGACATGTGTGTTTTGCTTTTATGACCAAGTATCATACCCAGTTCTTGCTGGTTTAATTGATTTTCTTGGAGTTTACTTTTTATTAAAGCTTTTCTCTTTTCAATAAAAGCACTTTCTTGTTGAGCAATAAAAGTGGCAGATTCATTTTCCTTAATCTGTGTTTCATCAATTTTATGTATGTCAGACCAATGATTGTTTTCGTAAACTTCAATAATATCTCGTAATTTCTTTCGTAAAGTTTTGAAATGGCTGTTATCTTTTGATAGAGTTCGTAATTTTTTATCTGCTATCAAAGCTCTTTCGAGGTCTAATTCATTATCAATTTTGCCTTTATGTATAATTTGCTCAATAGATTCTGTAGTTTTCATATCTAAATGTATTTTTTTGATTTCAACCATTTTTCAATGGTCTTTTTGTTGTTCTTAAACGTTCTTTCATACTCTTGATGAGTTCCGGTCCAAATAACTGTTGCTTCACCATCATCGTCAAATTCAAGTAAAATCATTGTACGATGTACTGAAATATTAAAAAAATAGAATCCATCATTGTGTACGCAATCGGCATCTGTTCGTGTAATTTTAAGTTCAGTTGCATTTTGCCAATGATTATCTTCAAAATCAGCTATCAAAGTATCTATTTCTGAACAAAGTTGAGTATTACCTCTGTTTTTAAGTTTTAACTTCGTTAATTTACTTTTACCAATTAATCTCATAAATTCTTTGCAAATATAGTTAAGTTCGGATAATATCCGAACAATATCGTGATAATAATTTTCAGTTTTACAAAAGTACACATAATTTAAGGAGGGTCAAAATGTCCAATTAAAGCTTTGACTTGTTTTGGTGTTAGATTTCTTGTACGTTTTTTCCAACCAAGTTCTGTTAATGTTTCCAAAAGGCTTGTACTCGAATAAATCCAATTACTAAACAATTTTGAAGCTGACGATTTAGTTACATTTGGAAAGTACAACTGAGCTAACTCGTTAAAACTGTATGTTCTTAGTTCGAAGTTACTTGACATTTCTATATCGTTTTTTTGTCAATGGAACGAAGGAACGTGTTTAGTTCAGAATATCCACTCAATTTTTTAATTGCAGTAATGATTTGCATGGCTTCTTTTAGACTATTTCTCACGAAACACATTGGAAAGGCTTCAACAAGAAATCGTGTAGATGTATAATTACATTTTTTTGACTCATCGTCACATTGAGCAATTATCACATATACAGACACAAATTCAGGTTCTTTAATTGTTGCTCGTTCCGAATGAATTAATACTTTTTCCCCTTGAAAAATATGAATCCATTCATTTTGTTTTTCTGATACGAAGAAGTTTAAACTAAGGATTTCTAATGCTTTATTTTTTGTCATCATATAGCTAAATATTAATTTTCAGCCAAATGTATAATTCAAAAAATAAAAAATACCAGAATTGAGATTTTAGTATATATTTACATAAAATTAGTTCTTTGGAATCAAAATAAAGAGTTTTATCTGTCAAATGGTCTCCGTTCTGTCTCCACTTGACAGATAAAAAACGATAATTTATTTTATTTCAATTAATTACAGAAAATATTTGTAGCCCCACCGGGGACACAAGGAAACACTAAACACACTTTATTTGTTTAGTGTTTTTTCGTTTTATTATTCGAATACCAATATTATTAAAGGTAAATTCAGCTTTTAAAGCTAAGTAAATCAGTGTTATATGATTTATTCGACTAAAAGACTAAAATAGTCGAAAATTCTGTTGACTTTTTAATTTTGAGAATGTATCTTTGTATTGTATTAATTGAACGAAATATTCAAATATTCCAAATGGATTCAAAAGACGATATAAGAGAACACATTGTTGAGGCAGCTCGACATATTTTTAGTCGTTTCGGGTTTAAAAAAACTACGATGGATGATATCGCACTTGGTGTTGGAAAAGGCAAGAGTTCAATTTATTATTATTTCACAAGCAAAGATCAAGTTTTTCAAGCTGTTGTTGAAAAGGAAATAAATATTTTAAGAAGCGAATTATTAAAGGTTATAGAATCAGACCTTAATCCAATCGACAAAATTCAAGGTTATGTTACCGTTCGAATGACAAAATTTGGACAAATGACTAATTTCTATCAAGCAATAAAAAGCGAATTGATTGGTCAAATGGATTACATTAATCAAATTAGAAAAAGTTACGATGAAGATGAGATTTCGTTAGTTGAAAGAATCTTAGTTGAAGGCGTACAAACAAATGTTTTCAATATTGAAGATTCTCGATTAGCTTCGATTGTTCTTGTTACTGCAATGAAGGGTTTAGAAATTCCTTTATTTTGGAACGAAGGCGATGATAATATAGAATCAAGACTTAAGAATGTTTTGAAAATCTTGTTTAATGGCATTTTGAAGAAATAATATTTTTTTGATCAAGTTTCGACTATTTTAGTGATTTAGTCGGATAGTTAATTTTTAAAAATAAAGCATATGAAGAATTGGAAAATTAAGGTTGTTGTAATTATTTGCTTTATGCAGGTAGCAACCATTCAGGCACAAGATTCACTTAAAAATGTTTCACTAACATTCGATAAAGCTTTGGAAATGACATTACAAAATAGTCATGTCATAAAACAATCGCAATTTCAAGTTCAAGAGAAAGATCAAGCATTAAAAGCATCGAGAGGATTGTTTATGCCTAAGGTCGGTTTATCTGCAAATTATATTAAAATGTCGGACGATTTAACTTTAGATCTTACACCTGTTAAAGATGCTATTACGCCACTTTATGAAACACTATCTAAATATGGAAAGTTTGCAAACGTACCTAACCCCGATCCCCAAACGGCTGCAGCAATGCCAATCCTTCCAGAGAGTTATTCTACTGCTGGAGTAAGAACAAAACTCGATGAAGGTTTAAAACAAATTGAGGCTACAAACTGGAATCAAATGATTCAAAAAAGGGAATTTGCAACCGTTGCAGCAAATGCACAATGGCCGTTATATGCTGGAGGTAAGATTAGAATTGCTAATAAAGTAGCAAGCATCGAAAAACGCGAAGCCGAAGGTGTTACCATTCAAAAACAAGGTGAATTAACAAGCGAATTAGTGGAGCGATATTTTGGGCTTTGTCTTGCAAAACAAGCTGTTAAGGTCCGTCAAGATGTCTTAAATGGTGTTTCTAAACATCTTAGTGATGCCGAAAAACTAGAAAAAGATGGTATGATTGCAAATGCTGAAGTTCTGCAAGCAAAACTCTTTTATGCCAATGCTGATAGAGAATATAAAAAAGCAAAACGTAATGTTGTTACTATTAATCAAGCATTATTAAATACTTTGGCAATAGAGAACGATACAACGATAAATCCTTCAACAGAATTATTTTATCTTGATTCAATCGAATCTGTTGGTTTTTTCAAAAAATCGGCAATGGCAAAAAATCCATCATTGATGCAAGTTGAAGATAAAAAGCAATTAGTTAAACAAAATTATAAAGCTCAGATTTCAAATTATTTGCCAACCGTTGCAGCTATTGGAACCTATAATTTATGGAATAAAGATCTTTCGGAATATACACCCGACTGGATGGTTGGTGTAACTATGAATTATACCTTGTTCGATGGCGTTGCACGTTACAGAAAAGTAAAAGCTGCGTCATTTAAAGCTGACCAAGTGGAAGAAGTGAAACAAAAAGTTGAGTCCGATTTATCGACTGTTATCAATAAATTATATAACGAATTAAATATAAATCTTGAACAATTACAAGCATTAGAAACATCATTGGCATTTGCCGATGAACTTGTAAGAGTGAGAGAAAAAGCATTTCACGAAGATATGTCGAACTCAACCGAAGTTGTTGATGCACAATTAATGTTAGCACAAGTACGAATCGAACGATTGCAAGCAATGTACAATTATGATTTGTGTTTGGCTCGAATATTACAATATGCTGGCATTCCTGAACAGTTTTCAGCATACAAACAAAGACCAATGGCAAAATCGGAAAGTTATAAATAGGAACAAGTTATAAGAATTTAAAATCAGATTAAAATCAAAGCTATGAAAAAGGGAAATTTATTAGCATCCATAGGAGTTGCTGCTTTACTTATCTTCCTCACCTATACTGTGTGGATTCTTAGTCGACCAAAACCAATTGAAGTGCAAGGCGAAGTTGAAGCAACGCAAATAAAAGTGGCTTCGAAATTAATTGGACGTATTGATAGTTTGGCAATTCATAAAGGTGATTTTGTGAAAAAAGGTCAGTTGTTATTTTCATTGAAAAGCCCCGAGATTGATGCAAAATTAGATCAAGCAAAGGCAGCATTGAAAGGTGCAAAAGCTCAAAATTCGAAAGCTATTGCTGGTGCCGATGTTGAAGATATTCAAGCGGCTTACGATACTTATTTAAAAGCACAATCGGCATTTGAACTTGCACAAAAAACATTTGAAAGAGTTAGTAATCTGTATAAAGAAGGTGTTTTGCCAGCTCAAAAACGCGATGAAGCTGAAACACAATTTAAAGTGAGTCGCGAAACAGTAAGTGCCGCAAAAGCAATTTGGGAGAAAGCCAAAAAAGGAGCAAGAATTGAAGATAAAGAATCGGCAGTATCGCTTGTTGACAGAGCGCAAGGTGCAATAAAAGAAATTGAAACATACTTAAACGAAACATTTATATATTCTCCAACCGATGGTGAAGTTTCAAACATCATAGCCGAATCGGGCGAATTGGTAAATGCAGGATATCCAGTTGTTACGTTGATGAAATTGAACGATAGTTGGATTACCTTTAATCTTCGAGAAGATTTACTTGCATCAATTCGAATGGGTTCTGTATTTACTGCAAAATTCCCTGCATTAGGAAATAAAGAAATTCAAATAAAAGTTACCTATATTAATCCGCTTGGAAGTTTTGCAACTTGGAATGCAACTAAAACGACTGGTGATTTCGATATGAAAACATTCGAAGTGCATGCTGTTCCAGTAGAGAAAGTAGAAGGATTACGACCAGGAATGAGTGCCTTAGTCGATTGGGCTAAGGTTGAAGAATCAGTAAAAAAATAGTACTAAACAACTCCTCTACATTGTTGCTGGGGATTGCATCTATAATATTATAATATATTTCGGATTGGATTATAAATCTTAGGTGCAAAGTGTGATTGATTCGTGTAAGGAGTTGTTTATTTTAATTGTAAAAATTCAAACGCTATGAAAACCAAAAATACATCGGCTTTTCAAAATGTTCTTCGACGAGAATTAGAACGTATTACTCAAAATTGGGCATTACTTTTCTTGACGATAATTGGACCTGCGTTGTCGATTTTTCTCATCGTTTGGATATTCTCGGCAGGTGTGCCACGCGATTTGCCAATTGCTGTAGTTGACTTAGATCATAGCGCTTTGTCTCGTAAAATGACTTCTATGATAGATGCATCAGCAACAGTTGAGGTTCATCGTAGATACTTGAGTTTATACGAAGCAAAAAAAGCAATAGAAAGTGGAGAAGTAGATGCCGCTTTATATATTCCTAAAGGAGCAGAACGCGATATTTTTAAAGGAAGTAGCACTACAACAGCATTGTATATAAACAATATGAATGTTGTAAAAGGAGGTTTAATAAATAGTGCCGTTCGTAAATCTATTGGAACATTATCGGCAGGAATAAAACTACAATTACAACTTAAAACTGGATATCGTCAAGAACAAGCCATGTCGCGAATTATGCCAGTTATGCTTCGTTCTGTATTGTTGTTCAATCCATTTACCAGTTATTCGTATTACTTAACAGTAAGTCTTTTATTTATTTGTTTGATAATTTTCACCTTACTAGGAACTATTTATGCCGTTGGTGATGAACTTTATAAAGGTTCTGGAACACATTGGATTCGTATTGCAGATAAAAACTATATTGTTGCAATTGTTGGTAAATTACTTCCCTATACCATAGCTTATTTTATTTATGCTTTAATTATTGATTTAGTTTTGTTCAATACCATTGGTGTTCCAATTCGTGGTCATGTTTCAAGCATTTTATTGGGAGAATTTTTACTTGTTTTAAGCTATCAAGCAATGGCAATTTTTTTACTCGCAATTACAACAAATATGCGATTAAGCCTTTCTTTAGGAAGCGGTTATACAATGCTAGCAATAACCTTTTGCGGATTGACTTTCCCTATATTTGGAATGCCTGTAATTGCTCAAGCGATAGCAAAATTATTTCCTTTCACCTATTGGATGCAAATTCTTATGGGACAATCGTTGCGAGGAGAAGTAATAGCAAACAGCATTATGCCAATGTATTCGTTACTTGCTTTTGTGCTTTTTGGAATGCTGTTTTTGCCAAGATTAATGCATTCGATGCTTAATAGAAAACGTTGGGGTAAAATGTAAATTTGGTTATTATGTGGAAGAAAATTACAATAGGAGCCAGAGAAACAGTAGGCTATTTCATTGGCGAGCTAAAATTAATTTTTAGCGATTCAGGAGCTGTGTTGTTTTTTATGTTGGCTATGGTTATTTATCCAATGCTTTATATTTCGGGTTATGGCAAAGAAGTGGTTCGCGAATTACCAATAGCAGTTGTCGATTTAGATCATTCTTCATTAAGCCGTCAATATAGTAGAATGGTTGATGCTTCGGAACAAGTTACCGTTTCGTATAAACCGGGAAGTGTAAAAGAAGCCGAGCAACTATTCTTCGATGGCAAAGTAAAAGGCGTAATTTTGATTCCAAACAATTTCGAAAAGGATATTTATAGTTCAAAACAAACGAATGTTACTGTATACAGTGATGCTAGTTTCTTCCTTCTGTACAAGCAAGTTTACACCGGAGCAAGTTTTGCAAATGGAACCTTTGCAGCGGGTGTTGAGGTGAAACGAATGTTAGCCGAAGGAAAACCAATTGCCCAAGCTTTAGATCAACAAGAACCCGTAAAGGTTGATGTTTATAGTTTATATAATCCATCGAGTGGGTATGCGAGTTTTGTAATGCCAGGGGTTATTTTGGTGGTTATGCAACAAACCTTATTGATTGGAATTGGCGTTCTTGGAGGAACTATTCGCGAGAAAAAAGTGTTTTTAAAAATGAATGGGAAGGCCCGTCATCGTTTGGGAAGCGTTCGTTTAGTGCTTGGTAAAGCTTCGGCATATTATCTTGTCTATTTTTTAAATGCTTTATTCACTTTTATAATTTTCCACCATTGGTTTTCATTGCCCGATAGAGCAAATATGCTTTTGGTTTTTACCTTATTTGTGCCTTATATTTTAGCAGTTTCTTTCTTTGGATTGGCTGTAAGTATGTTGTTTAAAGAAAGAGTTCATGCTGTTTTATTTCTCGTATTCCTTTCTCCAATGGTTGTATTTATGAGTGGAATATCGTGGCCAAGTTCTGCACTTCCGGTTGCATTAAGTTGGTTTGCGCATATTTTCCCGAGCACAACCATTGTACCAGCATATTTAAAACTGAGGGTTTGTGGTGCTGGATTCGAAGCAGTTCGTTCAGAATTTATTTTCTTATTCGTTCAAGCATTTGTGTACTTTGTAATTGCAACATTTGCCTATCGATTATCGATTCGCAGATTTGGAAGTAGAATTGGGAAATAGTTTAGGCTTTCTGTTGTTTCCACAAATCGCGCAATTTGGCATATTTTAAAAACACCTCGTGCGCCGAATTTGTACAAATAACAAAACCATAATATCCATCTAGAAATCCAAGTTTAATGATAAAATCGCGAAAAAACCTCCATTTTGGGAAAATGGTAATTGCAAATAGACTGCTTTTTTTGCCTTTTTTGAATTTCTTTTGTGCCGATAAGGTAGAATATTTGTTTACTTGAGCAATATGTTCTTCAATCGAATAATAAGAATAATGGAGTAAATCGCCAGAAATATGTTGAATAATTGAACCTTCTGTAAGTGTAAATTTTTCGTGAACCTTTTCCCCTATCCATTTTCCCTTTCCAGCTTTCCACATACGAATTGTAGCATCAGGATACCAGCCACAATGTTTAATGTGTTGTCCACAAAAATGGGTGGCTCTATTAAATGTATATCCGTCAGCATCTGTTTTTTCTTTACTATTTAAAATTGATTGTTTTAAAATTGCAGAAAGTGCTTCATCAGCGTCAAGCGATAAAATGAGTGGGTTTTTACATAACGATGCTACATAATTTTTTTGTTCAGTATATCCTTCAAAAGCATGTTTGACAAAGGTTACGTTGTAACGAGAACAAATTTCTTCGGTTTTATCTGTCGAAAAAGAATCTACAACAATAATTTCATCGGCAATTCCTTGCACAGATTTAAGGCAACGTTCAATGTTTCGTTCTTCGTTATAGGTAATTATTGCTATAGATAATTGCATTTTAAATAGATTTAGTTTCTTTTAAAAAGTAAAAGTATTTTCTTTTTAATCGATTTTACTTGTAATGAATGGAATAATTTTTCATCTATATCTTGCGATAATTCTGCAAATGGTTTTCCTATTTTTAGAATCGAATCATAAAACATTCTTGAGGTAATACCCCATTTAAAAAGGAATTGTTTGCGTCCATTATTCCGTTTTACTTTACCGGTTGATTTCGACATAAAATGATATACTCGACTTTTACCAACACCTTTAAAATTTCGAACTCCAGCCATATACAATTTCATTGAAATATCGGGATCGGAATACATTCCGGGTGAAAATTCAATACTGAAACCACCAATTAAATCCCAAGTATCGATATGCATAACACTTGGAGGCCAACTTGCACCATTCCAATCGGCACAATGAAATGAATCGTATTCGCTTAAAAGTCGATCTTCTTGGAAATCGATTATTGTTTTGCCATAATTTTGTGGTGCTATTACAGCATTATTGCCCGTAAAAACGGGTTCGATTAGTGTTGCAGAAAGGTAGAATTTAGTAGAAGTAAATGATTTAATTTCATCATAAAGATATTTATCCCAGTTAGGACAAACATACATATCGTCGTTTAGATAAACAATATACTTTGTTTTAACTAAACTTCTACATGCATTCATCGGTAAACAAATTCCAGCGTTTTGTGGACTCCAAGAATAATCAATTCCTTGACTTTGAATCCATTCTATTGTTCCATCAGAACCATCATTTACATGTACGATTATTTGATGCTTTAAACCCGAATTTTTTTCGATGCTTTCAATACACTTTTGAATAAAAGGTAAATTATTCCATGTTGGAATTATGATTGAAAACACAAATGATTCGTTCGTTTGTGTTGGAAATAAACTAATTGGTGACATTGATTTTCTAATTATAAAGTAATAGTTATACCGCCAATAACAGATCGACTATTAGGATAACGGAACCACGAAACTCCTCGGGTATTTTGTTCTGGACCTATTCCAGGATAGCGTGTCCATGTCCAAATATTTTGACCTTGAATGTAGAATGAAATACCATCTACTTTAGCTCTCTTAGCTAATCTTTCATGCAATTGATACGTAAGAACAATGTTTCGTAATTTTAAATATGAGCCATCAACAAGGTAACGAGTCGATGGTTGATTGCTATTGCTTGCATTGTTTGCAACCAGTTTTGGCACATCAGTTACGTCGCCAGGTTTTTGCCAACGATCGAGTATTTTGGTGCTTTGGTTAATGTTTGTTAATGCTCCGTCCGATACCATCAACTGATCGACGTTATTATAAATTTTATTACCATAATTTCCGAAGAACGAAAATGAAAGCGACAATCTTTTATATGTCAATGTATTTCCCAATCCAAAGTTGAACTTTGGATCGGCATTGCCAGCGATTATTTTACGAGCTTTTGAATAATCTTTTGTAACATTTCCTGTTGCGTCATACCACATTGCCGAACCATCAGCAGCATCAACGCCAGCCCAATCAGCTAAATAAAATGAACGAAACGATTGTCCAACTCTCCTTATTTGAACCGATTGAACGATGTCGTTTCCTTTAGATAATTCTGTAATTTCGTTATGATTTAAAGCAATGTTAAAATCTGATGTCCAAGTGAAATTTTCGGTTTTAACATTTTCCGTATTGACCGAAAATTCTATTCCTTTGTTAACCATTGCTCCAACATTTTGTAGTTGTGTCTCAAATCCATTGGTTGCCGAAATAGGTACATTAAGTATTAAATTGCTGGTAGTGCGGTGATACAAGTCGAGCGAACCAGCTACTTTTTTGAAAATGCGGAATTCAAGACCTAGATCAGCATTATTGTTCTTCTCCCATGTTAGATATTTGTTGCCAATTTGCACGGGGAAACCTCCTGGATTATTATTGTAATTGTGGTCGTATTCGAACAAATAACGTGATGCATAATTTCCAACTTCAGAGTTACCCGATGTACCATAACTAGTATGCAAACGAAGCGAATTTATCTTGGTAAATTTCTTCATAAACGCTTCTTCGGAAATTCGCCACGAAAAACCTGACGACCAGAAATTCGACCAGCGTTTGTCATCCAAAAACCTTGATGAACCATCACGACGAAAACTTCCTGAAAAATAATATTTACCCTTAAAATTGTATTGTAAATTCGATAAATAGGAAATGATTGCCCAATCGGTTTCTGGTGTTTTTAACTTTTCGAGAGTTGCCCCTGTGTTCAAAACTCTGATGGTTGATGATGGAAAATTGCTTGTTTCAGCCATTGTGCTATCGTTTTTCGAATATTGAACTTCGTATCCACCAACAAAATCGAATGAATGTCGCTCTCCAATTTTTGTGTTATAATTTAAAGTATTTGATGTTGTAACTGTATTTTCAACGGAAACTCCTTTTGTCATTAATCCATTTTTACCTGCTCCATCTGGAGTTTGTGAATTTATAAATTGATTTTGAGTGAAGTCGATACAATCAATGCCATTTACCGTTTTAAATGTTACCTTCTTGGTAATTTTGTATTCCACAAAAGCAGTTGCTAAAAGCCGGTTTGTTGTATTTGTGTTTTTGTCCAAATTACTTGTTCCAACAACATTGAAAAATGGTTTTCCGAGATTCGTAAAGGTATAAGTTGAGTCATTTTTCTTAATAGGAACATTTGGAGCAAGAGAATAGGAGCCATATACTTCATTTGTATTTGCTAATTGATCGTGTGGAATTTGTTGGTAGGTATTGGCAATAGTGATTTTGGTCCCAAAGCTCAGTTTATCGTTCACCTTGTGATTGACGTTCATGCGTGCAGACATTTTTCGAATGCCAGTGTTTATAACAATTCCCTTTTCATTGTTGAATGAGCCAGACATAAAGAAATTAGTATTATCGTCACCACCTGATGCGCTGATATCATAATTTTGAACATATCCATAACGGTAGATTTCTTTTTGCCAATTCGTATTTATTGTATCTGAACCAGCATTAAGAGAAATGTAATCGTCACTGTAACCAGCATTTCTCAATTCTTCTTTTTGAATTGTTAAATATTGAGAACTATTGAGAACTTTAAGTTTTGAATTTACTCTGCTCGTAATTCCTTGTTGACTCGAAAACGAAAAACGTGTTTTGCCTATAGTACCTTTTTTTGTTGTAATCATTATTACTCCATTCGATGCACGTGAACCATATAGAGATGTAGCTGCAGCATCTTTCAATACACTAACAGATTCAATATCTTCGGGATTGATTGTCGATAATATATTAGTAGAATTATTTGCATCATTTGGCCCTGAACTTACAGGAATTCCATCGATAACATACAAAGGTTCACTGCTTGCATTTATTGAACCGATACCTCGTATTCTTACTTCCGATTTACTTCCTGGTTGCCCCGAACTTGTATTTGAAATCACTCCTGCAACAGCACCTTGCAACATTTTATCGACACTTTCATCGCGTTGTTTTTTCATGTCGTCGGCTTGCATTAAACCAAGAGTTCCGGTAAACGTTTCTTTTTTCTGAACACCGTAAGGAACAGTTACAACAACTTCTTCTATGCCTACAACATCTGGTTTCATCACAATGCTATATGAATTAGAATTGCCAACGGTAATTGTTTGTTGAGACATTCCAATAAAACTAAAAACAAGAACTGCGTTGGGTGTTGTAATTTCAATTTTATAATTTCCATCCAAATCAGTTTGCGTTCCTGATGTTGTATTTTTAATCATTACGGTAACGCCGGGTAATGGTAAATTATCTTCAGAACTAACCACATTGCCCGTTATTGTGCGATTTTGTGCAGAAATTGTAAATGAAAATAAGAGGGAAATGATAATAAAGTTGAAGCGTTTAAGCATATGAATATTAAGTCAAATTTGATATGGCTAAAATACATTTTTTTTGAATATCAAAACGACGTGCTCGAGTAAAACAGAATAACGTAGATTTTATAGATTTTGAAAAACAATAAAAATATTTTAAAGTAATAGAGAACGAATTAGAGAACGTCTAAAACAAATATCTCAAAAAAATCCTGTAGATTTGATTATCTTAAATTTCAAAATATGATATTACTCGAAATTTTTCTTAACTACATGTTCCGGTTTATAATAATAATTACTGTCTTTTTAGTTATTGATTATTATGCTTGGACTGGAATTAGATCCTATTTTTCGTCCTTTCAAAATTTCCAATTTATTCGAATAGCATATATCTTCACGAGCGTTATTACCGTAATTGGCTTTTTGCTTACAATTTCTATGTACATGAATGGTCGAGCAATTCAAAGTGCCTCTTCCAATTTGTTAATAGGAATTGTTTTTATAATCATGTTGCCTAAAATACTTTTAGGATGCGCGTTATTGATTGAAGATGGTTTTCGGGTTTTTTGGTCAATTTTCTTATGGATTAAAAATAGTGGTGCAGTTTGGCATCTTATTCCTCGATACAAGCTTTTTACTTTAATCGGATTACTTATCGCTTCGGTTATGATGGTAATAATGATTAAAGGGGTTTTCTTTAATAAGTATCGGTATAATGTTAAACAGATAACATTACATTTCGAAAATTTACCATCTTCGTTTGATGGCTATACCATTGTCCAAATATCGGACGTTCATTCGGGGAGTTTCGACAATATAAATAAAGTTGAAAAAGGGATTGATTTAATCAACAAACAAAATCCCGATTTGGTACTTTTTACAGGGGATATTGTAAATATGCGTTCGGAAGAATTTATTCCATACATTCCTGTTTTTGCAAAAATAAAAGCCCGTGATGGTAAATTCTCAATACTTGGAAATCACGATTATGGCGACTATGTTCGTTTTGATTCACCTGTTGATAAATGGCGAAATCATAATCAGCTTGAAATCTATGAACATCGAGCAGGATTCAAACTATTACTTAATCAGCACGAAACGATTAAAAAAGGTAATGATTCAATATTTATTGTTGGAGTTGAAAATTGGGGACATGCACCTTTTCCCAAACGTGGTAAACTCGATGTTGCAATGAAAGGAGTTCCAAATGGTGCTTTTGTCGTTTTACTCTCACACGATCCCAGTCATTGGGATTCAGTGGTTACACATCAAAAACAAAATGTTGCTTTAACATTAAGTGGTCACACACACGGAATGCAATTTGGTATTGACTTTTGGGGAATGAAATGGAGCCCAGTTCAATGGAAATATCCCTTATGGTCGGGTTTGTATAGACGGAATGGAATGAAATTATATGTTAATGTCGGTTTTGGATTTATTGGTTTGCCTGGTCGTGTAGGAATTTTACCTGAAATCACGGTTATTACGCTTAAAAAGAAATAAAACGAGATTTCTGCCGTTAAAATAATTCTCAAATCATAAAACACAATCGCTTACGTTTATATATCTTTGCAATTAAGCTATTTGAAACATTCATGAATAAAAAATATCTTATAATATTATTTACCGTAGTAAGTTTTCCTTTCTTCTCCGAAAGTCAAGTTGCGAAATATAGTAACGAATTCCTTTCTATTGGAGTTGGTGCACGAGAACTTGCAATGGGTGGTGCAGCTGTTGCGTCAACATCAAGCGTTTTTTCCACCTATTGGAATCCTGCAGCTTTGCTCGATGTAAAAAGCGATGCTCAAGTTGGAGCAATGCACAACGAAAATTTTGGTGGAATTTCAAAATACGATTATATCGGTTTTACAAGCGTTAAAAAAGACAATTCGGCAATCGGTTTCTCTATAGTTAGAAATGGTGTAGATGGAATACCAAATACACTCGATCTGATAGATGAAAATGGAGATGTTCGTTACGATAGAATAACAACGTTTTCGGTAAATGATTATGCTTTTTTTGTGTCAGCAGCTCAAAAACTAACAGATAAAGATATCGTTGTTGGTGTTAATGCAAAAATAATCAGACGTATTGTTGGGAAATTTGCAACCTCTTGGGGATTTGGTATTGACCTTTCTGCTCAATATAAAACGGGTAAATGGGTCTTAGCAGCAATGCTTCGCGATGCAACGACAACCTACAATGCATGGAAATTTAATACAGCAACATTTAAAGATGTTTTTCTTTTAACAGGAAATGAAATTCCTCAAAATTCAACAGAATTAACGATGCCAAAATTAACACTTGGTAGCTCCAAACGTTTCGATATTAAAGCAAAACATAAAATACTGCTCGAAATAGATGGCGATTTTACCTTTGATGGTAAACGGAATGTTTTGGTAAAAAGTAAATATGCAAGTTTTGATCCGAAAGCAGGTATTGAATATGGTTTTAAAGAGATTGTTTTTTTTAGAGCAGGAGTTAATAATTTACAGAAAATACCAGATTTCAACAATAAGCAAAGAGTCGACTTACAACCAAACCTTGGTGCTGGTTTTCAATATAAAAAACTAGCTATCGATTATGCCTTGTCAATTCTTGGAGATAAATCATCAGCGATGTATACCAATATTTTCTCGTTATCGTATTCATTCAACAAGAAATAGACAGCTTATGAAGAGAATTCTACTATTCCTTTTTACAATAGTTTCTCTGCAAATGTTTTCGCAACCTTTAGGTAACGAGTGGGTAAGTTACACCCAAAAATACTATAAAATAGCTGTTGTTTCAAAAGGAATTCATCGAGTAACGTTTCCCGATTTAGTTGCTGCGGGTGTTCCAACAGGCGAAATAGATCCTTTTTATTTGCAATTATTCTCTAAAGGGCAAGAGCAATATATTTATGTAAGTGGTGCTGCCGATAGAGTATTTAATGCTAATGATTATATCGAATTTTATGGTGAACCAAATACCGGTTGGCTCGATACTGTTTTTTATAATGATGCCTCACAACAGGTTAATCCGAATTATAGTATGATAAACGACACTTCATGGTATTTTCTCACATGGAATACATCTGGTGTAACTACGGGTGTACCGAAACGTTTTATTGAAGAAAATGATCAAAGCTTTAATTCCTATACTGCATCGGATTATTGTATGAAAACGGTACGAAACGATTACGTTTCAAATTATAATTCAACAAACGAAGGTGCTTACTATAACGATGGTGAAGGCTGGATAGATGCCCCTTTTGATTATTCAACAACATCATCGAAAACAATTGCTACTCCTAATTTTATAAATAAAGCAGTAAAGTCAACAATTTCATTTTGTTTGGTTGGAGCTAATGGAACAGGACATCATTTACGCGTGACAGGATTAAATATAATTCTCGATACTACATTTTATGGCTATAAAACGATAAATGCTTCATATCAAATTTTAAACCCATTAACAGCTTCAAGTGTATTAAATGCAAAATCTCTAACAGGTTCTACCGATAATAATGCATGGGCATGGGCTTCAATAACGTATTCTCATTCAATGGATTTTGAAAATACAACGTCCTTTGCATTTCGTTTACCAACAACTTTAGCTTCGAAATATCGACTTGACATCACTAATTTTAATGGCGATACAGCAACCGTTTTTTATGATTTAACAAACCATAAAAGAATTCGACCAATTAATAATTTGGGAACGTTCCAACTCCTATTAACAAACGGATCGAATGCACCACAATGTATTATATCATCGGGTGCCGATATTAAAAAATCGGTTTCGATAAAAGCAATTTCTTCACAAAATGCAGATCTTGCATATTTCTCTGATTTTCGAATTTTAAAAGCAGGATTTATTATTGTTACCAATAAAGCCCTATGGACAAAGGCAAAGGAATATGCCGATTATAGAAAATCAAAAGGATATAATGTTGTTTTACTTGATGTTGATGAACTGTATAATCAATTTGCATACGGTATAAATAAACACCCTGCTGCTATTCGTAATTTTTGTCGATATGCATTGAAATATAGTTCAGTTAAACCAGAATTTTTATTTTTAATAGGAAAATCGTTACATTCAAATACCTACAGAAAAGTTGCAACATTGTATGGAACTTGTTTAGTTCCTTCAGCCGGTATGCCAGTTTCCGATGTTTTATTTTCATGGAAACTTGGGAAGGGATATTCTCCAATCATAGCTACAGGACGAATTGCTGCAACATCCTTAACCGATGTTGATTGGTATTTGAATAAAGTTAAAGATTATGAATTGTGTCAACCTGCAGGTTGGTGGAAAAATGTTTTGCAATTTTCAGGAGGGAACGATATTAGCGAACAAAGCATGATGAAAAATTATGTTCTAAATTATGGACGAATATTTGAAGATACATTGTTTGGAGCAATAACACAAAATTTTTATAAAAATTCAAGTTTGCCAATAGGAAATACGCAAACCGATATTATTCGTCAGTCAATAAATAGTGGTGTATCTGTTTTAAACTTTTTTGGACATGCTTCAGGTACTGGGTTTGATCAAGATATAAATTTACCATCAACATATGATAACAAAGGGAAATATCCTTTTTTAATGGCAAATTCATGCTACTCGGGCGACATTAACAATTCTGGTACAAAGGGAATTAGCGAACAATGGGTACTGATAAAAGATAAAGGTACAATTGGTTTCCTTGCCAATGTTGATCTTGGTTATTCATACTATCTCAATTTGTTCTCAGAAGAATTGGTCAAAAATATTTCGTACAAAAACTATCAAGGTGCGATAGGTAAGAGTATCTTAAATGCCATTAGTGCGAATGAAAAAAGAGATTCATCCAATGATTATATGAGGTTTACTTCACTCGATATGGTTCTTCATGGAGATCCTGCAATTAAAATTTATGGTTTTTCAAAACCAGATTTGGTTGCAAATGTAAATGATATCTCATTTAAACCGTTACGTTTGACTACCGATATTGACTCATTTCAAGTTAATTATGCTATGGTGAACCAAGGTCGTGCATTTCTCGATAGTTTTCAGGTTCAAGTAAAACGAATATTTCCAAATGGCAAAACAGTAATAACAAATTACAAAGTAAAAGGAGTTAGAAGTGTTGATACCTTAGTATTCAAATTGCCTTTGGGAGGGCTTCCGGGTACGGGAATCAATACTATTCAAATTACATTAGACATAAACGATTCGATAGTAGAATCGAATGAGGCGAATAATTCGGTAACCTATTCCTTTGTTGTAAATTCAACCGATTTATTGCCTGTATATCCTTATAAATATGCAATTTACCCTAACGATACTGTTGAATTCATTGCTTGTTCGCCCGATCCTTATATTGGAAATAAAACAGCAAAATGTCAGCTCGATATTTCCGCTAAATTCGATAGTCCTTCACTTATATCAGCTTCATCTCAATACGATAATGCATTATTTAAATGGAAATTGCCTATAAAATTTATTGCTAATCAAGTTTATTATTGGCGTGTTGCTATTGATAATGGAACTGGTATTTTAAAATGGAATACGAGTTCATTTATTTACATACCAGGAAAAACTGGTTGGTCACAAGCTGAATTTCATCAGTTTAATGAAGATGATTATCAATATTTATCATGGAATGAGCCAAATAATAATTTTTCATTTATTCAAGCTCCAAAACGTCTTTTCTGCCAGACTATTGGGACTAAAGGGGTTTATAATGCCTCACAAGCGTCAATAACTCAATTTACTCTTGATGGGAGTATGCAGAGTTGGAGTTCTTGTGGTATTTCTCCTGCATTTAATGTTGTTATTTTTGATTCTGCAACGATTAATCCATGGCTAGCGAATAAAGCCTTTTATGGTCAAAGTAATTATCCTGTTTGTAACGGAATTATTAATAACATGTTTGTATTTACTTCGAATGATGCTACATCGAGAACTAAGATGGGTACTTTTATTTCTGATTCTGTTCCAAATGGTAATTATATTTTAATTTATACTTGGCTAACTGGAAATTTTGCAAGTATGGAAGAAAGTGTTATACAGAAGTTTGAATCACTCGGAGCAAAACGTATAAGATCGTTAGTCCAAACTTCACAAAATCATATTCCATATATATTTTTTGTTAAAAAAGGAAGACCTGAAACGGTAAGCGAAGTAGTTGGTAGTGATCCATTCAGTGAAATAAAATTAGATACTGTTGATTTGCACTCGAACTACTTTCAAGGAAATGTAAATTCAACAATTATTGGTCCATCGAAACATTGGAGTCGATTTGTTAAAAATATGCCTGCCATCGATAGCTTTGATGTTAATAGATTTACTATAACAGCTATAAATCAAAAATCGCAGGAATATCAAGCGTTAAGACAATTGCAAACGAATGTCGATACATTAGGAAATGCCATAAATGCCAGTTTATATCCATATATGCGTTTGTCTATGTCAACCAGCGATAATGTCCTTCGTACACCAGGTCAACTAAAAGCATGGCAAGTCTTTTACGATGAATATCCCGATGGAGCTGTGACTTTATCTCCTCAATCGAAATTTTATTCTGACACACTACAAGAGGGTGATAATATGAAAATTACACTTTCTTTTAAAAATATAAGTTCATATCCATTAGATAGTGTAATGGTTACCTATACTATTACAAACGATAAAAATGCATTGATTCAATTAATTACTAAAAAGTTGAAACCCTTGGCTGCTGGCGAAATGCTTTCCGATTCAATTCTGTTTTCTACAATAACTCATCTAGGAACAAATTTAGTAACTGTTGAATTCAATCCATTCAATCCTGCAAAAGGAACTTACGATCAATTAGAACAATATCATTTTAATAACCTTGCTCAACGTTATTTTCATGTTATAAAAGACAAAAGAAATCCGCTTTTTGATGTTACCTTCGATGGCATTCATATAATGAATGGCGATATTGTTTCTGCGAAACCCGAAATAAAAATATCGATGAAAGATGAGAATAAATTTTTTATTTTAGATGATACGTCATTGGTAAAAGTTTATTTGAAATCGATGACCGACAATAAAGAACGTCAATTACAGTTTTCGTCAAATGGTTCTGCTGGCGAATTGACATTTATACCTGGAACATCGAAAAACAATAAAGCTTCAATGAGCTTTAATCCTGTTTTTTCTAACGATGGAATGTATCAAATACGAATAAATGGGAAGGATAAATCGGGCAATCAAAGTGGTGGTTCCGATTATGTTATTTCTTTCGAAATTATTACAAAATCGAGCATAACCAATCTTATTAACTATCCTAATCCATTTACCACTGCTACTCGATTTGTGTTTACATTGACGGGATCTGAAATCCCATCCGATTTGCGAATTCAAATTTTTACTATTACTGGAAAGATGGTTAAAGAAATATCGTTAGCCGAGCTTGGTTCACTTCATATTGGACGAAATATCACACAATTTGCTTGGGATGGAACCGATGCTTTTGGCGATAAATTGGCAAATGGAGTTTACCTTTACAGAGTTTTCTCTTCCATAAAAGGAACTGCAATTGATCATCGTGGTGCCGACATCGACCAATACTTCAAAAAAGGTTTTGGTAAAATGTATTTGATGCGGTAGACAGTCTAGATTGTATTTTCATACTAAACATTTAAAATTCATACATCGATTATTGAAAGTATTTCACAATTCTATAATAGAATATTGAAACTTTATTGCTGTTGTTAAGGTATAGAATCAATTATAGCGTAAATAAAAAGGGATATATATTACTTGAATAGGTAATTGACATCACCTAACAACATGTTAATAACAAAATTAAAACACTCGTAAATGCCTATATTTTTTGGTATTACAAAAAATAATTTGTAGGTTTATACCTTCAATTTGGGGATTTGTTAAAATAGGCAAATATTAAAAAGTAAAAATGGGGACGTTTTACAAAATAATTATAGCATTTTTCATCTTGTTTCTTCCGGCACAATTGTTTACTAATAACAATTCTACTATTAGAAATAAATATAATGCTGCCGAAAGTTTTGAAGCAGAATCTAAGTTTGCTGAAGCTATTCCTATTTTAAAGGAATTAGTTGCTTTAGATCCCGACAATGAAAATTTTAATTTTCACTTAGCAGTATCGATAATCGAAGGTAAAACATCCGAAGATCCGTTACCATATCTCGAAAAGGCAGCAAAAAATGTTACAAAATATTACAGATCAAATTACAAACAACGATCTGCTCCTCCTATTGCATTGGAATATTTAGCAAAAGAATATCATTCGAATTATCGATTTGCCGATGCTATAACAGCATATAGTCATTATCTCAATTTCATTGATAAACGAGATTTAGAAATGATAAATAAAACCAATAAAAATATTGCTTATTGTAAAAGTGGGGAAGAATTATTGAAAAATCCTGTTAAGGTTGAACATCAGGACTTTGGACCACAATTTGAACGAAATTTTCGAGCACATAGTCCCGTTCTAAGTCCAGATGAATCAATTTATATTTTTGCGTCATCAAACTCCGAAATTCCATTAGCTAAAGGGGAAAAACATAGTGATGATATTTATTGTACGTATTTTGAAAATGGAGTTTGGGGAGAGCCACAACCTCTAACAAATATAAATACATCAAATGATGAAGCTCCTGTAAGTATTTCTCCTGATGGAACACAATTGATTTTATATCGAAATGATAATGGAGATGGGAATTTATATTACAGCGAATTATTAGAAGGCAAAGTGTGGTCAAAACCACATAAATATCCGAGCACAATAAATACTTCAGCACAAGAAACGCATGCAACACTTTCAGCTGATGGAAATATTCTTTACTTTACGAGTGATAGAAAAGGTGGTTTTGGGGGATTAGACCTTTATATGAGTAAAAAATTAGGAGAGAATGAATGGAGTGAAGCAATTAATTTAGGCAATCAAATAAATTCCGAATATAACGAAGAAAGTCCTCATCTTCAGGCAAATAGTGATATTTTTTATTTTAGTAGTGATCGACCTGAAAGTCTTGGAGGTTTAGATATTTTTAGATGTAGGCTTGTAAATGATTCAACTACAAATGAAGTCAAGAATTTAGGATTTCCAATCAATACTGCAGAAAACGATATTTTCTTTAAAACGTCACTTGATGGATCAAAAGGATTTTTTACATCAACTTGTCGTTCTCGAAATGGTAATTTTAATCTGCAAGTTGTGGAGTTTAAGGATATAAAACTTTTTCCTAATGTTGTAATTAAAGGGTTAGTTATTTTTGCACCTAAAGACACTTTGAAAGATATGCATGTCAACCTCTTTAATATTGAAAGTAGAGAAATTGTCGATTCGGGTAAAACGAATAAGCAAAATGGATATTATACCTTTCGATTAAACAATCAACGAAAATATTTTGCATCGTTTGAATATGATGGATATGTTTACTTTTCAAAGCCATTCAAAATCGAGAAATATTTCGCAAATTTAGCTTATAGCAATATCATTTACCTTGATCCAATTATGCTTACTGATTCAAGTTTCCGTCAATCATTAGGTGATTTTCAGATTTATAATCAAAACCTAAGAGAAGGAAAAATAACTAAAAAAACGATTGATTCGACTAAATTGCTCACTGATGCTGAAATGACATATCCTCCTCCAAGTAGTTATGATCTTATAACATTGGTTGATAAACAACAACTGGAACAAGTTTCGAGAGTCGACAATAAATTAACTACGTCAAAAAAAATTATTAAAGCAATACCTTTTGTTGAACCTATTCTAGGACTATTACCGATTGTTATTGCTGCTCCAATAATTCATAAAGATACTTCATCTAAACATGTCGCAGTTATAAAGAAACAAGTAATAAAAGTCAGTCAAGATGATAGAACAATAGCTGATTCATTATTACGATTAGGTATAAAATATTTTGGAAATGAAGCATTTGTGGTTAGTATTGAAACCCTTCAAAAAGCTCAAAATCTATTTGAAAAACTTGGTGATATTAATGACCAAATAACTAGTTTAAATTATATTGCAGAGGCATTCTATAAAATGGGTCGATATGATGAATCATTAGCAACGCATCGTCAATCCCTTACTCTTATACAATCAATAAATAATAAATCATTGGAAGGTGATAAGTTTCTACGCATTGGAGATTTATTTGCAGAACTTAATGATAAGACTAATGCCCTTAATAACTACTACAAATCGCTTGCTATTCGTCGAGAAATAAAAGATAAGCCTGGTGAAATTGAAATTTTGGAAAGAATAGCAAATCTTAATTTTGTGCAAAAGGATTACGATTTAGCTATCAGTTATCTTTTAAAATCGAAAGATGTAAGTGCAAAGAACGATAAAGAATTAGCTAGTTTATACAATAAATTAGGGTTGGCATACCAAGGAAAAGGGGATTATGATATGGCTGTTTCATATTTTGAAAAGGCCATCGCGTTATCGGAAAAAATTAGTGATAAAAAGAATAAATCGATATATATAAATAACGAAGGAAATGCATTCTATGATAACAATGATTTAACTTCAGCATTTGAACAATATCAAAAATCGTTAGTGATTAAAAAGGAAATAAATTATCAAGAAGGGCTGGCTATAACGTTACATAATATTGGTAATGTTTATTACAAACAAAAAAGTTTAAAAAATGCAATAGCGTACTATTCTCAAAGTAATCAAATAGCTCAAAAAATTAGCCTAACTGAAATTATAATTGAAAATCATTTTGGTTTAATGCAAGTATATCGTGATCAACAAAAGTACGATTTGGCACTAGTTCATTTGAAGAAATATATAGAGTTAAAAGCTCCTTATTTAGTAGGACTTCGAACTCAAATTTCACAACAAACTAACAAATATGAGCTCAATAATAATGATATTTCCTTACTGAGAAAAAGAATTCGAAAACAAGAACTTCTTTCAATTCTTGAAAATGAAAAGAGAATGAAAGAAATTCAACTTTTAGAGAATCAACAAAAGATTCAAAAATTAGTAAAATATTCGATTGTTGGGACCTCACTTGGGATTGGGGTTTTATTGTTATTATTGTTGGGTCGATATAGAACGAAACGAAATAATTATAAAATTCTTGAGCAAAAGAATATTGAGATTATGCAAAAAAATGACGAAATTATCACGCAGAAAGGAAGTCTTGAACAACTCAATGGCTTACTTTCAAAACTCTCGATTGTTGCAAGTGAAACGGGAAATGCTGTTGCAATCTTTGATGCAGTAGGTAATTTTGAATGGATAAATAAAGGGTATACCAATTTAAATGGATATAAACTGGAAGAACTAAATACAATTCAAGATCATAATTTTTTAAACAATATTGAAGATGAAAGTGGGAAACAAACTCTTCAGAATGTCTTAATTTCAAAAAGGCCTGTTACTGCAGATGTACGTAAAACAATAAAATCGGGAGAATCTATCTGGGTTAAAATATCACTGTCACCAATTTTTAAAAATGAATTGTTATATAAAATTATATCAATAGAGTTCGATATAAATGATTTAAAAAATGCTGAACAAGAAATAAAAAACCAACGCGATAGAATTGAATATCAACGCAATGAAATTGAGCATCAACGTGATATTGCCATTGGACAAAAGGATGAAATTGAAGAAAAGAAAGAAAAACTTGAAGCAACTATTAATGAATTACAATTAACGCAGAAAAAATTAGTTGAATCAGAAAAGATGGCTTCTTTAGGCAATTTAGTTGCCGGCATTTCTCATGAAATTAACACTCCTGTTGGAATAGGAATAGCTGCAATAACAACGCTCAAAAATAAAGTACAAAATATTGAATCGCTTTTTATTGAGAAAAAAATGAAACAGACCGATTTGATAACATTTATTGCAACAGCAAAAGATGCTGCTCGACTAATTCAAACCCACTTAAATCGTACCGGAGAATTAGTAAAAAGTTTTAAACGCATCTCTGTAGATGAAATGACTGAACAATTACGAACATTCGATCTAAATCAATATGTAGCCGATGTCATTAAAAGTTTAGAGCCTAAAACAAATGAGAAAGAAGTAGAAGTTATTGTTGATTTCAAAGGTGATTTTGAGATGACAAGTTATCCTGGTGCTTTTGCACAGATATTTACCCATTTAATTGTTAACACTGTTTTCCATGGCTTTAAAGATAAAAGTGGAGGAAAAATTACAATTAAAGGGAAAAGGATTAACAATCTACTTATTCTAATCTATCAAGATGATGGAAATGGAATGATACCTGAAGTTGTAGAAAAAGTATTTAATCCATTCTTTACTACAAACATGCAAGCTGGAAATGGTCTTGGAATGAATATCGTTTATAATGTTGTTACTCAAAAATTGAAAGGCGATATTACTTGCGAAAGTATCGAAGGTCAGGGTGTGACATTTAAAATTGAATGTCCAATATCACTTGTTGAAGAAGAAAAGCCTCGTTTAAGAGTTGTATCATAACAAGTCCATATAATATAAACTTCGAGGGATAGTGCCTTTAATTGCGATGTCTTATCTATTTTCACAATCATTTTGTAGCATTTCACGTTCTTGCAATATTACACAATATAGACTTTTGTTTGCTTATGTATCCAGAGGCAACTAATTACGAAGAGTATAAAAGTGTTCTATACAAATTGGAATTTAATGTCAATACATACCTTATTTTAAAACATTTTTCAAATAGCCTTCAATTTCATTTTTATCTTGCCAGAAAATTATTGAAGCATAAGCTCCTATTAGAATTATTTTGAAAATAATAGAAAGAATCAATGAATCTATATACATTGAATAATAAAATGCGATGTAAAAAGGAATAACTATAACTAAAGGTATTAATAATAAATTCAATGGAGTTGCATGTAGTTTTACAAAAAAAGCATTAAAAAACCATGCTAACACTGCCATTATGATATACGATAACGTGAATGATATTGCTGCACCTAATTCGCCATAATGTTTTATCAAAATTAAATTCATTAATATATTTGAAACTCCGCTTAGTAAAACGACTATCGTTAAAAAATGTGTTTTCTTTGAATAACCAAAATTTCGAAGATAGACGTAGGCAAACTGATAAAAGACATAGCCAATGGTAAATATTGGTATCAGATAAAGTGCTGTTGCAAATTCCTTTTTTGCTAAGAGTAAACCTATTTCTTTGCCAAAAGATGAAACACATAATGCTATAAGTAACGTAATTCTAAAAATTTTACTAAAGTCTGTATCTATTTGTTTGTAATTTTTATTATTCATGTATTCCATATAATAAGGATTCCATGCTTGGTGTGTTACCCCAATTGCAATGCTTACGATACTGCTTACAGCCATTGCTAAGCTATAATAGCCTGCCTGACTCAAACTTTGTGAACTTCCAATCGTAATTTTACCAAATTGTTCTATAATAACGCCACTTAGTGCGTATGGAATTAATGGTACCGAATACGTGAATATATATTTTAAATGAGTTGTATCAAATGAAAATTTGAAGTATGGCTTTATATTTTTTATCCAGTAAAAAATCATTAGTGCTCCTGCAAGTATTTGACCTAAAATTTGCCCATAAAACTTGTCCTTTTTAAAAAGTAAAATAAACAATATTGAAAAAGCAAACCCGACATAAACTCTTGTGAGTGATGATAATGCGATGTTTTTACTTTTCTTGAGCGGGCCGTATATTTGTTCAAATGTTAATCCAATGATATTAATAAATGAAATGGGAATTATTAAGTAAACAACTGTTTTAGATAGACCAACTATGTTTCCAAATCTTTCAGCGAAGATTAATAATATAATTGAATTAATTACAAAAAAGCCAAAAGCTAAAATTGACGATGTGCTAACAAATTGTTTAAAATCATCTGGAGACTTTTGATCAAAATAATATCGGCTAACCGATCTATCTGTACTAAAAGCCATCACACTAGCCAAAATTCCAACGATTCCAACAAAAATGCTGTATACGCCATAATCATTGGGTGAAAGTAAACGAGTATAAACAGGTATAGAAATGAATGCAAGTGCTCTTGAAGCCAAGTTGGCTATAAAATAATTCCTACTATGTTTAAGTATTTCTTTAAAATCTGACATTATTAATTATTTTTATTGCATATATCCTGAAATTTGTGAATGTATTTTTCAATTTGAACCCACTCTTCAAGTCCGTTGATATATGTCGGTATATTTTGTTTTAATTTATTTGATTTCTTATTTATTCGTTTTATTATTACTTCTAGTAATCCTATTTTAAATAATATGTTCTTTAATGCTCTCTTACTTCTATTTTTAAATTTAAAATAATCTCGAAAACTTTCAGACATATAAATATCTATAGATTTATTTACTATTTCAGTTGCTTTTTTAGGTGTGATTTTTTCTTGATTAATAATTAGTTTTGATAGTAATTCTGAATAAGCATTATATTCATTCCTGTATTTTTTCTTCGTTATAATTTTTGACATATTGTCTGTAAAACGACCTGCCGAATTAATTATATTTTCTCTTGCCGCATAAAGTTCGGGTATAATAATATGTTTTGCTTCAATTGCAGAATAAGACGAGATATAACTTTCTAGTAAGCATAAATTGACTATTCTAGTCGAATCATCACGAATAACAGAAGAATAGACATTTACAAATGTTGAGGCCCGGTAAACAGCGTAATAGTATTGAAAATAACTTTTCATTAAATGGAGTAACCTATCACATCCATTATTTTCATCTAATTGTTCTATTAACATATTCGGATATCGTAATGAAATCTGCAAATTTTCATCAAATGGGTCATAATCTATATAAATACCTTGACCCGAATTGTAATCTAAATGATTATCCAAAAAATCAGTAATTTTACTTACAGCATTTGGAATTACAAAATCATCATTTGCACACATTACTACATAGGGCGTTTCTATAAATGGTAATATATTATATATCTTTTTAGCCAAAGGGGTTTGAGGGAAATGATGGTATACGATTTTATCTTTATATTCTTTTAAATAGCAGAATTCTTCTACTGAAGAGTCGGATACGATTATCCGTACATTTTGATCGAGATAATATTCTAAGAGTCTTTTTAAATGATGAGGGCGATTATGTTCGGGAATTACAACGGTGAAATTGGTAAAATTCATTGCATTAAAATATGTTTTTATTTATATTCTTGTTTTGGATTTTACAATTTCATTTTATGATATATCTCTTTAGAGAATTTTATATGTTCTTTTAAATTCTCTAAAGACGAATGATTTCCCCTTATAAACGCATCTACCTGTTGAAATAAACCAGGTTTAAATTGTTTATCAATAGAATCATCAAAAGGATGCTCTAAAATAGTAATCTCGCCCTTTTTCTGTATGTGAATATTTTCTATTGGTTTTAGGAATATTCTGCGTTTATCGGTTAATAATTCGATTCCCCATCGACCGGCACTTTCCCAATTTGAAATATAGCTGAATAAAACACCTTTTTCTGTAATACCAGCTCCAGCAAAATTTGTTTTATTATGCCATGTCAGCTTGCCTGATTTACTATAAGCATGCCAGTTGATTGGATATCCTGCCAAATAAAAGGCAAGATCAACGACATGGGTAGAGTTTGCAAAAAACCAATTTTCTTTAACACCTGCAGCTTTAGTAAGGGGTTCTATTTTATGAGCCCATTCCGTAAATTCAAAATGCATAGAAAGTAATCCTCCATCTTCGGCTATTAATCTTTTAGCTTCAGTCACCGAGGCGTAAAAACGTCGATTATATGCAACATAAATATTTTCAGAATATGGTTTAAGGACATCTTCATTTTCAAGTAATTCTTCAATACTTATTGCTGCAGGTTTTTCAATTAAAACACTTTCTATTCCTGCTTGAATTGCGTGTAAAAGGATAGGCATTAATACTTCTGTTCCTGTTCCAATGATAGCATAAGTGTGAGGAGGCACTACATTGGAATCAATATATTTTTTAAACCCACCAGTAATTGGTTTAATGCCTGATTCTGCTTCAAATTTTGCTGCCGATGTTTCTCCGCGACCTATAACGGTAAATTCTATTTGCATTGCTTTCAGGACTTTTGCATAGTCCAATGCCATAGAACCGGTTCCTATTAAAAGAATATTATTTTTCATTATGTAATCGGTAAATCGTTTATAGTATTGCCTGTTAATGTATTATATTTATTGAGTAATATGGAAATAAATTGTTTATGAGGATCGGCAGCTTCCTTAAATGTTGGTAAATTACAATTACCTGTTTTTAATAGTTGATTTACAACCATAGTAGTTAAGCTACTTTGATATTCAATGGTAAAATCTTTTTGGATGAGTTTAAATATATTTTCCTTGCTCATTTCATACATTTTTGGTGTTCCTCCCTCTTGAATTACATATCGTTCATTTGTATCAAAAATGGTAAGAGTAACAGCGCTTGGATCTCCCTTAATTGATGTGATTTGGAAGATGGATTCATCATTGAGTCTACCTTTTATTGTTCCAGTAAATTCAACAAAGCCTTGCCTTTTACTTTCTAAAACTTCATTATCAACCCATTCAGCATCAATTGACTGCAACGTTGAGTCCGATAAAAAGAGTAGTAAGTCAATAAAATGTAATCCGTTACAGCCTAAACCCCAATTTCCTCCGGTGATTTGATATGTTTTAGGTGATGCCTTTTTAAGTTTTTGTTTTAATTCAATATATGAATTAAACATTCGTCTAGGATGATTTACCCATGTTAAAACATTTTGCTTTTCAATTAAAGAATCAATAACAGAATACGCATTCAAATTTTGGAAAAGTACTTTTTCTAGAATGAGATACTTAATTTGAAAGTTTGTTAAAAGCTCAATAGTGATTTTTTCTCTAATGTTTGCATTTGTAGCAATAATGGCAATATCAAAAAAGTTCGGTAACGTATTAAAATCTGATATATAATGTGTCGCATGTGAATGAGTTATTTCCTCTGCTCTTTGCTTTGCTATTGTTTGCGATTCTACGGAAGGATCAACAACATAAATAGTTAATTCTATATCTGTAAGTTTAAGTAAACCCTGTAAATGACGACTACCAAGTTGCCCTGCTCCAATTAATATTATTTGAATTTTCATATTGCTGTCCATCCTCCATCTACTATTAAATTTTGACCTGTAATATATTTTGCCCCATCAGAAAGTAAAAATGAAACTGCCGGAGCAATATCATCAGGATTTCCCAATCTACCCATTGGAACTTTTGCTGAATATTTTTTTATAAAAGAAGGGTGTTGATTTTTTTCATCAAGCATGCCACCTGGAGATACACAGTTTACCCGAATTCCAGTTCGTCCGTAATAAGATGCTAAGTAACGGGTAAAATTAATAAGTCCACCTTTAATTGCTGAATATGCAGCGGGCGAAGTACCTCCATATTCTTCATAAAGGGTAAAATCGTTACCTACTACTCCATATATAGAAGCAATATTTACGATTGATCCACTTTTTTGTATTGACATAATTTGTAATGTTTTTTGACAACACACAAAATAACTATTTAATTGCATATCAATATTTTTTCGCCAAGATGCAGGATCAATGGCTTCAAATTTTGATCCCCAATCTTTGGTTTTTGGATACGCATTATTAACCAGTCCATCAATTCTTCCATATTCTGAAACTATTAAATCAATGCCAACTTGTATTGATTCATCATCAGTAATATCTATGTTGATTGTATTTTTTTGCAAATCGGTATCGACTCCAATATCCGCATTTAATGCAGTTCCTCCATTACGAATAATATCGGCAATGAGTTCTTTGCCGATTAATCCTGAACCGCCTGTCACAACTATAATTTTATCTTTTAATATCATTTCCCCAAACATATTTTAAGAACTTTAAAAGCATCCGATATTGTATTAAAGGTATTTGTTTTATTCTGTAAGCTTTCGATAAAATATTCCATTTGTTGGTAATAGGTGTCGCTCATTAATTGTTTTGAAGTATACACTTCTTTATTATTACATGTTATTTGATTCTTTAAAAGGTCAATTACCCAAGTTTCATCTTCAAATATAAGTTCTAAAATCCGTTTGGGATCTCTCCGATAGTAATTTAGAACAATATTTGTACAAAATCCGTTATATTCAAATACATAATTTGCATAATCAATTGTTGGTATTGATAATGTCGACTGACTTTTAAAAGTTCTTTTTACGTCATTTGGTTCACCAAACAACCAATAAATATAATCGATTTCATGAATTAAATCGATGTGAACACCACCTCCAAGTTCTGATATCGCAGAATATGATTTTTTATAGTCACTATTGGGTCTCCAATCCGGTAGATACGATCCGCAATAAACGTTAACTTCATTTAATCTTTTATTTTGCGAATTTGCGAATCTTTGTTTTACATATTTAATACAATCAAGAAATCGCAGATTACAAGCAACATATGTTTGAATTCCGCTTTTAGCTACGCTATCAACAAATTCTTCAATAGCAATTGAGGCGTCAAGCGGTTTTTCAATAAATAATGGAAATTTGTATCGGGAAAGTATCTCAATCGTTTTCCTATGTTCTGATGTTGGGTTTGATATTATAGCAAAATCTATTGGAGTTTCTGCAATTTCTTCAATACGGTATATGTTGATTACATCTAAAAATTGTTCTGCATTTGATTTTGAACGTAGAGCATATATTTCGGTAGTATAATCAATTTGTTTAATTGCAGAAATATGTTTTTTCCCAATAGAACCTAGACCTATTATTAAAACCTTCATAAATTGAAATCTAATTTATTATTTGCTATTAAGAATGAGATAATCTCAAAATCAATAGGGTGATCTAAATCAAAACAAATATGAGGAACTTCGTATATTATCGATTTATCTGTTATCGCACCTTTATATCCAATATCAAAAAAGACTCTTTTATAAAAATAAAACGATGCATTTAAATCATAAACCTTGGGAGCCGATTGACGGGTTAAGACAATTCCTTCTTGTTGTTTAACTTGTGCAAAAAAGCCATTATTTTTCTGTTCCACCATATTGAAATATGGATTTCTATTTGCTGCACTTACAGAAAAAAGATTTATTGCTTCTTCATTATTACGGATTAAATCAAAGGCAGAAATTAAATCATCCAAATTCCTTAATGGAGACGTAACATCCATATCTAGAATAAAATCATATGTATGTTGTTCAATTTGTTCAACCCAATTTAAAACATCTTTAATTGCATCAATTTTACCTACGGTATCACCAGCGAGATGTTCAGGTCTTCGGTAATTTGTTTTTAATCCTCCCTTTGCAGCTACCTGTGCAATTTCGTCTGAATCAGTAGAAAGTACAATAGTTACGTCTCGATATTTATCTTGAAATTTCTTAGCCGCATCAATGGTATACATAAGCAAAGGTTTCCCATTTAACAGTTTAATGTTTTTTCCGGGAATACCTTTTGATCCGCCTCTGGCACATATTGTAATAAGTATTTTCATTCTATTCTGGTACAAATGGTTTTCTAATTTTTGAGCTTTTTTGTAATCTTCCTGTATATTATAAAAATGCTAATAATTTATAGAACAATCGTTTTTAAAGGTAATTGTATTATTATACCAAATTTAATTTTTCAAGTATAGCTATTGTTTTATCTGTTGCACCTAAATTGTCTAAAAGAAATTTTCGCGCTTCAACACCTTTATCAATTCTCAATTTATCGCGATTAATTAAGTATTCTACTATAATTTCAAATTCCGTTTCAGTGTGAATTGTATGAGCAGCCATCAAATATTCAAGTTGACAAGCTTCGTAGGAATTGATGTGTTTCGGTCCAAATAATATCGGTTGGGCAAAAGCTGCTGGTTCCATAACATTATGAACGCCACTTCCAAATCCACCTCCAACGTATGCAAGTTGTGTAATTCTATAAAGTTTTGATAATATACCAATAGTATCAATAATTGCAACCCGCGCATTTGTTCCATTTTCATTAGAAAATACAGAATATCGATCGGTTATAATTTCAGCATGTATAAAGCTTGCTTCAATGGATTGTAAATGATTTTCGTTAATTTCATGAGGCACAATAATAACATTCAAATTTTGATGCTTTTGCATTAATCGAATTAATGCAGGCAGAATATGTTTTTCATCAGCAGGCCAAGAACTTCCAATAATAAATGTAAAAAGGTCTGCCTTCTTAAAAATCGTAATTGAATCGTCATTTTTTAAACGTTCAACCTTTTGATTGATTCGATCGAAACGTGAATCTCCAACAGTGATTAATCGTTCTTCATAAGGATATATTTCCAAAAATCTTTGACGGGTTTCTTGGCTAATTGCTAAAATATAATCGATGCTTTTATAAATGTATTTATTGATCGATTTCATTGGAAACACATGTCGTTTTGAGTCAGCAGCTAATTCAGCAGATGTTAAAAGTACCGGAATTCTCTGTTTTTTAGCTTCAAAGAGCATGTTTGGCCAGATGTCGTATTTACAAATAATCCAAGCAGTTGGTTTAAATATTGAAAAAAAATGTTTAGCATTATTTCTGGAATCAATAGGCATATACATCTTTGCATCAATAATTGGGTTTTTAACCACATAAAACCCAGATGCACTAAAAAAGGTAACAATGATAAAAACCGTAGAATCATTTTCTTTTAGTTTTTCAATAATTGGAATTGCCTGTTCCCATTCACCAACAGACGAACTGTGGAATAGGTATACTTTAGCATTCGATGGAATCTTTTCAGCTATACTTTTAGCATTAGAAAAGTAATTTTTTCGACCTTCCCAGCCTTGTTTTATCTTTTTATTAAATAGGGAACCAATAATGAAAATGAGATACATTATTGGCACTATTAAAACATTGTAAAAAAACATATAAACTGTTAACATTTTATGCCGTTATAAAGAGTTTGAGTTTATCGTAAACCATTATTGTTGAGATATCATTCATGCACTTCCAATGTTTTTTCGGACAAGAATTTGTTCCCATTTTAGTACAAGGTCGGCAAGGTAAATCAATTTCAACAACTTGGCTTTTTTCTAATAATGGATAATAACCAAATTGATGCGTAGTTGGCCCATATATGCCGATTACCGGAACTTTTAAAGCTTCTGAGATATGAAGCATTCCAGTATCATTAGCAACAACTATTTTCGCATATTTTGCAATAACTGCCGATTCTAAGATACTCAAACGAACTGAAAAATCGATAGCTCGTCCTTTTGTTTCTTGTACTATATATTTACAAATTTCTTCTTCGGCTTTACCTCCAGATAATACTACATTAACATTATCATTGTCTAAAAGGATATTTGCTAACTCAGCAAATCGTTCTGGTAACCATTTTTTGTTTTTAAAACTTGCTCCTGGACATAACAGAACATAAGGTTTTTCTGATAAAAGGTTTTTAAGTTTTAATTCAGTTTTAATTTTTTCTTCTATTTCGTTTGATATAAATAGTTCGGTTCCTTTTCCATCATATTTTACGTCAATCTTTTTTGCAGCATTTACAAAGCGTTGATAAACAGGTGTGATTATGCTGTATTTATCTATTCCAAAATTCGTTAAAAGTGTGCGTTGGAAAACGTGTTTATTATATGTGTATGTTTTTGAGTATGCATTATTTGTGCGAATAAATAAACTCCTCATATTTTTATGTATGTCTAAAAATACATCATATTTTTCAAGTTTAAGTTTTACTTTAAGTTTTTTTAAACCAGAAAAACCTTCATCAGAGTCAACAGTAAATATTGTGTGAATATGAGGATTGTGTTCGACTAATTGGCGAAATTGTTTTTTTATTACAAAATCGATTCTTGCATTTGGATAGGTGTTTTTTAAGCACCTAATTAAAGCTGATGTTAAAACAATATCACCAATTGAACTTAGTCTAAAAACTACTATTTTATTGATGTTATTCATTCTTTTCAGGTACTTAAGATTATTCTACCGTAACCGATTTTGCTAAATTTCTTGGTTGATCAACATTACATCCTCTCATTACTGCAATATGATAAGCGAGTATTTGCAATGGTATTACCGAAATTAGAGGAGCTAAAGCATCCGTTGTTTGTGGTATTTCAATGCTATAATCGGCTAATGCTTTTATAACCGTATCACCTTCGCTAATAATCGCAATAATCTTACCTTTTCGTGCTTTTACTTCTTGAATATTGCTTACAATTTTCTCATGCGATTTATCTTTTGTTGCGATAAATACAACAGGCATATTCTCATCAATGAGAGCAATTGGTCCATGTTTCATTTCTGCAGCAGGATAACCTTCAGCATGAATATAAGAAATTTCTTTTAATTTTAATGCGCCTTCCAATGCAACGGGGAATAGGTATCCACGGCCAAGAAACAAGAAATTAGTTGCGTCTTTATATAAAGCAGCAATTGCTTTCAATTCATCATTCTTTCTAAGAATGGTATTTATCTTTTTAGGTATTTGGAACAGTTCCTCAATCATTGTGATATACGTTGGATGATCAATTGTTCCACGTTTTTTCCCAAGTAAAAGGGCCATCATTGTGAGAACAGTTACTTGAGCCGTAAAAGCTTTTGTTGATGCAACTCCAATTTCAGGACCAGCATGCGTATATACACCTCCATGGGTTTCGCGAGGAATGCTTGATCCTACAACATTACAAATACCCAAAACGGTAGCACCTGCTTCTTTTGCAAGCTTAATTGCAGCTAATGTGTCTGCAGTTTCACCGCTTTGGCTAATAGCTAAAATAACATCATCTTTATAAATGATGGGATTCCTATATCTAAATTCTGATGCATATTCAACTTCAACCGGTATGCGAGCAAATTCTTCAAATAAATATTCTCCTACCAAACCTGCGTGCCAAGATGTTCCACAGCCAATAATTACTATTCGTCTGCAATTTTCAAGAATTGGTAAAACATTAAATAATCCACCTAAATGAACTTCTGTTGGATTATTTGTCATTCGTCCTCTAAAAGTGTCGGTAATTGAATTAGCTTGTTCGTAGATTTCTTTCAGCATAAAATGATCAAAACCATCCTTATCGATTGCACCTAACTTGAAAGTAAGTTTATGTATTTCTGGAGTTAAAGGGTCATTATTTATGTTCTTTATTGTCAGTTCATTTTTGCCTATAACTGCAATATCATCATCGTTCATATAGATGACACTATCGGTATGTTCAATTATTGGAGTAGCATCGCTTGCAAGGAAATATTCTCCTTTTCCTACACCAATAACTAATGGACTACCTTTACGAGCTGCTATTAATTTATTTGCTTCATCTTTACAGATTAAAACAATTCCATAAGCACCAGAAACTTTAGATAGAGCTAGTCTCACAGCAACTTCAGCTGAAACGTCACCTTTGATGTATATATATTCAATCAGATTTACCAATACTTCGGTGTCGGTATCGCTTTTAAATGAATAACCTCTATTTTGTAGTTTCAGTTTAAGGTTTGCATAATTTTCAATAATTCCATTATGAATGATAATAAATTTACCATGCATTGATTCGTGTGGATGTGCATTTTTATCATTTGGTTCGCCATGAGTAGCCCATCGAGTATGACCAATTGCGATATTACCGGAAATGTCTTTGTTTTGAACAAAAAACTCTAAATCGCTTACCTTGCCTTTGCATTTATAAATATTCGATTTTTTTGAATTTATTAAAGCTATTCCAGCAGAATCATAACCTCTATATTCGAGACGTTTTAATCCGTTTATTACTATTTGATAGGCATCTTTAGTGCCAATATATCCAACAATTCCGCACATATTTTATTATTTATATTTGGTATATGTTAAATGGAGTTTAGCATTTTCAGGCAATAAAACTGACCGATTAACATATAAATTATTATTTGGTGTTACTATTTCATATCGATAATCACTTGCTGGTCTACCATTTTTCAAAAAGAGACTTAAAAAATTATTTACATAAAAGACATATTGATCATTATCTTCAATATCTTGAGATGTAAATGTTTTGATAGGGTAGGTAGTTCCTTTAATATAAATATTTAATGTTAATGAGGTAATTGCACTGAAAATGGTGCTTTTTTCAATTGGAATTGTCAATCGAGCTATATTTATAACAATTTTGGATGTATCTAACCAGCGTTGTAAATCAGGGAATTGAAAATCGGCTTTATAACCTTTCATTGGTTGAATGTAGATCCTTTTTTGATTTGGCTTACCAACATTTTCAGAAATGGTTTTTGTTGGCATTAACTCAAAACTAACGAGGGGGTGTTTATAAATATAATTATCGCGATCTATAAAATCAGACAGTATCATTTCTTGCGTAACTGTGTCAATAATTGATGCATCTGCAATATTGGTTCTTTTTGCCTTTATTTCGATTTTAAGGTCTTTGATTTTGATTATTGATGCATCATCAAAATTCGTTTTTAAATGTATTCCGTAAAAAGATTGACTAAAGTATTTATTTATTTCATCTGGACTGTTTGTAATGGAATAATTTTCATTGGTTCTAATAAAATTATCTATAGTGGTCATAAAACTTTTGGGCATTTCAATCGTTTGTATACTGTCGGCAGTAATTGTGGTATCAATTTTTAGATTAAACGTTCCCAATAATTTTTCTCTCGGTGAAAAACGAAGTGTTCTATAATCGGGCAAATTGATTGAATCCGTAATTTCATATACGGAAATAGTTTGATTGACATTTTTCCCATATTGAAAGGCAGAATCGCTATAGGTAATGAGTAGATTTGCATTTAATAATTCAAAATTATACGTTGTTTTATCAATAACTGGATTATTAAAATAAAATGGAGCAAAAATCTCTGCGCGCGCATTTCCAAATATTGGATCAATATAACTACCCAATAATAAATTATATTGAGTTGTTCTTATTGTATCATCTGTATTGTCTCTAAAATAAGAAAAGTTAAAATTGCTAAGAGAATCTAATCGAACTTCTAAAATATCTTGTGATGGCATTATTCCCATGCCTAAAGTACCTATATCTTTTTCGCAACTGCTGAGTAAAACGGCCAAAAGTGATAGAGAAATAAAAAGTTTTTGGAACATTAATATTTGATTTAAATTTAAGATTTCAATAATTGATCATAAAAAGCAGCACAGGAATCAATAAAGGTTTCTTCTGGTTGATAATCAAGAAAAGGCTTACCACTTGCTTTTGCGTAAGCGATTAACTCAGGATTGACATCTATGCTTCCAGCTATTATTGCGTCAGATTGATCAATGCCTAATTTGTTTATGTTTAACCAATTAGCTTCTTTCACTATTGCTATTTCCGACTCGTTTATACCATCAACCATTACTTTTTCGATGAACTGACTGCTGAACGGCTTCTCAAACTCTTTATTGTATAGCGAATAAACAACTTTCGATTTTTTGAAAATAGGATCTTCGTAATAGGCCTTTTTTAGATATAGTGGCAATAATGCAGTAAACCAACCATGACAATGAACGATGCTTGGTGACCAACGAAGTTTTTTCACTGTTTCGAGAACTCCTCTCACAAAAAAGATTGCACGTTCATCATTATCATCAAATTCTACGCCTTCTTCATTTGTAAAAATATGCTTCCGTTGAAAGTAATCTTCATTGTCAATAAAGTAAACTTGTGTCCGAGCTGCCTGCAACGACGCCACTTTTATTATTAATGGACGGTCTGTTTCATCGATAATTATGTTAATACCCGACAAGCGAATCACTTCATGAAGCTGATTTCTACGTTCATTTATTAACCCATAGCGTGGCATAAATGATCGAATTTCCTTCCCCTTTTCCTGAATTGCTTGCGGCAATTGCCTGCTAATCAACGATATTTCTGTGTCCGGAAGGTATGTTGCAATTTCTTGGCTAACATACAATACTTTGGGCTTTTCCATGTATAATTACTTAAGTCTGAAAAAATTATACAAAAATAAACAAAATTCTGCTGATATATGAAACATTTGGTGAGTTAAATTAACATGAAATATTTTTTCTTTTTTCTTGCATAGATTAAATAAATGTGTTTACCTTTGCAACTCTAAAAATTGAAGGTGATGTAGCTCAGTTGGTAGAGCAAAGGACTGAAAATCCTTGTGTCGGCGGTTCGATTCCGTCCATCACCACCTTCAAAACAAAAGAGCCAGTTTATACTGGCTCTTTTCGTTTAAAATAGTTCTTGTTGCGTCTTTTTGATTTCCCAAGATATTGGCTCAAAGCCTTGATTTACTAATAATTCGTTCGTTTTCGAAAAATGTTTACATCCCATAAATCCATTATAAGCTGAGAATGGTGATGGATGTGCTGCTTTCAAAATATAATGTTTCGAAGCATCAATAAGTTGTGCTTTATCTTTTGCAAATCGTCCCCAAAGTAGAAATAGTATACCGGTTTTTTCATCCGAAATAGTTTTAATTACAGTATCGGTAAATTGTTCCCATCCTTTCTTTTGATGTGAACCTGCTTCATTTGCACGTACCGTAAGTGTTGCATTCAGCATTAAAACGCCTTGTTTTGCCCAACTTTCAAGATTTCCAGTTGTTGGAATTGGTTGTCCAATATCTGATTTAAGTTCTTTAAAAATATTTACAAGCGATGGAGGAGGTTTTATGCCTTCAGGAACTGAAAATGAAAGGCCATGTGCTTGTCCAGGGCCGTGGTATGGATCTTGACCTAAGATTACTACCTTAACTGAGTCAAAAGGAGTACAGTTAAAAGCATTGAAGATGTTTTGCCTAGTTGGATAAACAGTAAATTTGGTTCGTTCCTCTATAAGAAAAGCTTTTAATTCGTTGAAATATGGTTTATTGAATTCATCAGCTAAAATTGCTTTCCAGCTTTCTTCAATTTGAGGAATAATGCTATCAGCGTTACAACTTCCTAAGGTATTATATACATTTGATTGAATCGTCGGCATGGTTTTTCGTAATTGTTATTTTGCCCATTTACCCCAATATTCTTCTATAATGTGAATTTGTGAATTTGTAATCTCAAACGATAACTCTCCAAAATTTTGGGCAAATAATTGATGAATATCAGTGCTATCAATATTTTTCTTTCCTTCTTTTGTATGACGAGATTCCTTGACATTATAAGTAAGTTTTTGAGAAAAGAAATAGTGAGGACGGTTTAAACAGATTGAATAGCCAATAAGCGTTCCCACAACGTTTGACATTGTTAAATCAGAAAGTTCTATAATGTCTTTTAGTCTAGGTAAAAAATTGGGGTCACTTCTATGTCCAGCGGTTATTATTGTATAGCCTGCTTTTTCATATAATTCATGTTTTTTTTCAACAATATCGAGCCAATAAATACAAATTAAAACGGAATTGAAGTCGTTTTTAATTCTCCCAATTTCTTGAAGCAATGTATTCGCATCGAAGTCTGATTTTGTGTAATCATCGGAATGCGAGGGAAAAACGACGAGTGTTTTTCCTAATTGTTGCTTTAGCTTTTGGAAGGAAATTTTTGGAAGGAAATTTTTACTTCCCTTTATATATGGACCAACGGGAATAACGTTTCGTGTAAGTTTTTTTATTCGAAGATATTCTTCAATGACGCGTTTTCTGTTTTCACCATAAGTATATACTGTTTTTATTAGTGGTCTGTTTATATAACCTAAACATTCAGTGTAATTGGGGTCTTCATCGTAACAGATTCCATGTTCAAGATATTCAGTGATGAAATTGAATTTTTTATTTCGTAGATTTGCAACGGCCTTATAATTACCATATAAGTACACGGAATTAAAGAATTTAGGACAGATAAATTTAGGATTCGATAATTTTTTATAGTTGAAAAAATCGGTATTTCTATACTTGAAAGTGTAATAGTTAAACACAATTATTGATTTTATAAATGCAAATATATTTTGTAATTTATTTATAATCATTTGATTCTTTTTTAAATGTTCATATTGCTTTAGTAAAAGTATTACTAAAGCAATATTAGGACGTTGATTTGATTGGTATATTACAAATGTTTTACTAATTCTTGAGCTTTTTTATAATCCTCATGAGCTCCAATATCAAGCCAATAACCGACAATTGGAAATCGTACCACATTTTTTTTTTCAGAAATTACGAGCTCCATAAAATCAGTAGCATTAAAAAAAGTATTGTTTGGAATTAGTTTTAATAATTCTTTTTTTATTAAATAAATCCCGGCGTTTGCATAATAATTATATGTTGGTTTTTCTTTAATTCCTTGAATATTACGTCCTTCAAGTTCAAAAATACCATATGGTACCGAAACAGAGTAGGGTACAGCTGCAACCGACATATCTGCATTGTGTTGTTTAAAATGCAAATAAAAATCCTCATAATCAATATTGGTAAATAAATCTGAATTCATTATTAAAACGGTATCATTTTGAAAGGTGTCAATAAATTTAACTGAACCAATTGTGCCAAGATATTTTGGTTCACGTACACATTTTACCTGAATGTTATTCCTTTTTTTCTCAAAATGTTGTTCAATATTTTCTTTTAAATAATTTACGGTTATCGAAATGTTTTCTATCCCATAGGAAATCAATCTGTCAACATTATAATCAATAATTGTTTTTTCACCCACCTTAAGCAATGGTTTGGGAGTATTTTCTGTAAGTGGTCGTAATCGTTCTCCTTTGCCACCAGCCATTAAAACGGCATCAATTGGTAAAATAGAAAGGTTCTTTTTTAGATTATATATTTTTATTATTTTTTTCTGTGAATCTAAACATGGAATAAGTACTATTCCTTTTTGTTTTAATAGTTTAAGTTCAGAAATGTCTATATTGTTATTTTTTAAAAAATGAAAGTTTTCTTGCATAGCAGTAACAATCAAATCTGTTAATGTGCCATCTGCTATTAGTTTTCGTCGAATATCGCCATCAGTTAACGTGCCAATCATTTTGTTTTGATTGTCTACAACAAAAAGTGTAAGCGTTTGTCCACTAATGTTATTTAAAGCTATTAATGCTTCTTTTATGGTGCAAGTGCTGTGGATTATATATTTTGAAAAGTCTTCCATTTTAAAGATTGTAAAATGATTTTTGAATACTATTTTCTAATGAACATGTTGAAATTATCGAAAATATTTGGTTTGCTGTATCATCTCTGTCGTATGGATTAGATACGTTTTTTGACTTTTTAGCTATTTCATGTGACATTACTTGGTCAATTCCTTTTTTAATTGATTCTTGGTCATTCTGGCAATGAATTATGCTCTCAGCACAGATTCTACCTTTTTGTCTGTCGCCAATATTTAATGTTGGAATTCCAAATGAAGGAACTTCAATTATTCCGCTCGATGAATTTCCTACTACTGCTCCAATATATTGCATAACAGATAAATAGCGAAGTACACCCAGCGAAGCAAAAGCAATTGATCTTTCTTTATTTTTTGCAACAAATTGATTAATTTTTTCAATAATTATTTTTCCACCTGTGTCTGAATTCGGTAAGGTAAATAATATTCGAATATCTTTAATTGCCTCAATTGCTGAGAGTAAAGCCTCAATTTGTGAAGTTGCTGTGTTATTTTCCAATGTAACCGGATGGTAGGTTACTAAAATTGTTTGTTTGTTTATTGCAAAATGAAGAGATTTTTCTAAATCAGCTTTTCCCATTAAAGGGATTTTCTTACTGTTTTCCACTCCTAATGATCCAACATTGAAAACATTTTTAGGATTTTCGCCAAGTTGTATTACTCGTTTTCTATATTCTTCGGTAGCAGTAAAATGCAAATGGCTCATTTTGGTTATGGCATGACGAATAGAGTCGTCATATGCACCTTCGGTAATTTCGCCACCATATAAATGTGCAATTGGTATTTTGAATAGTAACGCAGCTGATGCAGCAGCCAACATTTCGTATCTGTCACCTAGAATTACAATGATATCTGGTTTTAATGTTTCAAAAGCATCGGCAAATCCAATTTGAGCTTGTCCCATTGATTTAACAATTGCATTAGCTGTGTCTGAAGACAAATCAAGTGGAACTTTTTTATTAATTATAAAGCCGTCATTTTCAATTTCTTGATAGGTATTTCCAAATTCTGGGCTTAAATGCATGTTGGTAACTATGATTTGCAATTCGGTGGTTGCATCATTTTGTATCATTCTCATAAGCCGGCTCAATAGCCCATATTCGGCACGTGTTCCGGTAATTATACAAATTTTTCTCATAGTTCTATTAATTCATCTGGTTCAAAATCTTTTGTAGCTTTTTCCCCTAGAACTTCTTCCCAGCGCATTGGTGAAATTCCATTGCCGGGACGTTTTGTTGTTATATTTTGAATGGTAAAAATATCTCCTTTATTTATTTTCATTGCTGCTACGATACTTTTCCTTGCAATTGCTATATTTTTTTGTTCGGAATTTGTTACCTTTTTTTCGTTGCTTCCAAGAGCCAATTCAATATTCCGAATTGCAGAAACCATAGCTTTCAATTCAGTAGGTTCTAGTGATGCTGCATGGTCAGGACCCTCCATGTTTTTGTCTAAGGTAAAGTGTTTTTCAATGACACAAGCTCCAAGTGCCACTGCTGCAATTGGGACTTCTATGCCTTTTGTGTGATCGGAATAACCAACTTTTGTGTTAAATGTTTCTGCTATTGTTTGCATTGCACTTAGGTTAACATCGGTCATCGGTGTTGGATATTCGGTATTGCAATGCAATATTGTAATGTCTTCTTTTTTTATACCATTTTGTGTTAGAATTGAAATTGCTTGTCCAATTTCATTCATGTTGCTCATTCCAGTTGATAAAATAACAGGTTCACCAAATTGAGCAATTTTTTTTAAATAAGGGAAATTCGTGATTTCACCTGACGGAATTTTCCAAAAACCAAATTTTAAATTTGCCAGAACGTCAATGCTTTCTAAATCAAATGCCGTTGAAAAAAAACGAATTGATTTTGCATTGCAGTAATCGATAAGTTCTTTGTGATTTTCAATACTAAGTTCTAGTTTTTTGAGCATTGAATATTGAGAATCTTCAGAATTGTTTGAATTTTTCTTCTGATATTCAGCTTTTTCAGCTTTTTTCGAGACTAAAAATTCTGTTTTAAATGTTTGGAATTTAATATAATCAACGCCGGCATCAGAAGCGGCATCTATCAGCTTTTTAGCAATTTCTAATGAACCATTATGGTTAACTCCTGCTTCGGCAATGATAATTGTTTTCATCCGTAAAATAGTTATTTGACCAATTTAGCTGGGTTTCCAAAATATGTTCCTTTTGATGGAATGTTTTTATAGACAGCTGACGCAGCTCCAATTATGCATTCCGGTGCAATAGAAATATTATTGGCAATCATAGCCTGGCTTCCAATAAAACATTTTTCGCCAATAGTACATGTTCCATTTACGATTGCCCCTGTAGAAATATGGCAATAATCATTAATCACGGTATCATGTTCGATGTTTGTATTAGTGTTAATAATGCATCCATCTCCAATTTTAGCATTGGCATTAACGATGGCGTTGTGCATTATTATGGTATTTTCACCAATTGAAGAATGTTTTGAAACATAAGCTGTTTTTGCTATAACGGTTGCAAATTTCCCATTTGTCGCAAGAACCTTTTTATGGAGGTTGAGACGGAGCTCAGCATTTTTTATCTGACCAATGGTTACAAGGAATGAGATATCTTCTTTTGCAAAGTTTTCAATGTCGTTGTCGTTCCCAATTATTTTGTAGTTTAAAATCTTAGTTCCTAATAACTGAGGAATGTCAATAATACCTAAAATTTCAAATTTAGCAGTCGATTCTATGACATCAATACACGATTTACAATGTCCACCACCTCCAATAAGAATTAGTTTTTGTTTCGTCATAACCGTACACTACTTGGGATATTTACAAGTTGCTCTTCTATAGCTATAGAATTGGTTAATCCATCGTGTTGACAATGGTTAAACATAGCTAGTTTATGCATAAGTGTCCAAGCTGGACGAGTCATTACTCCATGATTGTTGCTGAATTCCAAGAAATCTTGTTGCTCTTTTTTGTCGTTAAACAAAATTGCGTTCAACCAATAGTTCGATTTACAATTAGTAGGTTCAGTAAAAAATTTTACACCTGAAATTGTTGAGAAAAAGGTTTTGTATTTTTCAGCTGTCTCGCGTTTGTTTTTGATAATAGTATCAATGTTTTCCATTTGTGCACATCCCATTGCCGCGTTAATATTTGGCATACGATAATTGTATCCAATATGGTCGTGAGCAAATTCCCATCGATGAGGTAATTTTGCTTGAGTAGTTAAATGTTTCGCATAATTTCCTAATTCTTCATCTTGGAAAAGTAACATGCCACCTCCACCGGTGGTTATTGTTTTATTTCCGTTAAAGCTAAGCGTTCCAATCTTGCCAAAAGTGCCGGTATGTTGGTTCTTGTAATAACTTCCGAGACTTTCGGCAGCATCTTCAACCATTTCAATATTGAATGTTTTACAGATTTCTGCAATTTCATCAATTTTTACAGGATGTCCGAATGTATGCATCGGCACACAGGCTTTAATTATTTTTCCAGTCGTTTTATTTATGCAATTTCCATTTTTTAGATCCGCATTTTTATTCAACCAGTTTTTTAGTGCTGTTGGCGACATTCCTAATGTATCGTTGTCAACATCTATAAAAATAGGAGTGGCTCCAACGTAACTAATTGCATTACAAGTTGCAATAAAGGTGAGTGCTTGCGTTAAAACTTCGTGTTGTGTTTCTACACCTACAAGAAGTAGAGCAAGGTGAAGTGCATTTGTGCCATTTACACATACAACGGCTTTTTTTGCTCCTGTATATTTTTCAATATCTTTTTCGAATTGCGTCACAAAACTTCCAACGCTCGAAACAAACGTAGAATCAATGCATTCGTTTACATATTTTTTTTCGTTGCCAATAAATACTGGAGCATGAAGAGGTATAAATTCTTCGGTGTTATATAACTTTTGAATAAATGTTGTTATTTCGTTATACATTATATATATCGGCTTTATATTTTTTTAAATTTTCAGTTTGGCTAAACCATGCAATCGTTTCACGCAAGCCTTGTTCTATTGAATAGTGAGGTTCAAATCCAGTAAGTGCTTTTATTTTACTATTATCACCCCATAATCGAAATACTTCGGAATTTTTGGGACGTAAACGGTTTGGATCTTCAATAAATTTCACATCTGCATTCATTAATTTTGCAATAAGCTCAAGTGTGTCAAGCATTGAAATTTCATAATTGCTGCAAATATTCACTTCTTGACCAACAGCTTCTTGACAATTTGCAAGTTCTAAAAATCCTCGGCAGGTATCTTTTACAAAATTAAAATCGCGAGTTGGACTTAAATCTCCAAGAGTAATTTCGCGTTTGCCATTTGCTATTTGCGAAATGATGGTTGGAATAATTGCACGTGCCGATTGTCGTGGTCCGTATGTGTTGAACGGGCGAACAATAATCACCGGGAGTTCAAACGCATTGAAAAAACTCATTGCCATTGCATCAGCTCCAATTTTAGAGGCTGAGTAAGGCGATTGAGCTTGTTTGGGATGTTTTTCGTCTATCGGTACATATTGTGCTGTTCCATAAACTTCGGAAGTCGATGTTATCAGAACTTTTTTAACATTGTTTTCTTTTGCTGCTTGGCAAATATTGAGTGTTCCTTTTACATTAGTATCAACATAACTATCGGGAGCTACATACGAATAAGGAATAGCAATTAAAGCTGCAAGATGAAAAATAGTGTCAATATTTTTGGTAATATGTTTGCAAAAATGGGGATCGCGAACATCACCCGAAACTATTTCTAGTTGTGGATGACGAATTTCGTTTAACCAACCCCAATCGTTAAAGGAATTATAATATGATAACGCTCTTACTTGATATCCTTGTTCTAACAGCTTTTCTGTTAAGTGTGAACCTATAAAACCATCAGCTCCTGTTACTAAAACTTTTTTCATTATATTTTATTCTTATTATAGCTTAGATCCTTACGAATATTTGGGGGAGTTATTTTAAAAATGAACTCCTACATCATATTATGGAACACACGTTGCACATCGTCATCGTCTTCCAGTTTTTCAAGAAGTTTTTCAACTTCGGCAACTTGTTCAGGATTCAATTGTTTTAAATCGGCTGGAATGCGTTCGAATTCTGCATTCACGATTTCCAATTTTTTATCTTCCAAAGCTTTTTGAATTGCTCCAAATTCTGGGAAAAGACCATAAATAATGATTGTATCTTCTTCCTGAAAAATTTCTTCTGCACCAAAATCAATCAATTCGAGTTCCAATTCGTCAATATCAACTCCTTTGGCTGGAATGGTAAAGCGACATTTGCGCTCAAACATAAAATCTTGCGAACCAGTTGTACCCAAAGCTCCACCATAACGATTAAAATAGCTGCGAATATTTGCAACCGTTCTAACAGTATTGTCGGTAGCACATTCTATGACAATGGCAATGCCGTAAGGTCCAACACCATCATACGATACTTCTTTATAGTCTTCGGTCGATTTTTCTGATGCTTTTTTAATTGCTCTTTCGATATTGTCTTTAGGCATATTTTCCGACTTAGCCGTTTGAATCAAAACACGTAAACGTGCGTTTGTTTCAGGACTTGGTCCACCCGATTTTACTGCTATCGAAATATCTTTACCTAATTTTGTGAACGTGCGAGCCATACCGCCCCAACGTTTCATTTTGCGTGCTTTCCGTAATTCAAACGCTCTTCCCATTTTTTTCTTGTTGTTAAAAAATTAGGCTGCTAAAATACAAAGAAAAATGGGATGATTGGAAAAAATGTACAGAAAACAATGCGTTATAAATTGTGATAGTTAATTTCTGCTTCTCAAAATAGCTTTTTTTGTCGTATGTAAATAAATACTCATTTGTTGCGCAAATTAAATACACAAAACGTCCGAAATAAATAGCCAAATATTTTGACGGCTCAAAACAATAGTTATATTTGTAAGCAGAATTCACAGTCAATAAATCATGCAAAATACTTTCAAAAACAACTGCCAATCCAATCATTTTCCTGCCTTTTTATTTGGCACTTTCGCTTATTTTGCTAACAATACAATACCCTCGCGTGTAATATAGTACAAAATTTCCGTAGAGACGCAATGCATTGCGTCTCTAACAACAAAGCAACAACAACAATTTCGATACCGCTACCTTTCTTTGAACAACCAAATTGGACAATAGTACCGATGGCAGAATGTTTCGAACAGCTGTGCGAACATTCGGGACAAGCTTCCCGTTGTTCCGAACAGCTGTCCCAAACAATGGGACATCGAAATAGTCGTAGCATCTCTCTGTCCGGTTCAACGGGACGTGGAAATACAGGAACGCGACATGGAAATGGTTCGACCGGACAGCTGTGCCAATCAACCGGACGTGGAAATAGTCACAGCATTTATCAGTCCGGTTCAACGGGACACGTAAATGCCGGAACGGGACACAGAGATGGAACAGCCGGACATCAGTGCCACGCAGCGGAACACCGAAATACACCGATGGGACACACAGAACATTTCAATTCATAAATATATGTCAAACCAGTAAAAAAAGAAAAGTATGGGCAACATTCCTCACAGCGATGCCGAATTCGACACATGGCAAGATAATTATGTCGAAATAGTAAAAACAAAAGCAGCCGATTACGGTATACCCGCCGAAGAGGTTACGAAAGTAACCAACAAGCAAGCCGTTTGGGTAAAAGATTATGGAGTTGCTAAAAGCAAAAACAATCGCGACACGGGCGAAGTAAAAGCCAAAGACGATGCTAAGGCCGATTATACTGCCACACTACGTGCCTTTACAAAAGAATACTTGGCACACAATCATTTGGTAACCGATGCCGATCGTTTGCACTTGGGCATTACCGTTGAGAGTGGCACTCACACACCCGTTGCCGTGCCTACAACGGCACCCGTGTTGACCATCGATTTTTCGGTACGTCAGCAGCACTCGCTCAACATTGTTGACTCTGCAACTCCCCAAAGCAAGGCAAAACCGTATGGAGTTCATGGCTTTGAACTGTGGCGTAAAATGAGCGATGGTAGCGATTTTGTATATCTAGCCACCTATACTTGTACACCGCAGCTTGTTAAATATGCCGACACCGATGCAGCTAAAACGGCTTCATACAAATCGCGTTGGGTAAACACCAAAGGCGAGCAAGGCCCATGGAGTGCTGTGGTAAGTTGTTTGGTAGTGGGATAAGAAAAGATGTCTTAGTTCGGCGAAGCTTCATCTTCGTCGTTATTATTATTTCAGGCTCATTCTGATTGGATAGTAGCGAGGATGAGTAAATAACAACAAAGCGGTTCCATCTTTTTGAAAAGATGGAACCGCTCTTTAAATTATCATCAATTATTTATAAATTCACTAACCTAAAAATTCATTATGAGAAAAGTTTTCACTACCATTGTACTTAGCTTAATGGCAACCGCAATGACACAAGCACAATTAAAAGTTACGAGCGTTGGTAAAGTTGGAATTAATACTACCAATCCTCAAGCTGCTCTCGATTTGGGTACAGCCCAATATGGTACTATTACTGGTAATCCATTGTTTCTGATGTATAATGATAATGCTTCAGGACCACTAGTTGGTACAAAAGCTGGATTTTATGCAGATAATTTTTGTGGAAATAATCTTAATCTCGTTTTTGCAGAATCGGCTGTTGCACCAGGTTTATTTACTATCTGTGGAAAGAATACTTCAGGTACAACGTTAAATCGTTATTTTAACGTAGCTGGAACAACAGGCAATGTTGGTATTGGAACAGAACCAACAACTACCGATAAATTATATGTAAACGGACATTCAGTACTTAAAGGTGGAACGGTATGTACAGCAGGTTATGCTCCTTTTAATATTGCTCTCGAATGGACTGCATCAGGTAATTATCCAGTGATATTTGCAGGTTCAAATAATGTACTTTATATCGGAAAACCATCGTATTGGTGTAATCATGTTTATGCTACATCAATTGACTATGGCACACTTTATCAAGGTTCCGATAAACGGTTAAAAGAAAACATTAAAGGTGTAAACAGCATATTACCGCAAATAAAAAAGATAAATAGCTATACCTATAATTATAACGATATCTATTTAAAAGGATTTAATGCAACAGATAAAGCAAAAGAAAAGAAAACACGATACGGATTTATAGCACAAGAATTAAAAGATATTTTTCCCGAATTGGTTATTACTGACGATAGCACTGGTTATCTAAAGGTCGATTATGTGAGTATGATTCCTATTATTGTGGAAGCTATGAAAGAACAAAGTTCTGTTATCGATAGTTTAAAAAACATGATAACCGACATACAAAGCTGCTGCAAAGGTAATTCAAAATTAAAATCGAATGTAGAAAGCGAAACTGAAACAACAAACATTTCAATACTTACACCTAACACCTCATATCTAACATCTACTATAAGGCTTTATCAAAACGCACCCAACCCTTTTAAAGAATCAACAGCCATAAAACTCGAAATTCCCGAAACCGTTGGCTCTGCCATGGTGTGCATTTACGACCTTACCGGTCGCCAACTAAAATGCCTCGGCGTAAGTGGACGTGGAACAACTTCGGTTCAAATTTTTGGCAATGAACTTACCGCAGGGTTATATCATTATGCGTTAATTGCAGATGGTAATTTGGTGGATACTAAGACAATGGTTTTAACTAATTAGAAATAAGACAATGAAGAAAATAATTTTACTTTCGTGTTGTCTTTTTCTTATAATAGGCAACATGTTTGGGGCATACGCAAAAAACTATCCTCAAACACTCAAACAACCTAATGGAACTATAATAAATTGTTTTGTAGATGGTGATGAATATTATAGTTGGTTACACGATGCCAATAACTATACCATTGTGCAAAATACTACTACTGGTTATTATTGTTATGCAATGCTACAAAATAATGATTTAATAGCTTCAACATGCGTTGTGGGTGTGAATACTCCTAGTAGTTGTGGTTTAACTCCTGGCATTAATTTATCGTCCGAACAAATACTGAGTTTAGTTTCGCAATATAGAAACAAGACAAAAGATACTGTTATTTTCAAACCAATAATTAATAATACATTAAAAGGACTACAAACTCAAACTATAAACAATATTGTTGTATATATTCGTTTTGCTGATCAAACAGAATTCCCTGCAATTCAAGCAAATTATGAATCAGATTTCAATTCAACACAACCCAATATTAGTTCAATGTCTAATTATTTTAATGAGGTTTCATATGGTGCTTTAAACATTCATAGTACATTTTATCCCAACAACAATGGTTCTTCAATTATATCTTATCAAGATAATCATACCCAAGCGTATTATCGTAGTTATATAAAAGGTATAAACGATTCTGGATATACAAATTCTCAAATGCAGGCTAGGGAAGATAGTCTTTTATCACATGCTTTTCGATTTGTAAAAAATCAAATAGATCCAGCTTTAAATATAGATATTGATAATAATACTTGGATTGATGTTGTAAACTTTATTATTCGTGGTGAATATTTTTATAGTGACCCGAATTCTTCAGCAATTCTATGGCCTCATGCATATCATTATAATGGATACAACTACATAACAAATAATATTTATGGTAAAAAACTAGATGTGTATGTTATTCAACTTGAAAATTATTTGGCTATTAGTAAAGCACATGTTTTGTGTCATGAAATGTATCATGCTTTATACAAAGCACCAGATTTATATCATTATACCAATCAATCTGCAAATATTCCAGTAGGTATTTGGGATATTATGTCTTCAACTCCAGTACCACCACAACATATGGGTGCATATATGAAATCAAGATGGGGACATTGGATTGATTCAATACCAGAAATTAGAAATTCGGGTACATACTCATTAAATCCAATTACAAGTGCTAATAATAATTGTTACAAGATAAAAATTAAAGGATCTAAAGAATTTATTGTATTAGAATACAGAAAAAAAGCAGGCATATTCGAAAGTTCAATACCTAATAGCGGTTTACTTATTTATAGAATAAACCCTAATTATAATACAGATAATGATATAAATTATACAGGGAATGAAGCTGGTTCAGGTCCAGGTGGGAAAAATGATATAATCTACATATATAGACCTAATGGTAATTTGTCGCAAGAAGGTAATTTACTTCAAGCAAATTTCACAAGTGATGCAAATCGAAGTACATTTAGCAATACATCTAATCCTGCAAATTTTTTATCAAATGGTTTATTAGGAAATATTTATATTAAAAATATTGGTTCAACAGGTAACACTATTACCTTTGATGTAAGGTTTTGTGACGTAGTAACCAAAACATTTACATCTACCAATCCGCTTCCTACTTTAACCAATGCATCACAATCGATAGGAACAACAGGTCTTGTTACGGTAAACAGCAACAATAATGTTACTTTCGAGGCTGCTCAAGATGTTACTCTAGGCAATGGTTTCGAAATTAAACTTGGTGGTGTATTAGAAATTAATATGAATGGATGTGGTCAAAAATAAATTTTACAAAACAGTAAGTATGAAGAAATTTATCATTATTACCTTATTTTTAGTAACGTTTTGCTTTATTGCGAAAGCACAAGATTTTGCTACGATAGTTGGTCGGTATATTATTACCGATTCAAATTATTTGGAAATAGCTCCAAAACCAATATATGGAAGTACGTTTACTTATCCTATTGAAATAATAAAATCTCCAAGATATCCTAATGAGATATATCTATTAGGTTTAATTCCACAAACACATGATACTGTAATTGGTAAAATAACTGGAAATACGTTTCAATTATCAGCATCTTTTATAACTGGAAGTACGGGAGTATTTGGGAATAATGCTATTTCATATATTTATTATTCAAGTTTAGGTGAAATTGGTCCGGTTGAAGGCCATTGTACTGGAATAAAAGAAGGAACAGGAATAGCAGATCTAGAAGCAAACAAAGAACTAAACTATAGAAATCCATTAAAAGATGGAGATGTCATTTGCTTTTCTAAAAAGCTTATCGGTTCGTCCTTTTCTTTGTATACTATGGATGGTAGGCTGGTGTATATTGGTATTATTCAATCAGATATAATGAACATTGCAAACTATATTCCAGCTAATGATATTTATTTTTATACTGTTATGAATAATAAGCAAACATTTCTTTCTGGGAAAATTGTTAAACAATAATAAAATGGTTCTCGGAGTGTCCCTCATTGTTCAACGCTTAGCATTGCACATAAAACGTATATTTCAAGCATAACTGAAAAAGAGTGTATTATTACTGCTACAGACGTAATAATCCCTTCTGGAAAAAACGTTATTTATGATTATGCTTTGTTAAATGGTCCTTTTCAAGTAGATTTAGGTGCGAGTTTTGAAATTAAATAAATGAATAGTATGAGAAAAATAATATTATTATCTTTTATGTTCCTTAGTTTATCGAACATAATTCTTGCATATAATCCATTAAAAGTTGATCCTGGAAAGGATACTAGTTATTGTTATAATATGAATAATAATATTATAATACAAATTGGTGGAAAACCTACTGCAAGCGATGGCACTAAACCATACAAATACAGTTGGGAACTTTATTCAAAAACAACTAAAGCGAAACTATCTCTTTTAGTTGATTCAACAAAAAATACATTATCGAATTTTGAATTAACTCCTACTATTAATTTTATGAATGATTATTATATTTTCAAAATAACAGTTACAGATAGTAACCATATCACAGTTTCGGACAGTTGTGAAATTGGAATATCCGGTATAAAAAATACAACAAATGTTTATGTTCGACAACTTATCTCCGATAGTGTAACAATAGGAATAAGTTCAACAGTGGGTGGAATTTTACCATTTACATATCATTGGATTCCTGAGACAGGATTATCAAATCCATATATATCAAATCCAAAAGCAAAACCAAATGTTGACACTTGGTATACTGTTGAAATTACAGATTCCATAGGTTGTAAGAATATAGATAATGGTACTCGTGTATCTGTAGTAACAGGTTTTGACGAATTAAATATATCGAATATTTCTTTTTTTAATCCAATCCGAAATTTTGGTACAATGAACTTTACTTCAGAACTTATGGGCTCGCAACTTAAGATTGTTTCGGTTGGTGGAATCGTTCAATACCAAACAAAAGTTGAGGGAGAAAGCATTCCAATAGGTTCGCTCATTTTATTAAAAGGAATCTATTTTTATACAATAACAACAACACAAGGTAAGGTGGTGTCGGGTAGTTTTGTGAGGGAATAATGGATTTTTTAGAGGTGACACCCCGAAACGGTTGGCTCTTCCATGGTGTGCATTTACGACCTTACTGGTCGCCAACTAAAATGCCTCGGCGTAAGTGGACGTGGAACGACGTCAGTTCAAATTTTTGGCAATGAACTTACCGCAGGGTTATATCATTATGCTTTAATTGCTTATGGTACTTTGATTGATACAAAAACTATGGTTTTAACTAATTAGAAATATGAAAAATATGAAAGCAAATGTAATCTCACTTGTATTCGCAATTCTAGTTTCAACGTTCCATTTACATGGTCAAACAAACAATACTATTGTTAATACAAACAGTATTTGGTCAATACTACATATGGCAGATGCCCCTCCATTCAATATATCTAGCTATTACATCAAGTTATCTGATGATTCAACTATAAATTCAATTATTTACAAAAAAGTACTAATGAGTGCTGATTCGTTACATTCAAACTGGATCTTATATGGTTTAATGAGAGAGGCTAATCAAAAAACGTATTATCGTTTTCTTGACTCTACATACGATATGAAGATGTATGATTTTTCGGTTGTAGTAGGTGATTCATTAACTATATATGGACCAAGAACAGATGAACGTGGACATTTAATGTATGTGAATAAAATTGACAGTATTTATATAAATGGATTGAAAAGGAAAAGGATTGAATTAGTTAATTATCATGGAAGATTTTATGGTGATACATGGATTGAACATATTGGGAGTTTATATGGAATATTAAATAGTTGTTATACTAGTATGGGATTACATGAAAGTTTACTGTGTTATTTTGAAAAAAACATTCTAGTGTATCATCATCCAAGTTATTCGGAATGTTATTATCCTACTATAACAACTAAGATACCTGACATTAAGTCTCAAAAAACGAGTTTTTATCCTAATCCAATAAAAGACTTATTCCATATTTCGGGAGAATATCCGATTGGCGGAATTTTAAAAATATACAATGCTTTAGGACAATTAATTCTTCAGCAAACATTGAAAGGAAATAATGAAACTATAAATGTTCAAAGTTTACCTAAAGGTGTTTACCATTATACCATACTTGAAAAAACCACTAAGTTTTCACAAGGTTCATTTATCAAAGAATAATAAAATATTTAAATATTATGAAATTTAAAATTACAATATGCTTTTTGTTGCTGTATTCAATGAGTTACGCTGCAATTATAAATATAAATCACACATATACTTCGTCAATAACCTTTAACCCATTTAGTTCACTTACATCTATTTCGGGATTATCCCTCAATGGTTCAGTATCCCTCAATTCAGATACAAGCCTATTTCGTGTTATTTTAGTTGATAATGTAGGAAATGAATATATTGTAGCAGAATCCTATTCAATGATAGTTGATGTTATGTCATATACCATAGCAAATAGTTCTGATGAAACAGCTTTGTTATATAATATAACTCCAGTATCATTAAAAATTGTATTAGTAAATGCAAGTTTAAATATCACATTTTTAACAGCAAATACAACAGTTCTAACATCAACATTTAGTGCAACAGAAACACAGCGATTACAAAATATTGCGAATAATAATATTGTCAAAGCAACTAATATAAGGCTTTATCAAAACGCACCCAACCTTTTTAAAGAATCAACAACCATAAAACTCGAAATTCCCGAATCGGTTGGCAACGCTATGGTGTGCATTTACGACCTTACTGGTCGCCAACTAAAATGCCTCGGTGTAAGTGGACGTGGAACGACGTCAATTCAAATTTTTGGCAATGAACTTACCGCAGGGTTATATCATTATGCTTTAATTGCTGATGGAAATTTGATTGATACAAAAACTATGATTTTAACTAATTAAAACGATGAAAAAACTACTTAGCCTTTTAGTCAGTCTCAGCCTTTCGTTGATACTGCAAGCACAAGTTTCGAAAACGATAAATATTACTGATGCAGGTACCTTATATTCATACCTTAGTAAAACAGAACGAACAACGGTAACAAACCTAACCATTACTGGAACTATTGATGCACGTGACTTTGTAACAATGCGTGATAGTTTGCCAAAATTAGCTGTATTAGATTTGGGTAATTCAGATATTGCAGCCTGCACTACCTATGATGATGTGGATTCATTTATACAAAATGTGAATCCTGAGAATGCCATTCCCAATAATTCATTTTATAAAATGACACATTATGGTATTTATAGTTTAAAAGCTATTATTCTGCCTCAGTCAATAACATCAATCGGATCCAGTGCATTTGAAGGTTGTTCCCGTCTAGATTCAATAACGATCCCAGCATTAGTTACATCAATTGGTAACCGAGCTTTTCAAAATTGCGAAGGTATGGCTATCATAACTTTTACCCTACCATCGGCTCTTAAGCATATTGGTTACGACACTTTTGGACATTGTAGTAGTTTATTGTCAGTTTCCATTCCTCATTCGGTCACATCTATCGATGACTATGCTTTTTATGCTTGTAGTATAGCATCACTAACAATTCCATCGTCGGTTACAACTATTGGGAAGTATGCTTTTGGAGAATGTACAAATTTAATGTCGCTTACGATTCCCTCATCAGCTAGCTTTATTGATAATGGGGCTTTTTGTGGCTGCATAAATATACAATCTATCTATGTACCTTCAATTTCTCCGGCTGACTTAAGTTCTTCGGCTTATGTTTTTACCGGTATTAATAAAACGATGTGTACGCTATATGTACCATTCGGCTCAAAAAATGCTTATCAAAATGCTGAACAATGGAAAGACTTCAATACTATTGAAGAATATGATACTACCATAATCACGATGGTCAGGCCTGCTACATATACCAATATTGCAATCTATCCCAACCCTGCAACAACCAGTATAACTATTCCTAACGAGAATGAATCGACAGTTCAGATATTTGCAACGAACGGCAGCATGCTTTTGAATACAGTAACAAAGGGTAAAAAAAAGATATCTATTACCATGCTACCTACTGGTTCATATTTTGTGAACATAATAACAGGGAACACAATTTTAACAGGTATATTTATTAAACAATAAGTACGATGAAACAAACAATTACTTTTTTCACCAGCATGTTCATTTCGTTGATGATCAATGCTCAAGTATCGAAAACGATCGCTATTCCTACAGCCGGTTCCTTGTCTATTCATATAACATTACAAGAAAGATCTACCATAACGAACCTCACTCTCACTGGTACTATTGATGCCCGAGATATTAAATTCATAAGAGATTATCTACCTGTTTTATCTGTTTTGGATCTTTCACAGGTTACAATTGCTTCATATTATGGTATGCTTGCAATAACTGCAGGTTTGTTTCAATATCCTGCTAATACAATTCCTATGTATGCTTTTTATAATCATGATAACAATATTCAGAATAATACATTAACGGTTATTACATTGCCAGCTTCTGTAACCGCTATCGAATATCAAGCTTTTTATGATTGTTCTGCTTTAAAAACTATAGCAATATCATCAACAGTTGTAAAAATAGAAGCCGAAGCTTTTACATATTGTACGAGTTTACAATCTATTTTTGCTTATTCACAAACACCTATTGATTTAAGTACCAGTTTTGCATATGGAGTATTTGATGGAATTAATAAAACGACCTGTACTTTATGTGTTCCAATAGGGTCAAAAAGTGCATACCTAAATGCAGTGCAATGGAAAGACTTTACAAATGTTCTAGAATTTAATGCAACGGATGTTTCCTCTATTTCATCAAACAAAATTTCTATCTATCCTAATCCTGCCTCAACAATTCTCACGATTACGTCAGATAAAGACGCTACTGTGGAAATAGTTGATATAAACGGGATAATGCTGATAAATAAGCGAGTTTCCAATAATGAAACGATTCCAATACAAACCTTATCAGCAGGTTTATATATTGTTAGAATTATTGCTGAAAAGCAAATCAAAACATTCCGTTTAATTAAACAATAAACTCTTAAAAAGATGAAATCATTCATACTCCTTTTTCTTATTTTGATAGGTTTTGCGGTTAATGCACAAACGATCAATCTAAACCAAACATACACAGCTTCAACAAGCATAACACCGTTTAATGGCATAAATTCACTCTCATCGCTCACCATATCAGGTAGTGCAACATTGCAGAAAGATTCGGGCATAGTCCGAATTATTTTATTGGACAATAATTTGAACGAATATCTTTTATTCGAAGGTCATCTATTTAGCATGCTAAACAATACCATTACTTTTACGACCTATACCGATGAAACAAAATATCTTTATAACATTTTAAACCCACGTCTATTCTTGTGATAGCAAAATATGCTACCGTAACGCTCAATGCAATACAATATACCGTCACACCATCGCCATATACATCGGCACAAGTTCAATCACTAACAGCATCGTATTATACAAATAATATAAATACCCGAATAGCAACGATGAATATACGATTAAAACAATTGGGTTATGAATGGACAGTATGTGCTCAACAAAATAGTTCTCTAAGTTATGCTGTAAAACGGAATTACTTTGGATATGGCAATGACAACTATAATAACTATAGTGCAGAGCATTATTGCGGAGGCCCTCTCGATTTTCCACCCCTAAGTATTTCGTCTTCATCAACAGGGCTCAAGTCAACAGCCGTACCCCCCAGTTCGTGGGATTGGCGAAAACGCCATGGTGCAATGGACAATACATCGCCTTACTATAATTTTACGGTTGGGTGTAGTGGCTGGATTAATCAAAGAAGATTTCAACATCAACAAAATGATCCATTTCTAAAATGTGGGTCATGTGTCATTTTTGCTGCAGTAGCAATGATCGAAAATGGGATGTCGCTCTACTATAATCGATATATCGATTACGACCTTTCGGAGCAGAGCATTCTATCGTGTAATAATGATGGTCGAACAGAATGTAATCCTAACAATGGCGCTTTTCATTTTCCTACGGCTCAACTTACCGATAGCGGTTTAGTAAAAGAATCGTGCTATAAATATCAAGCTAAATGGTTACCTTGTCATTGTAAATATGATTCTCTTAATCGGTGTCAAGACAAAGAATTATTAAAAATTAATAAGTATTTTTTTAATTCGGACTTGATATATGGAACTGATACCGTAAAAAAATGTTTAGTTAAAAATGGTCCAATGTATATGGCTGTTAGTAATCATGCAATTCTATTGGTCGGTTGGAGAACAAGTAGTATTTCTGGTTCTACGATTTGGTTAGTTAAAAATAGTGATGCTCCAGATTATCCTGATGGAATAACGGAATATGGGGAAGATGAGTTGGTATATGCAAGTTCCATCAGTCCAAATGCAGCAAATCCAAGAGTAAATTATATTCAAACAACTGTTACGACTTCACCTATTACCAAAACAGATATCATTAGTTCAAATCCTAGTTGGACTGGAGGTGCACCAGTTATATTTACGGGTAATATTGTATTTACAGCTCCCAAAGTGGTGTCGTTTCTCCTATTATATTTCCTCCAAACGCAAAATTAACAGTAAAAAGTGGTTCGACTCTCGGTTTAACTTCAAATGGCTCTATTTGTTGTGGGAGTATAGAAGTAGAGGTTGGCGGTAACTTAAAAATCATTAACAATTTAGTAGCAAATCCAATAACAGTAAATCAAAATTATGCAACATTCAAGGTTGATATAGATACAACTGCTCCTGAATTCTTTTCAACGAAATACAGCGAATCAGACCACATTTGTGTTGATATGGATGGTGATGGCTATTACAATTGGGGTGTAGGGTTTAAACCTGCAACATGTCCACCTTGTGCACCACCACTTGAAGATGGAAATGATGCTGATGCTACAACTGGTCCAATAGATGAATTAGGTCAACCAATATTACCGTTTACACCACAATTACAACCTTTAACTAACATTACAAGTACTTCAACATGGGCAACAACAACTCCATTATGTGGCGATCTTGACATTAAAAACAATAGTACACTCACTGTTAGCTCAATTCCTGTAAAAATGCAGGCAAGCCATAAAATATATGTAGAAAGTGGTTCAACACTAACCATTGATGGAACTAATGGAGGTAAAACCAGCTTGGCAGGCATTGAAGTGAAAAGTGGTGGAACATTGAATCTAATAAATAATGGAATAATCGAATTGTTTAATCCATCCAATTTAACAATTGATCTTGGTGGCGTGTTTAATCAATCGACAGGTGGAACGGTAAACATTGTAAATCCATTTGCGGCAAAATAATAGTAAAAATCATATGAAAACAATTATAAAACTAACAACAATAATCATTTCCTTGGGAATGATTCTATCATTAAACAATTGCAAAAAAGAGAGTGCCAAACCAAGTGTTAGCTATGCTACTACAGCTGATTACGGAGCAAACATTTTAGATACAACCAAAATCAACTTAAATGCAGGTGGTTATAGTTTCGCATCAAAATTATCGAAAGGAGCAACCCTTAAAATCAAAATAATAGCATTAAGTCCTGTTGTCGGATTTGAAGGTGTTTGGTATTTTGATCCTTTTTCAAGTAGTAACTGGTCGATTACTAATATGGATTATCAAAGTAAATCTCAAACATTTACAGCTATCGAAGCAAATAAATCATGTGACCTAAATCTATTTTTCCCTGCTGGTTCTTTCTTAATAGAATATTACGAAATGAATGCCACCGTTCCAACACGGTCTAAAACGATAACGGTAAACTAGAACATAATTGCGTTTTTTGAAAGGCTTCGATTGCAGATAAGCAAAAATCGAAGCCTTTTCTTTTTTTGCAAATAGCGCGATGAACTTTGAAAATAATTATCCAATCATCTCCATCAAATAACTTAAATCGGTTATGGTTGTTGTTTTTGTTTTTTTATTTTCAAGATTGGTAATCAGCAATACATTTTTAATCATTGCAATTGTTGTTTGCAGTTTTTCGATTTCCTTTTTGTTTATTTTTCCATCTAAGCTCAAAAGAAAATCAAAACCTGTAAGATCCTTTATCAGCAATCCATTTTCAGATTTTAATGCAAGTAATGAATAACTGAGTACGGGATTGGTGGTTGCATCTTGAAACACGCTGAATGATTGCATCGACGATTCATTACTCGAAACGTCTTTGATGCGTGTTAGGTTGAGCTGAAGTGCTTCATTCAATGCCCAACAGAAATGATAATCATTGAGCGATGTGTTGATACAAAAGAAGTGAAATTGTGGCTTATTTTCCGATTCACTAACATTAATCGACAACTTTGCCATATCGTTTTATTGAAGACTATTCAAAAAGAACAGTAACGACAACCAATATTCGTTACGAGTTGCCGATTCCCACCAAAGTGTTTTTGCGCCATGCAAACCATCAGCTTTTTCGGGTCTGAAAATAATAAGTTTTTGCGGTTTAACATTTGCAAACATATCTTTTACATAGGGAAATTCGCTTTTTGTACAGCCGATGAACATTGGTATTGAAATACCACTAATGGTTTTTTTAATCGAAATTTGTGGGGCAAAAAATTCACCTGGACTAAAGGCAATTACTGCTCTAATATCTGGACGTTCTTTTGCAATTTTCAAACAAAGGGAAGCTGAAAATGAGCTACCGAATAAAACGATTTCTGCATCTTTTTCTCTCGAAAGTACATATTCAATTGCCGAAAGAATATCAATTTCGCATGAGATTAACGTTTGTGGTTTACCTATACTTTTAGCTTCACCAGCAGTCTCGTTTGTTACATAATTAACTTCATTGCCCGAACGTAAATCTATTGCCAAACAATTGTAATTAAGCTTAATCATTCTTTGTGCAATTTCCTTAAATTCACCACGGCTATATTCTTCTTGGTGACACATTATCATCCATTTTTTCGAAGTAACTTCTGTTTCATAGAAGTCTGCAGAAATGGTAAGATTGTCCGTTGATTTGAATGTAACAAACTGCTGAGCTCTTATCGAAACAAGAAATCCAAGTTGCAGCATGATTATGTAAGCTATTTTTTTAATCATATTCTTCGTTTGTCTTGCAAATATAGGGTAAAAAGACAAAAAAACCACTAGAGTATGTCTAGTGGTTTCTTTTGAAAATATATTTCTTATTCAGCTAAAACAATTATTTTATTGTTCGAGCCTTCTATTACTCCGCCTTTAATCTCAAAACTCATTTCTTTTCCTTCGAGTGTTATGAGTTTTATTGTTCCACTTTCGAGTGTCGAAATAATTGGTGCGTGATTTCTCAGCATTTCAAAAGAGCCTTTGCTTCCAGGCAATTGAACCAATTTTACTTCACCAGCAAATAGCTTTTCTTCGGGAGTTACAATTTCAAGATTCATGACAATCGTTTATTTTAATTGACACTAGCTAACATCTTTTCTCCTTTTGCAATTGCATCATCAATTGTTCCACAAAGATTGAATGCTGCTTCTGGATATTTATCAACTTCACCATCCATAATCATATTGAAACTTTTAATTGTTTCTTCGATAGAAACATAAGCTCCTTTAAGACCGGTAAATGCTTCAGCCACATGGAATGGTTGCGATAAAAATCGTTGTACACGACGTGCTCTGTGAACCACAAGTTTATCTTCTTCAGAAAGTTCGTCCATACCAAGAATTGCAATAATGTCTTGAAGTTCTTTGTAACGTTGAAGAATTTGAATTACACGTTGTGCTGTATTATAATGTTCTTGACCAACAACTGCAACACTTAATATACGTGATGTAGAATCGAGTGGGTCTACCGCTGGGTAAATTCCAAGTTCAGATATTTTACGGCTCAAAACAGTTGTTGCATCCAAATGGGCAAATGTTGTTGCTGGAGCAGGGTCAGTTAAATCATCAGCAGGCACATAAACAGCTTGCACTGATGTGATTGATCCGCGTTTTGTTGAGGTAATACGTTCTTGCATGAAACCCATTTCGGTAGCAAGAGTAGGTTGATATCCAACTGCCGATGGCATACGACCTAAAAGTGCCGATACCTCAGAACCTGCTTGCGTGAAACGGAAAATGTTATCGATAAATAATAAGATGTCGCGTCCGCCTGATTTTTCATCACCATCGCGGAAGTTCTCAGCAATTGAAAGACCAGAAAGAGCAACACGAGCACGAGCTCCAGGAGGTTCGTTCATTTGACCAAACACCATTGTTACTTGTGATTTTTGAAGAGCTTCGGTGTCAACTTTTGTTAAGTCCCAGCCTCCTTTTTCCATATCTTCAATAAATGCATCGCCATAACGTACGATGTTTGATGATATCATTTCACGAAGTAAGTCATTTCCTTCACGTGTACGTTCTCCAACGCCTGCGAATACAGAAAAACCATCGTGTCCTTTTGCTATATTGTTGATTAATTCTTGAATTAATACTGTTTTTCCAACACCAGCTCCACCAAATAAACCGATTTTACCACCCTTTGCATAAGGCTCAATAAGATCAATTACTTTGATACCAGTGAAAAGTACTTCAGTTTCTGTTGTAAGATTTTCGTACTTCGGAGGTGCATTGTGAATTTGGTAGCCATTTTCTTTTGGCAAATGAGTTAAACCATCGATAGTATCACCGATAACATTTAACAAACGGCCTCTTACTTGCTCGCCTATAGGCATTTTAATTTGAGCTCCTGTTGTTGTAACGTTCATTCCACGATACAATCCATCAGTCGACTCCATCGCCACTGTTCGAACGGTGTTTTCTCCAATGTGTTGTTGACACTCGAGAACGATTTCTTGACCGTCTTCTTTCTTTAAAATCAATGCATCGAGAATGTTTGGCAGTTTACCGCCTTCCGACTCGAAACTTACATCCACAACTGGACCGATTACCTGTACAATTTTGCCAATATTTTGAGACATACCTGCAATAGTTTTTTATGAAATTATTGATATTACAATGACAACAAATATATTATTTTTTTATAAACGACAATGATTTTATCGCTGATTTATTATTTTTCTAAAAAGTTGTGTTTTTTGTGGATTTTAGACTTTTAATTCGATTTAATTCGTGCCAAAAGAGTTTTGAAAGTTATGCAAAGAGAGCTTATCGTTACAAAAGAGTCTGCTGTTGTATTTATTGGATTATTGTGCTTTGTTTTCGAATTTTACTTTATTCTTTTCTTCAGTGAAGTTTCAAGTTGTATTATGGCTGTTAACTTTTCATTTGTAAGGTTTAATTGGTCGAGAAACTTTTTTGCTGTTTCAAAATACTGTTCAATTTTTTTCTCAGCAATTTCTTTAGCTTTTGTTTTAATGTATATTGATTTTATAATTGAGATTTTTTCTTCTTCAGAAATATCTGTCCTATTAATTGTAGCTTTTAGAGTTGAAGCATCAACTGTCGATGCATTTTCTAATGCTATTATTAGCAAGTATGTTTTTTTTCCTTCGATGATATCGCCACCAATTCGTTTCCCAAAATCTGCTTCGTTCCCAAATGTATCAAGCAAATCATCTTGAATTTGAAATGCTAAGCCGATGTTTATTCCATAATTATAGAGAATGTTTGCTTGTTCAATTGAAGCTCCACCGCATAATGCTCCCACTTTTAAACTTGCTCCTATAAGTACGGATGTTTTGAGTTTGATCATTTCAAGATATTCTGACTCAGATATTGTCAATTTTAAAATATCTTTTTGTTCAAGATTCATATCATATTGCTGACCTTCACAGACTTCAAGAGCTGTTTGGTTAAATGTTTGCAAAACAGGAACTAATGCATCTATTGGGGCTTCTGCAATCAGTTTATTTGCAAGAATCATCATTGCATCGCCCGAAAGAATTGCTGTGTTTTCGTCCCATTTAAGATGAACGGTTTGATTTCCACGACGAATGGTAGCTTTATCCATAATGTCATCATGTAAAAGGGTGAAATTATGAAACACTTCAATTCCTATTGCTGGTGCTAATGCTTTGGATATATCTTCGGTAAATAAATTTGCAGAAATCAATGTCATTACAGCACGAATTCTTTTACCGCCATTCGACAAAATATATTCTATTGGTTTGTATAATTCTTTGGGTTCATCAATCGAAGTCAAAAAGTTTTGAGTTATTTCAGTATTTACGATTGAAATATAATGTTCTAAAGACGGCATGATTTACATATTAAGTTCAAAGAGTCCTTTTTCAAGAATCTTTTTGATTCCAATTTCTAATGGAACGAGGTCCCGTTTCAATAAAATATCAAGCATGGTTCTATTATCTGGGCAACGACGAGTCATATCTCCATCTTTTAATGGAGCCAGATTTACTATTTTTGAGTTTGAATCTGTTATGTCGATTATCAGTTTTGCAAGTTCAATTATCGGAGTTTCAACTCCTCCACCAATGTTTACAACATCATTTATCAAAAGATTTTCGGTAAATGATGTTAAACAAGCATCTACATTATCTTCAAAATAACAGAAAGTTCGAGTTTGAGAACCGTCACCATAAACACCAATATCTTCGTTTTTGAGAGCTTTAGAAATGAATTTACTCATCACAAAATCGCGACTTTGTTTGGGACCGTAGGTATTGAAAAAGCGAAAAATAGTATATTCCAAACCAAACTCTTGATAAAATGAACGGAGATATGCTTCTCCTACATTTTTTACGATTGCATAAGGTAAACGAGAATTGAGAGGTGTTGTATATGCGTTTTGAGGCATTTCAACCGGTTCGCCATAAATCTCTGACGATGATGAATAGAAAACTCGTTTTACTCCTGTATTTTTGCTAAGATGACACACATTTTTAATCCCTTCTATATCGCGAAGTACCTTTACTGGAAATTGTTGCGTTCTTAATACGCCAACCATTGCAGCATAATGGAATACATAATCGAATGAATGAGAAAGAAATACATGCGAAATTTCAGCATATTCATTGACATCGCATTTTATGAATTTCCAATTATCTTTGGGTACTTGAGGAAGTTTACCAATCATTCCTGTCGATAAATCATCAACAATAACAACAAAATTATTTTTATCGGCAATCAGTTTTTCAGCAATTGCACTTCCTATGAATCCGGCTCCTCCGGTAACTAATATTTTGTTCATTCTTTACGACCTTCATCAACAATTAATTCGATAAAAGTAAACATTCTGTCTTATTCGAGCAAAAAAAACAGATTGAATTTGAGATATTTTTAAATATTTGTACAATCATTTCGTATTAAAAATGGATTAAAGTACGCTCTGTAAATAAGAAATTTGTTTGATTTAATTCAATGTTAACAATATTCGCATACCTTTGTTACTTGTTTTTTAATTGAAAGAAAAGATATAATGTGGGATAAATTAGTAGGTCTCATTCTACGAAATAGAATAAGTTTTTTAATAGGTATAACTCTTCTTACTTGTTTTTTAGGATATAGAGCAACAAAAGTACAATTGTCGTACGAAATGGCTCGAATGCTTCCAGCAAACGACAAGAATTTTTTATCATATCAACAATTTAAAACCGTTTTTGGCGAAGATGGTAATGTTATCTTTGTCGGTTTCGAAGATTCTGCATTTTTCCAAATAGATCATTTTAATCAATTTTATACACTTTGTGAACGAATTCAGAAAATTGATGGAATTGAAAAAGTTTTATCGGTAACAAATCTTTACAGCCTTGTTAAAAACGATTCTTTACGTAAATTCGAATTTCTTCCTTTACTTAATCATAGACCTACATCTCAGGCAGAACTTGATAGCTTACGAGATAAAATTCGCACAATTAAGTTTTACGAAAATTTACTGTATAATAAAGATATGTCGTGTTTTATGACCGGCATTACTCTTACAAAAGCTAAACTCAACGATAAAAGCCGAATAGCAGTTGTAAAACAAATAAAAGAATTACTCGACAATTATGCACTTGTCAATAATCTTGAAATGCATTATTCTGGTTTACCATATATTAGAACAGTAATGACAAGAATGATTCAAGACGAATTGTACTTGTTTATTATAATTTCGCTTATCATTTCTATCTTGATTATGATACTGTTCTTCCGCTCATTTGCTGTTGTTGCTACATCAATGTTAGTGGTGCTTGTGAGTGTTATTTGGTCAATGGGAATCATTTCGTTATTTGGCTATAAAATTAGTATTTTAATTGGCGTTTTACCTTCGCTTCTTATTGTAATAGCCATAGAGAATTGTATTTATTTGGTTAATAAATTCCATTGGGAATTTAAGAAACATGGCAATAAAATGAAATCATTATCAAGGGTGGTTTCACGAATTGGCTTTGCTACTTTTATGACAAATGCAACGACAGCAACTGGGTTTGCTACGTTCATTTTTACCTCAAATGCAATGCTCAATGAATTTGGAATTGTTTCTTCAATTAATATTATGATAGAATATGTCCTTTCAATTATTCTTACAATAATAATATATAGCTATTTGCCTGCTCCTAAACGGAAACACTTAAAGCATTTAGATAGAAAATCTATGAAATTTTTAATTGATGGGATTAAGTCTGTTATTGAAAATCATAGAAAATCAATTTATATCGCAAGTGGAATAATCATTGCAATTTGTATTTATGGGATTACCAGAATGGAAATTTCCGGTAAATTAATTGACGATATTCCTTCTGATAATAGTATTTACAAAGATTTAAAATTCTTTGAGAAAAATGCTGGAGGAGTAATGCCGTTTGAAATTTCTATTGATACGAAAGAAAAGAAAGGTGTCTTTAAAGATGGTGCAAGAACCATATATAAAATCAAACAACTTCAAAAAGTAATTAAAAACGATAGCTCAATATCGAAATATTTCTCTCGTCCAGTTTCGATTGTTGAAGCTATTTGTTTTGCAAATCAAGTATATAAAAATGGTAATCCTCGGTTTTATATGGTTCCTCCTCCGATGGAACTTGCTCAAATTGGGAAATTTGTAGGTAATACGAAAACAAACAAAAATTCTTTCCGTTCATTTATCGATTCTAACATGCAAGTAACTCGTGTGAGTATTCAAATGGCTGATATTGGAACGAAGGAAATGAATCGAGTTATTTCGGTTATTAGACCTCAAGTCGATTCAATTTTTCCTAAGAAAGATTACAATGTTGTCATTACTGGAAATAGTGTTGTATTTTCAAAAGGAACAGAATTCTTGATTAATAATCTTTGGGAAAGTATCCTTATTGGAATATTTCTTATTTCACTATTAATGGCACTCATTTTCTCGTCTCTAAGAATGATTGTGATAGCAATGCTTGTAAATTTAACACCACTTCTTATTACAGGTGCTATTATGGGATTCTTCAATATACCGGTAAAACCATCAACGATTATTGTATTTAGTGTTGCACTTGGAATCTCAATCGATAATGCTATTCTGTATCTTACAAGATATCGTCATGAACTTAAGAAAAAAGGAAAAACGACAAAAGAAGCTGTTATGGATGCAATGGATGAATCTGGAATAAGCATGATTTATACTTCGATAGTTCTCGTTTTAGGCTTTGCTATTTTCATGCTTTCTGATTTTGGAGGTACAAAAGCATTGGGATTCTTAATCTCAGTAACACTCTTTGTTGCTCTTTTCTTTAATATTATTGTGCTTCCAGCATTACTTCTTAGTTTTGAAAAATTTGTTGCAACACCAGCTTTTGAACAACCATTAATCGATATATTCGATGAGGAAGAAAAGCTAGAAACGAAAGAGTAATTGTTTCAAAGCTGAATAAATATTCAGAATAGGTTCTTTTTAAAAAGGAAATTTGTTGGGGAATTTCGTGGATTTCAAGTATCTTTGACAAAATGTCAGTAAGATATCAGATCTATGAACATACAAGAAATTAAACAACGATACGGAATCATTGGAAATGCTATGGGTCTTAATATGGCTCTCGAAAAAGCATTACTTGTTGCACCAACCGATTTGTCAGTTCTTATTTCGGGCGAAAGCGGAACAGGAAAGGAAATTTTCTCTCAAATAATTCATACAAACAGTACTCGAAAACACCATCAATATATTGCAGTTAACTGTGGTGCAATTCCTGATGGAACTATCGACTCAGAGCTTTTTGGGCACGAAAAGGGAGCTTTTACGGGAGCTGTTGACAGTCGCAAAGGCTATTTTGAAGTTGTAGACAATGGAACCATATTTTTAGATGAAGTAGGCGAGTTGCCACTATCAACACAAGTTCGATTATTACGCGTACTTGAAACAGGAGAATATTATCGTGTTGGTTCATCAAAAGCATTTAAAACAAACGTTCGTGTTGTTGCTGCTACTAATGTTAACTTATTAAAAGCAATAGAAGAAAATAAATTTCGCGAAGATCTTTATTATCGATTAAATACCGTTCCAATTACAATTCCACCACTTCGAGAACGCAAAGACGATATCATTTTTCTTTTTAAGAAATTTGCAAATGATTGTGCCGATCGCTATCGAATGCCATTACTTCGAATAGACGATAGTGCAAATGGAATATTAACAAGCTATCGTTGGCCAGGGAATATTCGTCAATTAAAGAATGTAGCGGAACAAATTGCTGTTATTGAAGAAAATCGGTTATTAACAGCAGATGTTTTGCGAAATTATTTACCTGAATCATTTAATGTGAGCTTACCAGCTTTAATAAATAAAGCAGGCAGTTCCGATAATATTTCATTTGCCAATGAGCGTGAAATATTATACAAAATACTCTTCGAAATGAAAAAAGATGTTGGAGATTTAAAGAAATTGGTAAATGAAATAATGCAAACAGGTGCAACATCAGTTTCAAAATCAACAGATAAAACGCAGATGTTTCATGATTTGTATGATGAAATGCAGCATGTTGAAGATAATTCTATTTATCAAGCAAAGCCACAATTTGAAAATAATCAGCAACATCTAAAAGCTCGTGAAGGTTTTCATATTGAAGATACTCAAGAGGTTGTAGAGGAATCTCTTTCACTTATTGATAAAGAAAAAGAATTTATTGTGAAAGCACTTGAAAAACATGGCGGAAAACGTAAATATGCTGCCCAGGAATTAGGTATTTCCGAACGAACATTATATCGGAAAATAAAAGATTTTGGGTTAGAGTAGTCAAGTCATATAGTTCTATATTACCCTTAAGTATCTATGGTTTATTTACTTTGTTTCGATGTAATTTTGTTTTTAAATTACCAGATAAAAAAAAGTAAAAACTATTGTCGTAATTGGTAACCTTTAGCTCGAAAAATCCGTTTCGAATTATTGGTATATTTTAATATTAGGAATAAGAATTTGTAATGATGTTTGAAGAAGATAATAGAGAAATTTCAATATCGAATGATGATGTTCAGCTGTTTATTAGTGCAGTTAAGGCAGAATCAGAATATGATTTTTCCGATTATTCTGACAAATCATTGAAACGAAGAATTGAAAAAATTCTCTCAGATAATAAAACAAACCTTAATGATTTAATAAGACAAATAAGAAAAGATCCTGAATTTGTCGATAAAATTGTAAAGGACATTACCGTAAATACTACCGAACTTTTTAGAGATGTTTCTACCTGGCAAACGCTTAAGCATAGGATATTGCCTAAAATGAAGGATTATGATATTATCAACATTTGGCATTCTGGTTGTTCTACAGGACAGGAAGTTTATTCGATGTTAATCATACTAGCCGAACTTAATTTGCTTGAAAAGGCTAGAATATATTCAACCGACTTAAATGTTGATGCCATTGAAACAGCAAAAAAGGGAGTCTATAAATTCCGGTTTAATATGGGATATCTCGATGCTTTTGATAAAGTAATGAAAGAAAATCCATATAATTATGATGAATATAATGATATTCCCTATGCTAAATATTTTGAAATAGATAAATCGCAAGATACAATCCGAATGAAACAATTTCTGCGAGAAAAACCTGTTTTCAAAAAACATGATTTAGTCAAAGGTGAAAATATCTTTTACACAAAATTCGACATTATTTTATGTCGCAATGTTATGATCTATTTTAATAACAAACTCCAAAATAAAGTCTTTGAACTTTTTCATAAAAGCCTAAATGATAATGGATATCTCGTTTTAGGGATTCATGAAAGCATTTTGGGTCCAATGGCAACAAAATTCGAGAAAAAAGGAACAAATTATCTCAAACGATAAATTTGAGCATGACCACTGAATCATTTCTGGCGACTTCCCATTTTGAATCGATCAATTCCATCGATATTGATCGATTGGCTAATCTTTTGCTAGAAAAATATCATTTCGATTTACATACATATGCACCAACATATTGTAAACGAAGGCTAATTTATTTAATGCAAAAGCATAAGGTAAGTAATGTTGATAGTTTGATTGTACGATTTGGTAACAAAGATTTCTTCGAACTCTTTTTATCCGATTTACAGGTAAATGGCATAGAGTTTTTTCGAGATAGATCAATGTGGAATAATCTTTTGAAAACAATAATAGAACATTGCAATGCTACCAGTGAAATTCGCGTGTGGTTTCCCGATTGTGGAAATGGCGAAGATTTGTATTCATTTGAAATATTATTAAACCAATTTGGCTTTTACGATAAATGTTTTGTAATAGCTTCGAATATTTCAAATGACAAAATAGCTTTTATAAAACAAGGCAAATATGAAGGAAAAAGTGAAACAATAGATATTGCAAATTATACTAAATTAGGATTTTCAGCACCAGTTTCAAAATACTTTAAAGTTGTAGATACTGCAATTCAGTTAGATAAAAAACTACTTAACAATGTGGAATTTTTTAATTCTTCAGCAGCTAATCCAATAAAAAAAAATAATTTTGATCTGATTGTTTTTCGAAATGCAATGATAACATATAGTCGACAATATCAAACAGAGGCCTTGGAAAATGTTTGTGATTCTTTGAGGTATGGTGGCGTGTTGATTATAGGCGTAAATGAACAGCTTCTCATTCCCAATATAGACAACCGGTTTACTGTATTAAATTCAGAGGATAGAATTTATCAAAAAAAATAAAATGAATAAATTCGAAGCAATCATTATAGGAGGATCAGCTGGAAGTTTTCAGGTAATTGCAGATATTTTAAATGCATTACCAAAAACATTTAACTTGCCAATAATTCTATGTTTTCATCGATTAAGGACTGAACGTCATGGATTTATAGAGGCTTTATCACCGCGGTCTGTTTTGCCCATTGTTGAGCCAATGGATAAAATGCCCATTGTTGGAGGAAAAGTATATTTGGCGCCAGCAAACTATCATTTATATGTTGAACCAGATAAACATTTTGCATTATCGGTAGAAGAGCCCGAGAATCATTCGCGTCCTTCAATTGATTTAGCTTTTTACTCCGCAGCAAATGTTTATGGTAAATCATTAATTGGAATAATATTGTCAGGAGCTAACAGTGATGGAGCTAGAGGAGTAAAATCAATTTCAGAAAATGGCGGGTTTGTAATGGTTCAAAATCCCGATGAAGCTGAAGTTAGTTTTATGCCTAAAACTGCTATTGCAAATACAACTGTTGATAAAATAATAAATGCGAAAGAAATTGTACCCTTTTTATTAGAAATCACATAAAAAGGGTAAACTCAGAGAATCAAATAGGTCTAAAAATTTTTGATTATAATAATAGAAGGGTATATTTGTATAATATAAAATCTAAAAAGAACGTGGAATGATAGATTTTTCAGCTTATAAGATTGAAAATGTAAAAGACTTTACGAAGTATATTTACACTTTCTACAGTACAATGGTTGCCAATAGTGTAAAGCTAGTTTATGAAGGTGAAATAACTCATCAAATAACAAAGGCATTGACTGCATTAGCTGAATCGCAAATGATTACTGATGATGAGTCAACGGTAACCCAAAAAAAAGTTTTTCACGTTATTGTTGAATGTTTACAAAACATTACAAAACATGCCGATGTTATTTCAGATATGGATGAAAACGGACGCACTGGAAAAGGTATTTTTGTAATCATTAAAGACTCTGAAAATTATAATATTACATCAGGAAATGTAATTGCTAAAAACAAAATATCCTTTCTATCAACTCTTCTCGAAAATATAAATAATACCGATAAAGAAGGCTTGAAAGAACTCTATAAAACACAAATAAAAGAAGGACGAATTTCAGAAAAAGGTGGAGCAGGATTAGGCCTAATCGATATGGCTAGAAAATCGGGTAATAAATTAGAATTTAATATTATGGATATAAATAACGATTTTTCTTTTTTCATACTAACAGCTAAAGTTTCAAGAGAATTATAACAACAAAACAACTATGGAAACAATAAAAATATTAGGAACTGACGATACACCAAGTGTGATTTTAGATAAAAAAGCAAATGTATTTGAGTTTGCAGGTCGTTCTATGCCCGAAGATTCTGGCTTATTTTATGAGCCAATAATAGAATGGTTTGAAGATTATAGTTTAAATCCAAACCCTGAAACTGTAATCTCGTTTAAGCTTATATATTTCAATACTGCATCATCGAAATTAATACTTGATGTTTTAACGAAATTAGAAGAAATTCATGAAACTGGAAATCCAGTACTTATAAAGTGGTATTATCCAGAAGATGATGAAGATATGCAAGAAGCTGGAGAAGAATATTCAGATATTTTAGATTTACCATTTGAGCATATTAGTTACGTTTTGTAATTAAGCTAAAATAAATAAAAGTGTATGAGTGAAGAAATCTTAGACGCGTTAATGCAATTTTTTGCCATCATTGCAAAGCAAGACGATGGCATGATGGAAAGCGAAGAAGAATATGTTCGCTCATTTCTTGTGTCGCAACTTAATGCTGATAAGGTTGAGGAGTTTATGGCTTATTTTTTAAGTAAAGCCAAGAGCGACAAAAAAGAAGGAGAAAAGAAATTAACTTCAGTAAATGACTCAGTTCGCGTTTTGGGTCTTTGCAAAAAAATTAACAAAAAACTTAATGCCAATCAAAAAGTAGTTGTACTTGTTCGTTTGTTCGAATTGGTTAATACCAGTCGTGCTTTCACCGAGCAAAGAATGGCAATCATAAATACTGTTGCAAATGTTTTTAATATTTCAAAAGAAGAATTTACCGATATTGAAACATTTGTAATTCAAAATGATACTAAAAAATTAGATACTGAAAATATATTAATCATCTCAGATAAAAAATACGCTTGTGAACATTGTAAGATAATCCCAACTGGCGAAATAGATGAAGATGTCATAATTTTACACATTAAAAGTTCTGATTTATATTTCTTGAAATATACAGGGATACGTCAGCTTTCTTTAAATGGTATGATCTTGAGCAACAAACGTATTTATTTATATGCTCAAGGAAGTACTCTTAAATTCCCTAAAGGCAAGCCCGTTTATTATAGCGATGTTGTTTCGCATTTCATGGCTGACGAGCTAAAAACAAGACTTTCATTTAATGTTAATAATCTTGAATATCGATTCCCTTCAGGAGGTATTGGATTGAGAGATATTAATATTTCAGAAGAACAAGGTAAACTTGTTGGTATAATGGGAGCTAGTGGTGCTGGAAAAACTACGTTAATGAATGTTCTCTCTGGAATCAACTCACCATCAGCTGGAGAAGTTTTAATCAATGGCGTTAATCTACATACTGAAAAGGAATATCTTGATGGTGTTATTGGATATATTCCTCAGGATGATTTGTTAATTGAAGAACTTACTGTTTTTGAAAATCTATATTATTGTGCAAAACTCTGTTTCAAAGATTATTCGAAAGATGTTTTAACAGAACTCGTTCATAAGACACTAAAAAGCCTCGGGCTATTTGATAGGAAACATCTTACAGTTGGCTCACCAATGAATAAAATGATTAGTGGTGGTCAACGTAAAAGATTAAATATCGCATTAGAGCTTATACGTGAACCAGCTATTTTATTTGTCGACGAACCAACATCAGGATTATCGTCACGAGATTCTGAAAACGTAATGGATTTATTACGTGAGTTAGTTCTTAAAGGCAAATTGATTTATGTCGTAATTCATCAGCCGTCATCAGAAATTTATAAGATGTTCGACAAAATGGTGATTCTTGACACAGGTGGATATTTAGTTTATTATGGTAATCCAGTTGAAGCTGTTGAATATTTTAAAAAAGCGGATAATCAGATAAATAGTGATGAGGGTGAATGTCCTGTTTGTGGAAATATTAATCCTGAAATGATTTTCAATATTATTGAAGCTCAGGTTGTAGATGAATATGGAAACTATACCGATAAACGAAAAGTTGCTCCAACCGAATGGGAAAATCAATACAAACAAAAAAATCAAAACCCAAAATTAGCCGATTGCGAAGAATATCCTGAAGGAACTCTAAACGTACCAAATTGGTTTACCCAATGTAAAATATACTTAACTCGCGATGCTCTTTCAAAAATCAGCAATACGCAATATATTTTAATGAATTTACTTGAAGCACCAATATTAGGGTTTATTCTGTCATATCTAATCCGATATATTGCTGACCCAAATTCAAACACATATATTTTTAGAGACAATGAAAATTTCCCACGATATATTTTTATGTCGATAGTGGTAGCATTATTTTTAGGTCTTACGGTGAGTGCTGAAGAAATATTTAAAGATAGGAAAATCCTAAAACGCGAGAAATTCTTAAATCTGAGTCGTTCAAGTTATTTGATTTCCAAGATCTTGATTATGATTGTGATTGGTGCAATTCAAGCATTTTTATTCACGCTAATCGGAAATACTCTACTGTCTGTACCTGGAATGTTTTTTGAATATTGGCTGACATTATTCCTTGTCTTTGTCTTATCAGCAATGATTGGATTAAATATTTCACAAACATTCAATTCGGCTGTAACTATTTATATTTTGATTCCATTCATTCTGATTCCAATGATGGCATTGGGTGGAGCAATGTTTACATTCGACAAGTTGAATAGATCGATTGGTTCGGTTGGAAAAACTCCAGTAATTGCCGATATGATGCCTTCGAAGTGGGCTTATGAAGCATTAATGGTAAATCAATTTAAGAATAATAAACTTTCGAAAGAATTTTTTACGATTGAGCAACAAGAAAGTAATGCCGATTTTAAGAAGGTGTATTATATTCCTACATTGCGCGAAAGACTTCAAAATATAACAGATAATTTTGATGTAAAAGATAAAAAATCAGATGTAGAAAGTGATATTAAATTACTATTTAATGAATTTAGTATTCAAAATCGCGATACAAAAATTGATTTCCCATTCCTAAATAAATTAACATACGAAAAGTTTGATGATCAAGTAGCTGGTGCATGTTATAAATATCTTGATAAATTAGATACTGCATATTCTCAACAGTTTGACGAAGCTTATAAAACCAAAGAACGATATATTGCTTATTACACACATCCTACCGAAAAAAGGTATAATGATTTGAAGAATAAATATCTTAATGAATCATTAAAAGAAATTGTATGTAACGTCTATGAGAAAAATAAAGTATTAGTTTATGATAGTCGCATCATTCAACAAATAGACCCAATTTATGAAGAACCAGATCAGTCAAGTTATATTGGAATTCGTTCACATTTTTATGCTCCTCATAAAATGTTTATGGGTAAAAAATTTGGCACTTTTGGATTTAACATTATGGTTATTTTAGTAATGACAATTTTGTTATATATTCCATTGTACTTTGAATGGACTATAAAATTGTTAGACTTTTTTGCTTGGTTAGGTATTGTTCTTGGAAAATTATATTTCAGAATTAAACCTAAGAAGCGAGTACCTAAAGTTGCTGTTAAACCATTATTAGCACAACCTGTTACAGAAGAAAAAAATGAATAATACAATTATAACAGTATAATTTATAAAAGCAGTTTAAATTTATAATTATGAACAAAGTTTTTTTTTACTTTCTATTAGCAATTCCGCTTATTGTATCGTGCGAAGGTAGTTCGAGCGATGATACTGAAATTCCTGATTCTGTTAAAAATAAAGTAGCTCAAGCTTCGGGTGAGGTTGATAAATCGGTTATTAATGATTTAGTTCAAAACGTTTCATCTCCAATTGAAATGGCTGCTTTAATAAAGAATGAAGGAGTGCCATTTTCAAAAGATTATTTAAGTGATGCTGATAATGTAGATAATTTAAATACAGCATTTGAAAAGGCTTTAAATTTAGGTGTATATGGTGCTGATTTGGGTTATATGAATATTTATGATAAAACATCATTAATTATTAATCATATAACCAGTATTAAAAAAATTGCTGAAGATTTGAAAATTGGACAATTCTTTGATTTTTCAACACTCAAACGATTGGCCTCAAATAATGAAAATTTAGATTCATTAATGTATATTTCTACATCAAGTTTTAATCGAATGGACAATTATCTTCGCGAAAATAAAAGAGGCGATTTAAGTACATTAATGATTACTGGAGTGTGGATTGAGGGATTATATTTAGCAACTCAGGTTACCTTGAAATCGAAGAACAAAGAAATTCAAAATAGAGTTGGCGAACAAAAAGTTAGTCTTGAGAATCTTATGATGATTTTGAAATTGTATGAAAAAGATGATAACTTTGCAAAACTTATAAAAGAGTTCGAAAAAATCAGAACAGTTTTTGAGCCTGTAAAGATTACAATCGAAGCTGGTGAGCCCACAACTGAAGAAGTTGATGGTAGCTTAATGATTATTCAACACGATATTCAACATGTTACAATGCCAGACGGACATATGGCTAATATTATAAAAGTGATTAAAGAAGTTAGAAATAAAGTTATAGGAATACAAAAATGAAAAATATGCGTACTCTCTTTTTCTCAGTGTGCATAATTTGTGCATCATATACCGGCTTTGCACAGTGTGGCACAGCATTTATTGACGATTGTGCATCCGATCTTGGAAATGCCATATATCTAAAAGATTTTAAGGTAGAATTGCCTAAAGTTGCGAAAAAACAACCAGCACCAGTAAAACGTTTTGCTATTGTTTTAAATGCTGGAACTACTTATAAAATTACAGCATGTAATGCTCCAGAATATGATGCAGCATCAATAATTCAAGTTTATGACAATAGCCGATTATTAGGCAGTTCATTTAATATGCAAACGGGGAAAATTTACAAAGATTTTATGATGCAGTGTTCTCGAACTGGTGTTTATTATGTCTTTGTTTCATTTCAAGATGGGAAAGAAGGATGTTCTTCTGCGATTTTATCGTATGTAAATCCTAAAAAATAAAAAGTAAAACAATTTGATGAAAGCCAGTTAAATTCTGGTTTTTATTGTTTCTGGGCTAATAGTTCTTGTAATTCCTTTACACCTTCGGAAGCAGGTTTCTTAATATGCTTCGAAACCCTTGGTGAACTAACGTTACTCGGATCAATTAAATAAATTGAAACTCCAACGGGAACGTAATTCACTAATCCAGCAGCAGGATAGACATTGAGAGATGTTCCAATAATGACAAAAATATCGACTTTCTGAATTATTGAGATTGCTTTTTCAAGCAAAGGTACAGCTTCGCCAAACCAAACAATGTGTGGGCGTAATTGTGCTCCATCACTTGCAAGATCGCCAATTTTAATTTCTGTATATCCAATTTCGGTAATGAGTGAATCGTTGTTTACACTTCGGGCTTTAGTTAATTCACCATGAAGATGTAAAATGTTTGAGCTACCTGCTCGCTCATGAAGATTATCGATGTTTTGAGTTATAATCTGAACATCAAATTGTGATTCTAATTCTGCAAGTCCAATATGTCCTAAATTGGGTTCAACGGTTGCTAATTGTATTCGACGTTGATTATAGAAATCTAGTACCATTTGCGGATTGCGAAACCATCCGTCAATACTAGCAACATCCATTACATTGTATTCTTCCCACAAGCCATCTGAATCGCGAAATGTTTTTATTCCACTTTCAGCACTTATTCCAGCACCAGATAAAACAACTAACCGCTTTTTCATCCCTATTTCCAAGCAAAGGTTTTAATGAAATGATGTATGTCTTTTTTTATAAATGCCATTACAGGCGCAAGTGAATCTTTGTTTGGTGGAACATTAAAATATAATGCTCCACGAAGAACACTTTTTGAACTATCAGTTAAAATAAATTGATAGCAAGAAGCTGCCTCACCTTTAATATCGTACGTCAACCCATACAGATTTTTCGATTTATCAATCAACATACTATCCGAAATTGCTTCAGCTTTAACAGTATGTTTATATACAAGTGTTCGGCAATCTTCCAATATTTTTAAAAGATTATTATCAATCTTTATATAACTAAGATGCAAAGTCGCTTTCATTGTTGGGAATTCAACATTGTACCAAAATGCTTGTGTGTTCTTGTCTGTGTCTTTTACAACTTTTGCATATACTGGGTATTCAAATGTAAAAGGGCAAACGGTATCAAAATGTTTATATGCTTTTTCGGGTAAATCGATTCTAAAATAACCTCTTGGTTTAGGAACTTTAATTTCTCTACCTCCGCATCCCCAAAGCGTAATAAACAGTACGATGTAAACTATATATTTCATTTTTCAATTTTATTAAAAACAAAAGCGACTTCTTTGCAAATATAGCATAGAAGTCGCTTTTAGTTATATTTTTATTCTTTAAAATGGAAGATCGTCAGCTGGTGCTGAAGCAAGATCGTACGAAGGTGCTGTATCGTGAGCCATTGCTGCTTGCGATGGTTGTGGATTTGATGTCGACTCCGAGCTTGATCCATCTTTTTTGCCAAGCATTTTCATTTGATCGGCTACTATTTCTGTAAAATACATTTTTTGACCATCTTTTTCATAGCTACGATAGGTTAATTTCCCTTCGATATAAACTAACGAACCTTTCTTTATATACGATTCGGTTACTTTCGCTAAACCACGCCAAAGCACTATATTGTGCCACTCGGTGTTAGTTACTTTTTCACCTGCTTTATTCGTAAATGATTCGCTTGTTGCAAGACGAAACGTAGCTACTGGAATGTTTTCTGATACATAACGAACTTCTGGGTCGTTACCGACATTGCCTACTAATGTTACTTTATTTACCATGGGTTTATCAATTTAGTTAATACAAAATTACTTAATTTAAAGTCGATATAATACTTTGTTAATAATTAATTACAAGCTGAATTTGCTGCTCCAGGTGTACCTTTATCTCCCGTTGAGTAAGCTTGAGTTGCTATGCACCACGATGATGGATCTTTTGCCAAGGCGTATGTCATTTTTGTTGGGTCGAGACTTAACGATGCTCCTGTTGGTGCCGTTGCATAGTTCATGGCTGCAATTTCAGTAACACCATCGGTCGACAATAATTGTATACTTCCAGAGGAATTTACTAAAGAAATGGCACTAGCATAATACACTAAAGCACCAGCACCACCTTGAACATCTTTCCCAAAGAAAACATATTCGCCTGCTAATATTTCGTGGTTTATTGAAACGGTATATGTCTTGGTTCCAACTTTTACTATTAACCCATTTATATTTATTGGATATGTTGCATTATTATAAATTTCAAACCATTCTCCATAAGTATCGGTAACTTTATCTGGATCGGCCATAACTTCGGTTAAAAGCAAATCGCCTGCAACTAATTGCGATACTGTTTTCGTTGCTTGAACTGTAGGAGTCTCAGATATTGAAACAATTTCAGTACTCATTGAATCAATTGCTGTAACTGAAATTGAAGAATTGCCTTTTACTATTGATGCATCTATTAAAAGTTGATAATGCTTCATCGCTTTTGCCGAATTTATAGTTCCATGAAGGACTTTTTCCTCCGAAGTTCCATCAATTTTCTTGTAAAATAAATGTGCTTCGATTCCAAGATTTCCAGCTTTGAAAAATCCTTCGCGAGTATCGTCTTTTATGAATTGTAGCGTATCGGTAAGATTAAAAACTTTTACTGAATAATCGTAAAACTTTGTTTTTACACTATCTGAATACACGACTGTTACTTTTGCATTTGAAATATAACATTTTACATCTGCCGATTTTTGATCACCGCCAACAATCACAATATGATCGCTTTGGCCATAATAGGTTGGATTATCAAATGCCGCTTTCGAACTATTAGTTGAATATGCCACAGCGTAATATTCGCCTTTATCTAATTCAATTTTAGCTGGTACGTCCGAAAGCTTTGCATAGCTTTTTAGTAACACATTGTTCTTGTCATAAATTTCTACCACAAAATCATTGATATTTGCCGATTTTAAATTCCCATTTGCTTCGACCATAGTCCCATTTTGACTGAGTTGAAGACTTACTGTTCCTTTGCATTTAGAGGGTAAATTATTGTTTTCTTTTTTACAAGAACTGTGTAAAAGTAAAATCAAAAAAAGACTTGAAATGGTTGTTTTTGAAAATAGTGCTTTCATAAGAGTTTGTTATTAAGGGTTCAACAATACTCAAATGTATAAAAGGTATAATTCCAGCAATACGTTTTTACGAAATTTTGACGAACGGAGATATTTCATTGACGAACGTCAGTTTTTCATTGACGAACGGAATTTTTTGATGCAAAACTCTAGAAAAACGAATAAATAATTCCCGAAAATAAAATGGCAAAAGCTCAGAAATATTTAAAAAATAGCTATGTACTATTTTCTCAGTTCAAAATTTTGACCAAGATACACTTTTCGAACTTGTTCGTCGGACGATAATTCTTCGGCAGTTCCTTGCTTCAAAATTGATCCTTCAAACAGTAAATAAGCTCTATCAGTTATTGTTAATGTTTCGTGAACATTATGATCGGTAATAAGAATACCGATATTTTTATCTCTAAGTTTTGAAACGATTTGTTGGATATCTTCAACCGCAATAGGATCAACTCCTGCAAATGGTTCGTCGAGAAGAATAAATTTGGGATTAACAGCTAAAGCTCGAGCAATTTCAGTTCGACGGCGTTCGCCTCCAGAAAGCTGAATACCAAGACTTTTACGAATTTTTTGAAGTGTAAATTCATCCAAAAGCTTTTCGAGTTGGTCGTGCATTTCATCTTTTTTGTATCCAGCCATTTGCATGACGCTAAGAATATTATCTTCGACCGAAAGTTTGCGAAAAACTGAAGCTTCTTGAGCTAAATATCCAACACCTTGGCGAGCTCGTTGATAAACAGGTTCTTTGGTGATGTCTAAATCATCTAAAAATATTTTGCCAGAATTAGGTTTGATAAGACCAACAATCATATAGAAAGATGTTGTTTTCCCAGCACCATTTGGTCCTAGCAAACCAACAATTTCGCCTTGTTTTACCTCAACCGATACCCCTTTTACAACGGTACGTGCACCATATTTCTTTATGATATTTTCTGTTCTAAGAACCGATAGCATACGCTTTTGAATTATATTTACAAATGTAATCTATTTTTACAAACCCAAAAGGCTTTTAATTATTGTATGATTTAGTAATTACATCAGACTAAACGTTAAAAATAAACTATGTTTAAACAATTATATGATAGATTAACAAAACATTACCATTCGCCGCAATTTGGTGCTTTAGAGATATTCAAATATATAGGTCCTGGTTTATTAGTAACTGTTGGATTTATTGACCCAGGAAACTGGGCTGCAAATCTTGGGGCTGGGGCTGATTTTGGTTACTCGTTACTTTGGGTTATTACACTATCAACAATAATGCTGATTATTTTACAGCACAATGTTGCACATCTTGGAATCGTAACGGGATTGTGTTTATCGGAAGCTGCTACTATTTATTTAAAACCACGCTTTTCGATATTCATTCTTGGAACAGCAATGTTCGCATCAATATCCACGTCGTTGGCAGAGATTTTAGGTGGAGCAATTGCATTGCAAATGTTGTTTGCTATCCCTATTAAAATTGGCTCAGTTCTCGTTCTTATTTTCGTTGCGATAATGCTTTTAACCAATTCTTATCGATTAATCGAGAAATGGATAATTGCCTTTGTTTCAATCATTGGACTTTCATTTATATATGAGCTAGCATTAGTGCATGTCGATTGGGTTCAGGTTGCAAAAGCTAGTATTACACCATCATTTCCTAATGGTTCGATGTTAATTATAATGAGTGTTTTGGGAGCAGTAGTGATGCCACATAATTTGTTTCTGCATTCTGAGGTTATTCAAAGTCGACAAATTAACCATTTGGATGAATTAATCATAAAGAAGAGTTTGAAATTTGAATTTTTCGACACCTTGTTTTCGATGATTGTTGGATGGGCTATAAACTGTGCAATAATTATTTTGGCTGGAACGATTTTTTTTAAACATCATGTGTCTGTAACAAAACTTGAACAAGCTAAAGAGATGCTAGTCCCATTAGTGGGAAATAATGCAGGAACCATTTTTGCTGTTGCTCTTTTATTTGCAGGAATCGCATCAACAATAACTTCAGGAATGGCAGCTGGAAGTATCTTTTCGGGAATGTTTCGTGAGCCTTATGATATCAAAGATGTGCATTCAAAAACAGGTGTTTTAATATCATTAGTTTTTGCAACTTTAATTATTTTCATTATTTCAAATCCATTTAACGGCCTGATTATTTCGCAAGTTATACTTAGCCTTCAATTGCCATTTACTATTTTTCTGCAAGTTTATTTGACTTCGTCGGAAACAGTTATGGGGAAATACAAAAACAGTAAATTCTTGAATGGATTACTCATTGGATTGGGGATAATCGTGAGCTTGTTAAATTTGTTTTTGCTTTGGGAAATGAGTTTGTAAAACTATAAATTAACGGTTTTAATTTCACCATCAACAAATCGAGTTGTAATTTCTTGTTTTGATGTAATGCTTTTTGCTGAGCGAATTAATTTCCCATTTGCATCAAGTGTCATCGTGAAACCGCGTTCCAAAATTCTTGCTGGATCGAAAGCATAGCTTTTTTCAGAAATGGTTTCAAGATGATGCTCATGGCTAGATACATTTGTCTTAAATGAATGTTTAGCTGATGTTTGTATCTGTGAAATATACTGTTGTAATTTCAATATTTTAATATTGCTATGATGAATTGCATTAATACTTCGAACCTTGGTTCTTTCTTTTTCGCTTTTCAAGCGGTTATTGCTAAATCGTTCAGCTTTATGAGTTAATGTTTGAAGTTCAAAAGAATATTCTGATACAACATCCGTGACTAATGGTATTAGTGTTTGACTAAGATGTTGTAATTCAGATTTGTGTTCGTTGAGTAAGTCATTTACTGAGTTTGAAAATTCTGATGCAAACGAAAGAATTGAATCTTCGAAGGTGGAAGCATGGTCAATTATCCATTCGGCAACTGCTGTTGGCGTTTTTAAATTTGTATGTGAAACCATATCGGCAATACACAAATCGCGTTCGTGACCAATACCTGAAATTACAGGCAAAGGAAATTGAGCAATATTTACCGCTAAATCATAATTGTCGAACCAAGCTAAATCTGTCTTCGAACCACCACCACGAATAATGACAACAGCATCAAAATTATTCTCATTTTCAAATATTTTTTCAAGATTAGAAATGATTGATTCTGCCGTTTTTTGACCTTGCATTATACATGGGAAAAGCTTGCATTGAAAAGAATAAGCTCTCTCGTTATTCGAAAGTTGATCCATAAAATCGCCATATCCTGCCGCTGTACTTGACGAAAGAATTGCAATTCGCTGAATAACATGTGGTAATTCTAACATTGAATTCATTTCCATTACACCATCATCTTCGAGGCGTTTTATTATTTCGCGACGAATCCGTTCTTGTTCACCAATTGTGTAGGTTGGGTCAATATCAAGAATATTTACGCTAAGCCCATATAATTCACTGAATTCAACTGAAACCTTTATTAAAATCTTCATTCCTTTGTCGAGACTTTGTCCCGTAGCAGCTTCAAAATAAGCCGATAACATTCGGTAAACAGTCGACCAAATTGTACCTCGGACCTTTGCAGAAATGGTTTCAGAAATTTCTTGTTTTTCAATTAATTCCAAATAACAATGCCCCGAATAATTAACTGATATTTCGCTAATTTCAGCCCGTACCCAATAGGATTTTGATAGTGAAGATTTAAGAGCATCTTTCACATTTTGAAGTAATTCCGTTAATTGAAGTGGCGACGCTGACATAGTTAAAATATATTTACCATGCAAAGATGTGTCTATTTTCAAAAATATTTATACATTTGCTTCGTATTTGTGGAAAAATTTGTGTTGATTGCAACCACGTGAAAAAATGCTAAAGCGACAGGACAACTCCCTGTATACACGCTTGCAGCTCACAACTCTCCCCAAATAGATGTTTAACATTTTATAATTATTTATTATGGGTTATTTATTTACGTCAGAATCTGTTTCTGAAGGGCATCCTGATAAAGTTTCAGATCAAATTTCAGATGCATTGCTTGACGAATATCTTCGTCGCGATCCAAGTTCAAAGGTAGCATGCGAAACACTTGTAACAACAGGATTAGTTGTATTAGCTGGTGAAGTAAAATCAAATGGAATATTCGATCAACAAGAAGTTGCTCGTAAAACCATAGCAAAAATCGGATATACAAAAGCTGAGTATAAATTTGACGCAGAATCATGTGGTGTGGTAAACACAATTCATGGACAATCGCAAGATATCAACCAAGGAGTAGAACGCGCTAAGAAAGAAGATCAAGGTGCTGGCGATCAAGGTATGATGTTTGGTTATGCAAGCGATGAAACCGATAATTTTATGCCTGCAACATTGGATATTGCACATTCATTATTACAAGAATTGGCAATTATTCGTCGTGATGGCAAGGTGATGAAATATCTTCGTCCTGATGCTAAATCGCAAGTAACAATTGAATATGATGATAAAACGGGAAAACCCAAAGCCATCAAAACTATTGTTATTTCAACACAACATGATGATTTTGTAAAACCAGCTGATAATTCAAAAGCCGCACACGATACTGCAACAGCAGCAATGCAAAAGAAAATCAGAGAAGATATCGAGAAGTTTGTATTACCTCGCACTAAAAAATTATTGCCAGCACGTCTTCGTAAATTATTCGATGCACAAAAAGGCGAAAAATTTGTGTTATATGTAAATCCAACAGGAAACTTCGTAATTGGTGGTCCACATGGTGATACTGGTTTAACAGGTCGTAAAATCATCGTTGACTCTTATGGTGGAAAAGGCGCTCACGGTGGTGGAGCTTTCTCTGGAAAAGATTCATCAAAAGTTGACCGTTCGGCGGCTTATGCAACTCGTCATATTGCTAAAAATATTGTAGCTTCGGGTATTTGCAAAGAATGTTTAGTACAAGTTGCTTATGCAATTGGTGTAGCAAAACCAATGGGATTATATGTTAACACTTATGGTACAAGCAAATTGAAAGATGCTAATGGTAAAAAGCTTAGCGATACGGAAATTGCAATTAAAGTTGGAGAAATATTCGATATGCGTCCAGCATTTATTGTAGAACGTTTCGGTTTAACAAATCCAATTTTCTTGCCAACAGCTTCTTACGGACATTTTGGCCGTCCATCATATAAAGAAACTGTGCAGATTTTTGAAAACGGGAAAGAAGGCAAAAAAGAAGTCGAATTCTTTACTTGGGAAAAACTTGACTATGTTGAGAAACTTCAAAAAGCTTTTAAATTATAATCTATAAGCTAGATATTGTAAAAGGCAGATCTTTATGATCTGCCTTTTTGTTTTCATTTAATTAATCGCAATAAGTTTTGCCGGTTGAGGTTTTGCTTCCTCTTTTTTAGGTAAGTTAACGGTTAAAATACCATTATCGTATTTTGCAAAAATAGCTTGGGTATCGACTTCTCCTTGAGGAAGTGTTAATGATCGTGAAAAATTTTGATACCAAAATTCTTTTCTTGAATACGCTCCTTCTTCTGTTGTTTCGTTCTTTTCTTCTTTCTTTTCCGAAGAAATTGTTAAAACATCGTTTTCGACAGTTATTTTAAAATCTTCCTTAGCAAATCCTGGAGCTGCTAACGTGATTTCATATTCATTGTCTGTTTCTTTGATATTCAACAACGGTGTACTGTAATGACGAGTTACCGGTTGATATACTTGGTCACCCCAAAAATCATTAAATAATGTTCTAAATACTGGTGACGCACCGCGATATAATTTTAATGCTTCCATGGCTTTTACCTCCATTTTTATTTTTAGTTAAACAATTTATTTTGAAAGCATATTTTCAAATTTTATTCCGGATTAAAATTTACGACAATTTGACGGCATGTGCTAGTATAATGATGTCATTATGATCTATGTATGATAATAATTGTGAAATTTTGTCGGTAAGAAATATGATTATTTTAACAAAGCATGAATAACCTCGAAAAGAATAAGAATGATTACAATTATTTCGAGATTATGACTGCGGCGAGTTTGAATCATGTCAACAAAAAGATTGAGATTATCTTTTATAATTTGAATTTGATAATCGATATCGCGAAAGCGGTCTTTTATATCGAAAGTATTTTTAAGAACGGTGTCAATTTTGTTTAGATATTCATCGTCCCAAGTTTCATCGGGAGAGTCAATGATATAAAGATTTTCAACTATGCTATTTTTTACATTCATAGTTTTGCCAATCAAGCGCATCAACTGTTTGTTGCCAATATGAATTTTGCCCGAACGTTCCAATTCTAGAGTGTGAATTTTTGTACTCTCCAGCATTAATGCGGCTTGTTGTGAGAAATAATCGAGTGCTGCAGATTGACCTACATTTAGCATTACAATACGCATTACATCAGGATCGAAACGTGAAAGGTGTATTTCGTTGTAACCAAATTTATCTTGTGTGGCATTATCGTGAACTACAAATTCGTCCCACGTTTTTTCGCTTAAAATATTTTTGCAAAAAGGTTTTATAAAATCAATTAGTTCGCTGGTTTTAACTTCATCGTAATTAGAAAAAACAACGACTCCATACGAGAAAACATAAAAGAATCTTTCGTCATCACCAGTATAAAAGACTTCGCTTGTATTTGCAAAGTATTCTTTTCCCGTATAACTTTTCCGAAACTGACGTAAATCGATACTTTCAGCAATTTGATATGCAAAAACCTTTCGCATGAGATTGATTTTATATGTATACTTCTTTAAGCGTCATAGTGTTTTATTTGACTGTAGGCATAACGGTTACAGTACCAGATTTTACAATCAAATAATCGATATTCTTACCTGAAATGCCAAAATAATTGTCATTTGCTCTTATTATCAAATCGTATTTAAAATCCTGAATTTGTTTTTGATCGAGCAAAGAGTATAATCCATATTTACCATTAGATTTTACAATAAATATATTGTCATTCTCCGTTAGTATATCCTCGAAGGTTGAACTGATAATGGTTTTACCTACTTTATCGATAACACTATATTTACCATTTTTTTCTTTGCACTTTAAATAACTAAACGGTATTGAGCTATGGTAAGATGAATTTGTTTTCTTAGGAATTAATTCTATGTCTTTATATGTTGCATCGCTAATTGCTTTGCCTTGTTCATTAATGAGTTTATACATGCCATTATTTTTAGCTTTATAAATCATTCCATCGCTAGAGTTATTGTCTAATGCTTCAATCGATTCGTATTCGATGGCAGTTAAATGCTGACCATATAAATCGAGTAAGCCAAATTTGCCATCTTTTTTAACAATCATTATTTTATTACCCTCAATTTCATCGTAATTGCAGGTTGCAATTTCATAGGGAACACCTGAGTTTATTTGAACTAAACCACATTTCCCGCCTTTAACCGACAATATATTATCGTTATAGCTTCGTCGGGAAAGATTATCGTATTCGAAAGGTAATGTTACTTTTCCATCGATGTTTATAAAACCATATTTACCTTCTTTATTTCGTGCAAGATATGATCCATCGGAATAAGGCGATTTTGAAAATTCGGTATATTCAATGGGCAAAACTTCTTTTTCAGCATCATCTATAATTCCATATTTATTGTCAAGTTTAACGATGTAATTCATTTTTCCTTTGTATGGAATTGTGAGTTCGTCGTACCATTTAGAGAATTTTGGTTTATCGTTAATGTCAATAATATTGTATTTAGTACCTTCATTTACCGAAAAATAATTTTGCTTTTCGATTTTGTTCACATAATTATATTTACAGGGTATAGTTAGTTTTCTCTCAACAAGACTATAAATACCTTTTAATCGATTGTCGTTTCCTGCATTTGAAACATATATGTAGTTTTCGAGATTTGGAATATTACTTATACTTGACCATTCGAATGGAACTATAATGCTGTTATTATTATCGACAACACCAAATTTACCATTCAATTTTACAGCAAATAAAGAATTTCCAAGATTGGTAATTTCGTCGTAGATCAATGGTATTGTCCAACTCAAGTCTTTTATATTGAAAACGCCATAATTATTATTTACAGATAAAACTAAATCGTTTGCCGATGAATTACTATAGCTCTTCGTGAAGAGATTTGGTAATATGACATTTCCACTTTTATCGACAACACCATTTGTTGATGAATATCGACTTGTCGTTTTATCATAAAAATAGTCGTATTTATCATTTATATTACCATTAATTTCGTATTTACTGTTGAATCGGATATTTTTAATTGGTTCAAATGAAATTGAGGAAGAATTATTATTTGACTGATTATCATCGACTGCCATAATAGCAACTTCCTCTTCAACAGCATCAACAACTACATTAGAAACTTTTTCTGCTTTTTTTGTTGGTTTTGATGTTTGTTTACTGCTTTTATTTTGAGCACATAATATTAAAGATAATGAGCATAGTAATAAGGTAAATATTGGTTTTTTCATAAGTTCAAATTTAAATAATGTAGCGTTTGTTTAAGAAACTGCTCGAGTTTTTTTATGTAATTTAATTCTGTTCAAAAATAATTTTTTTCTCACGACTTCGTCCAATAAAATGCATAAAAAATATAAACATATAATTCTAGCTACTCTTGGAAATCATATTTACAAAACGGAAAACATATTTTGACATTCTACCTAATTCTAGGTATAGCCTTTTACTCACATCAAGTTATAGTGCACCGCATTGCTTTGCGGTACTTTTGTCTATATAATAATTGAAAAGATACAATGAAGAGTATTTTACTTGTAAAAAAAGATAGAAAAGTTGAACAAAATCAATCGGTTCTACTTTCACAAGAACAACAGCAAATGGTTGATACTTTATCACAAACACTCAATACACGTCAGCTTGATTGGCTATCGGGATATTTTGCAGGGAAAGTTTCGGTAGGAAGTACAAATCAACAAGTAGTTGCTCTGCCGCAAAATATGTTTACGAATCTTACATTCGATTCGGAAACCGCATCGAAGCCCAAGTTGACAATATTGTATGGTAGCCGAACTGGGAATGGAGCAATGGTTGCTAAAAAAGCTCAAAAACGTGCGGAAGAAAATGGATTTACTGTTTCGCTCATCGACATGAACGATTACAAACCCGTTCAAATTAAAAATGAAACCAATCTTTTGCTCATTTCAAGTACACATGGCGAAGGAGTTCCTCCAACATCGGCCGAAGATTTATATTTATTTCTTCATGGAAAGAAAGCTTCAAAAGTACCTCAACTAAAATTCTCAGTGCTTGCTTTAGGCGATAGCAGCTATGTTTATTTCTGTAAAGTTGGAAAAGATTTCGACGATAAATTAGAAGAACTTGGTGGAACTCGTATTTTCCCCCGTACCGATTGCGATATAGATTTTGAAGATGCTGCTGATGCATGGATTGAAGGTTCACTTTCGGCTTTTGGTACTTTAACAAATGCAATACCTCAAGCTAAAAAGGTTGAAGAAAAGGACGTAAAATCTACAATTGGTTACAACAAGAAAAATCCTTGGGAAGCACCAATTTTAGAGAAAATACAACTAAATGGTCGCGGTTCTGAAAAAGAAACCTATCATCTTGAATTATCACTCGAAGGTTCGGGATTAACATACGAACCTGGCGATGCCGTGGGCATTTTTCTTGCAAATAGTCAACGTTTGGTCGACGAATTCTTATCTATAAGTGGTTTGTTTAATAACGACAATGTTGAGTTCGACAGTCAAAAAACAACTCTTGGTGATGCATTGCTTCATTACTTCGAACTTTCAACTATTTCGCTTGATGCTTTGAGACGTTACAATGAATTCGCGCAAAACGATGTGTTTCAAAAATCTATAGATAATCCCGAAGTATTTAAAGAATTTGCGTACGGTAGAGATATTGTTGATTTACTTTATGAATTTCCAATTTCAATATCATCGCAAGATGTTGTAAAAATTCTTCGTCGTTTACAACCTCGATTATACAGTATTTCTTCGAGTTTAAAAGCACATCCCAATGAAGTTCATATAACAGTAAGTGCTGTTAGATATACAAATAGTCGCTACAAAGAAGGTGCTTGTTCTACGTTCCTTGCCGATAGAATTACCGACGATTCTAGTATCAAGATTTTTATTGAGAAAAATCCAGAATTTAGAATTCCAACGAAAAGCGAAACGCCAATTATTATGGTTGGACCAGGTACTGGTGTTGCACCATTCCGATCGTTTTTAGAAGAAAGAATTGAGACAAATGCAAAAGGTAAGAATTGGTTATTTTATGGCGATCAACATTTTGCGACCGACTTTTTATATCAAACCGAATGGATAGATTCTAAAAAGAAAGGAAAACTTACAAATCTTTCGGTTGCCTTTAGCCGCGATAGTGATAAAAAGGTCTTTGTTCAACATAAAATGCTCGAACATTCGAAAGAATTGTACACTTGGCTTCAAGAAGGATCGCACTTTTATGTTTGCGGTGATATGAAAAAAATGTGGGCAGATGTAAACAAAACGCTTATCTACATTTTACAAAAAGAAGGTAATCTCGACCAAGAACAAGCCGAAGAATATCTGCAAACAATGAAAAAACAAAAAAGATATCAGGTGGATGTTTATTAAATCCACAGGGTAGAGACGCAATGATTGCGTCTCTTTCATATTTAATTAAATTAATCAGACGCATGCAATGCATCTCTAAAAATAAAATACATGACAACAAATAGATCGGAAGTTGAGATAATTAAAGAAAACAGTAATTATCTACGAGGTACAATACAAGAAGGATTGTTAGATGAAACTACTGGCTCATTCTCGGTTGATGATACCACACTTATAAAATTCCATGGTTTTTATCAACAATACGATCGTGAAACAGAAAGCGAACGTAAACGCCAAAAATTAGAACCCGAATATTCTTTTATGATTCGTGTTCGTTTAGTCGGTGGTGTTTCAAATTCGGAACAATGGCTAGCTATTGATAAAATGGCCGACGATTATGGAATTGGGAATATTAAACTTACAACACGTCAAGCGTTCCAATTACATGGCATAATAAAACGCGATTTGAAACCAACAATGCAAGAAATAAATAAAGCATTGATGGACACCATTGCAGCATGTGGCGATGTAAACCGAAATGTGATGTGTAATCCAAACCCCTATTTATCGAAAATTCATGAGACTGTTTTGGAAGATGCACGCAAAGTTAGCGATCACCTAACTCCAAGAACTGGTGCATATCACGAAATTTGGTTAGACAAAAAATTGGTTGCTGGTGGCGAACAAGAAGTAGAACCAATATACGGCAAACTTTATTTGCCTCGTAAATTTAAAATTGCATTTGCAATTCCACCATATAACGATGTTGATGTATTTACAAACTGCCTAGGTTTTATTGCAATTGAAGAAAAAGGCAAACTAATAGGCTACAATATTTCTGTTGGTGGTGGCATGGGAATGACATTTGGCAAAACTGATACTTTTCCTCGACTTGGAAACATTGTAGGTTTTTGCAAAGTAGGACAAGTTGTTGATGTTGCAGAGAAAATTGTAATGATTCATCGAGATTATGGAAATCGAGGTGACCGAAAACAATCGAGACTTAAATGTGTTATCGAAAAATTAGGTATTGAAGAATTTAAAACCATCTTGGAAAAATATCTTGGATATGTAATTGAACCAGCTAAAACATACAAATTCATTCAAAATGGCGATTCATTTGGATGGCAAAATGGTTCAGATGGAAAATGGCATTTAACTTTATTTATAGAAGGTGGACGAGTTAAAGATACCGAGAATTATAAATTGCGAACTGCATTACGAGAGGTCGCAAAAGTGCACAAAGGTGAGTTCCGTTTAACAGGAAATCAGAATCTTATAATATCATCTGTTCCATCAAGTGATAAGAAAAAGATTGAAGAAATTTTGAAATCGTATGGTGTTGATCCTTTAAGGAATTTAACTGCTTTGCGCCTTAATTCAATTGCCTGTGTGGCATTAAATACTTGTAGTTTAGCATTTGCCGAAGCCGAAAGATATTTACCAAGCCATATTGATAAACTTGATGTAACCATTAAACAATTAGGTCTTGAAAAAAATGCAATAGTTATTCGTATGACAGGCTGTCCTAATGGCTGTGGTCGTCCATATTTAGGTGAAATTGGTTTTGTTGGTAAGGCACCAGGACGGTATAATTTATATCTCGGAGCTGGTTTTGTTGGCGATCGTTTAAATAAATTATACAAAGAAAATATTGATGAAACTGAAATTTTACAAACATTAAAACCTATTCTCGAAGATTTTGCAAAAAACAGAGAAAAAAACGAACGATTTGGCGATTTCGTGATTCGTAAAAACTATGTGAAAGCTTTACTTGTTCCTAGTGAGTTTCAGCTTTAAAAGTTTAGCCAAGGCAAAGGTGATTTTGGGTTTTAGTTAAGGTTTCTTCCTGAAATTACTTTTTGCTGCGGCTTTATAAATCAATAATCAAATCATCGATTTTTTGTTTGTTTAATAAATAGGTTTTTAAATGTAGTTGTCCATCGCGATACACTAATTCGCAGATGTGATGTACACATTCTTGAACTTCTGCTTTATGACAATCTTTCAACTTTTTGTGAAGTTCACCACCTGCACCTCCCGTAATTATATACCAGGCCTGTTTGTGTTTAATTCTTTCGTATAAATGATTATGTCCATTGAAAACCATTTTCACGCCATAAAGTTGTAATAATGGAACAAGATCTTTTTTTAAATTTTTCTCATCACCCGAATGCTCTTCGTTCGCACATCCAAAAGGTGGATGATGGAAAATGGCAATAATCGCTGACGATTTTGACGATGCATTCGATAAATCATTCGCTAGCCATTTTAACTGCGTAGAACCTTCGGAAAGGCTGTCATTGCTGTCAAGAACAACAAAATGAAGCTTTGAAATATCGACCGAATAGTATTTTTTACCATTGGGAGTCGATTCGTATTTTAAAAAATTAGGACTATCGGTATCATGATTTCCAACTGCTGGATAAAACTTAGCCTTTTTACGATATTTGTCCGATTCAGTATTAAATGCAATCCATTCATTTGTGTCGGAAGCATTTTCAACAATATCGCCAACGTGAAAAACAGCATCGGGACTCAATGAATTGACTAATTTGCAGACATCATGATGAACTTTATGGTTCGATTGTGAATCACCATAGATAACAATTTTGTAGGTTTTGTCTTGTGTATCATTGTTCGAAGATGAAGAACAGGCGAGTAAGAAAAGGGTAAAGAAGAATCCTATTATATTATTAACGAACAGTATGTTGCGAGAAATTCGAATATCCATAATGATTTAATTATTATCATGTCAAATGTACAGTAAAATTTACGGAATAAGGATTCTTCTAAATAGAGAATTATAGCAACAAATAATAATTAAAACTTTTAGTACATTTGTCGTGTCAGACAAATAATAATCATGGTAAAAAGTACGAAAAATGATTAATAAAAAAACAATAACGATAGTTCTTCCTGCATATAACGCTTCAAAAACATTAGAACAAACCTATAATGAAATCCCTTTTGACATTGTTGATAATGTCATATTAGTTGATGATTGTAGTAAAGACGATACAGTTGATGTTGCCAAACGATTAGGTATTACCTATGTAATAAGTCATGAAAAAAATCGTGGTTATGGAGGTAATCAAAAATCATGTTACAGCAAAGCACTTGAGATTGGCAGTGATATAATAATTATGTTACATCCAGATTATCAATATACGCCTAAGCTTATTCATTCTATGGCGTATCTGATGGCAAATGATGTTTATCCTGCAGTATTAGGTTCAAGAATACTTGGTGGAGGTGCACGTAAAGGAGGTATGCCTTTATATAAATATATATTTAATAGATGCTTGACGCTTACGCAAAATATCCTTATGGATCAAAAACTTTCTGAATATCATACTGGTTATCGAGGTTTTACTCGACAAGTTTTCGATAAAATAGATATCGAAAAAAATAGTGACGATTTTGTCTTTGATAATCAAATGCTGGCTCAAGTTTTTTATGCAGGTTTCGAAATAGCTGAAATAACGTGTCCAACAAAATATTTCGAAGGGGCTTCATCTATTAATTTTAAACGAAGCTCAATATATGGATTGGGCGTTTTAAAAACCTCGTTACAATATTTCCTTAGTAAAATAGGAATTTACGAAGCTAAATTCCTAAGGAAATAATTTGTGTTTTTATTTTTTTTTTAAGGGACACCATTAAATATGTTTCCTCGATTACAATATTTGTGTTTTAGGAATATAAAGAAACAAATAACAATTAAGGAACTTCAATTTCTTTACCTATTGTTGTTTTTACCTATATTTTTGCCACTAAGATAAAAATGCCAATAAATTAAATACCTTCGCAATCTCAAATAATCAAAAATGATATTTAGTAGTATAGTTTTCTTATTATATTTTCTTCCAGCACTTCTTTTAACATACTATTTTGCCGACAAAAAGTATAAAAACATAGTTATACTCATTTTTAGTATTTTCTTTTATAGTTGGGGTGCTCCAAAATTCATCTTTGTAATATTACTTACAACATTTTTAGATTTCCATTTGGTTAAATGGATGTCGAATTCTAAATTAAGATTACATAGAAGACTATTTCTAACGTTTTCTGTTACTATGAATTTAGGCTTACTTTTTTATTTTAAGTATTCAAATTTCTTTGTTGAAAATGTAAATGCAATGCTTTCTGTCTTTGGGCAAAAGAATATTCAATGGACAAAATTAATTCTTCCAATAGGTATCTCGTTTTACACATTTGAAACGATAACATATGTTGTAGATGTTTATCGAGGCATTCACAAACCATTGACAAAATTTTGGGATTATCAGTTGTATATAATTCTATTTCCCAAATTAATCGCTGGTCCAATAATCCGTTACCATGAGCTTGCAGATCAAATAGATGATAGAACTCAAAATGATACTATCGATAACAGATTAACAGGCTTTTATCGTTTTGTAATTGGGTTATCGAAAAAGGTACTCATCGCAAATCATATGGGGCAACAAGCTGATGCTATCTTTTCAATGAATTTTGCAAGTCTTGATTCGTATTCTGCTTGGATCGGAATTTTGGCATATACATTTCAGATCTATTTCGATTTTTCAGGATATTCCGATATGGCTATTGGAATTGGCAAAATGCTTGGATTCAAATTTCCAGAAAATTTCAATAATCCATATATTTCACAGAGTATCACAGAGTTCTGGCGTCGTTGGCATATCACATTAGGTAGTTGGATGCGTAATTATTTATATATTCCATTAGGAGGGAATCGTGTCTCTAAATGGCGTTTATACTTTAATCTTTGGCTCGTTTTTTTAGCTTCAGGCTTGTGGCATGGCGCGTCTTGGAGTTTTGTCTTATGGGGTGCTTATCATGGACTATTTCTTGTCCTAGAGCGAGGATTCCTTCATAAATTCTATACTAAAATAGGGAAATTCCCCAGTACTTTAATTACATTTTTTTTAGTCATGATAGGATGGATATTTTTTCGCGTAGAAAAAATCGAACTTGCCTTTCTATATATTAAAAGGATGTTTTCTTTCCAATCGCAATCACAAATTTCATTTGATTCTGAGTTCTATACTTTCCTAATTATTGCAGTATTTTTTTGCACTTTTACTTATTTCAGTTTTGGTCAAAAAATTCATGATGCTGTTTATTTTGGAAATTATTCCGTAAAACAACATTTTTTCTTTTCTGTTATTGTACTTATATTCATGATTTTGTCGATAAGTTCGATAACATCTTTTGGCTTTAATCCATTTATCTATTTTAGATTTTAATTATGAATAAAAGGATTGATACAATTAAAGGGATATTACTTATAATTATACTATTGGTATTGGTGTTGCCCATTATTCAAGAAAAGTTTAAATTCATACATCTCAGGCCACTAAAAGGAGCTATTATTGAACCACAAAAGGAATATTTTTCATTAAAAACATGGTTTTCGGGCGAATATCAAGAAAATGAAGAAAAATATATTAATGAGACATTTGGTTTTAGAAATCTTTTTATTCGAATAAATAATCAAATTGCTTTTTGGATGTTTAATAAGGCAAAAGCAAATGGTGTAATTATAGGTAAAAAAAACTATTTATTTGAGGAAAATTATATTAAAGCTTACTACGGGACTGATTTCGTTGGAGTTGATAGTATTACCACTAAAATTAAAAAGCTCAAATTTATTCAAGATACACTTTCAAAACTTAATAAAAATTTGATAATTGTATTTGCTGCTGGTAAGGGTTCATATTATCCAGAGTATTTCCCAGACAAATACAAATCGAATAAGGGAAAAACAAATTATGAATATTATGTAAAACTCGCACAACAATATGATCTTCATTTTATTGATTTTAACAATTATTTTTGCATAAATAAAGGTATCTCAAAATACCCTTTATATCCTCAATATGGAATTCATTGGAGTTATTATGGGGCTTCATTTGCTGCGGACTCAATTATTAAAACGATTGAAAATTTAAGAAATATAAAGATGCCACATATTCATTGGGATAATATTAGAATGGATGACGCCAAAGATATTGATTATGATATTGGAGACGGAATGAATTTACTTTTGCCGTTAAAATCTTTTAAAATGGCATATCCTGAGTTGGAATTTGATTTTGATTCTCAAAATACAAAACCTTCATCTATTGTGATTTCTGATAGTTTTTATTGGATTATGTTTAATTTCGGAATTTCAAAAGTGTTTTCTGATAGTCACTTTTGGTTTTATAATACCCAAATTTATCCGGATTCTTATACAAGTCCTTTAGAAACAAGTCAAGTAAACTTAAAGGAAGAAATAAATAAACATGATGTATTTATAATTATGGCTACTGAAGCAACCTTACCTAAATTAGGATGGGGTTTTATTGAGAAAACGTATGATCTATATACGAAAAATTAATTGAAATTTGTAAAATTACTTTTTCATAGTAATAGTAAGGTAAAGAATCAAAAAAATTTGTATAATGTCAATTAAAGAATACTCTGTTTGCAAGTAAATGAATTTTTATACTAATTAAAAAAAGTACTCAACTTAAGTCAAAATGAACTTACCTAGATTTTCAAATAATTTATTATATTTGTCATCTTACAATATTTTTCGTAATATGGAGTGTAATGGATTCAAAATTAAGTGATTATTGTAGTGCTGAAAATTAATTATAGACCATAAATTCCTAATTAAATAATGAAAGTTGTAATTCTCGCAGGAGGGCTCGGAACCAGATTAAGTGAAGAGACCGATATCAAGCCAAAACCTATGGTTGAAATTGGAGGCAAACCCATCCTTTGGCATATCATGAAAATATATTCACATTATGGATTCAACGAATTTATTATTTGTTGTGGCTATAAAGGCTATTATATAAAGGAATATTTTGCAAATTATTTTTTACATCAAGCAG
>Ga0302292_1000017_pt1 | contig 124234 bp, 84 predicted proteins | sample III_Fen_N2_1_FD_194553 | JGI IMG/M metagenome (GOLD analysis project Ga0302292, IMG submission 194553) | Peat permafrost microbial communities from Stordalen Mire near Abisko, Sweden - III_Fen_N2_1 | ecosystem: Environmental > Terrestrial > Soil > Wetlands > Permafrost | place: Sweden: Abisko...
CGTCGTCTACTTTATATTTAATTTTATCATCAATTTTCCTTGATAATCCAAATGCATTTTTCCCTTTTGTCATCTTATAAAGTTCAATCTTATTGTCCTACATTCGGTCTAATCAATTTCTCGATAAACTTTCTGTCGGCACCTTTTCGGTTGCAATATTCCTCAATTTGGTCGACATCCATTTTCCCAATACCGAAATATTTAGAATCAGGATGTGCGAAATACAAGCCACTTACAGCAGCAGTTGGTGTCATTGCAAAATGCTCGGTTAATGTTAAACCTATTGTTTCTTCAACTTTTAGAAGATTAAATAATGTGCGCTTTTCGCTATGTTCGGGACATGCTGGATATCCAAAGGCAGGACGAATACCATCGTAACGTTCTTTAATCATTTCCTTGATTTCGAGTTTTTCGTTTTGTGAATAACCCCAAGTTTGTGTACGAACTTTATGATGTAATAATTCGGCAAATGCTTCTGCCAAACGGTCGGCAAGAGCTTTTATCATTATGCTGCTGTACATATCGTTGTCGGCTTCGAATTGGGCAATCCATTTGTCGATGCCAACACCTGCGGTACAAGCAAAGGTTCCAATATAATCAGGCGTTCCAACGGGTGCAATAAAATCGGCCAACGAAAGATTTGGTTCGCCTTGTTCTTTTGCAGTTTGTTGACGGAAATTATAGAAAGTCGTCATTTGTTTTGAACGAGTTTCGTCTTCGAAAACAAGAATATCGTCGCCAATTGTATTTGCTGAAAATATTCCAACAACCGCATTTGCCGAAAGCATATTTTCCGAAATTATTCTTGCTAAAAATGCTTGTGCATCGGCAAATAATTTCTTCGCTTCTTCACCTTGATTAGCATCTTCCAAAATTTGTGGATATACTCCACGCATATCCCAAGAATGGAAGAAGAATGTCCAATCGATAAATTCCGAAATCTCCTTTAAAGAATAGTTTAGGTATGTTTTCACACCTAATTCTTTTGGTTTAGTGATTTTCGAGAAATCAAGTTTCGCTTTATTTTCGCGAGCTTTTTCGATTGGTAAAAATGGCTTTACATCTCTATTTGCATACGATTCGCGAAGATGTTTATATTCGTCTTTAATCGATTTTAGATAATCGACTTTTCTATCTTTCGACATTAAATTTCCGCATACAAAAGCACTTTTCGAAGCATCGGGAACGTAAATAATGCCGTTGCTATATTGCTCATCAAGTTTTACAGCAGTATGTATTTTCGATGTTGTTGCACCACCAATAATTAAAGGTATTTTGAAACCTTGTTCCTGCATAGCACGAGCCACATCAACCATTTCGTCTAATGACGGCGTGATTAATCCACTTAAACCAATGATGTCGACTTTCTCTTCAATAGCACGTTTCAAAATTGTTTCGCCAGGAACCATTACTCCAAGGTCGATAACCTCGTAATTATTACAAGCCAATACCACGCTCACAATATTTTTACCGATATCATGCACATCGCCTTTTACTGTTGCAAGCAATATTTTACCAGCATTCGACATCGAACCTTTCGACTTTTCAGCCTCAATAAATGGCAACAAATACGAAACGGCCTTTTTCATGACACGAGCAGTTTTCACAACTTGAGGTAAGAACATTTTGCCTTGCCCAAAGAGTTCTCCAACCACATTCATTCCATCCATTAACGGACCTTCAATAATGGTTAATGTTGGCGAATATTTTGAGCGAGCTTCCGTTAAATCTTCTTCAAGATAATCGATTATGCCTTTCATCAAAGCATAGCTTAAACGCTCCTCGACAGGTTTCGAACGCCATTCTTCAACCTTAACATCTTCTTCTTTTTTACCTTTTACAGTTTCGGCAAAAGCAATCAACGTTTCGGTAGCTTCGGGGGTTTTATTTAAAATGGCATCTTCAATAACTTTCAATAATTTCGGTTCAATATCATCGTAAACCTGTAACATTCCAGGATTTACAATTCCCATATCCAAGCCAGCTTTTATAGCATAGAAAAGGAAGACAGAATGCATTGCTTCGCGCATCACATCGTTGCCACGGAACGAGAACGACACGTTGCTAATTCCACCACTTACTTTTGCATACGGCAGATTTTCCTTTATCCAACGAGTTGCTGCAATGAAATCGACAGCATAATTATTATGCTCTTCCATTCCAGTTGCAATGGTCAATACATTGGGGTCGAAAATAATATCTTCGGCGGGAAATTTTACTACATCAACCAAAATATCGTACGCACGTTTGCAAATTTCTTTGCGACGTTCCAAACTATCGGCCTGACCTTTTTCGTCGAAAGCCATCACAACAACAGCTGCTCCATATTGTTTAACTTTTAGAGCACGTTCGATAAATGCTGCTTCGCCTTCTTTCAAACTTAAGGAATTTACGATAGCTTTTCCTTGCACACATTTCAAACCAGCTTCAATAACATTCCATTTCGATGAATCAATCATCACGGGAAGTCTCGCGATTTCGGGTTCCGATGCCATAAGGTTAAGGAATGTTACCATTTCGTGTTCGGCATCAAGCATGCCATCGTCCATATTGAGGTCGATAACCTGCGCACCGCCATCAACCTGATTGCGAGCAATTGAAAGAGCTTCTTCGTATTTCTTTTCGCGAATTAATCGGGCAAATAAACGAGAACCAGCCACATTGGTACGTTCACCAATATTTACAAAATTGGTTTCTTTGGTAATTGCTAATGGTTCAAGTCCGCTTAAATTCGATTCATGTCCTTTTAGTTTTAAAGGACGTGGTTTATATTTTGCAGAAATCTCTGCTATTCGGCGAATATGTTCGGGTGTTGTACCACAACATCCACCAATAATATTCACATAATTATGTTTGAAAAACTCTTCGACAACAATGCCCATTTGTGTTGCATCTTGGTCGTATTGTCCAAACTGATTTGGCAAACCAGCATTAGGATGCGCACTCACATAAAAAGGAGCTTTTTGCGAAAGCGTGTGAATATGTGGAGCCATTTCCTTAGCACCAAGCGAGCAGTTAAATCCGATTGAAAGTAAATCGATATGCGTTAACGACACCAAAAATGCTTCAACCGTTTGACCAGAAAGTGTTCGTCCGCTAGCATCGGCAATTGTTCCCGAAACCATCACAGGAACGCGGATGTTACGTTTTGCTAATACTTCGTTAATTGCAAATAAAGCTGCTTTTGCATTAAGTGTATCGAATACGGTTTCAACCATTAAAAGATCTGCACCACCATCCAATAATCCTTCAACTTGTTGAATGTATGCAATGCGTAAATCGTCGAATGTAACAGCACGAAATGCAGGATTGTTCACATCGGGACTCATCGAAGCGGTTTTGCTTGTTGGTCCGATTGATCCACACACAAAGCGAGGTTTGTCGGGATTTTTAGCGGTGTATTCGTCGGCAACTTCTTTTGCCACTTTTGCTGCAGCTACGTTTATGTCGTACACAAATGCTTGCATTCCATAATCAGCCATCGAAATGGCGGTAGAATTAAAGGAATTTGTTTCTATGATATCAGCACCTGCATCTAAATATTTCGCATGAATTTCTTTAATAACGTCAGGACGTGTGATACTTAAAAGGTCATTGTTTCCTTTTATTGACGACTTCCAATCTTTAAATTGTTGTCCACGGAAATCTTCCTCAGTAAGTTTATATTGTTGAATAAGCGAACCCATTGCTCCATCGAGCACCAAGATGCGTTTTTCGAGTTCTTTATAAATATTTTTGTTCATTATTTCGACATGATTAGATGAAAACCTATGCAAAGATAGCTGATTTTTTGGAATAGGAAATGGTTTTGTAGAGCCGTTGCATGCAACGGCTTTGGGTGAATGAAATAATTTTATTTTACGTTATACCATGAGACGTTGCATGCAACGTCTCTACAGAAAAACGGAATACCTTTATTATTTCAAATACAATTCATCCTCTACCCATCGTTTCGGATTGTTTGAAATATATTCGTAAATGCGAATAAATTCGTCATCATCACGAACAATGCGGTCGTAGAATCGTGGTTGCCAATCGAACAGTTTGTTATTTTCGTTTGCATATTTTGTAACAGCCGATTTATAGGAACGAATGATTATTGATAATGAACCTTTCTTTGGTGAAATATTGGACAGAAATTGTTTGATTTCTTTTTCGAATTGTTCATGTAGAGACGTTGCACGCAACGTCTCATGGTAGGACGAATCTTCAGAATAAATTGATTTTTCAGATTGTGACGTTTTTGCATGAGACGTTGCGTGCAACGTCTCTACGTTTGCGTTATCAGAAATATCATCGTTTTTAATTATTAATAAACCATGAATATGATTCGGCATTACAACAAAATTGATTAATTCAACATTTGGAAAATGAATAGGTATTTCATCCCAGCATTTAAGTGCGTACCGCCCCACTACATTCAAAATCATTTCACCATTTTCTATTTGCCCAAACATTGGCAATTGTGCCCTTGTGCAAATAGTCACAAAATAAGGTGCCGACAATTTATAGTCCCACCATTGGGCACGAGCAGAGGGAATACGATATTTATTGCGGAATAAATCGTTGCTCATTTTTAAATTGTTTAATGTTTCCTTGTAGAGCCGTTGCATGCAAAGGCTCATGTATCTCGTTATTTATTATAATATTTAAGACCTAGCATGCTAGATCTCTACGAAAACGCACTACTTACCTCACCAAAATCCCAATCAATTCCTTATCGGGTTCTAATGTTTTTTGTGTAATAGAATCGACCTTAACGATTTTAAACTGACCTTTATAATCCCAGTTCGACCAACAAATATCGTTTTGACGAAACACATCAGTAAGATCTTGGTAATATGCTAAACGAGTCGTTCGTCCAACCCAAGGTAAACATCCAAATTCGCTACAATACAATTGCAATCCCATTTGCTTTGCCTTATCGATAGCTGGTTGAATTATTTTTTGAAATTCTTCCTTGTTATAAACATCAAAGGCTTTTTCCTCATTAATACGAGAAACTAAAGCATTTTTCGATGTATCGACAAATTTATCGTAATCGGCTTTTGTCATACATTGACCTGGATAATGCACTGGACCTTTGTAATCTTTAATTGCCGACCATTGAGCTCCGTAATGTGTTACAAAATATGGATGATAAGAATGGAAAGTTAAAATGATGTTTTTATCTCCTTCTGGAACTCGAAGAAAGGGGAATGAAAATGGTTTTTGCCATCGATTCGAGCCCATCATAATAACGCGACTTGGTTCCAATTTACGAATATGTTTAATGGCATTATTAATTAGCACATTCCACATTTCGTGTTCGGGAGCAACTGGTTCGTTCATCATTTCATAAGCCACACGATTGTTCGGATAATTGTGTAAACGTCCCGAAAGGGTATCCCATAAAACGATAAAATGTCGTTGTGCGTTGGTATCTGTCCACAATGTCATTTTACCTTCGTTATTACGCGAATTAAAATGATGCGAACGAAGAATATGCAAATCGACAATCACATTTAAACCATCTTTCATACACCAATCAAGACATTTTTTTAGGTCAGCGAAATTGGTTTCGTTAACAGTTCCATCTTCTTTCCAAATCACTTCCTCATCTATTGGCAGACGAATATGGTCGAAGCCAAATGATTTGATTTTAATAACATCCGACTCGTTGAAAAATCTATCGTTTCTACTCCACTCGCCCGATTGCGAAAGCCAATGACTGATATTTACACCTCGTCGAATCACAAAACCCGATGGATTTGTAACATAATTATACTTTGGTTTTAAAATATTATTCGTTTGGGGATTTGGAATAAAAGAATAAAATAGAATAACGGTAAATGCTGCCGCGATGATCGAAAGAATCGTTTTTTTCATATGTTACAGTTTTTGATTAATCAAATGTACTGTAAAATTTACAAATAAAAATGTTGGTATTGTAGAGACGTACTGCGTGCGTCTTTTGTATAACGAATCAAGAGACGTACGCAGTGCGTCTCTACCCAAAAACTACAATAAATTATCCAACACAATTTGCAACAAAATCGGAACATTTATAGTTCCAGTTTCGAAACATAATCTTGCAAATCAGCAAAAAACATCATAAAATCGGCATCAATTGCATCATAATTTTCGCGAAGAATAGTGATTGCATCTTGCGAAAAAGCCGGTAATGTTGTTCGACGCGACATCCGTTCCAAAACCTTGTGCAATCCATACAATGAAACATAACATCCAACCCAATCGTGATGAATCATTGACGGTAATATTCGTTTCGGTCGCGCAGGCAGAAAGCAACGATAATTTTCAATTATATGATACGCATTTTCGATATACGAAATTCGATTCCCCGAAGTAAATTCGTTCCAATGAACAGATAAAAAATGGTCGTACAAAACATCGACAACAATTCCAGAAAAACGGCCATAACTCGGCACAAAAAACGAACGCGAATGTTTATGAAGTGGATGATTATCGGTAAAACTATCAATTGCTCGATGCATCACAATTCCTCGCTGAATATCGGCAGGATATTGGTTAAATGTTCGTCCCTTCACCCAATCGGCAATGAAGTTGCCAACCATTATTTTTTCATTATTTCCCGACAGGAAAAGATGGGCTAGGTAATTCAAAATCGTAGTAATGAGTTATTAATTATGAGATATTTAAATTCAAGCAAGTTAACTAAGAATTTAAAACTCAAAACTATTTAAGCATTAACAAGGTATTTATACAGCAAAAAAACAAACTGTTTATCTTGATTTTCGAAGAATTCAGTTTCGATTGGAATATAAACAATATCTAATTCGCTACTCCATTGTTGCAAGCGAGTTGCATCTTTTTCGGTTGTTACAATTACCGATTTTGTTGCTTTAAAAGTATCAATATCGTGTTGGGTAAAATGATAGTGATCGGCATATTCAAAGTGTTTTGAAACAGTTCCTCTTTCAGACAAATAATTCATAAAAGGTTCTGCTTTAGCTATGCCTGTTACAACAGTAAATGTTTGATTCTTTTCAAAAAAATCGGTTTGATAAACTCCATCTAACGATTTTGGACAACTATAACCAACTTTCGTAAAAAAAGTATTTTCTTCGTTTGCTCCACAAATCTTTTCAATGAATTCCATTTTTTGAGCATTGGTAATAGAATCGGGACATTTTGTAACAACAAAGAGATTTGCTCGCTTCGATCCACAAGCATATTCTCTCAAACGACCAGCAGGCATAAGAGTATCTTTCCACATTGGACGATTAAAATCGACCAACAAAATCGAGAAACCAGGTTTTACGTGACGATGTTGAAATGCATCATCCAACAAAATCATTTCGGGAGCATTCTGAATTTTTAATAATGTATTAATCCCTTCTACTCTTTTTTCAGCAACGGCAACGGTTACTTGTGGATATTTATGAAGAATTTGAGCTGGTTCATCACCAATAATTGCAGCAGTTGCATACTCAGTCGCAACCACAACGCCTTGTGTGTTTCTTTTATATCCACGACTCAAAACAGCAATTTGATAACGATTACTCATAGAGCGAATTAAAAATTCAATAAAAGGTGTTTTCCCCGTTCCGCCAACGGTAATATTTCCAACCAAAATTATTGGAATACGAAATGATGTTTGTTTCATCAAGCCCCAATCGAAAAACTTATTTCGAAGCCAAGTGATAAAACCGTATATGAAACTAAAAGGATAAAGTAGAATCTTCATTAATAAATAAATTTAGATAAAGATAAATAATATTTACGAGAAAAATACTTTTATCATTTTATCAAATCTATAAATCCATCAGACATTGCCAAAGTTGGTAAAATAAAAATCTGTTTCCCAAAACGTTTTTCCAATTCGTTCGAAAAATTTAAAATGGAACTATAATAAACGCCATTAAACAATAAAAGAGGAATAACAATTATTTCGTCAACATCAGAATTTGCAAGTTCGGTAATATTTTCTTCGAAACTTGGTTTTGCCAATTTACTCATAAACGTAACGCTATAATTTACAATTTCTACAAGTTTCGAAATTTGCATAGAAAGTTCAGAAATCTGTTTGTTTGCAAGTTCAACGGAAGCACCAACACCAACTGTTAACAGAGCTTGACGTTTTTCTTTATTTACAAATGGTTTTAACGACTTCGAAAGCAATTCCAAAAGGCTGTTATCTTTCCCAATTGGTTCGTGAATAATTATTTTCAAATCGGAATACTGCGATTCTATATTTTGCAATTGTTCAGGAATATCGGCAGAAATATGTTTTCCCGAAAACAAGAATAATTGTAAAGCATCAATTTCTCGAACACCTTTTTTATATAAGGTATTAATAGCTTCGGCAAATGTTGGTTTCGACAATTCTAAAAAGCCAAAAGCGACCATGACATTCGGATGTAAAACTTTATATTTCTCGACAAAGTTTTTAAAATCTTCGAATGCTTCGGCAGTTCTGCTACCGTGGCCACAAATAAGAATTCCTTTCATTTTCTTTTATTCATTAAAAATCTACTTGACCCTTCGACAAGCTCAGGGTGACATTTGTAATTCGAATGTCATGCTGAGCCTGTCGAAGCATCAGCAAAAATTAAAAATTTAGTTTAGTACAATTATTATTTTCAATGATATTATAATAGTGACTCAACATATCGACCAATAATAATAACCGTAGGACTTGGCAAGGGTTTGTCTATCAACTTTTGATGAATTGACAACAAATTTCCACAAACATAATCTTGCTCGGAATGCGAAACTTTCGATGCAACACAAACACCAAATTCGTTCGAAACACCACTTTCAATAAGTGTATTGGTAATCTTTTCTAAATTATGATAACCCATATACACAACCACAGGATTGCCAGCTTTCAGAAAATTCACCAAATCGAGAAATTGCTTGACACCCAATTCGAGCGTGTGACCAGTACAAAAAAGTACTGCCGAATTTTTCAACCTTTCAGTTAATGGAACCGAGAAAATATTTGCAGCAGCAATTCCTGCTGTTACACCAGGAACAAACTCATAAGGAATAGTATTTTCTTTCAAGAAACGAGCTTCTTCTATGCCTCGACCAAAAATGAGCGAATCACCCGTTTTTAAACGAAGAACAGATTTCCCTCTATTATATTCCTTTAAAATTAAGGCATTTATCCTATTTTGTCGAGCTTCTTGATCTTGATGATCACCACAAATTTTACCAACATTATATAACGATGCCGATTTTGGTATCAATTCCAAAATGTCTTCACCAAATAATTCATCGTGCAACACGACTTCGGCATGTTGCAACAAGCGATGAGCTTTAACTGTCAACAAATCTGAATCGCCAGGTCCTGCTCCAACTATATATACGTTTTGCATCTTCTTATTTATAAACTATCGAGCGGACTTTTATATTTAAATGTATAAGCCAACTCCTTTTTCAATTTCAAACTATCAATTATTTTAAATTGTTTGGGGCTTTCATCATCAACAAATTCGGGTATTGCGAATCCACTTTTCTGTGCTGCCAATGTGTAAAACTCTTTTCTTGATGGATGTTCGTCGCAACAAGCATTATAAATTTCGCCCCACTTTTCCTGTTTAATTATTCTGGAAATAATTGCGATACAATCATCTCGATGGATAAGATTAACAGGCGAATGTCCATCTTTCAAATTTGTTTTACCTGCAAGAAAACGCGCTGGATTTCGGTCGTAACCAATTAAACCTCCAAAGCGAACAATAGTCGTTTTTTTATTTTCGATTTTTCGAAGTAAATCCTCAACGATCAAAAGAGCTTCACCACTTCCTTTTTCGGGATTTTTTGCATCGTTTTCAAAAACTACTTTATTCGTCGATGGATAAACGGAAGTCGAACTTACCATCAAAATATTTTTTACGGTAGATTGTTCAATTTTCTGAATTAAAGCCTCATATTGTTTTCTGTGATACGCAACAATATCATCTCTTCGAAGTGGTGGAAAGTTTAAAATCATTACATCACATTCGAGAAATGTTTCATCAAAATCGGAATTTAATTCGGGATTTAATGAAACGATAAATGCTCTTGCTCCAACATTTCTTATTTGATCTAGCTTCAAACTATCGGTTGTTGAACCATTAACTAAATATCCCTGTTTTACAAGTTCCTCTGCTAATGGAAGGCCGAGCCAGCCACATCCAAGAATTGCTATGTCCGATTTTTTAATTATCATTTTAACATCAATTATTTACAAGTAAAATAACAATAAATTCGAAAACAACTTTATACCTATTAGTGAGTATTTGAACTAGCTATTATTATCATCGATTATTTTCTTATTTGATTTTCTATTATTAAAACACACTTACTACCCTATTAAACAGCAATTTGCCAACATTTTAACAATTACTTTGATTTAATTAATACATTTATATTATTGATTTTATGATACTTAACTAAAAACATCGCCAAGTTATCAACAAAGTGGGAAAAAGTGGGAATTAATGTAACTAAGTGGGAAAATGAATCGTATTTTTACCAAGTTATTTAAAGTTAAAAAGGACAAATGAGTTTTATAGGCGATACATCGTGTAAACTTGATGTAAAATGGCGTATGTCAGTGCCTTCAACATTTCTTTCGCAGATTGGAAAAGTTGAAGCCGATGCTCGTTTTGTTGTTAAGAAAAGCATTTTTAAGAAATGCCTCGAGCTCTATCCGTCTTCAGAATGGGAAATTCTCATTGGCAGAATTCGCAAAAAAATCAATCCATTTAACAAAAAACATAACGAATTCCTTACTCAATTTCACCGTGGTACAGCGGAACTTTCGCTCGATGGAAGCAATCGACTTACTCTACCAAAACGATTACTCGATGCAGCTGGCATTGGCAACGATGTGGTTTTAGCTGGTGTTGGTGGAATGATAGAAATTTGGGATAAACAAACATATGAATCATTGGCAATTTCAGATACAGAGTTCGAAACATTAGCTGAAGATATTCTTGGAGATGACTTTAAACTAGACGATTAAATGGTATACCACAAACCTGTTTTACTACAAGAAAGTGTTGATGGACTGAACATCAGACCCGACGGAATATACGTCGACACAACTTTCGGCGGTGGTGGCCACTCAAAAGAAATTCTGAAACGTCTTGGTAAAAAAGGTCTTTTAATAGGTTTCGATCAAGACAACGATGCCCAAGCAAACATTCCCAACGACAAAAGGTTCCTCTTTGCAGATAACAATTTCCGATTTATCAGAAATTATCTTCGCCTTTTTGGTATCGACAAAGTTGATGGCATTTTGGCCGATTTAGGTGTTTCATCACATCATTTCGATACAGCAGAACGTGGTTTCTCTTTCCGTTTCGACGAAAAGTTGGACATGCGAATGAATCAAGGGCAACGCATTTCGGCAGCAACAATCATCAACCAATATACAGAAGACAAGCTCACAACTCTTTTTAAAGAATACGGAGAAATTGGTCATGGCAAGAAATTAGCTGCAGAAATTATCTCAGCAAGATCAATAAAACCAATTGAAACAACTGGCGAATTGAAAGATTTAGTTGGGAAAGCATTTGGCAAAAAAGCTGAAATAAATTTAGCACCACAAGCATTTCAAGCATTACGAATTGAAGTAAACAAGGAACTTAAAGCATTAGAAGAATTGCTAGAAGCCAGCCTTAATATTTTAAATCCAGAAGGTCGATTGGTTGTAATAAGTTACCATTCTTTGGAAGACAAAATGGTGAAAAATTTCATGAAATCGGGGAAATTAAGTGGCGAAATAAAGAAAGATTTCTTTGGAAACACATCAACTCCTTTCGAAATTATTAGCCGAAAGGCAATAGTTCCAAATGATGAAGAGCAAAAAGAAAATCCACGTTCACGAAGTGCAAAACTGAGAATTGCTGAACTTTTATAAAAGAGAAATGGCAGAAAGAGAAAAGAAAAATAAGATGAAAATCATGAATGTATTCGATGGAAGCGTGTTGGTAAGCGACACAGCATCTAAGCATGTTCCTTTCATTCTCTATTTAGCATTTCTTGGCATAATCTATATTGGAAATAGATTCAGTTCCGAAAGTCTTTTGCGCAAAACAAAAGCTTTGCAAGACGAAATCAAAGAATTGAATTCCGAATCGATATCAACCTTTTCGGAATTGATGACTAATAGCAAACAATCGACTGTAATTCAAGAATTACGAAAAAGAAATATGGGACTTGATGAATCGACCATTCCACCCAATATTGTAAATGTAAAACCCGAAGATTATACTGGTTACGAAAATAAATAATGGATAAGAAGAGCCAAAAAAATATTATACGCTTCCGATTTGCACTTGTCTATTCAGGCATGGTGTTAGTTGGACTATTGATACTTGGCCGCATTATTCATCTGCAGTTCTTCAAATACAAAGAACTCAAAATCAAAGAAATTTCGTTTACCCGAAAAGAATCGTATCCCGAAGCAAAACGAGGAGACATTTGTAGTCGCGATGGTAGACTTTTAGCATGTTCAATCCCCTATTATGATTTACGTTTTGATGGTGGAAATGAATATATTGACGACAAAGAATTCCGTAATAAAATTGACTCGATTGCAATGGGATTGGAAGAAATTTTTCACGAAAAAACAAAATCGGAATACAAAATCATTCTTCAAACGGCGCGAAATAAGAATAGACGCTATGTTTTGCTATATAAAAACGCATCGTACAATCAATTAAAAAAGGTAAAATCATTGCCAATATTTAATCTTGGTAAAAATAAAGGCGGACTCATTGTTGAGCAAAACAATAAACGCATTATGCCTTACACCAATTTAGCATCGCGAACTATCGGTTATTTAAGCGAGACTGAAACTGGCGATATAACGGGAACGGTAGGTTTGGAAAAAGCTTTCGATAAAGAACTTCGCGGTGTAAAAGGATATCAAAAACTACAAAAACTTTCGGGCGATGTTTGGATGCCAATAAATGATGGTACGCAAATAGAACCCAAAGATGGATTAACAATAGTAAGTACTTTAGATATTGATGTTCAAGATGTTGCTCAAACAGCATTAAAAGCAGCCATCGATTCGAATGGAGCAAACCATGGTTGTGCAATTTTGATGGAAGTAGCTACTGGCGAAGTTTTGGCCATTGCTAATGTGGGAAGAAATAAAGAAGGACTATCACAAGCCGAAAACCTCAACTATGCAATTTGCGAAGCAACAGAGCCAGGTTCAACCTTTAAAACGGCATCGTTAATTGTTGGAATGGAAGATGGCTATATTGAACCAACAGATACTGTTGATACAGAAGATGGAACTTGCATGTTTTATAATGCAAAAATGGTTGATTCTCATCATGGTGGAGAGCGAATGAGCGTACAACATGCGTTAGAAATTTCGTCGAATGTTGGTATTTCCAAAACAATAGTAAAATATTATCGAGGTAAAGAAAAAGAATTTGTTCGTGGCTTATATAATCTACGATTGAACGTTCCACTTGGATTAGAAATAAGTGGTGAAGGTCGACCAAAGATTAAAGATCCCGACGATTCGACTTGGTCGGGAGTTTCGTTACCATGGATGTCGATTGGTTACGAAGTTAATGTTACGCCAATGCAAACATTAACATTGTATAATGCAATTGCAAATGATGGTAAAATGGTAAAACCTCATTTTGTCAAAGAAATTCGAGATAAAGACCGTGTTTTAGAAGAAAAAGGTATTGAAGTTTTACAACCTTCTATTTGTTCAAAAGAAACACTTGGGAAAATGCGAAGGATGCTCGAAGGTGTTGTTCTCGAAGGAACTGCAATGAATATTAAAAACCCAATTTACAGCATTGCGGGAAAAACTGGAACTTGCGTAATGAACTATTGGCAAAAGACCGAAGCAAAAAAATACCAAGCATCGTTTGTTGGATATTTCCCTGCCGATAAACCCAAATATTCGTGCATTGTGGTAATTTATAATCCTACTCGTGGAAGTTATTATGGGAATGTGGTAGCAGGATCGATTTTCAAAGAAATTGCCGATAAAATTTATTCAACAACACTTGATATTCAACCTGATGTTACCGAAAAGTTTAAACTAATACCTAGAGATTTTCCAAGTTCTATTGATGGATTTAGGGATGATTTAAAGAAAATTTATACAGATTTGGGAGCAAAATTTTCGGATAAATCGGGCGATTCTGATTGGGCTATTACCAATCAATCGAATGGTAAAACAGTAATGACTTCAAAAAATTTCCCAGCAAAGCAAATTCCCGATGTTACTGGAATGGGTGCAAGAGATGCTGTTTATCTATTAGAGAATAATGGTTTACGAGTAATTGTTCAAGGTAAAGGAACCGTAAAACGTCAGTCAATTCCAGCTGGAAGCGATTCGGTAAAAGGTAAAGTTATAGTTTTAAGTTTAGGATAAACAATGAAGAAACTAACTAACATACTAAACAATATTGCAATAATTCAAGTTATTGGCAATACTAATATTGAAGTATCGAGTATTGAAACTGATTCAAGAAATGTACAGCAAGCGTCACTATTTGTTGCCATTCCGGGCACGAAAGTCGATGGTCATTCATTTATTCAATCGACAATAGAAAAAGGTGCAGTTGCAATTGTTTGCGAAATTTTACCCGAAATAATTAATCCTTCGGTAACCTACATTCAGATTGAAAATGCGCCACTTGTTCTAGGATTTTTACTTTCGAATTTCTGGGACAATCCTTCATCGAAAATGACGATGATTGGTATAACTGGAACAAATGGCAAAACCACAACAGCTACCTTACTCTACAAACTATTTACAAAACTTGGATATAAATCGGGGCTGTTATCAACCGTTGTCAATTATATTGGCAATGAAGCAATTGAAGCTACACACACAACTCCCGATGCCATTCAACTATACACTTTACTGAATCAAATGGTTGAGGTTGGATGTGAATATTGCTTTATGGAAGTGAGTTCACATGCCATTCATCAACATCGCATTTCAGGAATTCACTTCGCTGGCGCTGTATTTTCGAATATCACACACGATCATTTAGATTATCATAAAACATTTGACGAATATCTAAAAGTAAAGAAATCGTTTTTCGACAAACTACCAACAACGTCAATCGCATTAACCAATTGCGACGATAAAAATGGCATGGTAATGCTTCAAAACACAAAAGCAAAGAAAAGTAACTATTCATGCAAATCATTTTCCGACTTTAAATGTAAAGTTATTGAAAAACATTTCGATGGTATGTTGCTCGAAATTGATGGTGTAGAAGTTTGGGTGAAATTTATTGGTGATTTTAATGCATACAACCTTTTGGCCGTTTACTCTACAGCTATATTACTTGGACAAAAGAAAGAAGAAGTTTTGCAAATTATCAGCACATTGGTTCCAGTTGATGGTCGCTTTGAATGTTTTCGTTCGAAAAACGATATTACGACAATTGTTGACTATGCTCACACTCCCGATGCACTAGAAAATGTGTTATCGACAATTCAAAAATTAAATCAAGATAATAAAGGTCAAATTATTTCGGTAGTTGGTGCTGGTGGCGACAGAGATAAAACGAAACGTCCGATTATGGCAAAGATTTGTTCGCAAATGAGCGATCGAGTAATTATAACTGCCGATAATCCTCGAAGCGAAGAACCCGACCAAATTGCAAAAGAAATGTACGCAGGCATTGCTGAAGGAATGCGTCATAAAGTGTTGACTATACTTGATAGAACTGAAGCAATAAAGATAGCGTTAGTGATGGCTCGTCCTGGCGATATCATTCTGATTGCCGGAAAGGGTCACGAAACTTATCAGGAAATCAAAGGAGTGAAACATCATTTCGATGATCGAGAAATTGTTCAAGAAGTCTATAAACCATTAAGTATTAACAGATAAAACCAAGCTTATGTTTTACTACTTATTTCGCTATTTAGAAACGTTTCATGTACCAGGGGCAAATCTGTTCCATTACATTTCGTTTCGTGCTGCATTAACGTTTGTAACGTCATTGATGATGACCATTATATTTGGTGGTCATGTTATCCGTTTTTTACAAAAGAAGCAAATTGGCGAAATTGTTCGTGATCTAGGCCTTGAAGGACAAATGGCTAAAAAAGGAACGCCAACCATGGGTGGACTTATGATTTTAGCATCGATAGTTGTTCCCGTTTTACTTTTTGCACGTCTTACAAGCATCTATATTATTCTCATGTTAATCACCACCATTTGGCTTGGAACGGTTGGATTTATAGACGATTATATTAAGGTTTTCAAAAAGAATAAAGAAGGATTATCGGGCAAATTAAAACTTGTTGGTCAAGTCGGTATAGGTTTAATCGTAGGTTTATCGCTTTTCATCAGCAAAGATGTGGTGGTTTTCGAAAGAGTATATTCTAAAGCAACACTTCGTCCTTGCGATACACCAAAAGAAGCTCCACTTGATGTTACACGAAACGTTAAAGAAGTAAAATCAACAAAAACGACAATTCCGTTCTTTAAAAATAATGAATTCGATTATGCCGACTTAGTTCCATTTGCTGGCGAACATGCGAAACAATGGGGTTGGGTAATTTTTGTCTTGGCAGTAATATTAATAACAACAGCGGTTTCGAACGGAGCAAATATAACCGATGGAATTGATGGACTGGCGGCGGGAACTTCCGCCATTATTGGGGCGACACTGGGAGTCTTTGCCTATTTGTCGGGTAACATTATTTATGCCGACTACCTCAACATTATGTACATACCTATGTCGGGAGAATTGGTGGTTTTCGCTGCAGCTTTTATGGGAGCTACCATCGGATTCCTTTGGTACAACACCTATCCAGCACAAATTTTTATGGGAGATACGGGAAGTTTGGCTCTTGGAGGAATTATAGCGGTATTTGCTATCCTAATCAGAAAAGAACTTTTGATTCCAGTACTTTGTGGAATCTTCTTAGTTGAAAATCTATCGGTAATGATTCAAGTTGGATATTTCAAATATACCAAGAAAAGATTTGGCGAAGGTCGACGGGTGTTTAAAATGGCACCACTTCATCATCATTATCAAAAATTAAATTTCCCCGAAGCAAAAATAGTTGTGCGATTCTGGCTTGTTGGTATTGCACTAGCTGTTGTAACCATTATAACATTAAAAATACGCTAATAAAAACGATGAGTATCAATAAAAAAATAACGATTCTTGGTGCCGGCGAAAGCGGAGTGGGAACAGCCATTCTTGCTCAAAAGCAAGGCTATCGCGTTTTTGTATCTGATTTTGGAACGATTCAAGATTCATATAAAGAAACTTTGAACAAATATGGTATTCAATGGGAAGAAGGAACGCACACTTTCGACCAAATTCTTGATTCAGATGAGGTTATGAAAAGCCCAGGAATTCCAGATAAAGCATTAATTGTAAAATCATTACACGATAAAAATATTCCTATTATTTCGGAATTGGAATTTGCTGCTCGCTACACCAATGCAAAACTCATTTGTATAACTGGTAGCAATGGTAAAACAACAACTACAATGTTGACTTACCAACTCTTCAAAAGTGCTGGATTGAATGTTGGCTTAGGTGGAAATATAGGTCAAAGCTTTGCATTACAGGTAGCAGAACAAAATTACGATTATTACATCTTGGAAATAAGCTCTTTCCAACTCGACAACATGTACAATTTCAAGGCAGATATTGCCATCATGACAAATATTACGCCCGACCATCTGGATCGCTATAACTATGAATTTCAAAATTATATCGATTCAAAATTCCGCATTCTACAAAACATGACTGCTGATGGCATTTTTATTTATAGTAAAGATTGCCCAGTAACGATGGCGGAAATTGCAAAACGAACCATGATTCCACTAGCTATTCCATTCTCGACCAGCGAGATATTAGAACTTGGCGGATACATTAAAGAAGAAATTTTACACGTTGTTCTCAATAATAAAACCACATTCAGTATGGACACAAACAAACTGGTTCTTCGCGGGAAACACAACTACGCCAACACTTTGGCAGCAACAATCTCTGCAAAATCGTGCGACATTAAAGATCATACTATTCGTGAAAGTTTGCAGGTATTTAAAGGTGTTGAACATAGATTGGAAGTTATTCCGTTCCAAGTACGTGGTGTTACATTTATCAACGATTCAAAAGCTACCAATGTCAATTCTGTTTGGTATGCACTCGATAGTATTACCGAACCAATTGTGTGGATTGTTGGTGGACAAGACAAAGGAAATGATTACTCGGAATTGGTTGAACTGGTAAAATCACGTGTAAAAGCCATTGTTTGTATGGGTGCCGATAATAATAAAATCATTTCATTTTTTGCAGGCATTGTTCCAATAATACATGATACTCATTCGGTTCAAGAAGCTGTAAATCGTTCCTATGAATGTGCTGAAAAAGGAGATGTGGTACTTCTTTCGCCAGCATGTGCAAGCTTCGATATATTCAAGAACTATATGGATCGTGGTAAAAAATTTAAAGAAGCCGTTAGAAATTTATAAGAATGTTTAGCTCAATATCAAAATATCTCAAAGGCGACAAAGTCGTTTGGACCATAATGTTAATCTTGGCATTATTCTCCATTTTGACTGTTTATAGTGCAACTGGAACCTTGGCATACAAAATGCAACATGGCAACACATCGCATTATGTATTCAAACATGTCATTACCTTGCTGATGGGATTCACGCTGACCTTTCTCATTCATAATGTCAATTATAACATGTTTTACAAATCGGCAAAATTAATGCTGATTATTACCATTCCGTTGCTTTTATTAACACTTATTATGGGAGTTAGCTTAAACTCAGCAGCTCGATGGATAACCATTCCTGGATTAGGTTTAACCTTTCAATCGTCCGACTTTGCAAAATTCTCCCTGATATTGTACGTTGCCTATTGGTTATCGAAAAATCAAGAAAATATTGAAGATTTCAAAAAGGTGTTTTTACCAATTGTATCGGTTGTAGGAATTATTTGTGTACTCGTTCTTCCAGCCAACTTCTCGACTGCGGCCTTATTATTTATAGTTTCTTTAGTAATGATGTTTGTTGGTCGTATTAGTTTCAAACATTTGGGTCTGTTGTTTGGTATCTGCGTTTTAGTAATTTCATTGATCGTTGCATTGATATTTTATGCACCCAATGTACTTCCACGTGGAAAAACATGGAAAACACGTATCGAATCGTTTGCGGGCAAAGGTGAAGAGGGATCAAACTTTCAAGCCGATCAATCGAAAATTGCAATTGCAACTGGTGGAATTTTGGGCAAAGGTCCAGGGAATAGTGTTCAACGAAATTTCCTTCCGCATCCCTACTCCGATTTTATTTATGCAATAATTGTTGAAGAGTATGGATTTGTTGGTGGAGCCATAGTATTATTTCTATTCCTTGTTTTCCTTTATCGAGCGTACATTTTAGCTAAAAATAGTGATTACAAATTTGCAGTCTTGGTGGCAATTGGACTTTCGTTCAGCATGGTATTTCAAGCAATGATAAACATGGCTGTTGCGGTAAATCTTATACCAGTAACTGGTCAGACCTTACCAATGGTAAGTATGGGAGGTTCTTCGATTTTATTTACAAGCATTTCATTCGGTCTATTTTTAAGCGTATCGCGATGTACGGAACAAATTAAGGTTGAAGGCAAGAAGAAAGCATCGAAAGTTGAAAAAACAGAAAAAGTTGAAACAAAAAAGGAAATAGTAAAAGATCCAGAATCAGAGAATCCATTTAAAGATTTTTAACATTAAAACGAGAAACCATGAGAGTAATCATAAGCGGCGGTGGCACAGGCGGTCATATTTTTCCAGCAATTTCAATCGCAAAAAAGATTGAAAAGATTATGCCAATGGCAGAAATCTTATTTGTTGGTGCTGACGGCAGAATGGAAATGGAGAAAGTTCCTGCTGCAGGATATAAAATCATTGGATTGCCAGTTACGGGAATGAAACGTGGATTCAGTTTAAAAAACATTTCGGTGTTATTGAAACTTTTCCGCAGTTTAAAAATGGCGAAGAAAATAATTAGCAATTTTAAACCTGATGTAGTTGTTGGTGTTGGTGGATATGCAAGCGGTCCGATTTTGTATCAAGCAACAAAAATGGGAATCCCAACCGTTATTCAGGAACAAAATTCATTTGCAGGATTAACCAACAAAATTCTTAGCAAAAAAGTCAATAAAATTTGTGTAGCTTATGATGGAATGGAGAAATATTTTCCAGAGAATAAAATTGTAAAAACGGGAAATCCAATCCGTGAAGAAATCATAAAACTTGCACACACACGCATGGATGGAATTGAGAAATTTAATCTTAATCCAAATCTAAAAACAGTACTTGTAATTGGTGGAAGCCTAGGTGCTCGCACGATCAATCTGAGTGTAAGCAATAGTTTAAACATGCTTAACCAATATAACATTCAGATTATTTGGCAAACAGGCAAAAACTATTTCAACACGGCTAAAATGCAGTCGCTCGGCTATAAAAATGTTCGAGTGCATGAATTTATTTATGAAATGGATTTAGCTTATGCAACTGCCGATTTAATCATTTCGCGTGCTGGAGCTATCACTATTTCGGAATTATGCCAATTAGGAAAACCTGCAATTTTAATTCCTTCACCAAATGTTGCTGAAGATCATCAAACAAAAAATGCAATGGCACTTGTACAAGTTGACGCAGCAGTTATGATGACCGATGATGAAGCAATTGGTTCACTAATGGTAACAGCGCTCGATATTTTAGAAGATGAAAAGAAAATGGCAACACTTTCGAAAAACATCAAGAAACTTGCTATTCCAAATGCAACTGAATTGATTGTAAAAGAAGTTTTATCGATAGTTAAAAAAACAGAATTACACACGTCATAATATGAATGTAAAAGAATTGAAATACGTTTATTTTGTAGGTATTGGTGGTATTGGAATGAGTGCCTTGGCACGTTATTTCAATTTCTATGGTAAGAAAGTTTCCGGTTATGACCGTACAACTAGTCCATTGACACAAACGCTTACCGACGAAGGTATTTCAATTCATTATATTGATTCAATAAATAACATTCCAGCTGAAATTCGAAACATCGAGAATAAACATCAGGTTTTGGTTGTTTATACTCCAGCAATTCCTAAGGATAGCAAAGAACTTCGTTTTTTCTTCACAAATGGTTTTATTGTTTTGAAACGTTCACAAGTTCTTGGATTAATCATTAAAGATAAACGAGGAATTGCAATAGCAGGTACACACGGAAAAACATCAGTAACAACAACAACGTCGCATCTTTTAAAACAATCGACGATTGATTGCAGTGCTTTTCTTGGAGGCATTTCGAAAAATTATCAAACCAATTTCTTGTTCTCGAAAGATAGCGATTATGTGGTGGTTGAAGCTGATGAATACGATCGTTCGTTCCATCAATTATTCCCCGAAATAGCAGTTGTTACGGCAATGGATGCTGACCATCTCGATATTTACGGAACACACGAAGCGGTCATTGAATCGTTCTATCAATTTATGAAACAAATTACCGTTGGTGGTATTTTAATTTTGAAACAAGGTTTAAATATTGAACCAATCCAAGCTGTTCTCGATAATCATGCAGTAAAGGTTTTTAGCTATTCTTTTGATAATCCCAAATCGGATTTTCATGCAACGAATATTCGCAAAGTTGAAAGTAAATATCTATTTGACATAAAAACGCCTACGGGAACAATTTCAAACATATCATTTAATCTTCCTGGTCCGGTAAATATTGAAAACTCGGTAGCTGCTGCAGCAGTTGCATATTCATGTGAGATGAAATCGCAAGAAATTGCCGATGGATTGGCATCATTCTTTGGAGTAAAACGTCGTTTCGATTATCACTTGAAAACCGATTCAATAGTTTATATCGACGATTATGCACATCATCCTGAAGAAATAAAAGCATGCCTCACAGCAATTCGCGATTTCTATCCAACGAAGAGAATCACGACGATTTTTCAACCTCATTTGTTCTCTCGTACCAAAGATTTTGCAGCCGAATTTGCTGAAAGTCTTTCACTTTGCGACGAACTTTTGCTTTTAGATATTTATCCAGCACGAGAATTACCAATGGAAGGAGTGACATCGAAAATCATTTTCGATAATGTAAAATGCAAAGAAAAATCACTAATCACTAAAGATGAAATACTTAGCACAATAGATAAAAAAAATATCGAAGTTCTTTTGACCGTTGGAGCAGGAGATGTTGATAGCTATTGTGATGCTATTAAAGAATTATTAACCAATAAATTAGAACATAAAAACTGTTAATATTTTGTTAATGAAATTACTAAAAAACATATTTTGGGAAATACTCATTGTTCTATATTTAACAATAGTTCTTTCGTTCGTTGAAAATGAGCGACTTTCGGTTCCTTGCCGAGGTATTGCTGTTGAAATTAACAAAGAACCAGCTCATGATTTTATTGATCAAGAGGAAGTGAGAAAAATGATTGCAAACAAAGGCGTAAAAACAAAAGGAGTTTTACTCGAAAAAATAAATTTGTTGAAACTCGAAAAAGCTATCAATCTAAATCCATCTATCGAGCGTTGCGACGTGTATCGCGAGCTTAATGGAAGCCTTTGCGTTACGGTAAAACAACGCAATCCGATTGTAAGAGTAATGAATTTAATGAACATCAGCTACTATATTGATGAAAAAGGAGCAATGATGCCTTTGAGCGACCGATATGCAGCTCGTGTTCCAATTGCAAATGGATATATTTTGAATCCATACATTTCGCGCTATTACAGAGATGTAACGAAAATCACACCCGGCGATACTATTAACAAAAACGTTTTACGTGATATTTATACTCTTACGAAATTCATCGACGGAAATGAATTTTTAAAAGCATTGATTGAACAGATTTATGTAACAGAAGATTACACGTTTGTTCTTGTTCCCAAAATGGGACCATCAACAATAATGTTAGGAACAATTGAAGACTACGAAGAAAAATGTAAAAAACTGTGGGTGATGTATAAAAAGGCATTACCGTATGGTGCTTGGGATAAATATGCGAGCATAGATCTTCAGTTTAAAAATCAAGTGGTGTGTACAAAAAAATAAATTATATATCTATGGAAAATAAATACATAGCAGCTATTGACATAGGAACAACAAAGATTGCCTGTCTAATTGCACGAGTTAACGAGAGCAATAAATGTGAACTTGTTGGAATGGGAGTATCCGAATCGAATGGAGTGTGGTGCGGACAAGTGTTGAACATCAGCCTAACGGTAAAATCGATTGAAGAAGCATTAGCAAAAGCTGAAGAGCAAGCAGGTGTGAAAGTTTCGACGGTAAGCGTTGGTATTGCAGGGAAAAACATCCGTTGTACGCAAAATCGTGGGTTTATAAATAAAGAATCAAACGATTCGGAATTTAGCCAAGAAGATGTTGAGCAACTCATCAAGGATCAATTCAAAACGATGGTTCATCCTGGAGAGAAAATCATACATGTACTACCACAAGATTTCTACATCGACAAAACGTTCCCAACAGACAATCCAGTAGGAATGATGGGGAAAATGATGGAAGCAAATTTCCACCTTGTTATCTGTAAAATCGATTCAATTAACAACATCAACAAATGCATAGAACGTGTAAATATCGAAACGAACAGTATCGTTCTTGAACCACTAGCATCGGCCGACGCAGTTCTCTATGATGATGAAAAAGAAACAGGAGTAATCCTTATCGACATAGGTGGTGGTACAACTGATGTTGCTATCTACAATAATAAAATGATTATTCATACTGCCGTAATTCCTTTTGGTGGAAATGTAATAACAAATGATATTAAGACAGAATGCGGAATTTTAGAACGTCATGCAGAAAGTTTGAAGAAACAATTTGGCGAAGCTATCGCCGATTATGCAGATGTTAAAAAAGTAATTGCCGTTCCTGGACCGAAAGGCAGAGAACCAAAAGAAATTGGGGTAAACTTCCTTGCACATCTAATCCAATCGAGGGTTGAAGAAATTATTGATGGCGTTATGTACGAAATGGAAATTTCGGGTGTTGCCAACAAAAAAGGATTTGGCATAGTAATGACTGGTGGTGGTTCACAACTGAAAAACCTCACACAACTTGTTGCTTTCAAAACAGGAATGGATGTTCGCATGGGTTACCCAAATGAATATATTGACGACAATGGCATCAAAAACATTAATAATCCAATGTATTCAACCGCTGTTGGGTTGCTAATGAAAAGTCTTGAAATAGAAATTAAAAAAGGCTTTAAATCAGAAGCGAAACAAGAGAAAATGACGACACATCAAGAGTTTGCAAAGGCTTTTGAAATGAAGGTAAATACTTCGACGATTGAAGAAACGAAAGTTGAAACTCGCGAAATGAGCAAAGTGCTTGTTGATGAATTTCCAACATCGAAACGAAAAATAAAAGAAGTAAAAGAGGAAAAACCAAAGAAAGTTAAAACAAGCTTTTTCCAATCATACATTCTCAATCTATTTGATGGAGAAGACAATACATTTGAATCATAAGATATTAATTTATAAAACCCAGAGCCATGAAAGAAGATTTAATGAAATTCGAAATAGCTTCAACTCGCCCTGCATCTATTAAAGTAATTGGTGTTGGTGGCGGCGGTGGAAACGCAGTAAACCACATGTTTGAACAAGGCATAAAAGATGTTGATTTCATTTTATGCAATACCGACTCTCAAGCATTGGCAGCAAGCGCTGTTCCCGTTAAAATTCAATTAGGCGAAGCAAAAACACAAGGTCGCGGAGCAGGCAATAATCCTGAAAGAGGAAAAGAAGCTGCCGAAGAAAATTCGCACGATGTAGAAAGTATCTTAGCTGATAATACTCAGATGGTATTTATCACCGCAGGTATGGGTGGTGGAACTGGTACTGGTGCTGCTCCAATAATTGCAAAAATAGCAAGAGAATTAAATATTTTAACCGTAGGTGTCGTTTCTATACCATTCCGTTTCGAAGGGCCTAAACGCGTTAATCAAGCGATAAAAGGTATCGAAGAACTACGTCAACATGTCGATTCACTTCTTATCATCAACAACGAAAAAATTCGTGAAATTTATGGTAATCTTGAACTTGATGAAGCATTCGCAAAAGCTGATGATGTTCTTTCAGTTGCGGTAAAAGGAATTGCAGAAATCATAACCGTTCATGGTATGATAAACGTCGATTTTGCTGACGTTCAAACCGTAATGGCAAATAGTGGTGTTGCAATCATGGGTTCAGGGAAAGCAAGTGGTGAAAATCGTGCCCGTCTTGCAATTGAAGAGGCTTTAACATCACCATTACTCAACAACGCAAATATTCGCGGAACGCAAAATATCCTTCTCAATATCACAAGTGGAAGCAAACGTGTAAAAATGGACGAAGTTTCTGAAATCACCGATTATATTCGCGAAGAAGTTGGTTATGATGTTGACACCATTTGGGGATACGCACAAGATGAAACATTAGGCGACAACATCAATGTAACCATTATTGCAACAGGATTTGAGATAAATGCATTGCCAGAATTGTCGTCACTAAAACAACCATTAAACACAAGAGCGACGGTTCCAAATGTAAAACCTACAATTACTCATGCCGAAGAAAAAACAATTGTTTCACTTGAAACAGAATCGTTAAAAAAAGATCTTTTCGACTCGGTAATTGAAAACATCTTTGATTCAATTCCCGATGATATTTTTGAAGTTAAAAATTTCGAAAATGAATATTTGGAACCACAAGTTCCCAAAGCAGAACCAAGCTATGGTTTTGTTACAAAAACATCAGAATCGAACCTTTTTCAACAAAAGCTGAATTTTAGCAATGATGAAACAGAAGCTCAACATAACTTCCGCACATTCAGCTATCAAGATGTAAAACAGTTAGACGATATTACTGACTATGAAAATGTTTCAGCATTCAAACGTAAAGGAGGAGCATCTCATTTACCAAATAATGGAAACGAATCGGCATCAAACATTTCACGTTTTACCCTTTCTGATTCAAAAGATGGTATCCGAATAAAAGAAAAGAACTCTTTCATACATGATAACGTCGATTAATGACGTTATCAATAAAACAAAAAGTAATACGGCTCATTAATAACACAAACCGTTTAAGTCTAATACTATGTTTAACACTGCAGTAACAATAAAAAAACAAAGCCTTCCAATAGGTTTTGAAAGCGAATATTATCATAAGTCGCTTATGGTTAAAAACAGTACTATTATTTATGGCGAAAAGGCTTTAATAGCTGTGAATGATATCCCTAAAGACATTGTTTTGTTTTATTACAAAGCAAGCTGCACAAGAACTCGTACTCGTACATCGATTCAAGTTGGACAAGCACATCATATTGAAGCAGGAAATATTGGCTCAAACATTAACCATTCATGCATGCCAAATAGTCGTGTACGAACTTCATACGACAGTAGCGATAATGAAGGTGTTGTAGCCTTCTTTTCAATCAGAAACATAAAAAAAGGAGAAGAAGTTACATTCGACTACGCAAGTACAGAAACGGAACTGACACCTGATCTAGAAAAAACATTATGTCTTTGTAATACAAAAGATTGCAGAGGTCGAATATTCTCTTATACCAAATTACCGTACATTTTCAAAGAAAAACTCGAAAACGAAGGATTGTTAGCTGAACATATTTTAGATTTGATTCTTTAGTAAATAAAAAAAGCCCTTTCGGGCTTTTTTTATTTCTTAGAATATTCTATTGCTGCATTCACAAAGGATACAAACAATGGATGTGGATTCATTACGGTACTTCGATATTCAGGATGAAACTGAACTCCAACAAACCAAGGATGATTTGGTATTTCAACAATTTCAACTAATTGTGTTTCTGGATTAATTCCTGTTGGAATCATACCAGCATCTTCGTATTGTTTTAAATATGAATTATTGAACTCATAACGGTGACGATGACGTTCTACAATCTTCGTTTCCTTATATGATGTATGAGCTTTCGACGATTTACTTAAAGTACAAGGGTAAGCACCTAAACGCATTGTTCCTCCTTTATCTGTTACCGTTTTTTGCTCTTCCATAATATCAATTACTGGATGCGGTGTTGCTTCATGCATTTCACGTGAATGAGCATCAGTAAGTCCAAGAACATTTCGACCAAACTCGATCACGGCACATTGCATTCCAAGACAAATGCCAAAGAATGGAATCTTCGATTCACGAGCAAATTTTACAGCCAAAAGTTTTCCTTCAATTCCTCGGTGACCAAAGCCAGGAGCAACTAAAATACCTTTACAGTCTTTTAATTTTTCAGCGATATTTTCTGTAGTAAGATTTTCTGACTGAATTAATTTTAACTCAACTTTGGTTTCGTGAACAGCTCCTGCATGAATAAATGATTCAACTATCGATTTATACGAATCGTTCAATTCTACATATTTACCAACTAAAGCTATTTTAACTTTTTGTTTTGGATTTTTAATTTTGTTAACAAACTCGCGCCATTGATTCATATCAGGATTTTCGCCAACTTCCATTTTAAATTTCTTTAAAATGGTAACGTCAAGCTTTTCTTCCTGCATCAACAATGGAACCTCATAAATAGTCGATACATCAATCGACTGAACAACACAATCGTTCAACACATTACAAAATAATCCTACCTTTTTTCTCAATTCTGCGCTCAATTGTTTTTCGGTTCTTAAAACCAAAATATCGGGTTGAATACCTTCTTCGAGTAATTGTTTTACAGAGTGTTGTGTCGGTTTTGTTTTAAGTTCTCCCGATGCGGCTAGATATGGCACCAAGGTAAGATGGACAAACAAACAACGACCTTCAAGCTCCCATTTTAATTGACGAGCAGCTTCGATAAATGGTAAAGATTCAATATCACCAACGGTTCCACCAATTTCGGTAATAACAAAGTCAAGTGTGTTTTTTGTACTTACTAATTTTATGCGGCGTTTTATTTCATCCGTTATATGAGGAATAATCTGAACCGTTTTGCCTAAATAATCACCTTTACGTTCTTTTTCTATTACGGTTTTATAAATTCGTCCAGTCGTAACATTGTTAGCTTGCGATGTTTCTACATTCAAGAAACGTTCGTAATGCCCTAAATCTAAATCAGTTTCAGCACCATCGCGAGTTACGTAACACTCACCATGCTCATAGGGATTCATCGTTCCTGGATCAACATTCAAATAAGGATCGAGTTTTTGAATGGTAACAGAATAACCTCTTGATTGCAAGAGCTTTCCTATAGATGCAGAGATAATTCCTTTTCCTAATGAAGAGGCAACACCTCCTGTAACGAATATAAACTTAGTTTGATGCAAAACTTTACTTTTTAAATTTCAAAATACGATGCAAAGGTATCATTTTTATAAACATGGTGTTTGTATGTTTCTATTTTTGAACGAGAATTTTTATAGTTGGAAAATTATATAAAAACACAAACAAAAGCGTCTATTTTCTATTGTATTTCCATTAGAAATAGTTATTTTCGTAAGTAGAAAACGGAAACAAATGATAAATATAAATCTTCATGAAAATCACCAAAATTAACCTTGTAGGATTTATACTATTTCTTGGAATAAGTATTAAAGCACAGGAATTTAAATATGGAGCTGAAATTGGTGTTGATATTTCAAAACCACAATTTTCGAATTATTCAGAAGATAAAGGCTGTTTTTGTGGACCATGGAGAAATAGTGATTTTTATGCAATGCCTTCGGCAAATATTAATGGTTTCATTGAATTAAAAGTTAATGATATTTGGGCTGTCACAGCAGAACCTGGATTTATCAGCAAAAGTGGATATTTAAAACCAACGACCTTAAAAACAAGCGATAAAATGTACGTTTACAATAACTATATTCAACTACCTTTTTTATTCAACTTTTATATAAAGAAAAAACTCTTTTTTTCAGCTGGAACTGAAATAGCTTTTTTCACCTTTAAAACACAACATGTAACAAATAAATATCAAGAACCGAGTCCCTATGAAATTAAAAAAATCGAACTTTCAGGATTAATAGGAATAGGCTATGCTATTACCGACAACATTGATTTAGGATTAAAATATAGTAGAGGATTGACAAATATCAATAAAAGTTCCGCTTCACAATATGGAAGTTTATACAACCAATATGCTCAACTTTTTGTGAGATATAAAAAATAATGTTATAACAAATTTGATGAATACATTTTAATTGATTACATTACAACAGTAATTATTCCTTAATAAAAATTACGTAAATCATTAAATTTCAATCGATATGAACACTAAAATAGAAATCGCTCTCCTCGAGCAAATAAAAGAAGAGTTTTATTCAGCATATTTATATCTTTCAATGTCAGCTTGGGCTGAAAGCAATGGATTTAAAGGAGCTGGGATTTGGTTACGAGTTCAGTTTCAAGAAGAAATGGCACATGCTCTTCATTTTTTCGATTACCTAAAAGACCGTGGCGGTAAAATCACATTACCATCAATTGTAGAACCACCAAGTAACTGGAAAGATATTATTGCTTTATATCAGGATGTTAAAACGCACGAACAAGATGTCACAACAAGGATAAATAATGTATACTCAATCGCAATTGAGGAAAAAGACCATGCAACAAGTACGTTTCTTCAATGGTTTATAACAGAACAAGTGGAAGAAGAGAAAAATGTTCAAGACATTTTAGATCAATTAAAAATGATTGGCGCAAATGGATCGGGACTTTATCTCCTTGATAAAGAACTAGCAACGAGAGTTTTTGTTCAACCAACATTTGGAACTGTTGCATAATTTAAAAAAAAGAAAAAAATCTTGTAAGGAAAAGAAATATAAATCTAACTAAACGATAAATAAATCTTAAAAAATTAAAAATATGAAAAAATATCTTTGCGAACCATGTGGTTACATTTATGATCCAGCTGAAGGCGATCCAGATAGCGGTATTGCACCAGGAACACCATTTGAAAGCATCCCAGATGGATGGGTTTGTCCAATTTGTGGCGTTGGGAAAGAAGATTTTGTAGTAATCGACTAATTTAAAAACATACAATTATGACACAGAAAAATCAAGTATATAAATGTAGCCATTGCGGAAACGTCGTTGAAGTTGTACATGCTGCTGGTGGAACATTATCTTGCTGCGGAGACTCAATGCAAGAATTAAAAGAAAACACGGTTGATGCTTCGAAAGAAAAACACATTCCAGTTGTTTCAAAAATCGATGGTGGATACAAAGTAGTAGTTGGAAGTATTGAACATCCAATGGAAGAAGCACACTTAATTGAATTCATTGAATTAGTTACACCAAACGGAGTACTTCGTAAAACATTAAAAGCTGGCGATAAACCTGAAGCAATCTTTATAACCGAAGAAAAAGATGTTTATGCTCGTGAATATTGCAATTTACACGGTCTTTGGAAAGCGTAATCTTTTACTAAAAACATTATCCAAAAAGGTGATTCAGCAATGAGTCACCTTTTTTGTTTTATATCACTAAATTATTGTTCTTGTTTTTATAAAAATTCCTATTTAATAGATATTGATTATACTATATTTGCAACCGCGTTTAAAACGCAGATAAAATATATGAATTTATACTTTTAAGCGAATTTATTTCCTGTGTCATACGATAATATTTTCAAGGACATATCTATATATTTTCGTTTTTTATACAATCAATAGTTTATTTTTACGTTTTAACATGCAATCAATAAAATAAATTTGCATACTTAAATACATATAATTAACCAATGTTAAAAAAGACAAAAATTGTTGCTACCATATCTGACAGAAATTGTAGTGTTGATTTGATAAAAAGATTGTATAAAGAGGGGATGAATGTTGTCAGATTGAATACTGCTCATCAAACATTTGAGGATACGAAAAAGGTAATTGACAATGTTCGTCAAGTATCAAACAATATTGGAATTCTTCTCGACACAAAAGGTCCAGAAATTAGAATCACATCAGTAGAGAAATCGTTCCCCATCAATACAGGCGATATTATTTCAATTAAAGGAAAACCCAATACAATAAGCTCACTTGAATGCGTGTATGTTAATTACGAAGGTTTTGTTCAGGATGTACCTCTTCATTCTCACATTCTTATTGATGATGGATATTTAGAGTTCATTGTAATTGAAAAAAATGAAGATGCCCTAATCTGTGAAGCCCAAAACGACGGCAAAATTGAAGGCAAAAAGAGTGTAAACGTTCCTGGAGTAAGTTTCAAACTACCTTCATTAAGTGCCAAAGACATAGACTATGTTAACTTTGCTATAGAGCAAGATATTGACTTTATTGCTCATTCATTTGTTCGAAATCGTGCCGATGTTGAAGCAATCCAAAAAATACTGGATAAGAAAAACAGTTCAATAAAAATTATTGCCAAAATCGAAAACCAAGAAGGTGTTGACAATATCGACGAAATCCTTGAAGTCGTTTATGGTGTAATGGTTGCTCGTGGTGACTTAGCTATCGAAATACCATTCGAGCGAATTCCAATTGTGCAGAAAATGCTTATCAAAAAGTGTATAGCGAAACGCAAACCTGTTATCGTAGCAACGCAAATGTTGCATTCTATGATTACAAATCCACGTCCTACACGTGCTGAAGTTACTGACGTTGCCGATGCTATTTACAGTTTGACCGATGCAGTTATGCTAAGTGGAGAAACTGCTTATGGACAATATCCGATTGAATCGGTTATTACAATGTCGAAAATTATTTGCGAAATCGAACGTACCCGAAAAGACATTCAAAACATCCCATCAGTTGTGTTAACGAACGAACGTTCGGCATACATAACAAAGATGGCCGTTGAAGCAGCAAATAATCTTAATGCAAAAGCAATTATTGCAGACAGTTCGTCAGGAAGTTCTATCAGAAATATGGCTGGTTTCCGTGGCAGTAGACCTATCTTGGCTTTTTGTTATCAAAAATCCATCATTCGACAACTTTCGTTATCATTTGGTGTCTTTGCCGAATATATAGAATATCAACCTAGTAGCCACAAATTCATACAAATGGCATCACAATCATTAATCGACAGGAAAAGACTCAATCCTAATGATTTAGTTATAATGATTGCAGGAAATTTTGGTACCGATTTCGTAAAATCATTTATCGAAATTAGTGATATTGGAAAATTGACTGAAAGTATAGAATAAAACAGTTATAAATAAACTATTTGAAGGTGACCAATTTTGAGTCACCTTCTTTGTTATAGACGTATCTATAAGCTCTTAAAAAAATATTTTTACTTTTCCTCAGAAACAGTATCTTTGCAACTCATTTTTAAAAACTAACAGCCTCGTAAAATGATGACTGCAAACGAAATTAGAAAAGCATTTCTCGATTTTTTCATATCGAAAAACCATCACATCGTGCCATCAGCACCAATGGTAGTAAAAAACGACCCAACATTAATGTTTACAAATGCCGGAATGAATCAATTTAAAGATTTATTTCTAGGCAATTCTCCAATCGTATATCCACGAATTGCCGATTCACAGAAATGTTTGCGTGTATCAGGAAAACATAATGATTTAGAGGAAGTTGGTCACGACACCTACCATCATACCATGTTCGAAATGCTTGGTAACTGGTCGTTTGGTAATTATTTCAAAGCAGAAGCAATTGAATGGGCTTGGGAATTTTTAACAGAAACATTAAAAATCGATAAAAGCATTATCTATGTTACGGTATTCGAAGGTGATGCAAAAGAGAAATTAGATTTTGACCAAGAAGCATTTGATATTTGGAAAAAGTATATTGCCGAGGATCGTATTTTACGTGGTAATAAAAAAGATAATTTCTGGGAAATGGGCGATCAAGGACCATGTGGACCTTGTTCTGAAATCCATGTGGATATTCGCTCAGAAGAAGAAAAGAAAAAAATATCGGGACACGAAATGGTAAACCAAAGCCATCCGCAAGTAATTGAAATTTGGAATAATGTATTTATTCAATACAATCGCAAAGCTAATGGCGAACTTGAAGTTCTTCCTGCAAAACACGTTGATACAGGTATGGGATTCGAACGCCTTTGTATGGTTGTTCAAGGCAAACAATCGAACTACGATACTGATGTTTTTCAACCGATAATCCAGGAAATTGCACGCCTTTCTGGCAAAACGTACGGACAAAACGAAAAAGCAGATATTGCTATGCGCGTAATTGCTGATCACCTTCGTACCATTTCTTTTGCAATTGCCGATGGACAATTACCATCGAATGTAAAAGCTGGATATGTTATCCGTCGCATTCTTCGTCGTGCTGTTCGTTATGGATATACATTCCTCGAATTTGATGAACCATTTATCTACCGTTTATTACCGGTGCTTATTCAAACAATGGGACATCAATATCCAGAACTACTTTCACAAAAAGAATTGATTCAAAAAGTGACCCAAGAGGAAGAAGCATCGTTCCTTCGTACTTTAGAAACAGGTATAAAACTATTGGATAAACTTATCGAAAAGAATAAAACGGAAAAACAAAATACTCTTTCAGGTAAAGATGCTTTCGTACTTTACGATACTTACGGATTCCCATTCGATTTAACAGAATTGATTCTTCGAGAAAACAACATGAATGTTGATAGTGAGGAATTTAGCAGAGAATTAGAAGCTCAAAAAGACCGTTCACGCAATGCTACTGTTACGAAAACCGACGATTGGGTTGAAGTTTGTGCCGATGACGAAAAACAAACCTTTATTGGCTACGATTTCCTTGAATCCGAAATAGTTATAACTCGATATCGTAAAGTTTCTGCTAAGAATCAAGATTTATATCAATTGGTATTTAACGTTACTCCTTTCTATGCGGAATCGGGTGGTCAAGCTGGAGATACAGGTTACATTGAAGCTGATGGAGAAAAAATAGCTATTATCGATACTAAGAAAGAAAATAATCTTAGCATTCATATTTGCAAAACATTACCAAAAAATATATCGGCAGCATTTCATGCAGTAGTAAATACGCAAAAGCGTATCGCAACAGCTAATAATCACTCGGCAACTCACTTACTTCACTTTGCTCTGCAACAAGTTTTAGGAAGTCATGTTGAGCAAAAAGGTTCGTTAGTAAACGATGAATATTTACGCTTCGATTTTGCTCATTTTCAAAAAATGACTGCTGAAGAAATTCAAAAAGTAGAAGCAATTGCAAATGCCTTAATTCGTCAAAACTCAAAACTTAATGAACGTCGCTCTGTTCCAATTGACGAAGCTCGTGCAATGGGTGCTAAAGCTCTTTTTGGTGAAAAATATGGTGATCATGTTCGTGTTATTGGTTACGGAGAATCTGTTGAACTTTGTGGAGGAACACATGTTTCTGCAACGGGAAATATTGGTCTTGTAAAAATAACTTCGGAAGGTGCAATTGCAGCAGGTATTCGTCGTATTGAGGCAATAACGGGAGAAAAAGCATTGAATTTTATCGATCAAAAACTACAATTAATAGAAGATTTAAGCGATACATTAAAACGTCCGCAAGATCTTAAAAAAGCGATAGAAAACTTATACGAAGAAAACACATCTCTTCAAAAACAAGTTGATGCTTACAATAAAGAAAAAGCAAAACAATTGGCGTCAAGTCTTGCTTCAAAAGCTATTTCAATTAAAGGAGTTAACTTCATAGGTGAAATACTTTCGGTTGATGCGGCATTATTAAAAGATATCGCATTTAGCTTAAAAGACATAATCGAAAATGCGATGATAGTTTTAGGTGCATCGAGCGAAGGAAAAGCAAATCTTGCAGTAATGCTTTCGCAAAACCTTGCCGATTCAAAACAATATAATGCTGGAAATATAATTCGCGAAATAGCAAAAGAGATTAATGGTGGGGGTGGTGGTCAACCATTCTTTGCAACTGCTGGAGGAAAAAATCCAGAAGGATTAGCTAAGGCAATTGAAAAAGCAAAAAAGTTGTTATAAAAACAATTTAAACTTATTATCTAATCCTGCTAGCTTAGAACGTTGGCAGGATTTTGTTTTTTTATCATCTTTGACATATAACTAAGCTATTGTTTCCCTATTTTTACCAAACATAAAACTCAAATTATGAAACCAGAAATAAACAAAGTAAAACTCAACGTACAAAAGAAAATAGCCCTTATTTCGGTTATTTTATTAGTTGGTAAATTCATTGCATATTTCATGACGCAATCGGTTGGAATTTTGACTGATGCTATGGAAAGTATTGTAAATGTCGTTACCGGTTTCATTACGATATACAGTATTTATGTTTCCATCAAACCTCGCGATGCAGACCATCCATTTGGACATGGGAAAGTGGAATCATTATCAGCTTCTATTGAAGGATTATTGATTGTTTTAGCTGGCTTACTAATCATATATGAGGCTATCGTTCGCTTATTTCATCCAGCAGAAATAAAACAATTAGATATTGGTATCGTTATCGTTGGGGTTGCCGGATTAATTAACTATTTAGTTGGTTATTATAGCATCTATGTTGGTAAAAAACACAATTCAATCGCATTAATAGCCGGGGGGAAACATCTTCAATCCGACACCTATTCGAGTATTGGTTTGGTTATTGGCTTAATCCTTCTATTATATACTAAAATTGCGTGGTTAGATAGTGCAATTGCTCTTATTTTTGGTTCAGTTATCATTTATACTGGTTATAAAATCCTAAAAGAAACCACATCGAACCTTATGGATGAAGCAGATGTAACACTAATAAACAATTTGACTAAAATTCTATGGGAACATAAGTCAGACAATTGTATCGAAATGCATAACCTAAAACTAGTAAAATATGGAGAAGCATATCATATTGACTGTGATATAACCTTGCCCTGGTTTATGAACATTAAAGATGCGCATAAAGAAAGCGACAAAATAAAAGAAGTTATCCTTTCAAATTTTTCCGAAAACATAGATCTCAATATCCACAATGATTCATGTAAAGAAAAATACTGCAATATCTGCCATGTAGCAAATTGTGATTATCGCAAAGTTCAATTTGAACAGGATAGAATATGGAACTTCGACACGATTACCTATAAAAACACAACATACCGTCATGCCAACGTCTAAAAAAGTATATTTCATCTCAGGAATTGATACCGATTCAGGCAAAACATTTGCAACAGGTTTGATTGCAAAATCATTGCTTGACCAAGGAAAAATAGTCATCACACAAAAAATAGCACAAACTGGATGTACTGACATATCTATTGACATTCTAAAACATAGAGAATTAATGGGTGTTGATTTATTTGCCGAAGATATTTCAAAAATTACTTGTCCATATTGCTTTTCCATACCTGCATCACCACACCTAGCTGCAAAACTCGAAGGCAAAACGATTGATATTACAGTTATTAATAAGAATACCGCTACTCTTTTATCTCAATTCAATTATGTATTGCTCGAAGGAGCTGGAGGATTATTGGTTCCAATAAACGATGAGCTTTTCACAATCGATTTTATCAAACAACAAAACTATCCTTTGATACTTGTTACATCAGCTAAAATTGGTAGTATTAATCACACATTATTAAGTATTGAAGCTTGTAAAAATAGAGGAATTGAACTTGCAGGCATTGTATTTAATGAATTCCCCGAAGTTCTTGAAGCGATTAGAATTGATTCCCGTGAAATAATTAAAACAAAATTACTTAATAGTTATCCTCACGCCTTTTTTACTGACATTCCACTAATAACCAGCACATTTACTAAAACAGTAATTTTCACAATTTAATTTCACAGCATTTTTATTGTAAAATTGTTTAAAATTTTGTAAGTTTGATATTATAAAAACAACAAAATAATTTCACCATTTTACAATGAATATTTCAAGTTCTTCTGGGCTAATATCATTTTTCAACGACATAACGAATAGTTTAATGTACGTTGAAACTTATAACCTATTGGCCGAACGAACTACTGAAGTAATCATGGAATTACCCAACATTAGCCATGTTTCAATTGTTTTCCAACCAAACATAATTCAAACAACAAAAATAACAGATAGAATTCTTTCATTTCCATTAAATGGGAATGGTCAAATTTACGGAAAAATTGATGTAGAAGTTGAACACGCAAATTACGCAACAAATGAACTAATTAGTTTGCTTGGAATAACGGCTAATGTAGTCGCTGCTGTTTATAGTCGAATTAAAAAAATCAATGAAAATAGTATACTTGCTAATTTTGCGAAAGAGACTGATTATGCTGTTGTAATTGCCGACCCCGATGGCAACCTAGAATGGGTTAATGAAGGTTTTGAACGACTAAGTGGATACAAGTTTGAGGAAGTAAAAGGAACAACGCCGGGTCAATTATTACAAGGAAATGAAACAGATCTTGATAAGATAAAAATAATGACTTCGGCCATTAAAAATCAAAAAAGAATTGAAACAGAATTATTTAATTACACAAAGTCGGGAAAAAAATATTGGGTTAATTTAGAAATAAAACCTTTTTTTGAAAATGGTATTTTAACACACTATATTTCGGTTCAAAAAGACATTACTAAAATAAAATTAGTAGAAGAAGAATTAAGAGAAGCAAAAGAAATTGCAGAAGCTGCAAATGAAGCAAAAAATAGGTTTCTCGCAATTACCAGTCACGAAATTAGAACTCCGCTCAACATTATTTTAGGAATGAGTAAAATCCTACTTGAAACGGATATAAATGAAACTCAATTGAAATATTTGAGAGGGATAAAAAGCGCATCCCAAAACCTTTTACTAATAATTAACGATTTACTTGATATCTCAAAAATTGAAGCTGGAAAACTTCAACTAGAAAACATAGAATTTGACATAAAACAAGTAACTGAAGATGCAATAACCTTTCAAAATATCAAAGCAAAAGAAAAAGGTATTGAACTAATACTTGAAAACGACAGTGCAATAAGTGAATCGCTCTTAGGTGATCCATTTCGACTTAATCAAATCCTATTAAATTTACTAACAAATGCATTAAAATTCACCGAAAAAGGTTCAATATTATTACGTTGTATTCTTGATAGTGAAACAGAAACCGATTGCACAATTAAAATCGAAATTACCGATACAGGTATCGGGATTGACAGAAAAAAAATCGATACCATTTTTGAAAGTTACACTCAGGAAGATATTTCAATAACTCGAAAATATGGAGGAACAGGCTTAGGGTTAACGATAACAAAACAGTTAGTTGACTTATTTGATGGAAAAATTTCTGTTTCTAGCGATAAAACCCAAGGTACAACATTTACGCTATTATTTACATTCACTAAAAACAGTCGAAAAACAGCAGTCGAAAACACTTCAATCCTTGAAAAAAGGGCATTTAAAGACATAAAATTACTTTTGGCTGAAGACAATGAATTAAATCAAGTTATAGCATTAACTTATTTAAATAGATGGGGAATTAATACAGAAACAGCACAAAATGGATTAGAGGCTTTAGATAAAATCAAAGAAAAAGAATATGATATTGTTTTAATGGATATCCAAATGCCAGAAATGGATGGAATTAAAGCGACTGAAATAATCAGAAATGAATTAAGAAAATCGATACCAATTATTGCACTTACAGCTCATGCTCTCAATGAAGAACGCGAGAAATACATGCAAGTTGGATTTAATGATTATGTTACCAAACCAATAGACGAAGACATTTTATATAATGCGATATTAAAACACATTGGAGGTAAAGTCAAACAAATAAACAATAGTACAGAAACGATTAAGGCCAAAGATAAAATTTTCAATTTAGATGAACTTAGAAAAATATCTATAAGTGATGAGCAATTTATACCAAAAATACTTCGCTTATTTATAAGCCAATCAATAGGCACCCCAGATAAACTAAAAACTTTAATTGAAAATAAAAATTATATTGAAATAGGATATACGATTCATCAAATTAAACCATCACTAAATCACCTGTCGGTTGATTGTACAAAAGATATTATTTCAAAAATTGAATTGAATATACATGAAGACATTTCACACGATGAAACAATTCAATTAACAAAAGAATTAATCGAAATATTGAATATACTTTTCGAACAACTTACTGAAGAGTTAAAGAAGTATAACTAACAAGAAAAACAAACAACGTACTTATTTAGTCTCAACTAGATTTTGCCTTAAAACCTCAATCTTTTCTTTTAGTTTTAGAACATCTTTTGGAGATAGTGTTACCGATTTTATTTGAACTAAAACAGTATTTATTCCATTTAATGAATTTTGCAAATCTTGTAACGTAGCATCCTTTTGGTCATTCAATAATGCCAAAAGTGTTACTAGATTTTTAAGATATCCCTTTTGATTTAAAATATTTGTTAAGATCAATGTTTTATCTTGCTCGTTAGTAAACTTATCAAGCAAGTTTAATGTTAAATGCATATTTTCGACCCAACTACCAGTCATTACAAGAGTTGCAACCTGAAACTGATCATCATTTCTAAGATACTTTTTAATAACATCATATGCAGAACTAACTATATTTATTAAGGTGTCCTTTTGATCAACATTACCGTTGAATTTATCGACAGCCTTTTTATCAAAAGCCATAGAAACACCAATTTGATCGGAAAGTTGTTTCGTGCAAATCAAAAATTTAAATGAAACTGGAATTTGATTGAAATGAATAATACAGTTCAAATCGGCTCCATAAACTCCAAGGTTTATTGCTTTTGCTTTGCTTGATTCGTATTCATGTATTTTTTTTACATCATTCAAAATGACTTCATTATACAAGTTTGTTTGTTTTGAAAGAACTTGTATAAATTGATCGCTATTCCTTAAGTTCGTAATTGCGTAATCTAATTTTTCTAACACTCCTTTTTTAAGCAAATTAGAATCAACAATACCCAAATCTACCATTGAATCAATGGTAGATTTATTTGTAAAACTCGTTTTTGAATTGCAAGAGATAACCTCTATAAGAATAAACGTCGCAAGGAAGTAATATGCAATTTTGTATGTCATGCCGCTATTATTTAGCTTCATTACGTTCAATCTCGTCCAAAAGTTTTGTTTGTTTATGAAGAAGATCTAATTCGTGGCGAAGTTTTTCTATTTTTTGTTTTTGATCATTAATAATCGATTCTGCATTTTTTGATTTTGAGAAAAATCCAATATTATTTTCAAGAAGTGCGATTTCATCTGTCAATTCTTTGGTTCGTTTATGAAGTTTGGTTCGCTCAAAACTAATTTTATTATCAACATTTCTATTTCCCGTTGACGAAGTTTCCATCTTAACTTTATATTTAAGAAACTTCTTTTTATCATCATCAATAGCAAGACTTTCAAACTTTTTATTAATCGCATTTCTAAACGCAATTTGAATCTTCTCTTTCTGATTAATTGGAATAAATCCTATTTCAGCCCATTCATTTTGAACATCTTGAAGTAATTGTAAGTTTTTTTGATCATTTTCGGTTAAAACTAAAGCTTCAACTTTTTCTATGATTTCATTTTTCTTTTTTAGATTTTCGTCTTGTTCCTTTTCAATATCCTTATAATAGGCAGATTTTGCATTAAAGAACAAATCACAGGCAGCTCTAAATCTTTTCCACAGTTTGTCAGACTCCTTTCGCGATATATGTCCTAATGATTTCCATTCATTTTGCAATGCTATTATTTCCGTAGTCGCTTTTTTCCAATCTGTACTTTCTTGAAGAGCCTCTGCTTGAATGCATAGATCTATTCGCAATTGTTTGTTATGATCTTCTTCGCCTTTTAATTTCCCAAAGAAATCACGTTTAGCTGTAAAGAATTCATCACATGATTTCCTAAAACGACTATAAACATCATTATTATTCTTTCTAGGAGCAAAACCAATTGTCTTCCACAATTTTTGAAGTTCAACAATTTCATTGGTTTTATCAGACCAGTCTTTTGCCGATTCGATGTCATTTGCCAAAAAACCTTCGATCTTTTCACAAATAGCTATTTTTGCGTCTAAATTTAACTTTTCTTGATCCTTAAGACTTGTGAAATAATCTTGGTGTCGTTTGTTTATTTGTGTTGTTACACTTTTAAACCGTTCCCACAATTCATTTTTCTTCTCAATTGTAACAGGACCGATTTCACGCCATTGTTCATGTAGTTTTTGCAATTCCCCAAATGCTTTTATGACAGATTCTTCAAGGATTAATTGTTCTGCTTTTTCACAGATTTCAATTTTTGATTCCAGATTTTTCTTCAGATCTAAATCGCGTAATTCATTATTTATTTTAACGAAATCATAGAACTTCGTAACGTGATGATGATAACTTTCCCAGATATTTTTTGTCTCTTGTTGAGGAACCATGCCTATTGTTCTCCAACGTTGTTGTATTTCTTTAAACTCATTAAACGTTTTGTTTACAGACTCTTTACTCGAAACTAACTCTTTTAATTCTTCGATTAAAGCCCAGCGTTTTTTTAAGTTTTCATTTTTTTCTTTCTCTATATTTTCATTTAATACAGCTTTCTGATCTTTATATTTCTTGTATAATTCTTTGAATGAAACTTCATATAAATCTTCATACAAAAAATCATCCTCAACGCCACCTTCGGCAATAAATGCAACCCGCTTAGCTTCCGTTTCTGTTCTATGTAATTTATAAAAACAAACTTTTAATTCCTCAATATCATCTTTTACTTCAAAAACTTTACCTGAGTCCAAAAGTTGTTTCATTTGATTCACAATCTGTTCCTTATCAAGGAGACTATAATCTACGTGTAGATGTTCAACACTATCAATAGGAGTAAACTCAAAAAACTCTGATTCTGCTTTTTCTAAAACAACATCTTGTGATTTTGCTAAAATTGAATCATTTTCTATTGTTGTAATCGATTCCTTTTCAACGCTATTTTCCAAGGGTAGATTTGATTTATTTTCCTCGGCGTTTTCCATGATAGTGTATATTAAAATGTGTCTACTTTAGTACTCTATGTTTATGCTAAACATCCCACAAATATAGCTTTTTTCATTCAAATTACTCATTTTGATAAAGTTTTTTTAATGCTTCAAAGAACTGATCTCTGTAAGCAAGTCGTTTTACAGATATAGATACTGAAATTCAAACTTTGAAAATTAAAAATTTACTGTTTTATATTTCAAAATGTATAATTTTATGTAGGTTTGTAAGCTAATTTTATGACAAACATTTTGAAAAAATTTTTACAGTTATATCCATATATTACCCTTATAAGTGGGCTATTTCTACTCTCTTTACAATCAATAGCTCAAGAAGAGTTTATGGTGTATGGTGTAATAAAAATACAGGGAGGTTCAACTGATAGTGCAACAATTACAGTTGAATCGGGAAAAAGTCAATATGGTCGAATCATAAAATTAGACAATTCTGGTGAATATAAAGTATGGCTTCCTTATTCAAAAGATTATATTATCAAATACTCGAAACCAGGTTATCAAACGGTGCCAATTGCTGTTTCCACAAAACTACCTGATGGTATTGAAAAATGTTGTTTTACTCCATTTGAAATGTCATTTCATCTTTTCAAACCCGATGGATCACATGATTCACTATATAAGAAACCTATTGTCGTTGTTAGATACGAAACTAAACTAAAAAGTTATTTCTATTCACTAGATATGGATTACTATATTCAAAAAATGTATATTAAAGCAGAAGCAGACAGAGGTAAAAAATTGAAAGATCAAGCCTATATTGCTAAACACCGAGATTCACTCGAAATAGAAAGGGAATATATCAGTTTAATTAATAGTGGGAACGTATACTACTCAATGCGTCAATACAATATGGCAAGACAAATGTTTTCAAAAGCATTGGAAATAAAGCCCAAAAGACGTTATCCATCATATAAACTCGAAGATATAGAAACACAACTCCTCATCTTTAATCAAGCAAAAGATTCATTACCTAAGAATGCTGATTCAATAATAGCAGCCGTAATGAAACCCAACGTGGAAACTAAAAAGCCAATTGAGTATAAAAGAAAAACACCTGAAGAATTACAAGCTATTTTCAAAAAGGATTTATATAATCAAATTGCAAGTGAGACTAAAAACAAAAAAGAACTTGCTGAACGCATTAAATTCGTAGAAAATGAAGTTATAAACAAAAAAGATGAGATTATTAAAACTGATACGATTAAAACAATTACACCTAAAGTTGAAATTGCAAAAATTGATACAATAAAACAAATACAAGTAAAAGTTGAACCAATTAAAATAGATACAATAAAACCAGAATCACCTAAACTTGATTCTTTAATTTCAAAGATTAAAGCGCAAACAGATACGATTATACCAAAGCCAAAAGAAATATCGAAAAAAGACAGTATAAAACAGGAATTTGTACAGCCTGTTCAAATTGTTAAACCAATAATAACAATTCAAAAACCATTTAATAAAGCCGCATATCAAGATTCACTCCGAAAAAAATATCCTAACGAAAGAACAATTGAAATTATAACTGAAGACTATAAGAAAATTACTAGAGTAATAATTAATAGAGATAGTTTGGTTACAATATATCTAAAAGTAGAACATCAATGGGGAGGTATTTTCTTCTTTAAAGATAATACTCCATTTCCTCTTGAAAACATAAGTAAATCATATTTTGAAGTTACAACAAAACTATTATCGAATAAAGAGAAGAATGAGGTAAAAACTCAACATAAAAATACGGTAAAAACGCAAACAAAGTCAATTCAGAACAAAACGGGAGTAAAAACGCAAAAAAACAACATTTCCCCCTATAAATAAACACATTTCTTTGTATCAACATATAGAGTTTTTTTTACATTTGCAATGCATTGATTTTAACCTTTAACAAAAATTGAATGAAAAAGACACTTACAAAATGGCTATCTATTTCTTTAATAGCTATACTCCCAATTGTATCAAATGCTCAAGATTGTGTTGATTATCACAAAGCAAACTGCAAACCTCCACAAACAACGGCAAACTATACTACAGATCAAGCTTCAAGAAGCGGTCTATTAATGAAAGGACAAAGTTCTGAATTCAGATTAACCTTTTATCAAGGTCGTGATTACAGAATAACAATTTGTAATGAAGCTCCTTTAGGAGATAAAATTCAATATCAAATTATTGATTGGGAAGATCAATCTGTATTATATGATAACAAAGAATTCAATTACGAGAAAAACTTTGAATTTTCCGTTCTGATAACACGTAATGTTAAAATAGTTGTATCAGTTCCTGCTGATGACAAGACATTAAAAACAAACACCATTGGGTTTAAACCAAAACCTACTCAAATGGGTTGTGTTGGGGTTTTAATTGAATCTATGATTACACCAAAAAAAGGATTTTAGACACTCTAAGATCACCAATAAGGCCATATTATCCATATAATATGGCCTTTTAATTTTAACATCTACAATACTTTTATTTTAGAATATTTTATTATTATTCAATTGAAACAATTTTACCACTAGTGTGAATCAATTTTATACTTGTATATGATATTGAATTAATACATTTGTATAGGATAAAAATATTTAAAATTAAAAAATCAGGATATCCCTTTTTTATAACTTTTTTAAATTAACAATATTAATAGTAAGGGTTTTAAAACATATAATTGTCTTACTATTTTACAGAAATAAACAAATTAAAAACAATACCATTAATAATACATTAAAGTTAAATTTTGTTCAAACTTTTTAAACTATAATTTTAAAACACAAACGTATGGTAACCTTTACAAAAAAAATCAAGTCGCTAATTCTTGTAATGCTTCTGTTTATTACAGGACAAGTTTTCGCGGGTGCACCAACATGGACAAGAGTTGATTATACAAGCTCAACGACATTTGTTGGTATCGTAAAAATCATTCAATATACACCTACCTTTGGATATAATCCAGTTGCAGGTGACTATATTGGTGCGTTTGTTGGAACAGAATGTCGGATGGTTGCGCAAATTTTCGCTAACGGTTCGGACTTATATGTTTCATCAGTAATTCAAGGTGGAGATAATTGTGCACCAAGTGAACCAAATTGTACCGCTGGAGGCTCAGAAAAAGTCACATTTAGACTTTGGAGTAATACTGGTAGTAAGGAATATGCTTCTATAAAAGGAGATACATTAACCTATCCAGGTAGCAATATTGGAAGTACGACACCATATGAAATAGGTAAAGGAAAAACAGGTAAAGATCTTTTAACACTCGTAGTTACGGGTGCGACATTATCACCAACATTTGCTCCAGGAACAATTAATTATACAGCTACAGTTTCAACACTTCCTGTAATTATCCCCGCTAATTATACTTCAAGCCCAAATTCAACGGTTACAGTAACAAACGCAACAAATTTAAACGGAACTCTAGCAGAAAGAACAACAACAATAGTTGTTACACCAGAAACTGGAACAGCAAAAACATATACAATTGTATTTACAGCAAGTTGTACAACACCAACAATTGTAATTACACCTTCTGCAACTTCTATTTGTATGGGTGGAACAACTACACTTACTGCTTCAGGAGCAAACTCATATGTATGGAGTAATGGTGGAAATACAGCAGCAATTACAACAAGTCCAACAGCAAATATAACGTATACAGTTACTGGCACATCAGCAATAGGTGGTTGTACAGCAACTTTGACTCAAGCAATTGTTGTAAATGCATTACCTACTGTAAATGCTGGAACAGATGCTTCAGCTTGTGTAAATACGACATTAAACCTAAATGCTACTATTACAGGAGGAAAAGCAACTTATACATATGCTTGGTCTCCAACTACAAATTTATCAAATGCAACAATTGAAGATCCATCATTTAATTCTGCAAGTGCAAGTGCAACGACATATACATTGTCTGTTACAGATGCGAATGGTTGTAAAGGTGGCGATGCTATTGTTATAACAGCAAACGGTATACCTTCAGTAACCGCAACAGCAAATCCAACTGCAATCTGTAAAGGATTAAGTTCTACAATTACAGCAGGAGGTGCGAGTTCTTATTTATGGAGTTCAAATGCAATGACTTCAAGTGTAACAGTAACGCCATCAGCAACAACTACATATTCGGTTACAGGAACAGATGTGAATGGTTGTAAAAACACTGCATCTGCAATTGTAACGATTAATCAATCTCCTACAGTTGTTGCAACTGTAAGTGCTTCACCAATCTGTGCTGGGGATCCAACAACAGTAAGTGCAACTGGTGCAGTATCATTTACATGGAATCCAACAACAGTAGGTACTGTAAATCCAACTGCAACAACTATATATACTGTGACGGGTACAGATGCTAAGGGTTGTAAAGGAACATCAAGCACAACAGTAACCGTTAATCAATTACCTAATTTACAAATAAGTGCAACACCAACATCAACAATATGTATTGGAAGTTCTACTGCATTATCTGTAATTGGTGCAAACTCGTATTCTTGGGATAATTCAACAATAACTACTGGAAACCAAACAGTTTCTCCTTTAGTAGCTACAATATACAATGTAACAGGTACTGATGTTAATGGTTGTAAAAATTCGACTAAAACTACTATTTCAGTAAATAATCTTCCTTCTGTAAGCATTAATCCCAAAAGTGTTGCAATATGTAATGGAAATACAACAACATTAACAGCAAATGGAGGAATATCTTATTCTTGGGATAATGCTTTATTAACTGGTACAAGCAAAACAATTTCTCCAGCTGCAAACACAACATATAATGTTACAGGTACAGATGCAAATGGTTGCAAAAACATAGCTCAATCGATTGTAACAGTAACAACACCTGAATTACCAATTTCTAGTGATAAATCAATTTTAGTTAATCAAACTATTCCTTCATTAACAGCAACAGGAACTACTATTAAATGGTATAGTGGTACTACGTTACTTACAGCAATTCCATCAAATACATATACACCCAACGTCGATAACACAAATCCAGGTGTATATCCGTATAACGTAACTAACACAGTAAATGGATGTGAAAGTGCACCAATTACTGTAACATTTACAATCTCAAGTTGTACCGTTAGTGAACCTACATTTGACAAAACAAGTCAAGAAATTTGTGTTGGAGATGCACTTCCTTCGTTTACAGCATATGGAACAGGAATACAATGGTATAATTCATCAAGTGCTCTTCAAACATCAGCAGCAGGAATTTTCACTCCAAAAATACCAGGTGATTATTATGCATCACAATATATCGGATGTGAAGGTCCAAAAGCAAAAGTTACTTTTATTGAAAATCAACTTCCATCAATTTCTGCATCTGCAAACCCAACTGCTGTTTGTATAGGAGAAAGCACAACATTACTTGCTCTTGGAGCTTCTACATATACTTGGAATACTACAGCAGGCATTATTAAACCTTCTGCAACTTCAACATATTATGTTACTGGTACAGACACAAAAGGTTGTAAAAACTCAGCTTCGGTAACAGTCGTCGTAAATTCTCTTCCTACAGTTTCAATTTCAACTATTCCAACGAGTATCTGTATTGGAGCAAGTTCCGTAATTACATCAAATGGTGCAGTTAAATATGTATGGGATAATGGATTAAACAATATAGTATCTAATATCAATCCTTTAGTATCTACAACATATTCAGTAACTGGTACAGATGCTAATGGTTGTATAGGAACTTCATCTACTGTATTAACAGTAAATTCTCTACCGAAAGTAACTGCCAATGCAACACCATTAGCAATATGTATTGGAGATGCATCATCAGTTTCAGTAACTGGAGCTTCATCATATGCTTGGGATAATAATTTAACTGGTACATCTACTTCAGTAAAACCTACTGGTACAACTTTATATTCAGTAACGGGTACCGATATTAACGGTTGTAAAGCTACTTCATCCATATCTGTTACAGTAAATACACTACCTACTATTATTGCTTCAGCAAATTCGTCAGCAATATGTAATGGTGAAGCAGCAACAATCTCAGCTCAAGGAGCAACTTCATACACATGGGACAACGCAATTGGTTCTACAATTTCAAAAGGTGTATCTCCAATAATTTCAACAACATATAAAGTTACAGGTACTGATGATAATGGATGTATAAATACAGCACAAACAGTTGTAACCGTAACAACTCCAGCTTCACCAACAATAACTGGTCAAACAACATATACAATCAATCAAACTATTACAGCATTAAATGCTACAGGAACATTAGTTAAATGGTACGACAATGCTGGAACATTACTTTCAACTACAAATAACTACATACCTACAATTGACAATACAATTGCTAACACGATTACAATAAAAGCTACTAATACAGAAAATGGTTGTACAAGTGCAGCTGTTACAAAAACAATTACTGTAACAAATTGTAGTGTTACAGCTCCAACAATTGATAAAACAACTCAATCAATTTGTAGTGGAGGAACATTTACAGCATTCACAGCTACAGGTACAAATGTAAAATGGTACAGTGCAAATAACAGCTTAATAGCTACAACTGCAGGTGTATTTACTCCAACAAAAGCAGGTAGCTATTATGCAACGCAAACAAATATTTGTGAAGGTGTAAGTGCTAGCGTAATAGCAATAATAAACCCACTGCCAACAATAACTGCTACATCTGCTCTATCAGCAATTTGCAATGGAAATGGAACAACAATTTCAGCTCAAGGTGCAAGTTCATACATTTGGGATAAGGCAGTTGGTTCAAATGCTTCTAGTATAGTATCTCCTACTGCTTCTACAACATATAATGTAACGGGTACTGATGGTAATGGATGTACAAACACCGCATCAACAATTGTTACAGTAACAACACCAACAACTCCTGTAATAACAGGAAAAACTAATTATATACTTAATCAAACTATTACAGCATTAAATGCTACTGGAACGACTGTAAATTGGTATGATAATACAGGAACTCTTTTAACTACAGTTCCTAATAATAACTATACACCAGTTTTAGACAATACAAAACCAAATACCTTAACAATAAAAGCTACTAACACTGTAAATGGTTGTGTAAGCGCTGCAACACCAGTAACAATAATAATTTCAGGTTGTACTGTTGCTGCTCCAACGTTAAACAAAACAACACAATCAATTTGTACTGGAGGTACGTTTACGCCATTTATCGCAACTGGTACAACAGTTAAATGGTATGATGCAAGTAATGATTCCCCAATATCAACAACTGCAGGAGTGTTTACTCCAACAAAAGCAGGTAGTTATTATGCAACACAAACAAATGTTTGTGAAGGTTCTAGAGCAAATATTACTGCAATTGAAAATACTCTTCCAGTAATTTCGATTAATCCAATTGCAACTCTTTGTCTAAATGACAATGCCGTTACAGTAACAGCAACACCAACAGGTGGTTCATTTATTGGAACTGGAATTACTGCGAATGGTGTATTTACACCTTCAACTTCTGGTAATTTCACAATAACATATAATTACACAGATACAAAGAGTTGTTCTAATTCATCGACAACAACAATTAAAGTTAATGCATTACCAACAGTTGTTGCAAGTTCAGACAAACAAGCTACTTGTACAGGTACATCAGCAAATATCTCGGTTTCGGGAGCAGTGTCTTATATCTGGGGGGGGGTAACTGGAACAGTATCAACAATAGTCGTTTCACCAACAAGTACAACAATGTATACCGTAACAGGTACAGACGTTAATGGTTGTAAAAACAAATCATCAGTAATTTTAGTTGTAAATGCTGTACCAACAATAATAGCAGCAACAACCGGTGCAACTGTTTGTGAAGGTAATACGGGTGTATTAACAGCAACAGGAGCTACTGGAACGATAAATTGGTACGATTCAAAATCAACTGGAAGTATAGCAAATACACCATCAATTACCGTAACAAATGCAGGAACATATCAGGTTTCTCAAACGGTAAATGGATGTGAAAGTGCTAAGACTGATGTTTTATTTATTATTAACAAAAAACCTGATGCAGTAACAATTCCAAAAGTTACTATTAATAGTGGAGATGCAATTCCTACAATTCCTGCAGGAACAATAGTTAATTGGTATGATGCATCAAAAAAAATTATCACAACAGCAGATTCATATGTACCAACGGTGTCAAATACGGTTATTACACCTACATATTACTATATTGATGTAACATCATCTGCTGGTTGTAATAGTGCAATGACTTCATTTATATTTGAAGTAAAAGCATTGGATTGTCCTTCAGCTCCTACAGCATCTGTAGGTACAATTTGCGATGGTGAAACAGGAATAATTACAGCGATTGGAACTAACCTTAAATGGTATAACGTTGCTACAGGAGGTACAATTCAAGGTACAGGTAATACATATTCAGTTACCGCTGCTGGTAGTTATTATGTATCAGAATCATCTATTTCATGCATAAGTCAACGCACTAAAATTGATGTTGTATTTACAGCAAAAACGGCAATAACAATTGTAGCTCCTGCAACAATGAAGACAACAGATGCTCCCGTTGTAATAACGGTTAATCCAATTGGAGGTGTTTTAAGCGGAAGTACAGCATTAAATAGTTCAATATTTACACCATCAATTATTGGAAATAATGCAATCACCTATACATTTACTAATGGCTCTGGTTGTATTTCAAGTCTATCAAAAACAATTATAGTATCTGATGGAAAAATAGATATAAGTGCATTACAAACTGCGATTTCAACTGGAAGTACAGACAGACAAAACGCTATTATTAATAGCCTCGTTGGTTCTGCAGTTGGACAATATCCTAAAACAGCATTAGATGCATTAAACACTGCAATCGATGCAGCAATTATTTCTCGAGATGATCAAAACGCGACTCAAGCTAGTGTAAATACTGCTACAACAACGCTTAACACAGCAATTTCAACTTTTGAAGCAAGTTTGATTAAAGTTGGGGATAAAAATGCACTTATTAATTTAATTGCAACAGCACAAAATAAAGCTGATAATTCTAGCTATGGAGCTGCAATCGGAGATATCCCATCAACTGCAAAAGCTGATTTATTAGCTGCCATTGCTACGGCAACTGCTGTTAAAAATGATCCAACAGCAACTCAAAGTGTTGTGGATGCTGCGAAAGCTGCACTTCAATCTGCTATAGATGCATTTGATGCTCAAAAAATAACTGTAATCTATGCAACAAGCATCAAATTCAATACATCTTTCGTAAATCTTAAAATTGGAGAATCTTTAACTCTAGGAGTTACTGCTGATCCTATTAATACAACTTTACCAGCATTAGTTTGGACATCATCTGATCCAAAGATTCTAACTGTTGATCAAAACGGTAAAATTACTTGTGTTGGTTCCGGTAATGCAACAATAACTGTTTCATTCAAAAATGATCCAACTAAATTTGCTAAAATGACTATTACGATGACTGACATTTCGGAAGTTGAGGCAAACACACCAGAAGTATATCCAAATATAACTTCAGATGTCTTATATGTTAAAAAAGCAGGTTTAGTTAAATCAATTCAAGTTATTGCTATAAACAGTAAAAAGGTAAAAGAGATTAAACCTAAGGCTGATGTAGTAATACTAGATGTTACCGATTTAATCAATGGAACATATTATATTGTAATTGAAATGGAAGACGGTTCAATAATAACTAAAAACATTATTAAAGAATAATAATCGTAAAACATACTAAATGAGAGGGGAGAACGTTAAAGTCTCCCCTCTTTTTTTTACATTTACCTCAAAATTAAAAGGTATGCGATTTCGGTTTATTATTCTATTTTTCATTCTTTCAATATCGGTAAAAACAAAAGCACAACTTAACGTTCCTTATTATTTTAAGGAAGGAATAACCGACCTTACAAAATCAAATTTCAGCACAGCACTCCAACGCTTTAATTCAATCATTTTAATAAAACCAGAATCATGGGAATCATATTATTTACGTGGAGTTGCAAAATTTTACCTTAACGATTATTTAGGAGCACGATCAGACTTTGAAAAAGGACTAACTATCAATCCATTTTTTTCAGAGTTGCATTTATATGATGGCATAACATATCAAGTATTTAATGATTTTTCTACAGCTCAAAAATGCTTTGACAAGGCAGCTATTTATGATCCAGTAAACCCGACAATTTACACTAGTCAAGGATTGATAGAACTGAGTTTTGAACATTATAATGAAGCTGAGAAACTTTTCACAAAAGCAATTACATTAAATCCCGATTATCAAGACAGCTACTTTTTTAGAGCCGTTTGCTATTCAAGTCAAAAAGTGACAGACAAGGCATTAGCTGATTTTAATAAGTCAATCAGCTTTAATAAATTTGACGATAGAATATATATTTGGCGAGCTAGAATGAAAGCCGAGAACAAACAATATAAAGACGCAATTGAAGATTATAATCTTGCGATAAAAATCAACAATGAAAACGGGTTGGCCTACTATCAAAGGTCGCTTGTTAAATATGAAATGAAAGATTTGAATGGATCGATGGAAGATTTAAACAAGGTTATAGAAATAAGTCCTAGCAATAGTTTGGCATTATTCAACAGAGCCATTTTAAACAGTGAAATAGGAGCAAACAATAATGCATTAGCCGATTACACAAAAGTTCTTGAGATAAATAACGATAATGTACTTGCATGGTTTAATCGTGGCATAATGCGACACCAAATGGGAGATTACAAAGGTGCAATAGCAGACTACTCTAAAGCAATTGCATTATATGGAAATTTCTACTATGCATATCAAAACAGGGCGGAAGCTCGAATGAAACTTAATGATATTCCAAACGCAAATTTGGACTTAATGAGGGCGAAAAAGATAAAAGATGCGAATAATGACAAATACGCCGATTCTACGAAATTCAAACAACTCATTAAATTTAATCAAGACTTTAAAAAGAATAGCGATTTATTAGCAATTAATAAAATGTTCAATCAATCGAAAGAAGCTGCTCTCCTACCCCAATTTTACCTGGGATATTCTTGCGATAGTACTTCTAAAAGATACTATTTCCCATATATTGACTTATATAATAAGCAAAATAGAACGAAACTTAAACCAATCATAAACGAATGCAAAAGCAAGGATTCGTCATTACTCGCAGATTCTAAAACTATAGCAAACAAAGAAATTGCTTTGTTTATGACTAGTACATTTGAAGCAGCAACAGGTAATCTAAATACTGCTATTTCAAAATTCGATAGTTTAATACTAAAAAATGAATCTAATATATTAGTATATTTTAATCGAGCTTGGGTTAAAACATTAATGGTTGATATGGTAAAATCGTTTGATCAAATGCCACAAGAAGTTTCAATCTATAGCGACAACATTGACATTAAGGCAAAAGCAAATACATCGTCACAGAAGATATATTATGATTATTATAACGTAATTAAAGACTATACAAAAGTTATTGATTTAGACTCATCGTTTACATTTGCATACTACAATAGGGCAAACATATATGTAAATCTTTACAAATATCCAGAAGCTTTGAAAGATTATACGAAAGCTATTGACCAAAATCCAGAATTTAGCGAAGCATATTTTAATCGCGGTTTGACATACATTTATCTTTCGGATACAGTAAATGCATGTATGGATTTAAGTAAATCGGGCGAACTTGGAAATAAGGAATCGTATATGATGATTAGGAAATTTTGTACGAAAGAATAATATTTTAGATGTTAGGTGTTAGGTGTTAGATCGGAAAAGATACATTCCCAACATGGTTAAAGAGGCATTAATTACCAAAATTTCGTAACCAAAGGCATACCCAAATAGAGCGTTACTTCCATATGAAATTCCAAATGAAACCGCTGGAGAAGCAATACCTATGAATGGAATAGCTTTATCATAAACCTTAAATTTCGTAAAGAATCCAAAAGCGAACATACCTAGAAGTGGACCATAGGTATAAGCAGCAATAGTGAATAAAGCATCAATAATACTTTTATCATTTAAGGTTTTGAAAAGGAGTACTGTAATCAGCAACAATACGGAGAAACCAAGATGTACTTTTTGACGAGTTCGTTTCAGTTGTTCTTCATCTACTTTTTGTTTACCTAAAATATCAAACACAAATGACGTTGTTAAGGCAGTTAAAGCACTATCCGAACTAGCACAGGTTGATGCAATCAGTCCAAGAAGAAACACCACTGAAGCAATAATTGGCAAATAACCACCCGTAGCTATAAATGGATACACTTGGTCTGTCGCAATTTTTCCAGCATCAGTTAATGGTAGAGAAATTCCTTTATTTTGAGCAAACAGATAAAGAAAAACGCCTAAGCATAAAAACATAAAATTAACGACAACCATTATCACACTAAACACAAGCATATTTTTTTGTGCATCTTTGATATTGCGACAACTAAGATTTTTTTGCATTAAATCTTGATCAAGTCCCGTCATTGAAACGCAGATTAGAATTCCTGCAAGAAATTGTTTCACAAAATGGAGTTTATTCCCAAGGAAATCGTTAAAGAAAAACACTTTAGAATACTGACTTTCAGAAATGGTTTTCGTTAGTCCATGAAAATCGAGGTGCAATTCAGAAGCGATAACATAGACTGTAATTCCAACAGCAACAAGGAAAAATAATGTTTGCAAACTATCTGTCCAAATAATAGTTTTTATACCTCCTTTATAGGTATAAACCCAAATAAAAGCGATGGTAACAAAGACTGTAACAGCAAAAGGAATATGCCAACTATCAAACAAAGCTAATTGCAGTACAGATGCTGCAAGAAACAATCGAACGGCTGAACCAATCGTTCGAGAAAGAAGAAAGAATGCCGCTCCAGTTTTATATGAATGTCCGCCAAAACGAACATCAAGATAGGAATAGATTGACGTTAATTTCAACTTATAATACATTGGCATTAAAATGGTGGCAATGATTATATAACCAACAAAATTCCCAAGTATCATTTGCAAATAAGAAAATCCTGCATCGTGAACAAAACCAGGAACTGAAACAAAGGTAACGCCCGAGATTGACGTTCCAATCATTCCAAAAGCGACTAAATACCATGGAGATTTGTGATTGCCAATAAAGAAAGCGTCGTTATTAGCTCCACGTGAAGTTATCCACGAAACAAGCATTAAAACAACAAAATATCCAATGAGAATGGAAATTAATAAAATAGGATGCATTCAAAAAGTATTTTTGCAAACTTAAACAAATTTTACCCGAAAGTCATTGATGTAAAACCATATTTTATAAATTTTCTAGTCTATTTGTTCGTATTTTAGCCAACAATAAGTACTTTTGATTACATATAAGCCATCACATGCAAAGCATTGAATTATTAACGCAAACGGGAACATATAAATCGGCATCAAATGATGATGCTTCGTTTAACAAAACAGGAAAGTTCAGTTCATTAACCAAAGGCTACAAAATTGAAGATGGAACGCCTGTTATAATTAAACAAATCAAAAATAATGATTCGGTTGGTGACGATGGTTCATTAAAACTAATTCGCGAAATACTTATTAATCTTCACATCTTACATCCAGCTATTTCTGAAACATACGATATGGTACGAACTGATGATGGTATTTTTATTATTCGCGAATTCATCGAAGGAATAGATTTAAAAGCAATTATTCATAATAATAAACTGGAATACTTTCGAACACCCGATTTTACTGCGAAAATAGGCGTTCAAACTTGTGAAATACTTAAGAACATTCACAATCAGACCATCATTCATCGTGATATAAAACCAGCGAATATACTTATTCAGAACAAACCCAGCAGTAATTTGCCCGATTACTATAATCCCAATGTTCGACTCATTGATTTTGAATTAGCACAATTGCGAGGCTTGAACATTTTCACTATGAAGAAAGTTCCTGTAGCAATGGGTTATTCGGCACCAGAACAATTGTTGCGTTTTCAAGGTCTTATTTGCCCAAGCTCCGATTTATTTGCATTAGCAATAACTCTCTATGAATTTCTTTCGGGCAAAACGGCTTTTCATCATTCGAATCCAGAATTGTTGATGACACTGCAACTCAATCATCCAATTATAAAACATGTGCGTATTCCGCATGAACTTTTTGCAATAATGCACAAAGCAACATCGAAACAATTATTTCAACTTCCACCCAATAGATATTCGACAGAGGAGAAAGAATATATTTTAAGCAAGGGGATAGAAAATCGTTTTCAAAAGGCTGATGAATTGAAAGCTGCTCTCGAAGGATTTTTAATGCATTATGACGCAATTCCTCCGGCAAAAAACATCTTTGGAAAGGTTAGAGCATTCTTTAGATAAAAGTTACATCTATAGGACAAAAGGAGTATCCTACTTCCCTACTACCAATTTATTATCAATCATCCGGTTGTTGTATTGCTGCATAAAAGCTTGCGTTTTGCGGAATAAATCTGATTGCGAAGCAGCATTTACAATCTTATGTTTGAGTGACCGATCGAGTTTATAATCAAATAATCCTGCAACCTTTTTACCGTCTGATTGAAGTATTTGATTATTATTAAACGTCTGATAATTTCCATTGAGGAAATTTATTGCAAAATCATTTGCCGATGGATGAAACAAGTCTTTACCAAAAGCAACATACGGTTTATCATAATGAAGATAATCTAAGAGTGTAGGCATAATGTCGGTTTGTTGGGCAACGGTGCTTGTGTCATATCCTTTAAGGCTTCCATCGGGAGTGTAGAAAATAAGCGGAATGGCAAAATGATCTACATCGTTATTGCATTCCTTGTAATAGGGAAAAGAAGCATGGTCGGCAGTGATAACGAAAATAGTATTTTGAAACCAAGGCATTTTACTTGCAGTTGCAAAGAAATGGCGTAACGACAAATCGGTATAATTTACACATTGGTGTAATGGCAATGGTCCTTTCTTCAATTTACCCTCATATTTTTCGGGAATTGCAAATGGATGGTGCGACGAAACTGAAAAAAGACTGACACAAAATGGTTGTTTAAAAGAGTTAATCTTTTGTGCATAGAATTGGAAAAATGGTTCGTCCCAAATTCCCCACATTCCATCAAAATCATCATCGTTATTATATTCTGTTTTGCCATAATATTCATCAACTTTTGCCAATTTCATAAAGGCTTGAAAACCCATTGAACCATTGGGTGCGCCATGAAAAAATGCTGAATGATATCCTTTGGGTTTTAAGAGTGACGCTAAGCTATTGATGGTATTAGATGAATAAGGTGAAAGGACATAAGGCACTTCCATACCTGGAATACTTGCTAAAACCGAAGGTAGTGCTTCGATCGATTTCTTTCCATTGGCAAAGGCATTTTGAAACACAAAACTTTGTCCAATTAAAGAGTCAAGAAAAGGAGTATAACCAGTGTAGTCTTTTATATTACGGTTCCGGTTGAGCGCTCCCACAAATTCTTTGCTATAGCTTTCGAGAATAAATATAACGATATTTTTTTGTTCAAACGGTTTATCAAATCTTGGTTTATGTACGGGCGAATAAATTGAATCGAGTTCCTTTTGTGTAAAGAATTGTTCCTTTATTAATCCATTTTTATTAATCGTTCGAATTAGAGCAAAAGGAGTATTTAGAACCAATGCAGTTTCGTTAGGATTTTCAACATATTCTCCTGCATTACTCAATGTAATTGGACGAGTACTATGAAGGAATCCACCTCGAAGACCACCAACAATAAGAATGAGAGAAAGTATCATTGCAAAACTATTTGCAATATAATAAGTCCAATTCGTCAAAATGCGTACCTGAGTTTGTTGCTTAGGTCTATACATCCAAATCAGCAAAGCTATAAGTCCTGCATATAATACTGTTATATACCAAAAATCTATTACGAATTTAAAGAATAAGGAACCTAGATTTTGTTCGTTTTTAAACTGACCAAAAATAATACAGGTAGTACGACGAAAGGTAAATGGATAGTAAGGAATATCTGCAATATTAGCAAACAAAGCTATACTATTGGTAATGATGAATATCCAAAAGAAGATTTTCTGATATCGATTGTTATGACGAAACTTGAATGGGATTATCATCCCCAAAATAAACAATGCATTGACATACAAAATTGCAGTTGTATCGAACTTTAGACCACCAAGCATTATGGTAATGAAACGAGTAAACGTAACATCAATGAAATATGATCGATTGAAAAAGAAAAAAGCAATACGACAAACCATGAATAGGATATACATTAATCCTAAGCGATATAATAGTATCGAATAAATATTCCCTTTAAAAAAACGGCGAATTGAATGAAACATTCTATCTAATTTTTACAACAATACGAAACATGAATGTTTTATTCATAAGATGATTGCTTATCACTGCTGAGTATTAGGTGTTAACTTTACCGAAATATTATCTTTCGATTTATTATCCAAAGGTGTTGCGATATAAAATTCTTCAGAATAATAACCGTCTTTATATACTAATCCATAAACAGATGTCATATCGGTAATTGTAATTTTAATTACACCATCAGAACTTGTTTTACCACTAAAATATGATTTTGGTTCAGAAACAATTCCCATTTGAAAATCTTTTGCATTTTGTTCAGTCATTAAATAAACATCAACATTTTCTAACTTTTTATTTAAGGTATCGGTTACCGTAACTTGTAATTTTGCTTTATATTTTGAACAAGAGGCAAACCCAACTACAGTCGCAATAATAGCTATAATAAATAAATTTCTCATTTTGATTCTTAATAAAAGTTAATAAATTGGTGTAAGCCCTTACCTTCGAGTGAATGATCGTGTCGAGGAGTCACAAAGCTTTTAACTGCGACCAACGAAGTTGGGTAATTTAATGCTGCTGCAATAAATGGTTCAGAAGCATCACCAAGAGGTTTTGAAAAATCTTCATTTACTGCAATTTTAGGATCGATTCCACCATAATAATAACCTTCATTATTTGCGTTTACGGTTGCAAATGTAATTGGTACAATCGCATAATCACCATACGTAAAGGTGTTCATTCCAACTGGCTTTCCATAAGACGTTTCACCAATTTGAACTACATCAATATATGGTTTTAATACATTTAGAAACAATTCACTTGCCGAAGCTGTATTTCCAGTGGTTAAAATAAATACTCGATTAAAAGATAACGTGTTTGTTTTATTAAAGTAAATCGACTGGTTATATTTGGTATTTGCAGGATTATAAATAAAGTCAAACATCTTTTTTTGATTGACTGATGCAGGCACAACCATATTTGCCAAATATGCTGCTGCGTCAACCATTCCGCCACCATTATACCGAAGATCAACAATTAAATTTGTTGCTCCCATTGATGCAAATGAAGCAAACGCCTCATCAATCTTAGCTGGTGTACTTTGAACGAAATTATTGATAAAAATATAGCCAAACTTAGTATTATCGGGTGCTGTAATAATTTTATACAGGGGCACTGTTTCGGTTGAAATTTGACCAGCCGTAAGTTGAACATTCCCTGATGTTCCATTAATATAAGTAACATTTAAAGAGAGTGTTTCGCCAGCCGAAGAAGGGTAAATATCGGCAAAGCTTTTAATTTCAGTAAGTTTAAATCCATTAATTGTATTCAGTTTGCAACCACGAGTAAGTCCTGCAATTTGTGCTGGTGAATTCTTTGCAATATTACAAATTACAATATTTCCACTTGCATCACGAACCAAATTGAATCCATATGCAACTGCTACATTATTTTGATAAAAATCTTCCATTGTTTTTACATTCTCAACATAACTCCACACATCAAGTGTTTTGTATGTTAAAGCATCGAGAGCTTCACTGGGAGATTCATACATCGACATACTTGCTTTCGTTGGAACTTTGTCATCATAAAAATACATATCCTTCATTAATTTGTAGATATATTCATTAACCAATGGCCAGTTTTTTTGATATTCAATATCCTTTGCTTTTTTGCATGATATTCCAACACTGCAAAGACTAACAATTAATAATAACCATTTTGATATCTTCTTCATTTTTTATAAAGCTTAATTAATACATGTTTTCAAATGATTGGACAAATCTATTCAATTAAAAACGGTGAAACAAATTGTAGTGCAAATAAATTTAATCGTTTTTCATCGATTCTGGTTGACCTGTCGCTTCAATAACACTTTGCCAAAGCTCACCTTCTAAATCAATTTTTTTGCGTTGTTGAACCGTTGCTGAAATTGGTAAAATGGTAAAATGTCCATTCCAGTTTCCAACGACAAAATCGGTTTTCCCAGCCATAGCAGCATGAACTGCATGTTGAGCCAATTGATTACAAAATTTACTATCATCGGCAATTGCTGTTGCACTTCGAATAATATAGCTTGGGTCGATATAGCGAATCGAATGACGAAAATCAACCTTATCGAATTCAGCTTTAATGGTATCGCGAAGAAATGTACCAATATCTTTCTTCAATTCATTTCCCGAAGCATCTTTAGTAACACTTTGGTCGGCAAATAAATGTTGACCAGCACCTTCAGCAACGACAATTAATGCATGATGTTTTCTTTCAAGACGAACTTGTAGTGTTTTAATAAATCCTTTGGGACCATCTAAATCGAACTCGAGTTCCGGAATCAAAACAAAATTTGCATCGGGCAATGAAAGAGCTGCACTAGCAGCAATAAAACCAGAATCACGTCCCATTAGTTTTACGATTGCAATTCCATTATAAGCACCTTTTGCTTCATTATGGGCATCGCGAAGAATATTATTAGCAATAGTGAATGCTGTTTCAAAACCGAACGATTTACTGATAAAACTAATATCGTTATCTATCGTTTTTGGGATTCCACCAATTGATATTTTCAGACCTCGTTTTTTTACCTCTTCGAAAATAGCATGTGCTCCTTTTTGAGTTCCATCGCCTCCAACAGTAAAAAGTATATTAATATTCATTCGCTCCAAAGCATCAACAATTTCTGCAACATCTTGATTTCCTCGAGAAGAACCAAGGATTGATCCTCCTTGAGTATGAATAGTGTCAACTAAATCGGGAGTCAAATCAATTACTTCATGACCATATTTTGGTATAAAACCTTCATAACCATATTTTATACCAACAATTCGATTTACACCATACCTATTAGTAAGTTGAAAAACGAGACTGCGAATAACATTATTCAATCCAGGACAAAGTCCACCACAGGTAACAATAGCAACTTTGGTCTTTTTTGCATCAAAATATATTTTCTCCAATGGTCCAGCTTTTTCGAACGAAAGAGGTTCCACGTTATTTGCTTTACAGTTTAGGAAGTTTTCGAGCGAACAATCGTGTAATATTCTTTCGTTTTCTTTGATGATAGTTCGAGGCAAAACGCCGTTCTTAAGTGCTGATTTAATGGGATTATCTATTGTGCAAGTTCCTAAGGAAGCAACGGTAAAATCGAGTTCTGAAGTCATACTTTTATTCATTTAAAATTCAAAATAAAGGTATGGATTTTTACAATTGATTATTAGATCAATTGTAAAATCGACAAAACAAAAAAAACATAATTACCAGTTTTTTGCTGGTTCTGCCGTTTATCTGTATTTTTTTTGAATTATTTTTTGAATTCGAAAACAAACAGTAGATTTGCGTTAAACTAAAAGCTAATAATATGACCGATCTTTTGCACTTCTTTATCGACTTCATCATACATATCGACAAACACTTAGCCGATATTGTTAATCAATATCAAGCATGGACATATCTTATTTTATTTGTCATAATATTTTGTGAAACCGGTTTAGTTGTAACGCCTTTTCTTCCAGGTGACTCACTTTTGTTTGCAGCAGGAACAATAGCTGCTCTTGATAAAAATCCTCTAAATATATATACTTTAGTACTATTGCTGATGTCGGCAGCATTTATTGGCGATAATATCAATTATTTTATCGGTTCATTTTTAAAACATAAAATATATAAAAAGGATTATAAACTCATTAAACGTGAATATCTAGACAAAACGCATGCTTTGTACGAAAAACATGGAGGCAAAATGCTTGTAATCGCTAGATTTATGCCAATCATTAGGACTTTTGCTCCATTTGTAGCAGGCATTGGTGAAATGAAATATAAAAGATTCTTCATGTTTTGTATTTTAGGTAATATTCTCTGGGTTAATGCACTTTGTTTTGCCGGTTATTTCTTTGGAAATATTCCAATAGTACAAAACAACTTCTCGTTAGTTATTTTCTTAATTATAGTTATTTCTCTTTTACCATCGTTTTTTGCTGTTGGAAAACAAGTTTTAGCAAAATTTAAAAAGCAATAACTTTCATGCGATTATTTTCATTCTTTCTCTCGAGCAAACCCAATATTTTAAAAGAAATGGGATTTGTTAACGATCAGGATGGAATTATAGATCGATATGCTCGCGAAAAAAAGGCTTGGGACATTCACTTAAACAATTCAAAACAAACGATTCTTGAAGCAGTAACTTTTCACAAACCTTCCACCGTGGCAATTTTAGGCAGTGGTTGGCTTCTTGACGTTCCATTGGAAGAGCTTAGCAAAACCTGTTCAAAAATATATTTATACGACATTGTTCATCCATCTCAAATAAAACACAGAGTTTCGAAATTTTCAAACATTGAATTAATTGAAGCAGATATTACTGGTGGTTCCATTCAAAAAACTTGGAATGAAGTTCAACGATGGAAAAATAAAGGTGGAAACATTGACATTTCGAATATACCAGGAGATGGTTTTATTCCTCATCATAAAACCGACATGGTTATTTCATTAAACATACTAAACCAACTTGATATTCTCATTTGCGACTATTTACTTGAAAGCACAATATTACAAAATGAAGATTTAGAAACACTCCGACAAAACATTCAACAAAAACATATCGAAAGTCTTCAAAAACAAGCATTTTGTTTAATCTCTGATATAGAAGAAACAGTAATTGATATTGAAACGAAATCGGATACAACTCGCCCACTCATACTAGCATCATTACCCCAAAGCTCGAATCATAAACAATGGGATTGGCAGTTTGATTCAACAGGAAATTACTACGAAGGCAAACAAGTTATTTTTCATGTACAAGCTTGGTTTTAAATTTATCAAAAAACAATATTTGCATGAGTAATATTAGTGTTAATTGTTACTTTTGTAGAAATTAAAAATCATTCATGCAATTTAGCGAAATAATAGGACAAAGCGCTGTAAAACAAAAACTCATAAACACATTTCGGGATGGTAGATTGAGTCATGCACAGTTATTTCTTGGTCCAGAAGGTTGTGGAACATTAGCATTAGCAATTGCTTATTCGCAGTACATAAATTGCCAAAACAGAACTGATACCGATTCATGCGGAACCTGTTCCTGTTGCATGAAATACAAAGGATTAGTTCATCCCGATTTGCATTTTGTCTTTCCGATAATCACCTCGCCAAAATACAAAGATCCAATAAGCGACCATTTTATAACCGAATGGCGAAAAATAAATGTAGAAACCAAATCAAATTTCAACCTTAATGAATGGCTCGAATATATCGACGCCGAAAATAAACAAGGAAGCATTCAGAAAAACGAAAGTTCTGAAATCAACCGAAAATTAAATCTTAAAACCTACGAAGCAGATTATAAAACAATGATAATCTGGATGGCCGACAAGATGAACGAAACTTGTGCAAACAAGATTCTCAAAATTCTTGAAGAACCACCACCAAATACCTTGTTTATTTTAATTTCTGAAAATACCGATGCTATTTTAGCTACTATTTTGTCGAGAACACAAATGGTAAAAATCCCGAAGATTGACAAAGAAAGTATGTTTAACTATATTCAGACTGAATATGGATTAGCTGAAGTGGAAGCGAGATATGTTGCCGAAAATGCAAATGGAAACATCATTGCTACAAAAAGCATTGTAAAAATGTCGGAAGAGTTGGGTTTATTTTTCGAGTCATTTACAACATTAATGCGAAAATCGTATCAACGCGATTTCGAAGGTTTGATTGATTGGTCAAAACAAGTAGCTACTTGGGGAAGAGAAAAACAAAAAACCTATTTGGAATATTGTTTAGGAATGATACGCAATAATTTTGTAATGAATCAAAAAGCCAACGACATTCTCCACATGAGCAAAATGGAGAATGATTTTTCTTCAAAATTCTCAGTGTTCATTACAGATACTAATATTGAAGAATTTTCTATATTACTGAGTGAAGCTCATTACCACATTGAAAGAAACGGTAGTGCAAAAATAATTTTTCTCGATATGGCTCTCAAAATTGCTATTTTGTTCGCAAAAAAAAGATAACTTTGCCTTCGACCTTTGGCATAAATCGTCAATTTGTACGACTAAAAAGGTCCCAATCACTTCCATTTTAAGGGGTTTTATATATATAGAATTATGACTTCAGAAGAAACTAAAAATAACATACAACCCGAGCAGGTCGAAACTGAAATTAAGCAGTTGGCCCACAAAAACGGGAGCTTCAAACTCGATGTTTTCGATTGGCTTGGAGATATTCCTCAAATTCAAAACAACGCTAAATTAGTAGAGGTTCGTTTTAAAAGTACAAGAAAAGATATCTTTGAAAATAACACATCAATCCCACTTGAAACTGGTGATATTGTAGCTGTAGAAGCTGCATCAGGTCACGATGTTGGAGTTATTTCGCTTGTTGGTGAGTTAGTTTACCAACAACTAAAAAAAGCAAAGATTGCAATTCCTGTAGAAGGCTTTAAAAAGATTTATCGTAAAGCTAAACCATCGGATATTGAAAAATGGAACGAAGCAAAAGCATTGGAATATGCAACAATGATTAAAGCTCGTCAACTTTCAAAAAGCTTAAATCTTAATATGAAGATTGGTGATGTTGAATATCAAGGCGATAGAACAAAAGCTATTTTTTATTACATAGCTGACGAACGTGTCGATTTTCGTGAATTGATAAAAGTTTTAGCCGAACAATTCAAGGTTCGTGTTGAAATGCGTCAAATTGGAGCACGTCAAGAAGCTGGACGCATTGGTGGTATTGGACCTTGTGGAAAAGCATTATGTTGTTCATTATTCATAGGCCGATTTGCCTCGGTTGGTACGCAAGCTGCTCGATATCAAGAATTATCGCTTAATCCTCAAAAACTTGCTGGTCAATGTGGTAAATTAAAATGTTGCCTCAATTTTGAAGTTGATAGTTATATAGATGCTCAAAAAGATTTCCCAAATACTTCTATTCCACTTCTTTTTGGAAATGGATTAAAAGCATACCACACAAAAACAGACGTTTACAAGCGTTTAATGTGGTACATCTGCGATGGCGACGGAAAAGGAAACAAATTCGTAGGACTTTCGGTTGATAAAGTGAAAGAGATTATTGCCATGAACAAAGCAGGTAAAGAGGTTGAAAAAATTGAAACCGACATTATCATTGAAGTTGACGACGACGAACCAGATTACGAAAATGTTGTAGGTCAAGAAAGTCTTACCCGTTTCGACAATAAAAATCGTAAATTTAAAGGGAATAAGAACAATAGAAAACCTGGTGGAAATCCAAACCAACAAAACAAACCAAATAACAATCCAAATGCACAACCACGTACAGATGGAATTGCACCACAACCGAATAATAACCCTAATCGTTCGAATAATCCGAACCAAGGAAATCGTCCTCAAAACCCAAATCAAAATAGACGACCTAATAATCCAAATCAACGACCACCACAACCGGGAGGAGAAAATAAACCGGCAGGTGCACCACAAAATCCTAATCAGCGACCAAATCCAAACCAAAATCCAAATCAAAGAAAGGATAACAATCGCAATAAATTTAATAATAGACCACCTCGTCCACAAAACCCAAATCAAGGAGGCGATGCTCCTAAAGTATAGTTTGTGATGAAACATTTTGTTATTATTATTATCTTGGGATTTACATTATTATCATGTAAACGTGGAATATTATTCGAAAATGAACGTACCATTAAAGAATCATTGTGGCATCAAGACTCGGCATTAGAATTTAAGGTTTTAATTACCGATACATTGACACCCAATAACGTTGTGTATGAGGTTTCAAATAATGATGACTACCCTTTTGCCAATCTTTATTTATTTACCGATGTTCATTTCCCTAATGGTAAAATAATAAAAGACACCTTAGAAATGGTTGTTGCTACTCCTTCGGGCAAATGGATTGGTAAAGGCTGGTTTGGTAGCCACAAAACAACATTTCCCTTTCGCATGAATATTCGATTTCCATACATTGGAACCTATACATTTAACGTAAAGCAAGCCATGCGTTGTCCAAGCAAAACACTCGATGGGATAACCGAATTTGGAATAAAAATCAAAAGGCGATAATCAACAAAAGAATTCTAGAAAATGGGTAAAGATAAGCTTCGTAAATTTGCAGAAAACGAGACATTTCCAAATGTCATACAACCAGAATTTAAGGAAATGTTTAATGTCGATTATAAACTCAAAGGTAAATGGCACAAGGAGTTTTGGAAAAACGATAAACCTATTACACTAGAACTTGGTTGTGGCAAAGGAGAATATTCAGTAAACATGGCACGACGTCATCCCGAACGTAACTACATGGGAATTGATGTGAAAGGAGCTCGGTTTTGGCGTGGAGCTAAAACAGCATTACAGGATTCTATTCCAAACGTTGCATTCCTTAGAACACGTATAGAATTCATCTCAGCATTTTTTACTGCAAACGAAGTTGATGAAATTTGGATTACATTTCCCGATCCACAATTAAAATCACGTCGTCACAAAAAGCGCTTAACATCAAGTCTTTTCTTAAATCGATACAAAGCATTTATAACGCCCAATGCTATCATTCATTTAAAAACAGATAGTTATGAATTGCATCAATATACGGTTAACCTCCTTCGATGCAATGGTATTGAGCCAATTGTAGCTATTGATGATTTATATGCGTCTCCAATTGTTGACGATATCCTTTCTATTAAAACGCACTATGAAGGATTGTTTTTGAAAGAAGGAAAAAAAATTACGTACACAAAATTTACAATTCCCGTTGATAAGGTCCTTGAAGAATTTGACATAGAGTAGCAAAAGATTACTATTGAGCTATACCCTCTTTCAGTAAAAACTCTTCCCACATTGCTTTTCCCATAGCTTGTAATTTCTTTTCAAAGTTAAAACAACAAGCTGCCATTTTTAGTCGTGGACCGTTTTCGGTCATTGTAACGGTGACTATTGCTTTACGATTATTGCAGGCAGCACAACGTTCGCGTTCCAAGCGTTGTTTTATTTCTTTGCCTAATATATCTAGTTTCGATTTATCCATTTTTAAGTATTTTATGCTTATTTGACTACACCGAACAGTAAATACTTACAATGGCAATTAAAAAGTCTTCACTATATTGTAAACCGAATCTCGTTCCACTGGTTCAAACCCATTATGTTTAATCAAATCAATCATTTGAGTAGAAGTCATTCCTGGCGTTTCTTCGGCAGAACCTGCCATAGAATATATCTTTGTGGTATCGTCAATCGTACCATCCATATCGTCAACACCAAATGACAATGAAATAAGCGCCAGATCTTTTCCTATCATTGGCCAATATGCTTTAATATGTACGAAGTTATCGAGGAAAATCCGACTAATTGCATAATTTCGTAAATCCTCAATTGAGGTCAATTCTGGAATATGAGAAAGCAGATTATTTTTGTGCTTGTATTTAAGAGGAATAAATGCATTAAATCCTCCCGTTCTATCTTGCAAATCGCGTAATTTATTGAGGTGATCAACCCTATCGGCAAAGGTTTCAATATGTCCATAAAGTATGGTTGCATTCGACGGTAAGCCAACCTTATGAGCCATTTCATGAACATTCAACCACATGGTGGCTTTCGATTTATCTCCACAAATTTGTTTCCGAATATCGTCATTAAAGATTTCGGCTCCACCACCAGGAATCGATTCTAAACCATATTCCTTCAGTTTCTTGAGTCCATCTTCGACAGTCATATTCGATTTTCGAATCATAAAATCCAATTCGATAGCAGTAAATCCTTTGATGTGCAATTCGGGACGAGCTTTATGAATTGCAGCAATCATCTCTCCATAATAATGCAAGTCTTTATCGGGATGAACACCACCAACAATATGAACTTCAGTGATACTACCAACAGGATATGACTGAATTTTATGAAGTATTTCATCAATAGAATAATTCCAACTTCCGTCTTCGCCTTCTTTTCGAAAATACGAGCAAAACTTACATTGATAAATGCAGATATTTGTTGGTTCTATATGTATATTTCGATTAAAGTATGTTTGCTTTCCGTGACGTTTTTCGCGAATATGGTTTGCTAACATTCCAACAAAACCGAGTTCCCCTTTTTCATAAAGCATTAAACAATCATCAGTACTAACTCTCTCATTTCCTGTAACTTTCAATGCAATTGCAGCAAGAGCTTCTTCTATGTTATTATTATGTAAATCTACGTTCATTGCACTTTTTTATTTCTGATAAATTTGCTTTCACAAAAGTAACAAAACAATAGAATTGTATCTTCATAAAAATACAAGAAAAACTAACTAAATAAATGCAATAAAATGCAAATAAAACATCAGATTGAATATATTTGCGAATAACTTAAAACTATATATTATGTTTATACTTTCAATTTATATTCAAGCAATAATAATTTCTTTTTTCATAGCAGGAATTATTTGGTTAATGAACCTAGTACTAACTTCAACGAAATTTAAAAACAGAATAAAAAAACAATAATAACTACAAGCTATGAATATCTCAGATTTTTTCAATCAATTTCAAGGTTTTGCAACACTTTTCCATACGTCGTTTGCAATTTCAGCAACGAGAATTTTCTTGATTTTTTTAGGATTATTTCTCATGTATCTAGGTAAAAAAGGAGTTTTAGAAGCTTTACTCATGATCCCAATGGGATTAGGTATGGCAGCTATCAATGCTTCTTTGATGTTTTTACCAGCAGGTGTCCCGGGTGCCTTTGCTGATGGTCAAGGAACGTTATTCCTCAATTCTATGGTTACGGATGTTAAGCCAATGCTCGATTTATTACAAATAGATTTTTTACAACCTATTTATGTCTTTACTTTTAGTAATGGTTTAATTGCTTGTTTTGTGTTTATGGGAATAGGATCGTTACTCGATATTGGTTTCTTACTACAACGCCCATTCTCAAGTATGTTATTAGCTTTATTTGCTGAATTAGGTACTTTTGTTACTATTCCAATCGCAATGGCAATGGGATTATCGATTAAAGAAGCTGCATCGATTGCAATGGTTGGTGGTGCCGATGGTCCAATGGTATTATTTACGTCACTTTCTTTAGCTAAACATTTATTTGTACCAATAACGGTAGTTGCTTATTTATACCTTGGTTTAACTTATGGAGGTTACCCTTATCTTATCCGTTTATTAATTCCAAAACGTTTACGTGCAATCCAAATAGATAAATCAAAAGAAAAACCTGCAAAAGTGATTAGTGCTTCAACGAAGCTTGCTGCTTCCGGAGTTTTATGTGTCATGCTTTGTATGTTCTTTCCTGTAGCATCACCATTGTTCTTCTCATTATTTATAGGAATCGCGGTTAAAGAAGCAGGGTTAAAACATATCCATGAATTTATATCAGGACCATTATTGTATGGTTCAACCTTTTTCCTTGGTTTAACACTTGGTGTACTTTGTGAAGCCCATCTTCTTCTTGATCCAAAAATATTAATTTTACTTGTGTTAGGTATCACTGCACTTCTTTTCTCAGGTATTGGAGGTATAATGGGTGGCTATGTAATGTATTTCATAAAAAAAGGAAATTACAATCCTGTTATAGGTATTGCAGGTGTTAGTTGCGTTCCATCAACAGCTAAAGTTGCACAAAAAGAAGTAAACAAAGTTAATCCACAAAGTTTAATTATTCCAGAAGCTCTTGGAGCAAATATTTGTGGTGTAATTACATCAGCTATAATTGCTGGATTATATATTACGATTTTCAGTAAAATGTAATTTTCGTCTTTGACGATTTGAAAAAACGATTAAACTCATAACAAAAGATACTAGTTCTTTTGTTATGAGTTTTTCTATTTATCTATTTGTAATAGAAACACCTTTGCAGTAATCGGAACAGCTGATGATACTGGAACAAGTACCGAAGATCATCACTATACGTTGCTTGATGAATATCTTGTTACAGGCAACAATTACTATCGTATTTTACAAATTGATATTGACGGAACATCAAGCTATTCAACCATTGCAACCTGCAACTTTGTTGGGAAAGCCAAAAATGCTAGCTTGAAAATTTTCCCAAATCCAACCGATGGAAATATTACCGTTATTGCCTTTTCTGTTTACGATGTCAAAAGCGAAAAACAAATTACAATAGAAAACACCTTAGGTGAAATTATTTACCGTAAAACAATTGATGGTTCAATTGATAAAATAAGCATCGATGCTCTTTCAAAAGCTCCCAAAGGTATCTATATTATTCGACTCACAATGCCTTCGGGTATGCTGTCGGAAAAGGTGATTGTGAAATAAAAACATCCTATACAAACCTTACTAAAGACAGTTATTGTAGGTAGAAGTATTCGGCTGTTTATATTACCGCAGATTAGCAGATATTGGTTTCGAGCTGCATATATTACCATTGATGGGCAAAGTGATTGGACTGCTGCAATAGACTGTGTGGTTCATTAAAACAGGGTTTATTTATTTTATAGATTAAAAGGGTGAATACTGTTATGGTGTTCACCCTTTTTTATAATTGGGAGAATCTAAAAGTTCAAGCTCCAAAGCTTACAATTTTTAAAAAACGCCCCACACTAGCTAATTTGTCGCCAAAGCTTTTGATTATTTTTTTGCCTGATTAATTGCCGAGCAAGAATATCGTTATTGTTCGTCTGAAGATCGGGGTCGGCATCTAAAATATCGGTAGCATAATCGCGAGCTAGTTGGAGGATTTGACCATCTTTGGCAAGATTGGCGATTTTAAACGAAATAGGCAATCCACTTTGAACGGTTCCTTCTATATCACCCGGACCACGAAGTTTAAGGTCGGTTTCGGCAATTTCGAAACCATCGTTACTGTTTACAATTGCATTGATACGGATGCGAGTATCTTCGCTCAATTTGAAATCGGTTACCAATATACAATGCGATTGCTCAGCACCACGCCCTACTCGTCCACGTAATTGGTGGAGTTGCGAAAGACCAAAGCGTTCGGCACTTTCAATTATCATAATCGAAGCATTGGGAACATTTACTCCAACTTCAATTACGGTTGTGGCAACCATTATCTGTGCTCTGCCCGAAACAAATTCGGCCATTGCAGCATCTTTGGCATCGTTTTTCAATTGTCCGTGTACAATTGCTATTTTATACTGTGGTTCGGGAAATACATGCGAAATGGTTTCGTAACCTTCTTGAAGATTTTTAAAATCGAGCGTTTCCGATTCCTTTATTAAAGGATACACGATATACACCTGACGACCTTTCGCAATTTCGGTTTTCATAAACTCGAAAAGCTGGCTGTGTTTGGTGTTATAAATATGTGTTGTTTTTATTGGTTTCCGTCCGGGTGGAAGCTCGTCGATAACCGAAACATCAAGATCGCCATAAATGGTCATAGCTAATGTTCTAGGAATTGGCGTTGCTGTCATTACCAATACATGCGGTGGTTTCAGGTTTTTCTCCCACATCTTAGCTCGTTGTGCAACACCAAAACGATGTTGCTCGTCGATGACACAAATTCCTAGATTTTTGAATTTTACCTTATGTTCAATAATTGCATGGGTACCTATTAATATCTGCAATTCACCATTTTCGAGTTGTGTTGCGATAAGCTCGCGTTCTTTTTTCTTTGTCGAACCGGTTAGTAATTTTACATTTACTCCCAGATTTTCGGCGTACTTTGCAATAGTTTCGTAATGTTGCGATGCAAGAATTTCAGTAGGAGCCATCATGCTTGCCTGAAAATCGTTGTCCAAGCCAATAAGCATACACATGAAGGCAACCATTGTTTTTCCACTGCCAACATCACCTTGCAAAAGCCGATTCATTTGTTTTCCGTTGCCAATATCGGCACGTATTTCTTTGATAACTCGCTTTTGAGCATTCGTTAATTCAAAGGGACGATTGCTATAAAAATTATTAAAATAATCACCAACCTTTTGGAATACATGACCTGACACATTTCGCTTTACCAGCAGCTTTTGACGAATAACATAGAGTTGTGAATAGAAAAGTTCTTCGAATTTTAGTCGAAACTGGGCTTTTTGCATCTTCTCAATTGTTTCGGGAAAATGAATATCGAAAAGCGATGTTTTGAGATTTGGAATATTGAGTTTCTGAAGAATATCGTTGGTTAATGTTTCGGGAAAGCTGTCGTTTTTTAAGGTTTCGAGAATTGCACGTTGAATGTTTTGAATAGCCTTTGAGTGAAGATTAAACTTCTTCATTTTCTCGGAAGTATTGTACATTCCGCTAAAGGTCGAATTCTTTTGCGATTCGTATTTCGAAAGTTCCTCAAGTTCGGGATGAACAAGATTTATTTTATTGTTGAATTCGTTTGGCTTTCCAAAAACGACGTATTCTTTTTCGGGTTTCACATTTTCACGAACCCATTTTACTCCTTTAAACCAAACGAGTTCCAAAAAGCCAGTTCCATCGGTCACTACAGCATTTAATCGTTCCGTTACTTTCTCGCCCGAAACACGAACAGAAACAAATTTTACTTTTAATTGAATGTATGGTAGCTGTGATGTTATATCACGAATCTTATAAAATTTGGTGCGATCAATATATCGATAGGGATAATATTGCAACATGTCGCGAATGGTACTAATTCCTAATTCTTTTTCTAACAGTTCGGCTCTTTTGGGGCCAACTCCCGATAAATATTGTATTTCCTGATCGAGAAAATGCGACATGCGTTTCAATTATAGTAAAAGCAAATGTCGGATTTTTATTACATTTGTCAAATAAAATAATTTTGCAATTCCAAAGCGTATGCGTCTTTTAATAATTGTTTTGTTGGCAATAGTCCTTTGTTCTTGTTTCTCGAATAAACGAGATCGAAGTGCACGTCAACGATATCACGTGAAACGCGATTGTGGATGCACTCATTAACGTCAATTCAAATCACAAGACTTTCTCCCCAAAAGAAAAATGAATATACATCTCGCTAAGAAATATATCAGGTATATACTGTTTTCGTGGCACAAAAAAGGTCATGGCATCCATTCGCCCTTTGTCTTTGCTTTGATTAAAGATGTGTTTCAGGATAAAACAAGGTATCCGGAATATATAAAAGTATCATCGGCTCGGAAAGCGTATTTGCATTCAAGCGACGAAATTGAGATTATTGATTTTGGTGCAGGATCAACCATATTTAAAGATAACAAACGCAAGGTTTCCCAATTAGCCGAAGTGTCGGCAATGACTGACAACTATGGCGAATTGCTATTTCGATTGGTAAAATATTTCAAGCCAAAAACGATAGTAGAATTAGGCAGTTGTATTGGAATAGGAACTTCGTGGCAAGCGATTGCAAATGTCGATTCAAAAATGTATACAATAGAAGGTGATCCAAGTTCTCACAGCATTGCAAAACAAACGGTATTAAATCTTGGATTACAAAATGTTTGTCTCCTGCAAGGTACCTTCGAAGAGGAATTGCCCAAATTATTAGATCTGCTTGATTCGGTCGATTTTGTCTTTATTGATGGCAACCATCGAGAAAAACCAACACTTGACTATTTTAATCTTCTTAAACCAAAACTCAATAAAGCTTCGGTAGTCATATTCGACGATATTCATCTCACCGAAGAAATGGAACGAGCCTGGAATGCAATAAAAGCTGACAAAGATGTTGTTTTAACTGTCGATATTTTTCGTTTTGGAATAGTGTTCTTTAACGAAGGCGTTGTTAAGCAAGATTTTGAGGTGAGATTTTAACGATAATTTAACCCAGCCAGCGTTTAAAAAGCTGGCAGGGTTATTCAATTTATCCTTTCAACGAAGTCAATCGCGTTTCAAGCATTATTATTTTTTCCTCAGCATCTGCTTTTTTCTTATATTCAATGTCAAGAACTTGAGCAGGTGCTTTGCTAACAAAGTTTTCGTTGCTTAGTTTTTTCTCAACGCTAGCTAAGAATCCCTTTATGTATTCGAGTTCATCGTTTATCTTTTTGATTTCCTCGGCAATGTCAATTTTACCTTCAAGTGGAATATAGAATTCAACTTTCTTGACACGAAACGAAACTGCTCCAGGAATTTCGGTTGTTGTTTCTTTAATTTCTGTAACGTTCGAAAGTTTACAAACCACCGAATCGAATTGTCCCGATTGTGCAAGATTTACAAATAAAGAAAGTGAATCTTTTAACGGAATATTCTTTTCTTTGCGAACCGTTCTAATTTCACTAACAAGAACTTTTGCATCTTCGAAATCGACAATTGTTTTAGCATCAAAATCAGTTGCTTTTGGCATTTCAGCAATGACAATACTTTCACCATCTTTTCTTTCGGAAATAACTTGCCAAATTTCTTCGGTAATAAATGGCATGAATGGATGTAATAATCGCATTAATTTATCGAAGAAATCGAGTGTTGCTTGTAACGTTTTTGCATCAATTGGTTGTTGGTATGCTGGTTTAATAATTTCTAAATACCAAGACGAAAATTCATCCCAGAATAATTTGTAAACCATCATCAATGCTTCCGAAATACGATATTGTGTATATTGTTCGTCAAGTTTTGCAATCGTTTCGTTTAATATTTGAGTGAACCAATTTATAGCGACAGCAGAATGCTCTGGTTGAGCAATGGTTTCATCAACTTGCCAGCCTTTTACCAAACGGAAAGCATTCCAAATTTTGTTCGAGAAATTACGTCCTTGTTCTGTCAAAGCTTCATCAAACATTAAATCGTTTCCAGCAGCCGAACAAAGCAACATTCCAACGCGAACGCCATCTGCACCATATTCATCTATCAATTTTAAACAATCGGGCGAATTACCAAGTGATTTAGACATCTTACGACCTAATTTGTCGCGAACTATTCCAGTAAGATAAACATCTTTAAATGGAAGTTCGTTTTTGTATTCGTAACCAGCTATAATCATACGTGCAACCCAAAAGAAAAGAATTTCGGGAGCAGTAACTAAAACTGATGTTGGGTAATAATATTCAATGTCTTTATTTCCTGGATTAGTCAATCCGTCGAAAACAGAAATTGGCCATAACCACGACGAGAACCAAGTATCAAGCACATCTTCGTCTTGACGTAAATCGCTGATTTGTAAATCTTGTTTGCCTGTTTTTTTACGAGCGAGTTCCAATGCTTCGGCTTCGGTTTCTGCAACAACAAAATCGTGGCTATGTGGCAAATACCAAGCTGGGATTCTATGTCCCCACCAAAGTTGACGCGACACGCACCAATCTTTCACATTCTCCATCCAGTGACGGTAGGTGTTTTTGAATTTTGGAGGATAGATCGAAATGTTGTCGTTCATCACATTTTCCAATGCTGGCATCGAAACTTCTTTCATCGCCAAAAACCATTGCATCGAAATTTTTGGTTCAATAACAGCATCGGTTCTTTCCGAATATCCTACTTTGTTTATATAATCTTCAATTTTAGCAATATGACCTGCCTTTTGTAAATCAACAACAATAACATCACGAACAGCAAAGCGATCTTGTCCGATATAAAATCCTGCTTTTTCGCTTAATGTTCCGTCATCATTAAAAATGTCGATAATGTCTAAATCGTATTTTTGACCAATAAGGTAATCATTCACATCATGAGCAGGAGTTATTTTTAAACAACCTGTTCCAAATTCCATGTCAACATAGTCATCCATGATAATTGGCACCACACGATTTACGATTGGCACTATGACGTTTTTCCCTTTTAAATGAGTGAAACGTTCATCGTTAGGATTAACGCAAACGGCAGTATCTCCCAAAATAGTTTCAGGACGTGTTGTAGCAACGGTTACAACATCAGTTGAACCTTCAATGTTATAGTTAACATAATAGAGTTTAGATTTTACTTCGCGATACAAAACTTCTTCATCCGAAACGGTGGTTTTTGCCTGAGGATCCCAGTTAACCATTCGAACGCCACGATAGATTTTACCTTTTTGATACAGATCAACAAAAACTTTTAACACGCTTTCGCTATAAACTGGATCCATCGTAAAATTGGTTCTATCCCAATCGCACGAAGCACCAAGTTTTTTTAATTGTTCAAGGATTATTCCACCATGTTTTTCTTTCCATTCCCATGCGTGCTCTAGAAATTTATCGCGCGAAAGATCATTTTTATCGATACCTTCAGCTTTTAGTTTTTGTACAACTTTAGCTTCTGTTGCAATCGAAGCATGATCAGTTCCAGGTACCCAGCAAGCATTGAAACCCATCATTCGAGCACGGCGAGTCAAAACATCTTGTATGGTATTATTCAACATGTGTCCCATGTGCAACACTCCGGTAACATTTGGTGGAGGAATAACAATGGTATATGGTTGACGTTCGTCGGGAGTTGATTTAAAAAATTGATTGTCAAGCCAGTATTTGTACCACTTGTTTTCTATATCAATGGGACTGTATTTTGCTGATAATTCGCTCATTAGTAATCTATTTAAAGAATTTATAATTCCATTTTGCATAAAAAATAACGGAGATAATGCATCATCATCTCCGTTATTAATTATTTTGCGAAATTACAATTTTTATCTGTAACTGAAAAGGGCGTTATTATTTTTTAATTACGTTTAGGCTCCGAGTGTCACCATATAATTCTCGAGATTTACTATTGTAAGCTTCTGCAGCTTCTTCAACAGTATTAAAAGTGCCAATATTAATTGGTTTTCTGTCTTTATAAATGACTGCGCGATATCTGGTTCGGTCTTGTACCACTCCTCTATAACCATATTTATTATCGGTTTTTGTTGTATTACGAACAACATTTGCAAGAGAAGTCCATTCGAGGTTCTGAATTCTACAGTCCAATGGATTTCCATTGTTAAAACGAACAAATAATCGTTTCGTAGATTGTGGTTTTTTTATGAAGTTTTCTGCAATTATTTTGTGCAGATAAATGGTTTCACAGCGATACGCACCATCGACTTGTTTCCAGTTTTTTTGAAAAAAGGCATAACCGCTCGAATGTCTACGCAGATTTTGAGGTAATTGGATTTTTTGAAAATAATCATGACTATGAATATAGTCATGAACGTGTGTGTCGAGGATTACTTCCTCATTTGCATTTTTTAATCGAACCGTTTTAATCATAATATAATAATAACAAAATACAACTCCAAAGGGTTTTAAGAGTGCCTTGTGTGGTTTCGCCTTTTTCTTATTGAGATTTAGCGTGTAAATTTGACACTTAGTTTACGATGTAACTTTTGATTAGTTTCGTTTTTATGGACGTATTTATACAAATTTTTCAATTAATTTTTCTTACCCAAAAAGGCAACTACAATCACTATTTTTTTATACGTTTGTGATAGTTTTGACTAGAAAGTTTTACAAACCAAAATAACTTAAATGAAATTGTTTAAAAAATCTATAATAGGCATTGTTTTTACGATAATTCTTAGCTTGCTCTTTTCATATACTAGTGTTAATCAAAGCAAAAAGGAAGAAGTTCTCATTGGAGAATTATTTGAGTTGCTAAATGCTTTTCATGTTTCTCCCGAGAAAATTGACGATAGCTTTTCAGAAAAAGCGTTTGACCTTTATATAAAAAGACTCGATTTTGATAAAATGTATTTTACAAAAGAGGATATGTCGGTACTTGAAACATACAAAAAAGGTATCGACGATGAAATTGCTAATAGAACATTTAATCTGTTAAACTTATCGACAGAGATTCTAGAAAAACGTGCAACTTTTATTAAAGCATCATATCCCGAGATATTAAGTAAACCATTTGATTTTACAGTGGATGAACAGTACGAGACTGACGATGATAAACGAAATTATGCTGCGAATGAAACAGAGTTGTTAGATAATTGGCGTAAATCATTAAAATTGGAGGTTTTGGTAAAACTTTTGGATATGGTTGAAGAACAAGATAAAGCCAAAGCTAAGAACGATACATTGAAAATTAAAACCTTTGCAGAACTTGAAGTTTCAGCAAGAGATAAAATAAAGAAACGTGTTGATGAGCGTTTTAAACGATACGATCAGTTGAAACGCCAAGATAGATTTTCCATTTATCTTAATTCATTAACAAGTGTTTTTGATCCACATACAAATTTTTTCCCTCCTGACGATAAAGATGATTTTGATATTCAAATTTCTGGGAAGTTAGAAGGAATTGGCGCAACCCTTTCCGAAAAAGAAGGTTATATTAAAGTTGAAAGTATCGTTCCTGGAAGTGCATCGTGGAAACAAGGACAATTGCAAGCTGAAGATGTGATTCTTAAAGTTGGCCAAGGAGATGAAGAGCCTGTTGATATTGTAGATATGCGTCTTGATGCAGCAGTTCGATTAATTCGTGGCCCCAAGGGAACAAAAGTTACCTTAACAGTTAAGAAAATTGACGGTTCGATTGTCAAAATTCCAATTATCAGAGATGTTGTTGTTATTGAAGAAACCTATGCAAAATCAACCATTTTTACTAATCCTAAAGGAGATAAAAAAATCGGTTATATTCACCTTCCTTCATTTTATATCGATTTCAAAGAAGCTAATGGTGGACGGAAATGTTCGGATGATGTTTTGGTGGAAATAAAAAAACTAAAAGCTGCCGGAGTTCAAGGAATTATTTTTGACGTTCGCGGTAATGGTGGCGGATCGTTACCAGATGTTGTGAAAATCGGTGGTTATTTTATTCCATCGGGACCAATTGTTCAAGTAAAATCAAGAATTCAAGCTCAACAAACATTAGCGGATAGAGATCCAGAAACCTATTTTGATGGACCACTTGTCGTAATGATTGATGAATTTAGTGCGTCAGCATCGGAGATATTTGCAGCTGCAATGCAAGATTATAAACGTGCAGTTATAGTAGGTTCAGCTCATTCTTGGGGAAAAGGTTCAGTACAACAATTTGTGGATCTAGATCGCTATTTAACTAACGATTACGATTCGATGAAACCAATGGGACAAACAAAAATATCAATACAAAAATTTTATAGGGTAAATGGTGGATCAACTCAGATAAAAGGAGTTGTTTCTGATATTGTTTTACCCGATCGTTACGAATACTTTAAATTAGGAGAAAAGGAAGAAGATAATCCAATGAAATGGGATGAAATCGCCCCAGCTCAGTATACTCCTGCTAAACCAAGTTGGGATTTAGAAAAAGTAAAAAAAGCATCGCAACAAAGAACATCAAAAGATACCAATTTTGTAAAAATCGAAGCTTTAGCTACCTATTTGAAAGGTCAAAAGGATCAAACAATATTCTCTTTGAATTTTGAAAAATACAAGAAACAAGAGTCTGACGACAAAAAAGTTGCGGAAAAGTTTAATACACTTGGAAAGTATGAAACAAGCCTCGTTATTGCTCCAATACTAGAAACAAAAATTGAATCGAAATTAGACTCAATAAAGCAGCAACGAATTGAAAATTGGCATAAAAAATTAAAAAAGGATCCTGAAATCTTTGAAACATATAAAATCATTCAGGATATGTGTAATTAATTGCAGTTAAAATCTTTAATATAAGATTGAATTTGCATACTATTAATAAAGTTTTATATTTGTAATATCAAATGAATATTTAAGAAAATTGGTGGTTTTCATGATAAAACAAGGCATTAAAAGCAAATGGGGTCTTTTATTTTCAATAGCAATTGCTTGCCTTCTCTTTATCGCTTCGGGTTGTAAATCCCCAAATGGAAAAGAGACAGAATCAAAAACGACAGATTCTACAAATGGATCTGAGAAGGTAAATAAAAAATCGAATACGTTATATCCTTTTAATAATGTGGTTTTTAGTATTCCTTCGCCTTATGAATTTGCTTATTTTGTAAAAAATCTTGGGATTAATTACAGCAAAGAATATCTAAATCCGACTGCAAATGCTGCATCATATTCATCATCTTTTAAAAAGGCAACAAATCTTGGATTATATGGAACCGATTTGGGCTATTTAACGATTTATGAGCAAACTCCTGATGCTGTAAGCTATTTTTCAACCGTAAAAACCATGGCCAATGATTTGGGACTTACATCTATTTTTGGACAAAAAACGATGTCAAGGATTGAAAAAAATATGGGCAACAGAGATTCATTAATGTTTATCCTTTCGACTTCGTATCGTGAAACCGATGCGTATTTAAAAGATAATGATAGAAAGGCCACAGCTGCACTAGTATTAACTGGAAGCTGGATCGAAAGTCAATATATCTTAACCCAAATTGCTAAGATAATGCCAGTTAAGGAAGTTTACCAAAGAATTGCTGAACAAAAACATCCACTTGATAATCTTATAAAAATACTTTCGATTAATTATAATAAGGACGATAAAGATTTTGTGGAAATGACTGGAGTTCTTGTAGAACTAGCATATGAATATGACGGTATTGATTATATCTACGAATATAAAAAGCCAATTCATAATCCTAAAAATCATTTTACAATTATACAGTCGGTTTCGGAATTGCAAATAAATCCCGAACAAGTAAAGTCGATTACAAAATTAACAGAGAAATTAAGGGTTATAATTACAAAAAAATAAATTTTGATGTTCAAAAAAATACACATTGTACTCTTGTCTTTTTGTTGCATTTTGCTAACTTCCAAATCATTTGCTCAAGCAGATACCTTGGTAAATGTGTGTAGTAAGTACATGAAATTACCCTTTATCTCTGATGGACAGCAATATCAAACAATACTAAATAATGATGAGACTGCTGAATTTCATGCTGTTTTTTATGGAGGAAGCACCTATCGGATTATTGGATGCAGTGGATTATCTGAAAAAAACTTACTTTATACCATCACCGATACTGAACATAATATTTTGTATTCCAATAAAGATTTTGAAAACGCACCATATTGGGATTTTAAATTCATGAATACCATGGATTGTGTTATTGAAGCAAGATTAAAATCGAAAAATGGAGGTTCTGGTTTTGCGATTATTATGATAGGATTTAGACAATAAAATAAGTTAAAAAGCCATGAGCGAAAGGATTTTAAAAGCATTAATGCAACTATTTGCAATCATTGCACGCCCCGATAGTGATGCAAATGATAGACGAATGGTTGTTTCTGCTTATCTCAATCAGCTACTAAATAAAGAATTAGCAGAAAAATATTTAGTCGTTTTTGATTCTTTTTATGAAGCAAATCAAGCTAAAAGTAGTCGTACGGAGAAAAAGCGTCAAACAATTTCGGCAAGTTCTGTTAAAGTTTTAAAAATCTGTTCAGAGATAAATGAAGAACTTACTCAAAATCAAAAATATGTTGTATTAGTTCAATTACTTGAATTTATTAAATCAGAAGAATCGATTTCAGAACAAGAACTTGAGTTTGTTGAAACAGTTGCCGATTCATTTAATATATCCGTGAATGAATATTCTCATTTAAGAGATTTTGTTGTAAAGAAATTCCAAGAAATTCCTGTATCGAATCATATCCTTTTAATTAACAACGAAATTGAATGTTCGGTTCCTGAAGTTAAACATATTTATTCTGAAGGACTTAGCGGTAGTATTAAAGTATTTAATATTCATTCGGTAAATATTTTAATGTTTCGTTCAAATGGTGTTGGTGAAGTAAACTTAAATGGTCAGCTGATTCGTGAAGACAAAGTTAACTTCCTAAGTATTGGTTCAGCAATTCGTAACAACAAAATTAAGCCAATATATTACAGCATAATCCTAAGTACATACAATGTTGATAAGAGCAAAGCTTGTATCGTATTCGAAACCAAAGAAGTCGTATATCGATTCAAAGGTGGAAAAATAGGTTTACACAAGATGAATTTCCGCGAAGAATCGGGAAATCTTGTTGGAATAATGGGGGCAAGTGGTGCAGGAAAATCAACATTACTCAATGTATTAAATAGTTCATATAAACCAACTGAAGGTTCTGTTACAATAAATGATATTGACGTTCATAACGACAAAGAAGGACGCTTAAATGGATTAATTGGTCACGTTTCGCAAGACGATTTGTTGATTGAAGAATTAAGCGTATTCCAAAACTTATATTATAATGCCAAACTTTGTTTCGATAATCTAACCGAAGAAGAAATTATTGCCAAGGTTAATAAAGTACTTTCGGATTTAGGATTATTTGAAATTCGTGAATTAAAAGTTGGAAATCCCTTAAACAAAAAAATTAGTGGTGGACAACGTAAACGTTTGAATATTGCGCTTGAATTAATTCGTGAACCAGCAATTCTTTTCCTTGATGAACCAACATCTGGTCTTTCGTCAAAAGATTCGGAAAATATTATGGACCTTTTGAAGGAGCTTTCTTTAAAAGGAAAACTGGTTTTTGTGGTTATTCATCAACCATCATCTGATATTTTTAAAACATTCGACAAACTTATTATACTCGACACTGGTGGATTCCAAATCTATTATGGTGACCCAGTTGACTCAATAACCTATTTCAAAAAACGCATTAGTCAAGCCGATTGGAACGAAAGTGAATGTCCAACTTGTGGTAATGTAAATCCTGAACAGGTCTTCAAAATTGTTGAAGCTAACGTTGTCGATGAATATGGAAATCTTACTCCCGTTCGTAAATTTAAACCAACGGAATGGTATGATCTATATGAAGAACAACAAACTGTTGATCGCAAAACAAAGATCGAAGATGCGAAACCGTCGGCCGATTTAATACCAGAGATCGACTTTAAGATACCAAGCTGGTTCCGTCAATTAAAGGTATTCATAACTCGTGATGTCTTATCAAAAATCTCAAACTCGCAATATATCTTAATTAATGCTCTTGAATCGCCTATTATTGCTGCATTCTTAGCATATATCATTAAGTTCTATAGTGTTGACGTTAATAATGAATTTGGATATACTGTTAGCGATAACGAGAATATTCCAGTTTATTTATTCATGCTTGTTATTTGTGCAATATTCATAGGATTGACCGTTAGTGCCGAGGAGATTATTGCTGATAGACGGATTCTAAAACGTGAGCAATTCCTTAATTTAAGTCGTTCTAGTTATTTGGTTTCAAAGGTACTTATCCTAATAGCCCTTTCAGCATTCCAATCGTTTGTGTTTATTTTAATTGGAAATTCGATACTTCAAATTCAAGGAATGTTCTTCCAATTTTGGTTGATTGCATTTAGTGTATGGTTGAGTGCCAATATGATGGGATTAAATATCTCTGATAGCTTTAAAACAGCTGTAACGATTTATATCTTAATTCCTTTCTTGGTAATTCCTCAGATTATATTAAGTGGTATTATTGTTAAGTTTGACAAATTGAATCCCGAAATTTCGAATCCCAAAGAAATTCCAATTTACGGTGAAGTAATGACATCCCGATGGGCTTACGAGGCTTTAGCTGTAACACAGTTTAAGAATAATGAATATGAGAAAGTATTCTATCCTTATGAAAAAGCGATGAGTCAATCGGATTTTAAGAAAAACTATTGGGTTAGAACATTACGTAATAAAATTACAGCTATCGAAAATGGCTTAAACGATAAATCGAAAAGAGCTAAGGTTGAGTCTGATTTACTTGTTTTGAGAAATGAAATTACGAAGGAGATGACGCATGTTAAACGAGTTAAGTTTAACAAATTGTCAATGCTTTATTCGAATAAAATTACTCCTGCAGTTTTCGAAGATTTGAATTCTTATTTAGATATTATTAACGCCTATTATGTTAAAAAATATAACTTAGCGAGTGCCGCAAAAGATCAACTGATTGGTAGATTTACAAGAACAGATGAAGACAAGAAAAAGTTTGTGCTTTTCAAAAAACTCTATTACAACGAGAATCTTGCTGATTTTTGTAGGAACTCAAATGAGGTTGAACGTATTGTTGAATATAATGGACAGCTGTATCAAAAAATCGATCCTATTTTTCAAGATCCTGATAATAAACTGATACGATCACATTTCTATGCTCCACGAAAACAAATTTTTGGAACGTTTGTCGATACTTATTGGGTAAATGTTATTGTTATTTGGTTAATGACAATATTCCTTTATGCTACACTTTATTTCAAAGCGTTGAAACGGTTACTCGATTTCATGGAACGAATGAGCGAAAAACTTATAAAAGACAAGGATTAGTCCGTTTTTAGTTTTGAATTATTAATTTTGAATTAGGAACAATAATAAAATTGATAAAAGCATGGTAATTCGTGCTTTTGTCGTTTTAGAAATGTAATACTACAATGGCTTCAATAGAACAAGAAATTCAACGAATACAAAATCTGCGTGATGAGTTGCATCGTCATAATCATTTATATTATGTCAATACAAAACCACAAATTAGTGATTTTGAGTTCGATCAATTGATGAAAGAACTCCAAGATCTCGAAGCTAAACATCCCGAAATGTTTGATCCAAATTCGCCAACGAATAGAGTTGGAAATGATATTGACGAAAGCTTCTCCCAAGTCGATCATAAATATCAAATGCTTTCTTTAGGAAATACCTATTCTGAAGATGACTTACGCGATTTTGACGAACGAGTTCGAAAAGGATTGAATGATGAACCTTTTGAATATGTCTGTGAATTAAAATACGATGGTGTTGCAATTGGTTTGACTTATATAGATGGTAAACTTTCGCAAGCTGTTACTCGTGGTGATGGAACCAAAGGCGATGATGTTACTCGAAACGTAAAAACGATAAAAGCAATTCCCCTTGTTTTGCAAAAAGGCGATTATCCTTCTGAATTCGAAATTCGTGGTGAAATATTTATGCCTCGCAAAGGTTTTGACGAAATGAATCAAGAACGATTGGATATTGGTGAAAGCACCTTTGCCAATCCGCGAAATGCAGCTGCTGGATCATTAAAATTACAAAACTCATCGACTGTTGCGCGTCGACCGCTCGATTGTTATGTGTATTTCCTCCTAGGATTGAATGATGATAACGCAACTCACTTCGATAATCTTCAGAAAGCAAAATCGTGGGGATTTAAAGTTCCTGAACATATACAACGTTGTACTTCGATTGAGGACGTGTTTTCTTTTATCAATCATTGGAATAAGCAACGAACCAAATTACCATTTGATATTGATGGAATTGTTATAAAAGTAAATTCGTTAAAACAGCAACAAAAGCTTGGTTTTACAGCCAAAACACCACGTTGGGCAATCTCTTATAAGTTTAAGGCAGAACAAGTTGTAACAAAGCTCAATGAAGTGACTTATCAGGTTGGACGAACCGGAGCAATTACTCCTGTTGCGAATCTTGAGCCGGTTCAACTTTCGGGAACAACGGTAAAACGTGCGTCGCTCCATAATGCTGATCAAATTCGATTGCTTGATTTGCACGAAGGCGATTATGTGATGGTTGAAAAGGGTGGCGAGATCATTCCCAAAATTGTTGGTGTAAAGAAAGAACAGCGCGACCTTTTTTGTGTTCCTGTTTCGTTCATTACAAAATGCCCCGAATGTGGTGCCGAACTGATGAAACAAGAAGAAGATGCAAAACATTATTGCCCCAATGAATGGACTTGTCCGCCACAAGTAAAAGGACGAGTAGAACATTTTATTGGTCGTAAAGCAATGAATATTGATGGTTTAGGGCCTGAAACGATTGATTTGTTTTTTGCTAATAATCTGATAAACGATGTTGCCGATTTATATTCGTTAACACGAGAGCAAATTGCTTCATTGGAAAGACTTGGTGAGAAATCGGCCGATAATATTATAAAAGGATTGGAAGCTTCGAAACAAATTCCTTTTGAAAAAGTTTTGTTTGCATTAGGCATTCGTCATGTTGGTGAAACAACAGCTAAAAAAATAGCTCGCTCGCTCGAAACTATCGAAGCTATAGCTCAAGCTTCGGTTGAAGATATGCAAAATATTGATGAAGTAGGAGAAGTTATTGCACTTAGTATTCTCGATTATTTTAGTAGAGAACAAAATCAAGCAATCATTCAAAAGCTAAGTGCTGCTGGTGTGAAATTAATGATTGAACGCAAAGACAATACCCAATTTAAAAACAAACTAAATGGAGCCATCATTGTCATTTCTGGAACCTTTGTAAGTCATAGTCGCGAAGAGTTGAAAAATATGATAGAACTCTATGGTGGTAAAAATGCTTCTTCAGTTTCGTCGAAGACCAATTTTCTATTAGCTGGCGATGGCATTGGTCCATCAAAACTAAAGAAAGCCGAAGAATTGAGGATCAAAATTATTACAGAAGATGAGTTCTTGGAGATGATTGCTTGAGCTCTTCTTTGACTCAATATTTTTAGACCTTCAAACTAACTTTTTAGACCTTCGAACTACCAGTTAAAACCCGTGAGCTAGCTCGTTAGAACGTGAACATTGTATATCATAAAGATGTAACGAAACTTCTCCGCATTAGCTTGAAGTATTAAAAAGATGAGACGAAACTCTCCATGGTTTGTTTGAAGGGAAAAGATGATTGCTAAAAAAACAAGGGAAAAATACTCTGTATGATTTCTCTATCCGTTATCGGATTCCTTAATACTATTCAAGAACCAATATCGAACAAAATAATTAAGAAACTGAGACAACAACTTTAAAGACCATTAAGTCAACAATTGTAATATAAAAAAAAAGGCTTGGAGACAAATTAGCTAGTATTCTGAACATTTTTTATACTATCTTTTTTTGGGATGTAGGGTTTATTTTTAGATATTTGTCATTGCTTAGTAATTCCAGTTTCATCTTAAAAATTTAAAATTCATTTTATGAAAAAGTTTCTACATCTTATCCTTTTATTCGTTGGATTGTTTGTTGTTAACAGTTTGTTTGCACAGATCAACACTGGTGGTACTCCAGCAGTAAAATTTGGCAAAAACACAAACTACAAATATGGTATTATGCCAGCAAACCTTCCTTCGGGTGGTACCTATGGTGGTTCGCAAGCTGCTGCTGATGCCTATAATGCTTGGAAAACGGCGTATGTTACAACCTGTTCTGGTGGTCAATATCGTGTTTTGTTTGATGATAATTCTTCCACAGTATCTGAAGGAATTGGATATGGTATGTTATTATCAGTGTATGCTGCCGATAAAGCCTTGTTCGATGGACTTTGGGCATATTATCAAGCGAATACAAATGGTAATGTAATGAACTGGAAAATTAGTGGATGTAGTGGTGTTACTGGAGCAAATGGTGCAACCGATGCTGAGCTTGATGTAGCAATGGCATTAACAATTGCTGCGGAACAATGGTCTGCAAGTAGTTCAACCTACACGGCTGCTGCTCAAAAATTGATTAAATACATACAATCCACCGAAATGGCTTCTGATGGACAGACTCTTAATGGCGATAAATGGGGAAATCAAAGTACCTGTAGAAATCCGAGTTATTTTGCTCCAGGATATTATAGACAATTTGCTAATATTGATGCTGGTAATGCAACTTTTTGGAATACTACCGCAATTAATGCATCAAATACCATATTAAATGCAAATAGAAATGGTACATCGGGTTTAGTAAGTAACTGGTGCGATAATGCTGGAACTGAAAATAGCTGCGGTAACACAGGTTCGGGTGCTAATGGATACGGAGCTGATGCTTGTCGTAACCCTTGGCGTACCACTATCGATTATTTATGGAATGGTCCTAATGCAAGTTCTGGTGCAACAGGAATTAATTCTCGATTAATCAGCTTTGTAAGTGGTTATGAAAACCAATTAAAAGGACCTATAACAACGAGATCTGATGCACATCCTACTAATGGCTCTTACATCAATGGTTCATACACCACATTGGGACTTCCCACAATGACAGCTTCATCGGCTCAAGGTAGTTTGAATAAATGTTATTCTGCAATTGCTAGTTTGCCAAATACAGATGTTTATTTCAATTCAACAATGCGTTGTCTTTCATTGTTTGTTCTAACCGGAAACTTTTGGGCACCTGGTGCTTCTGGTTTTGTTTTCCCTCCTACAATTTCAAGTGCTGTTACCGATGGTACGGGTAAAATTATTACGCTTACAGCAAACAAAGCTCTTACTACTTCAACTCCTGATAAATCTACATTTACAGTATACTTTAATGGAACGGCACAAACAACGTCGTCTGTATCGGTTAGTGGAAGTACCATTACGGTTAATCTTTCAACTGCTCCAACACCTGGACAAACAATTACAATTTCTTATTCAGGAACTTCAATAACAAGTACAGAAGCTGCTGTTTTAGCAACATTTACTAATATGACAGTTCTCAATATGCTTGCTGGTAATGAAACAATATTAGATGATTGCGATGATGGTAATGATGTTAATAATGTTGGTGGAATTTGGTTTACTTTTAATGATGCTACAGACCAAAACAAAGCTTGCACAAAAGGTACGACTAGTACGATAACACCTTTATCAAGCCCTGCAAATCCATTTAAAATGACTGCACCCGGCTATAATGGTTCTGCTTATGCAGTAAATGCTACTTATACTCTTGGTGTAGGATATAAACCATATCCTTCAGGTCAAACAAGTGGCGCATGTGAAACATACACAAATCCATCATATGTAGGAATTGGAACTTGGTGTAACCGAGTTCAGTCAGTTACAATGGATTGGACTTCGGGAGCAGGAGTATCATTTTGGTATAAGGGACCAATATGTGCATTTCAAGTAATTATTTCGGAAGTAACAGATTTTTGTTTCCATCAAATTAATCTTCAAGCTGCAACAACATGGACAAAAGTTACAGTTAAATGGAGTGATTTAGTTCAACCAAATTGGGGTAAAGCAGTAACGTTTTCAGCAGCCCATGTTCAAAAATTACAATGGCAATTTGCTACAGGAAATACTGGTACATCAGGTTCTACAGGCTCTATTTGGATAGATGATGTGCATGTTTTAACAATGCCACCAGTTGCAATGACTTCATTTACCATTGGTATAGATCCACTAAGTAAAATAACAAATCCACTTACATTGACAACCACGAGTAAAGATACACTTAAATTGCAAGTAGTTCCGACTCCAACAACAGCATCGTATCCTGTAGCATCATGGAAAAGTTCGGATACTACGGTTGTTAAAGTCGATTATAACGGAAATATAAAAGTTATAGGTTATGGAACTGCAACAATTACTGCAATAGGCAAAATGCAACAGGGATTATCGGCAACCTATACAGTAACTGTGCCTGCACCAAAAGTTAACCCTACGTCAATTACCTTCAATCCAACCACCGCATCCGTTGTCGTTGGGCAAACCTCTTTACTTATTCCCACTTTTGCTCCAACGGGTGTAACCGAAACAGGTATTAAATGGACATCAGCTAATACAGCTATTGCAACAGTGGCTGTAGATGGAACTGTTACTGGTGTTGCAGCAGGTTCTGTGGTTATTTCAGCAACAAGTTCTGCTGTTACTACGATAATCGGTAAAATTACTGTAACCGTAACAAAAATTGCAGTTACTGGTATTACCGTTACACCATCACCTTTAAACGTTGTTGTTGGAACCCCCGAAACATTAACAGCAGATATTGCTCCAGCAAATGCTTCAGTGAAAACAATATCATGGACTGTTGATAAATCTGCAATAGCTACCGTTGTAGATGGTGTAGTTACTGGTGTAAGTGCAGGAACCTGTACCATCACTGCTAGATCTACAGATAATGCTACTATATCACAAAAAATTACCGTTACTGTAACGCTACCAACTGTTTTACCAACTTCTATAACATTAGCACCTGCAACAACAGCAACATTGCTTGTTGGAGAAACCGTAACACTTGTACCAACATTTGACCCTGCTGGTACAACCGATAAAACGGTTACATGGACAAGTTCTTCTAATGCTATAGCTACCGTTTTAGATGGTGTTGTTACTGCTGTTGCTGCTGGTGGTCCAGTTACCATTACTGCAACCAGTAAAGCTGACAATACTGTTTTAGGTACAGCAACAATAACACTTGTTAAAGTTGGTGTTACTGGAATTACCATTAATCCATCACCTCTTGATATTACAATAGGAACGCCTAAAACACTTACGGCAACTGTTGCACCTCAAAATGCGCTTCAAACAGTTACTTGGAAAAGTGATAAAACGTCAGTAGCTACTGTTAATGCTACTACTGGTGAAGTTTCGGGTGTATCTGCAGGTAGTTGTATAATCACTTGTACTTCGTCCGATAATACTGCTGTTACCCAAACGGTAAATGTTACCGTTAAAGATGCAAATGTACTACCCCAAACGATTTCATTAGCACCTTTAACAACAGCAACATTATTAGTTGGATCAACAGTAACGCTTACTCCAACGGTATTACCTGCTGGAACAACCGATAAATCAGTTACATGGTCAAGTTCATCAGACGCTATCGCTACAGTAAGTACTGGTGGTGTTGTAACTGGCGTTGCTGCTGGTGGTCCTGTTACCATTACAGCTACAAGTAAAGCAGACAAAACGGTTATAGGTACAGCAACAATAACACAAGTTAAAGTTGCTGTTAATGGAATTACAATAAATCCATCACCTCTTGATATAATTATAGGAACGCCTAAAACACTTACGGCAACTGTTGCACCTCAAAATGCGGTTCAAACAGTTACTTGGGCAACTGATAAACCATCTGTAGCAACGGTTGATGTTAATAGTGGCGAAGTTTCGGGTGTAGCTGTTGGTAGTTGTACAATCACTTGCACATCTACCGATAATACAGCGATGACTAAAACGGTAAATGTTACGGTAACAGCTCCTGTTGTACTACCCCAAACGATTACAGTAGCTCCTGAAACAACAGCACTTTTATTAGTTGGTGCAAACGTAACGCTTGTTCCAACAGTATTACCTGCTGGTGCAACCGACAAAACTGTAGCATGGAAAAGTTCTGATAATACTATAGCTTCTGTAAGTACTGATGGTGTTGTTACTGGTGTTGCTGCCGGTGGTCCAGTTACCATTACTGCAACCAGTAAAGCTGATAAAACCATCTTAGGAACAGCAACAATAACGCAAGTTAAAATAGCTATTGAAAGTATTTTAGTAACACCAACTTCAGCAGTTATTGTTGTTGGTAAAACAGCCTCAGCAACAGCTACGATTTCACCAGATAATGCAACATTCCAAAATGTTACTTGGTCATCGTCTAAAGATGCAGTAGCTACGGTAAGCTCTAAGGGAGTAATCACAGCACAATCTTCAGGTTATGCAATAATAACAGTAACTTGTGATGATAACACAGCATTATTTAAAACAATAACAGTAACCTGTGTTGATAAATCAATATTAGCTACTACTATTACTGATGCAACAACACTATATGATGCTTCTACCGAAGGTGTTTCGGACGGAATGTATCCTACTGGTTCAAAAACAATAGTACAAGATGCAATTATCGCAGCAACAACGGTAAATACAACTGCAACAGCAACACAAGCACAAGTTGATGCTGCTATAACAACATTAAACACTGCAGTTGATGCGTTCAAACTTAAAAAAATAAGTATAGATAAATCAATATTAGCTACTACAATTCAAACAGCACAATCAGTTCATGATGGAGCCGTTGAAGGTTTGGCAGATGGTCAATATCCAACTGGATCAAAAGCTATATTACTAACAGCAATTGGTGATGCAAGTACTGTAAATGGCGATAAACTTGCTTCGCAAGCACAAGTTGATGCTGCTATTACTACATTAAACGACGCAATTACTGCATTCCAAAAGAAAGTAATTGGAATTAACAAAGGAACATTAGCAATATCAATAACAAATGTACAAACGGTTTATGCCGCTGCATCTGAAGGAAGTGCCGATGGACAATATCCAACTGGATCAAAAGCTACATTATTATCGGCTATTAATGCTGCTGATGCAATAAACAAAGATCCTCTTGCTTCGCAAGCTCAAGTTGATGCTGCTGTTACAACATTAAACGATGCTGTTACAGCATTCCAAAAGCTTAAAATTTCAGTATCTAAAGTAGCTTTAGTTAAAGCAATTAGCGATGCTCAAGCTGTTTATAATGGTGCTACCGAAGGAACAGGCAATGGCATGTATCCAGTAGGTTCTAAAACTACATTACAAGATGCAATTGCTTCTGCTAGTTTATTGAATAAAAATCCACTTGCATCTCAAGATGACGTTGATGCAGCAATAAAAATATTAAATACTGCGGTTACAACATTCCAAGGACTTAAAATAATTGTTGATAAATCAGCACTCGTTACTACCATTGGAACTGCACAAACGGTATTCGATAACGCTAAAGAGGGAAGTGCCGATGGTCAATATCCTGTTGGTTCTAAAATAACACTACAATCAGCAATTGATGTTGCAAGTGCTGTTATTGCTGATCCTCAAGCATCGCAAGCAAACGTTGTTGATGCTATTAAAACGTTAAATGATGCAGTTACAACATTCAATGGACTTAAAATTTCTGTAGATAAAAAGGTACTTGTTTCTACAATGAGCGATGCTCAAAAGATTCACGATGCTGCCACCGAAGGTACTGCAAGTGGTGAATATCCATCGGGATCTAAACTACTATTACAAAATGCTATTGATGCTGCAACTGCGGTCAATATAGATCCTCTTGTATCGCAAGTACAAGTTGATGTTGCTATTAAAACGTTAAAAGATTCAATAGCTTCATTCCAAGCCAAAGTAATTGGTGTAAATAAAGGAGCTTTAATTATAGCAATTGGTACTGCTCAAGGTATTTATGATGGAGCAACCGAAGGTACAGATAATAACATGTATCCTGCTGGTTCAAAAACTACATTATTGACTGCTATAGATGCAGCAGGTAAGATAAATAAAGATGCTTCAGCAACACAAGCTCAAGTTGATGCTGCGACAACAGCAGTAAACGATGCAGTAAGTGCATTCCAAAAGCTTAAAATAGTTGTTGATAAATCGACACTTGTTACTGCAATTGGAACAGCTCAGGGAGTTTATGATGGAGCAACCGAAGGAACAGGCAATGGCATGTATCCAACAGGTTCAAAAACAACGTTACTTTCTGCAATTGCTACTGCAACTACGGTAAACAAAGATGCAAAAGCATCTCAAGCACAAGTTGATGCAGCGATTAAAACAGTAAATGATGCAGTTGCAGCATTCCAACTACTTAAAATAACTATTGATAAATCAGCACTTGTTACTGCAATTGGAGATGCTCAATCCATTTACACAAATGCTAAAGAGGGTAGCGCAGATGGTCAATATCCTGCAAACTCAAGAGCAACATTACAATTAGCAATTGATGCTGCAACTACTGTAAATAAAGATGCTTCTGCATCGCAAACACAAGTTGTTGATGCAATTAAAGCTTTAACTGATGCAGTTACAACATTCCAAGGTCTTAAAATTTCTGTAGACAAAAAGGTTCTAGTATCTACAATAAGCAATGCTCAAACTACTCACAATGCTGCCACCGAAGGTACAGCAAGTGGTGAATATCCATCGGGTTCTAAACTGATTTTACAAAATGCTATTGATGCTGCAAGTGCAGTTAATATAGATCTTCTTGTATCGCAAGTACAAGTTGATGCTGCTATCAAGACATTAAAAGATTCAGTTGCTTCTTTCCAAGCCAAAGTCTTTGGTGTAAATAAAGGAGCGTTAGTTACAGCAATAAATGCTGCTAAAGCTACCTATAGTTCTGCCACAGAAGGTACAGGCGATGGAATGTATCCTACAAATTCAAAAGCAACGTTACAATTAGCAATCAATGCTGCTGATGCCATAAATAAAGATCCTCAAGCTACTCAAACACAAGTTACAGATGCAGTTAAAACATTGAACGATGCAGTTACAGCATTCCAAAAGCTTAAAATAACTGTTGATAAATCAGCACTAGTAACTGCAATTGGATCAGCTCAAACAGTATATACAAATGCTAAAGAGGGAAGTGCCGATGGTCAATATCCTGCAAACTCAAGAGCAACATTACAATTAGCAATTGATGCTGCAACTACTGTAAATAAAGATGCTTCTGCATCGCAAACACAAGTTGTTGATGCAATTAAAGCTTTAACTGATGCAGTTACAACATTCCAAGGTCTTAAAATTACCGTTGACAAAAAAGTTCTTGTTTCTACAATTGGAACAGCTCAATCTTTACATGATGGTGCTACTGAAGGTACTGGAAATGGTGAGTATCCTACTGGTTCTAAATTAATATTACAAGATGCTATCGGTGCTGCAAGTGTGGTTAATAAAGATGTAACAGTTTCACAAACACAAGTTAATGATGCAATTACTACCTTAAATAAAGCTGTTTCTGATTTCCAAGCTAAAGTATTAGGCCTTGATAAATCTAAATTAGTAATTACAATTAACGATGCACAAAAATTATATGATACTGCCGTTGAGGGTCTTGGAGATGGACAATATCCCGTTGGATCGAGAAATGATTTGTATTTTGCATTAGTTATTGCAACCGAGACGAATGATAATGCTGATGCAATTCAATCTGATGTTGATCAATCTGTTAAAGATTTAAGTGATGCAATTGACTTATTTAAAGCTAAAAAAATTACTGTAACGACTTCAGAATTAGCAACAGCACTTAGTGACGCTCAAAAAGTATATAATGCCGCAGTTGAAGGTGTTGCTGATGGTCAGTATCCAATAGATTCTAAAAAAACATTACAAGCTGGAATTTCTGTTGCGTCTGATATAAAAACAAATCCAAACTCTTCTCAAGATGAGGTAAATCAAGCAATAGTAGATTTGCAAAAAGTAGTAAGCGATTTCCAAGCATTAAAGACAATTGTTGATAAATCAGCTTTAGGTACTGCTATTTCTAACGCAAAAGATTTTTATGATGGGGCAACAGAAGGAACAACAGAAGGTTTATATCCTGCAGGTTCAAAAGCAATACTTCAAACTGCAATTACCACTGCAACAACTGTAAACACAAATGCATTAGCGACACAAGCACAAGTAGACCAAGTGAAAATTGATTTACTTGCAGCTTTAGCAGCATTCAAATTGAAGGTTATTCCTCCAGCAGTTATTTCAACATTAATTTTTGATGCTGAAAAAGACAATTTAACATTATTTAATACGCCATGGTTCTCTTTTGATGATTCAAAAGCGAAACCAAAAGCTGGTTCATCAACGATTACTCCTCTATCAACTGATACTATTCCATTTACAATGACTGCCCCTGGTGTTAATTCATCAGCTCATGCAGCAATGATGGATTACAGTTTAATGGGACAAGCTGTTCTTGGTTATGATCCATTTGTTGGAATGGGGTTTGGATTTACTAATCCATTAGCAGCGTATGATTTAACTGGAACAACTGGTATTTCTTTCTGGGTTAAGAGTAACAAAGATTATTACATTGAAATAAACTTAACATCAATTACAGACGATTGTAACTTTAACAAAAAGTTACAAGCTACAAGTACATGGACAGAAGTTACTTTAAATTGGACAGATTTTAATCAATATAAAGATTGGGGAATAAAAGTTGCAAGGGATTTATCATTATTTAAACAAATTCAATTTAAAGTTCAAGATGTAGATGGAACAGCAGGTCAATTATGGATTGATGATATTAGAATTTTAGGCAAAAAACTTACCTTACCTGTTATAGCTAACAAATCTGCATTAGTTGCAATGATTACAAATGCTCAAAAAGTGTATACTGGTGCAATTGAAGGCAGTGCCGAAGGTCAATACCCAACAGGTTCTAAAGCAATTCTTCAAACAGCTATTACTGCAGCAACAACAGTAAACACAACGTTAACAATTACTCAAGCTGCCGTTGATCAAGCTGTAATCGATTTGCAAACTGCCATTACGCAATTTCAAGCGAAATCGACAAGCGTAAACAAAGATGCTTTAGTTACAGCAATTGCAAGTGCTCAAAATGTTAACGACAGAACAATTGAAGGAAGTGCCAATGGACAATATCCAATTGGATCTAAAGCGACATTACAAATTGCTATTAATGCAGCAACAAACATTAATACGAATACCCTTGTAACACAAGCTCAAGTTGATGCAGCAATAACAACACTTCAAACGGCAGTAACTGCATTCAAAGCAAAAGTAATTGTTATTAACAAAACGGCTTTACTTGCATTAATAACATCAGCTCAAACAACAGCAAATACTGCAGTAGTTGGAACATTGGATGGTCAATATCCTCAATCGACGATGACTGATTTACAAACGGCAATTACAGTAGCACAAACGGCATCATCAAATGCAGGCATATCCCAAGCACAAGTTGACCAAGCAGTTATTGATTTACAAACAGCAATTGATATATTCAAGGCTCAAGTAAACACAAGTCTTCCAGTTGACAAAACAGCTTTAAACACCAAAATTACTTCGGCAAGTAGTACATTTGGTATAGCAGTTGAAGGTACTACCACAGGTAAATATCCTATTGGCTCAAAAGCAATACTTCAAACAGCTCTAACTACAGCTCAAGCAGTTTATACGAATAGCTCAGCAACCCAAGCACAAGTTAATGTTGCAACGATTAATCTTCAAACTGCAATAAATCAATTCCTCGCTAAAGTAATCACTGTTGACAAATCAGGTTTAACACAAACAATAACCGATGCACAAACAATTCTTATTGCAGCAATATCTGGAACTAAACCTGGTCAATATCCTACGTATGCAATTGATGCTCTAACAAACGCAATTACAGATGCTCAAGATGTAAATACGAGTACAACAAGTAATCAAACCGAAATTGATGCTGCGCAAACAGCACTTACTACAGCTATTAGTGAATTTGAATTAAAAGTTGTTGATAATCCAAATAAAGCAACATTAAATACATATATCAATAGCGCACAATTATTTTTATCAACAGCAGTAAGTGGTACAAAGCCAACACAATATCCTGCAGATGAATATAGTGCATTTGAAACTGCAATCAATCAAGCAGTAGCTGTATATACCGATCCAACAATGAGTCAGGCAGAGGTAAATATAGCAGCGAATGCTATTGATGCAGCAATTTCTAAATTTAGAGGATCTCAATATCCATCGGCTGAAATCAATGAATTAAATATCAAAATACTTGATGCTATGGCACTTTATTCGAAATCTACTGAAGGTTTATTGCCAACACAATATCCTAAAGCAGCAAGAACAACATTCTATGCCGCAATAACGAAAGCTGATTCGATTAAAAACACTGCAACAGCTACACAAGATGAAGTTGATAAACAAAAAACAGCTCTTGATCTAGCAATTACAGCATTTAAAGCTTCTGTTAATCCTGGTGCAAAAAAAGTAGCTTTGAGTACTGCAATAGCTGATGCTAACTCAAAATTAGTAGGGATTAGAGTTCCTAAAGATTATCCACAAAAAGCAGTTGATTCATTAATGTATAGAATATCAATTGCTGATGAGATTAATAATAATCCAAATGCTACTCAAGATGAAGTTGACGCTGAAACGTATTTATTATTAAATAGCATTATTGACTTCTTAATGCTTCGTAATGTAGGATTTGATGATGTAACTATAACGACGACAATAGGACCAAATCCAGTTGTGAATATGTTAACCATAAAATCGACTGAAACGATAACGTCAATTGATATTTATTCGATTACTGGAATTATAGTTAAACAATTAAAATCAAATAGTACTTCTATTGATATCGACTTAAGTGATATCATTGCAGGCAACTATTATCTTAAAATAATTCTTAGTGATGGATCTACTCTTTTAAAAGAAATATCTAAAGAATAAGTCCAATTAAATCTTAAAAAAGAAGGCTGTCTCATTAAATGAGACAGCCTTCTTTTTTAGGTATAACACGCAAAAAGTGAATGCGACTTGCACTCAAAAAAAAACAGTTTTTTAACGGATAGTATCTCTATCCGTTATATCTTTATATTTGCATATAACATTTAAATATAAATAGTATGAAGAAATTAAGAACAAATTTGAAAGCTATAGTAATTATAGCAAGTGTTATTGCGATGGTAAGACCAATGGCAAATGCACAAGACTCAACAAAGAAATCGGTTGATTTCACTACAAACGTTGACCTTTATAGCAGATACTTATGGAGAGGTATGCAAAACGGTAATGCTCCAGCAATTCAACCGACTATTAAAATGACATATAAAAATTTCTCTTTTGGAGCATGGGGTTCTGTTCAAGCAAGTGATCTTGCAAGCACATCACTTCCTGAAACTGATTTATTTGCTACATATACTTTACCAAAGGGATTCTCAGTTACTGTTAATGATTACTTTGTTAGTGCTGATGAGGCTAACTTGGGAAACTATTTTGATTATGATCAAAATAGCGTAAATTCTTTACACCAAATTGAAGGTGTATTAGCATTTGCTGGACCAGAAAAATTCCCTCTATCTGCATCAGTAGGCTATACATTTTACGGACAAAAGTGGGTAGCTTCAGCACCTGCAAACATGAACGGGTCTATTTATGCAGAACTCGACTATCAAGTTAAAAACTTAACAATTATTGCAGCAGGTGGAAATAAATATTACACAACATCAACTATGAAAGAAGATTTTGTTCCAGTAAATATCGGAGTAAAAGTTGTTCAAAAAACCGTAATTACAGATAAATTCACATTACCAATTACAGGTCAAATAATGATAAATCCAAACACAAAACATATTTATTATACAGTAGGATTTTCATTCTAATCGTAAATAAAACAATATAAAAAGGGGAGGATACGAAAAGTGTTCTTCCCTTTTTTATTTTACAGAATCGACTTTAAACGTTACGATATTAGAAGGTGAAACTACATTTGGAAAAACCATTTTAGTAGCTTTTACAGAATCTTTATATTGGCAATATTTAATATTATCAATATATGCTCTTACATAAATTTGTTTGTTAAGATTAATACCAGAAGTAGAAAATTTATCGGTCGATTTTTGAACTTGAACAGAACTCACAAAACCACCTACACCTTGAGTTGCTCCAGACACCCATTCATAAGAATACAACTTATCCGTAACATTGGGAGAATTTGAAAAGAAATACCGTGTAACAACAGCATAGGTTTTAGAGGAAGAACCTGTCAATGAAACTGTCCTATTTATAAATAATAGTTTATTATCCGAAGAAACTCTTATACTATCAATGTGAACCGTTGCAAGAGTACTTTTTGATAGAAAAACGTTTTTAAGAGTATCTCCAGATGAATTTGAATGTTCAAAGCCAACAAATTTATTAGTTCCAAATTGATCTTTCGCAAAAGAAAAAGTATACACCCCTTGATGACATTTTAATATTGAAAAATTTCCTGCAAGGTCTGATATAATAGTAAAGGTAGAATCATAATATTTTTTAGGTAAAGTATCAATAATTATAGTTGTATCCAAACAGTAGCCGTTTATCGTTAACCCAGAATAATCGGATTGCAAGTCTCCATATTCGTCATACAAAAGCACTTTTCCAAAAATCCCACTATTTGTCGTTTTCGTTGGAGTAGCACTATCATTTTTCTTATTACACGAAAAAAATCCAAGAATAAAAAATAGAAATACAAAAGTAAGGTTTAGACGTTTTATCATAATAAATAAATATATTTGAAATCAGGTACAAAGTAATTAATAATCAAACAGAATCACAAAAAACGAAGCTATAAAAATAATATTTTACTATAATGCATTTTTGATGTAAAATAATTTATATCTTTGCCTTAATTAACTTGTTTTTAATGATTTTTTAAATAACTTAATGGTTTCAAATAATTAATAATTAAAAATAAAAACGTATAATCAATAATTTAACAGCTAAAAAAAATGAACATCTACATTGGAAACCTCCACTTTAAAATGGACGAAGAAGAATTACGCCAGTTATTCGAAGCATACGGCGAAGTTTCTTCAGCAAAAATCATTATCGACAAGGCTACAGGACGTAGCAAAGGATTTGGATTCGTAGAAATGCCTAACGATGCAGATGCAAGCAACGCACTTACTAGCTTAGATGGCAAAGAAGTTAACGGACGTGCTTTAAAAGCTACAGAAGCTCGCGAACGTAAAGAAGGAGAAATGCCTCCACGCAGAGATTTTAGAAGCGGTGGCGGAAATAACGGCGGTGGATACGAGCGCAAAAGCGGCGGATACAACGATCGTCCACGTAGCAATTATGGAAGAGAATAATCATTAATTAAAAACTCAATACAACAATAAATTATGACTGGATCAGTAAAATGGTATGATAAAACTAAAGGTTTTGGTTTTATCCTTACAGACGACAACAAAGACATTTTTGTACACCGCTCAGGAGTTCCTACAGGATTACTTCTTGAACCAGGACAAAAAGTAGAATTCGAAGTAAAAGATGGACAAAAAGGCCCAGTTGCCGTAAATGTAAAAACTATCTAATACATACAACATCTAATAAAACAAAAAAGACCTCAAATTGAGGTCTTTTTTTATGCCCATAAACGAATAATTTATTCTGTCATAAAAGTTGATGATGGAAGTCCTTCCTTATTATAGAATGTAGCTTTCGATGCATTTAAATAAGCATATCGAACATAGAATGGATTCTTTATAGATTCAGAAGTTACCAATACTTTATCACCAACAATTTCGACCTTCGCATCTACAAACTTTTTATCACGACCTGCTATTTGAAAACCGTTTTTAACAAAATCAGTTATAACGATTCCATTTTGAACATAATCGAATGTTAGTTCTATTTTATCAGTTAAGATTCTACTCGTTTTAAACATTGGTCCAGAACACACTATTTGCTTATTATATTGTTTTGCCAAAGCCCATAATGCTAATCGCTCGCCGACTTGCGTTTTCTTACCAGGATGAATTGAGCTTGTATCGCCTAAATCGAGTGTAACTACTAAACCAGAATTATCGATTTTATTACAAGCTATTCTTTGAGCATCGCGCAGTTCTGCAGCATCGGTGTTCGCAACTCCCGAATATATCCAAGGAGCAATTTGAACAACATAGAAAGGGAATGCACCTTGTTTCCACGATTCGCGCCAACTACGAGCTAACAAAGGCAATAATGCTTGATATTGCTTTGCCCTACCAACATTGGTTTCACCTTGATACCATAACGCTCCTTTAATTGTAAATGTAGCTATTGGGTGAATCATTGCATTATATAAACCAGATATGGTACCTGAACCTAAGGCAACACATTTGGGTCTTCGCAAACATTCAACCGAAGCAACATCTAAAACATAAAAGATACCATTTTTCAATTCAGCAGCAATGTTATATTTCCATTCTCCTGATAATTTGACCGTTTTTGCTGTGTCGGTAGTTGAGATTATTTCAAAAGGACTTTGAGTACTCCCCACTCCACCACCACCTTGATTATCGAGGACGCGGATTGCGATATTATTCGTTCCGGCTTTTAATACATTTTTAGGGATTTTATATGTTCGAGGGAAATGCCAATATCCTGGTAGTTCGGTTTCACCAACCAAAACACCATTAATATAAACTCTATCCATATCATCAACACCGGGCATCTTTAGAATGAAATCGTTGGTAAGCATTGATTGAGCAAGATTAAAGGTACGTCTAAACCATACAACACCATCAAATTCGCCTATTTCTTTAGCTTCCCACGATTGACATGGTAACATCATTGTAGGCCAAGCCGAGATGTTAGTTTCAGGTTTAGAACAAAGAATATCATCAAAGTCTAAATTAATCCATTTTTCATTTTCGGGTTTATTCGATACTGCAATCTTTTTATGTTGAAGCAACCAATCGGTATATTCTTTTTGCTTGGGTAGTAAGGTTTGGTTTTGCTTATCGATATCTTTAAAGTCGGGTAACGTTGATAACATATCAGAGCTAATCCATGCTTCGGCTGCTGTTCCTCCCCAACTCGAATGGAGTATTCCAATAGGCACGCCTAATTCGGCATATAATTTACGAGCATAGAAATATGCTGTTGCACTAAAATGACCAGTATTTTCGGGTGAAGCTTCTTCCCATTTACCAACACAATTAGTTTCTTTCTTTAAAGATGAAGAACGCTCAACGGTAAACATTCGAATTTGCGAATTCTTAGATTGTGCTATTGCTTTTGCACTTCCAATAATAGTATCGAGTGGTGGCCATCCGGAAACAGGCATCTCCATATTCGATTGACCCGAACAAAGCCAAACTTCGCCTAGTAGAACATTATCGAGTTTAACCGTCTTTTGCTTTGAGGAAACTAAAATATCGAATGGACCACCAGCTTTGTGCGTTGGTATAAAAACATTCCATTTACCATCAGCATCAGCAACAACTGAGGTAGTTTCGCCCCAGCTTGCTTTTACCATAATGGTTTCGTTGGGAATAGCTGTTCCCCATATTTTAGCCTTTGTATTTTGCTGCAATACCATTCCATTTGCAAAAATGGAACTTAACGATAACTCTTGACTATAGGTATTTTTCATAACTACAAAACAAAATAGTACAATTAAGAAAATGTTTTTTTTCATTTGTTTATATTTTATTCTTTATTGAGACACAAAACCCTTCGACAAGCTCAGGGTGACATTCGAGCTTGCAAGCTCAAAAAAGATAATTATTGTACGAATGTCATGCTGAGCCTGTCGAAGCATCTGCAATATTTAATTAATCATTACCTGAAACTCATAGGAATTCATATCTCTTTCTTATATTTTCTGCAAATAGCTATACAACAACCGCACTCCCATTCCGGTTGCACCTTTTCCTCTGTAATCGCCACCTTTGGGATGATATGCAGAACCTGCAATATCAATATGTATCCAAGGATAATCGGTAAAACATTCCAGGAACTTGCCTGCAGTAATAGCACCAGCAAGTGGACCACCAACATTTTTAAGATCGGCTATATCAGATTTAATCAAATCGGCATAATCGTCCCACAGAGGGAATTGCACCAAACGTTCGTGCGTATCGAATCCGGTTTCAATTAATGAGGTAATACTTTCTTGCTTTGCAGTTCCCATAACAGCTGCGGCATTTTCTCCAACTGCTGCATTTGCCGCACCAGTTAAGGTTGCAATATTGATTACTAATTCGGGATCGAAGGTTTTTGCATAACTCAATGCATCGGCAAGAATCATTCGACCTTCGGCATCGGTATTTAAGACTTCAACAAACAATCCATTATGCATTTTTATAATATCACCGGGAGCATAAGCATTGCCAGAAGGTCGGTTATCGGTGATTGGTAAAAGCGCAATAATATGCTTACTGCATTTATTCGATGCAAGTGCTGTCATTATGCCCACAACTGCCGACGCACCACTCATATCAGCTTTCATTGTTTCCATGCCAGCAGATGTCTTTAAACTTAATCCTCCGGTATCATACATAACACCTTTACCAACGAGAACTATTGGCTTTTGATTCGTAGCATTTTCGGGTTTCCATTCCAAGAGAACGAAAAATGGTGGATCGATACTTCCTTTATTAACCGCAAGTATTCCGCCCATTCCTTGTTGTTCAATCCATTCCTTACTATTAATGGTTGCTTGTAAACCTGTCTTTTCGGCAATCATTTTAATCTCTTCAACAAAGAGAAGCGATGGCATTGCTATTACTGGTACGTTTATCAATGTCTTTGTTTGAAAAACTGCATCCCAAAGATTTTTCGATTCTGCAATTTCATTCTCGGTTAGTTCTCCAAAATATTGGATTGTGGAAAGCGTATGTGCTTTTTTTGAATTGTCTTTAAAATATTGAATAAACTGGTACGAACTTAAATACAAACCTTCGAGAAAAGAGAGACCAAGTTCGCGACTTCCAGTTAAATTAACAATTTGAATGCTTTGCTGTTTTGAAGTGTTAAGTGACTTTTGCAAATCGGCTCCTTTACGACGAAGAACTTCATAAACTTGCCATCGTTGTTTCTTTTCAGGAACAACAATTACATAGGCTTGACTTTCAAATCGGTTGATATGAATAAACTGCTTTTCGTCAGCTATTTGTTTTTTTATATAGTCGCCTTCTTGCGCATTAAAAAATTCTTGTACTTCAAAATCTTTTTGAACTAGTACAGCAAAATTTGCCGAACTATTAACTGTTATTCCTTTTTCTATTGTCGCCATTGTCTATTCTGAATTTATGACAAAAATACGGATTTAATCTTTTGTAATATTCAAAACGATTGATTATGGTTAAACGAGATTGAGAAAATCTAGCCTGTCGGTTTATGAACCTTTTCCGACGAGCTTTTTTTATACAACATCGAACCAAAAACCTTGGACAATTGACCCTCGAAGGATCAAATTACCCCTCAAAGGTTCGACGTCGAACCTTTTTGCACAAATTTGCTCCTAACAAGCATCGACATTGAACCTTTATAGCTGCAAATAGATCCTCTGTAGCCCCAAGGTCGAAGCAAAAAGAGGCAATTTGCCCCCGACAAGGTTCGACATCGAACCTAAGAAACAGCAATTTGTAGCCCAATAGGTTCGACGTCGAACCTTTGAGGAGCAATTTTATCCGTTTAAAGGGAAAAACAGGAACTGTAAAGTAATTTTCAAGTTAAGAGATACTTGCAAACGATTGTCGAGATTGTTTCTGTGCTTTACTACTATGGTTTAGAAAAGATAAGATTTTAAACCGGAGTAGGAATAAAACAAATTACATCCTCACTTACGGATTTTCTTACTTTATTTCTTTATTACCATTTTAGAAAATCTCATACCATCAATCTCCACTATAACAAAATAGATTCCAGAATGGTTGTCACTCATGTTTATAGAAATAGGCTGGTCGGTTGTTATTGTTTTCGAATATACTATTTGACCAAGCACATTTATTATTTGTATTGAAGTTGGTATTTTACCTTCATTAAGTTTTATAGTAAGTTTATCTGTTACGGGATTGGGATAAATAAAAACTGAGTAATTGTTGCTTTTGACAATTGGATTAGAAACAAACTGTTTGAAACTCTCATTATTATCTAGTAAACCATTTCCATTTGCATCACCAAGGAGTTCGCCATTGTTTATGATTCCATCGCCATCTAAGTCGCCAAGTATTTCGTTTCCGTCAATTGTGCCATTTTTATTTGTATCGCCGGCTATTTCTGTGCCGTTTATAATGCCATTGCCGTCTATATCGCCAGAGACTGGAAAGGGGAAAGACGAAACCAAAGTATTGAGCGTTGTATTTGTTACTACAGCGGGATTTTGGTCGAAAATAATATGAGCCGTGTTTTCTATTTTACTGTTGTCGGTAACGTTCGATTTTGGTTGTATGGTATAACACACAAAACCATTGCTTGCCATGTAGTTTGTGCCACTATCGGGAAGCATGATGTTGTCGAAAAAGAAAGTAACAATTCCTTTTGCCGTTATTTCTGTTCTAACTTTATGGCTCGATGCCGCAACTACCAAGGTAGACCAATTGAGACTTGCAGAGAGCGTATCAACTATTTTTACATCGTAGGCATAGTCGTTTCCGGTGTTTTGAAAACGAATGGTATATTGTAAATTTTGGCCTTTGAGCGTTAGTTTTTCTTTGTTTATGCCTATCGGGTTTACTTGTTTGTCGTTGGGGTCGTAACTGCATCGAGTTGGTAAGACCAAACTTGCAGAAGTAGCAACTTTGCCATTATATAGTAGCTCGGCATTATAGAAAAGAGTATCGAGAGTTCCACTAGGAAGGCTTGCTTGTATTTGCACTTGCCTATCGTCCGATACCGCTATATTGTTTGATTTCCAAATGAGACGACCATCGACCCCCACCGAATCAACAGAAGGAATCGCATTGAGAAACGTTACTCTTTTATCAATTGCTATTGCAATTACCGCATTTGCAGAATGGGTTCCGGTATTTTGAAAGGTAAAATAAAAGGGCACATCGCGACCACAACGATGAATGCCCATGGTAAAGTTTGACCGAAAACTAACCGTATCCTTTCCCAAAAGACCAACAGCCGGCAAAATGCTGTCTTTCTTTGACACTTTTACCTGAAACGAAAGCGCTTGTGATCTCTTAAAATATGGTGCCTGTGGAAGAATTTGAATGGAATAGGTTTTGCCGGAATCAACCTTAAAGGCATATTCACCATTGTTGTTGGTAAAGGTGCTGATACTGTCGGGTAATAACAGTACTTTTTGATTTTTTAGATAGTACTCGTTAGTCGAATATGCAAGGTTTTTGTCTGCATCATAAAAAAGAGAACCACTAAGATGAGCAACAGTATCTTTGACAATTGTATTGGCAAAGGTAACGCCATATTCATTAAAAACAGTAATACCCCACAGAGTACCAAACCATTTATTACCTTGTGCATCTATGGCTATTGATAGAACCTCATTATTTGCCAAGCCATTTGCTGTAGTGTAAGTTGTCCACGTTGTACTATCGTATTTTGAAACTCCATTATTTGTACAAAACCATTTGTTCCCTTTTTTATCAATGGCAATTGACTTGATATCATTATCTACCAATCCGTTTGCTGTGGTATATGTTGTCCAACTCGTGCCATCGAATTTTGAAACACCACGATACGTTCCAAACCACTTGTTCCCTTGTGCATCAATGGTTATTGACTGAATAAGATCATCTACTAAGCCGTTTGCCGTAGTGTAAGTTGTCCAACTTGTGCCATCGAATTTTGAAACACCACAACCTCTTGTTCCAAACCATTTGTTCCCTTGTGCATCTATGGCTATTGAAGAAACAGAATTAGCTGCTAATCCATTTGCTTTGGTATAGCTAATCCAATTTGTACCATCGAATTTTGAAACACCAGCATTTGTTCCAAACCATTTGTTCCCTTGTGCATCTGAGGCTATTGACCAAACATCATTATTTATCAAGCCATTTGCTGTTGTATAGGTTGTCCAGTTTGTGCCATCGAATTTTGAAACACCAGCAGCATACGTTCCAACCCATTTATTGCCTTGAGCATCTATAGCCATTGAAATAACATTAGAACTAGTCAAGCCGTTTGCTGTTGTATAGCTTGTCCAACTTTTGCCATCGAATGTTGAAACTCCTCCTCCTATTCCAAACCATTTATTCTCATGAGAATCGATAGTTATTGATGTAATAGTAATACCTGCAATGCCGTTTGCGGAGGTATAAGCTGTCCAGTTAGTGCCATCGAATTTTGAAACACCGCTATAACGTGCTCCAAACCATTTGTTTCCTTGGGCATCTATGGCTATTGAAGTAACAGGATTTTCTATCAAGCTGTTTGCGGAGGTATAGCTTGTCCAGTTTGTACCATCGAATTTTGAAACACCACTATTAGTTCCAAACCATTTGTTGCCTTGGGCATCTGTGGCTATTGAAGAAACAGAATTATCTACCAAGCCGTTTGCTGTGGTATAGCTTGTCCAGTTTGTGCCATCAAATTTTGAAACACCATCACTTGTTCCAAACCATTTATTTCCTTCTATATCTATGGCTATTGATCTAACATCATTACCCACTAAACCATTTGCTGTGGTATAGCTTGTCCAGTTTGTGCCATCGAATTTTGAAACACCATAACCTGTTCCAAACCATTTGTTGCCTTGGGCATCTATAGCTATTGAAGTAACAGGATTATCTATCAAACCGTTTGCTGTGGTATAACTTGTCCAGTTTGTACCATCGAATCTTGAAACACCACCATCCGTTCCAAACCATTTGTTACCTTGAGCATCGATGGCGATAGATCGAACATCAAAATATACCAAGCCGTTTGCCATGGTATAGGTTGTCCAGTTTGTGCCATCAAATTTTATAACACCAAAACCTGTTCCAAACCATTTGTTACCTTGAGCATCGATGGCGATAGAAATGATGTCTTTTGAGGGTAAACCATTTTCTATGCTATACCCATGCAGTACGTTTCCGCTTAAATCGGATTGATATACTCCTCCTACATATGATCCCAACCACAGCGTATTTCCATCGGGGACAATACATGTTACATCTGTTTTTGAATAATAATTTACCCACTGTGGATTGCTCGTTTGTCCTAAAGAGCACAAGCTCATTCCAATAAAAAGGAAGAATAAAAGTTTTTTCATTGTTTTAGTTATGATTTTCATATTAATAAACTGAGAAAAGATAGAGATAAGATGAACTGTATCTGATTTAACTTATAATGGTAAATGTGTTTTCAACCTTTATCAAAAATAGATAAATCATTTGGATAATAAAAACGATTTTTTTGCCAGAACAAATCACTTTCAGCTAAAAGGGTGCTCTTTCAGCTGAAAGGGTGTTGTTTCAACCAAAAGGGTACGCTTTCAGCTAAAAGGGTGTTGTTTCAGCCAAAACAAACATCTTTCAAACAAATAGCGATCACTTTCAGCTGAAACGAACATCTTTCAGTTAAAAAGCGATTACTTTCAGCTAGAAGCGAACCGAATTGGCTGAAAGGAACATCTTTCAAACCAAAAGTGATTACTTTCAGCGGAAACAAACATCTTTCAAACAAAAAGTGATTACTTTCAGCTGAAACGGACATCTTTCAAACAAAAAGCGATCACTTTCAGCTAAAAAGGCGTTTTAAATATTACAGGGGGAATTTCAAACTCGTATAAAATGCTTGTTTATAAGAGTCACCGATGGGTAGAACCTTGTCGGCAATATAAACCCGGTGATGTTCGATTGTTTTTACCTTTTGGAGTGAAACAATGTACGATTTATGAATACGGGCAAACATTTGTTTTGGTAACATAGTTTCGAGTTCGGTAAAGGTTGTTAATGTTAAAATTTTTCCTTGTTGTGTTACAATACAGCGATAATCGCGCATTCCCTCAATATACATTATATCGCTGTGTTCGATTTTAACAATTTTATAATCGGTTTTAATAAAAACAAATGTTTTAGTGTGAACTGTTGGCACAGCTTTTTCGTCAACAGTTACCTTTTGCACAGCTTGCAAAAAACGTTCGAACGAATAAGGTTTTAATAAATAATCGGTTATGCTATATTCATAGCCTTTCAATGCATATTCGCTATAGGCTGTAGTAAGAATCACCTGTGGTTTCTGTGTCATTGAATCTAACAATTGCAATCCGGTAAGTCCTTGCATTTGAATATCAAGAAACATAAGTTGAATGTCGTTTGATTGCAAATATGCAAGTGCATCAATGCCATTTGTGAACTGAGCCTTACATTCCAACCAAGGAGTATTACCGATAAACTGTATCAGTTTTTCTAAAGCTAAAGGTTCGTCTTCGATGGCGATGCACGTAATTCCCATTCTTTTTAATTACAAAAGTTCAATGACTAAAGTAACAAAAAAACAACTACCATCATTTACAATTTCCAACGAATGTTTTTTGGGATATAAAAGAGATAAGCGTTTCTTAACATTTTCGAGTCCAATACCACCATTTTGATTATTCTTCGATGTATTTTCATCGAAAGTATTTGAACAGCTAAAGGTCACTGTATTTTCCAATTGTTGTATTGCAATGACTATGGCTGGAAGTGTTTGTTTGAATTGTGCATATTTACAAGCATTCTCAACAAAAGGAAGGACCAAAAGTGGTACAATTGCTTTTTCGGGCTGCGAAACAGATACATCGAATTTGATAAAATCGGGCTGAATAAAACGAATACGGTGTAAGGCAATCACATTTTGCAAATGGTTAATTTCCATAGCTAAGGTCACTGTGGCATTTTGCGTTTGATACAACATATATCGCATTACATCGGACAATGTAATAAGCATTGTCGATGCTTTTTGAGGTTGCGAAAGTATCAATGCATCGATATTATTGAGTGTGTTAAATAAAAAGTGTGGATTTACTTGCGAACGTAAAGCTTCTAACTCGAGTTGCAAATTGCGTTTTTCCATTTCTTCTTTTTGTTTTGAGGCTTCAATCCAGTTAATAAATCCACGCAACAAACTACCGCAATTCGCAATGATGTAAGTTACTAGTACGATTGGGACATATTGCAATAGATTTAATCGATACATTCCTGTATAAACGGAAAAACGTGAAAGGATAATGAATGGAATAGAAATAATAATTGTTCCTATAATTGAATACACAAAGTACCTTAGAAAACGATGTTTCTCAATGAATCGATAGATAAAGAAATAAAAGGTATAAAAGGTAGTTCCAGCCCACAGAGAAGCCAAAACCAGTTGTCCCCAAAACAGATATCTATCGGTTATCTGTAAACTATTGCCTACAGATATTCCGAGAAATACTACCCAAAAAAAGAGATGCAGAATGATCTTTAAAAAAATATTCATTGTAACAATTTTAAGTTTATTTATACTTGTGAGCGTGTTGGCTGCTACCTTTATTTTTTTATCAAATATGTCTTTTTTTGTCTTTGAGAAATGTTTGATATATAAAAATCAAAGCACCAACTAATATTACTAATATAATTCCATAAAGTGGTTTCGGACTTAATACAAAAAATACAAGTTGCCAGATTGTAAATAAAATAGTCGGTATTAATAATCTGTAGTACCCATTGAAAGTAAAAACTATGAATAATCCTGTTAAACCAGATATTACTATGCTTAGAATCCATACCCAATCGGAGGTGCTTGTATAGATTTGTCCGCCTGACTCTGCATTGTCTTTAATTCCTATCATCATTCTCTTTTCCATGATATAATGCAGCATATCAAAAATTGAATATCCAAGTTTTTCAATCAAATTATGTGGTGCTTTACTATGTGTACGTATTATCAAGCGTGAACTGTTTTCATCAATTTTATTAACAACAAATGAGCCCCAACCTTCCAATACAAATGATTGCCCTTGTTCAACTTCAAGTACAACAAAACCTTCTTTGTAATTTCCATAAGCATCGGGCGATGTAATTGGAATTAGCCGCCCCACATTTAACTCTCGGTTCGCTACATTAATTTGATTTGAGATTTTGCAGCCATACAGGTTCTCCAATAAACTAAAACTGTAAAATCCCTTTCGGTCGGCACCCAAGCCAACCAAATAAGCCCAAACATCTGCCTGTGGCTTATGGATATCAATTGCTCTTGTAGCACTTATTACTTCGGCATATTTGTCGCCTAACATAGGCATAGTAACTTCGTAATCCGTAGCTCCCCATCGTATTATGTGTGAATGGAGTAACAATAATGAACCAGCTACTTGAACAAAAAAAACAATTATAATGGCAAGTAATATTTTTAGGAATTTCTTCATTCGTTTAATCGATTTTAATTAACATATAATTAGCATGTGGGAACATAATAGGCACTGCCCTTTTTATATTCAATGATAATATCAACTACAATTATTGAACAATTTGGAATTTTCTATTTTTGAGTAAGATTATCCCAAATGAAATCCATAATATTGTTTCAATAATTATGGCAATGAAAATAGAAGAGTTTACTGCACCCCTAATAAATTCATAACTTCCCATGCAAGATAATCCAAACATTGTAATTCCAGTAGCCATACAAATGATTTGTCTCGCTTGTGAGTGAGGTAAATTTCTTGCTTCAAACATCAACACAGAAATTCCCAACATAAATATCGATGCTCTCCGTGCAAGTACATATGTAGCAATGCTTGATTGTAATCCAATATCTTTTAAAAATGAACCAGAGTTTGTAAGTAAAAGAATGAATAAATATGCAAACAATGCAGATGTAAGAATAGTAATTATTTTAAAAAATCTCATTTTGCTATGTTTTTAGAGTTGTGAAATAATGGCAGTACAAATAAAACAGCTGGGATAAGGCAAAGGATAATAATTATAGGCGATTGTTCAAGAGTAAATCCCCAAAGCAAAAATTCGCTTACAATTCGCATCACAAAAATTGACGACATAAAAACAAGCATCACTTTACCAATTGTTTCGGTCAAAAGTTTCTTTGTCATAAACAGCGATATAATGGTAAACAAAATAAACATCATATTCATGCCAAAATTGAATGCATGAAATATAGCCCAATTATCGGCATCAAGACAATGAAGAGCTACTTTCCAATGTAACAACCAGTAAAATAAAAGGTGAAATACACTAAAAAAGCAGGTTACAAAACCAGCAACTTTGATTACAATTATTTGATTCTTCATTTGTATAGATTTATAATTTATACAAATATTATTTCATATTCATAGTCGAAACAAATAAAATCTGCAAACAGGACAAAATCATCTGCAAACCAGAAAATACAACAAAAAAAAAGAGCGTTCCAAATTTGAAACGCTCTATTCTATGTATTTGTGATAAGGATTACACCTTAGACAATTTTTCGTATTCTTCCATGCTTCCAACAATAATTCTGTCGTATTCTTTAAGACCTGTTCCAGCTGGTATTTTATGACCAACAATAACATTTTCTTTAAGACCTTCGAGGAAGTCAACTTTTCCGTTGATAGCTGCTTCGTTAAGAACTTTTGTTGTTTCTTGGAACGATGCTGCCGACATGTAACTTCTGGTTTGAAGAGAAGCTCTTGTAATACCTTGAAGTATTTGACTTGATGTTGCAGGAATTGCATCACGGCAATCAACTTGACGTAAGTCTCTACGTTTTAACATAGAATTCTCGTCGCGTAATTTTCTTGCTGTAATAATTTGACCTGGAATGAAGTTTTGAGAATCACCTGGGTCGAGAATAACTTTCATATCGTAAATCCAGTCGTTTTCTTCCATAAATGCCCATTTATCGCAGATTTGTTTTTCAAGGAAACGAGTATCTCCTGGATCTTCAATTTCTACTTTTCTCATCATCTGACGAACAATTACTTCGAAATGCTTATCATTGATTTTCACACCTTGTAAGCGGTAAACCTCTTGTACTTCGTTCACGATATATTCTTGAACTTTTGTAGGTCCTTTGATCGCTAAAATATCTGAAGGCGTAGTAGCTCCATCCGAAAGTGGAATACCAGCTTTCACGTAATCATTTTCTTGAACAAGAATTTGTTTCGAAAGTGATACAAGATATTTTTTCTCTTCTCCAGTTTTCGATTTGATGATAATCTCACGATTACCTCTTTTGATTTTACCAAAAGAAACTTCACCATCGATTTCAGAAACTACAGCAGGGTTAGAAGGGTTACGTGCTTCGAATAATTCGGTAACACGAGGAAGACCACCGGTGATATCACCTGTTTTTCCAACAGCGCGAGGAATCTTAACAAGAATTTGACCTGGTTTTACCTTTTCTTTTTCGTCCACCGAAATGTGAGCTCCAACAGGTAAGTTATAGGTATTTTGAACTTCGCCAGCAGTGTTTAAGACAATGATAGCAGGGTTCTTTGTTTTATCTTTTGTTTCAGTAATAACTTTTTCCTTGAATCCTGTTTGTTCATCAGTTTCTTCACGGAAAGTTACACCTTCGATAATGTTCTCATACGATACAGTACCACCTGTTTCAGAAAGAATCAAGGCATTGTAAGGATCCCAGTCGCATAATAGTTGTCCTTTTGTTACAGGATCGCCCGATTTAACGAACAATTTAGAACCGTAAGGAATGTTATGCGTTGTAAGAACAATATGCGTGTTTTTGTCGATGATTTTCATTTCAGCCAAACGACCAATAACAACATCAACTTTTACTCCTGCTTCATCAACATTTTCAACAACACGAAGTTCTTCGATTTCAGCAAGACCATCATATTTTGAAACGATTGAAGAATCGGATGTAATATTCGATGCAGTACCCCCAACGTGGAATGTACGAAGTGTTAACTGTGTACCAGGCTCGCCAATAGACTGAGCAGCAACAACACCAACAGCTTCGCCCATTTTCACCATGCGAGCAGTCGAAAGACTACGTCCATAGCAACGAGCACAAACACCTTTTTTCGATTCGCATGTTAATACCGAACGTATTTCTACTTGTTCGATTGGCGAATCAGAAATTGTTTGAGAAACACTTTCATTTATTTCATCACCAGCTTTGATAATTAATTCGCCAGTTAATGGATGATAAATATCTTGAACACATGTACGACCTAAAATCCTGTCATATAATGATTCAACAACTTCATCGTTATTTTTAATTGCAACAGCAACAAGTCCGCGTAATGTACCACAATCGTCTTCAGTAATCACAACATCTTGTGATACGTCAACCAAACGACGAGTTAAGTAACCAGCATCAGCTGTTTTAAGAGCAGTATCGGCCAAACCTTTACGAGCACCATGGGTTGAGATAAAATACTCAAGTACCGATAGTCCTTCTTTAAAGTTCGATAAGATTGGGTTTTCGATAATCTCTGCAGAACCAGAACCCGATTTTTGAGGTTTCGCCATCAATCCGCGCATACCGCATAACTGACGAATCTGTTCTTTCGATCCCCGAGCTCCAGAGTCAAGCATCATATAAACAGAGTTGAAACCTTGGTTATCTGTGCTTAATTGTTTCATCAAGATATTTGTCAAATTAGCATTGGTATGCGTCCAAATATCGATGATTTGATTGTAACGTTCGTTATTTGTGATGAATCCCATGTTGTAGTTATTCCAAACTTCTTCAACTTGTTGGTAACCACTCGTTACTAATTCGTCTTTTGCGCTTGGAATAATTACGTCAGCAAGATTAAATGACAATCCACCTCTAAATGCCATTTGGAAACCAAGATCTTTGATATCGTCAAGGAATTTAGCAGTTTTAGAAGTTCCTGCATCTTTCAATACACGTGTAATAATGTCGCGTAATGATTTTTTTGTCAAGATTTCGTTGATATAACCAGCAGATTCAGGAACCGATAGGTTGAACATAATTCTACCTACAGTCGTTTAAAGGATTTCTGTTTTTTCTACACCATCAACATGGAAAGTTCTTCTGAACTTAACAATTGCGTGTAAATCTGTTTGTTTTTCGTTATATGCAATGATTGCTTCTTCAGGAGAATAATAGAATCTACCTTCACCTTTAACACCTTTACGTTGTTTAGTGATATAGTATAATCCTAGAACCATGTCTTGTGATGGTACCATGATTGGTGCACCATTCGCAGGGTTCAAGATATTATGAGAAGAAAGCATCAATAATTGCGCCTCAAGTACAGCAGCATTTCCTAATGGAAGATGCACAGCCATCTGGTCACCGTCAAAATCGGCGTTGAAAGCTGTACAAACAAGTGGATGCAGTTGGATTGCTTTTCCTTCAATCATTTTAGGTTGGAAAGCTTGAATACCAAGTCTGTGAAGTGTAGGAGCACGGTTAAGAAGAACAGGATGTCCTTTCATAACATTTTCCAAAATATCCCAAACAATTGGATCTTGACGGTCAACGATTTTCTTTGCCGATTTCACTGTTTTTACAATTCCTCGTTCAATCAATTTACGGATTACAAAAGGTTTGTATAGTTCAGCAGCCATTCCTTTAGGAATACCACATTCATGAATCTTTAATTCAGGACCAACAACAATTACCGAACGAGCCGAGTAGTCAACACGTTTACCAAGCAAGTTTTGACGGAAACGACCTTGTTTACCTTTTAAGCTGTCGCTTAATGATTTTAAAGGACGGTTAGCATCAGTTTTAACTGCATTAGCTTTACGAGAGTTATCGAACAATGAGTCAACAGCTTCTTGTAACATACGTTTTTCGTTACGTAAGATTACTTCAGGAGCTTTTATCTCAATAAGTCTTTTTAAACGATTGTTACGAATAATAACACGACGATATAAATCATTTAAATCCGAAGTTGCAAAACGTCCGCCATCAAGTGGAACAAGTGGGCGAAGTTCTGGTGGAATTACTGGAATACATTTTAAGATCATCCAGTCGCATTTATTCTTAGTACCAGCAGCACGGAAAGCTTCAACAACATGAAGACGTTTTAACGCTTCATTTTTACGTTGTTGCGATGTTTCTTTACTAGCTCTATCACGTAAGAAATATGATAATTCGTCAAGTTTAATTCTGCCAAGCAAATCTAAAAGTGCATCAGCACCCATCTTAGCAATGAATTTATCAGGATCGCTATCTTCTAACGATAAATTTTCTTTTGGAAGACTATCTAAAATATCTAGATATTCTTCTTCAGTTAATAAATCATTTTCTTCGATTCCGGTCATACGTTTAATACCTGGATTGATAACGATGTATCTTTCGTAGTAAACAACTGAATCGAGTTTTTTAGACGATAATCCTAAAAGGTATCCGATTTTATTTGGTAAAGAACGGAAATACCAAATGTGAGCAATGGGAACAGTCAAATTAATATGACCGATTCTTTCGCGACGAACTTTTTTCTCAGTTACTTCAACACCACAACGATCGCAAATGATTCCTTTGTATCGGATTCTTTTGTATTTACCGCAATGACATTCGTAGTCTTTTACTGGACCAAAAATTCTTTCACAAAATAAACCATCACGCTCAGGTTTATAAGTTCTATAGTTAATGGTTTCTGGTTTTAACACCTCACCACTTGATTGATTAAGGATATCTTCGGGCGATGCCAAACTAATTGTCATGCTCTCGAAATCACTTTTGAATTTGGTCTCTTTTCTATAGGCCATATATAGAGATTTATAAGTTCAAAATATTAACAAATACAATAAAATGTGTTTTTACACACATTTTTTATTCGAACGTAATCTTTAATCCAAGACCACCTAATTCGTGTAATAACACGTTAAATGATTCAGGAAGATTTGGTTTCGGCATAGGTTCACCTTTAACGATTGCTTCATATGCGCGAGCACGACCAATTACGTCATCAGATTTTATAGTTAGGATTTCTTGAAGAATGTTTGACGCACCGAATGCTTCGATTGCCCAAACCTCCATCTCTCCAAATCTCTGACCACCAAATTGTGCTTTACCACCAAGAGGTTGTTGAGTAATAAGAGAGTAAGGTCCGATTGAACGAGCATGCATTTTATCGTCAACAAGATGTCCTAATTTTAACATATAAATGATACCAACGGTTGCTGTTTGATCAAAACGTTCTCCAGTACCACCATCATAAAGATAGGTTTTACCGAATTCAGGAACACCAGCTTTTTTGGTATATTCTCCGATTTCATCAAGTGTTGCACCATCAAAAATTGCCGTTGCAAATTTCTCTCCTAATTCTCTTCCAGCCCATCCAAGTACAGTTTCATAAATCTGTCCAAGGTTCATACGAGAAGGTACACCAAGAGGGTTAAGTACGATATCAACTGGCGATCCATCTTCAAGGAATGGCATATCTTCGTCGCGAACAACTCTCGATACGATACCCTTATTTCCGTGACGTCCAGCCATTTTATCACCAACCTTCAACTTACGTTTTTGTGCGATATAGATCTTAGCTAATTGTAAGATACCACTTGGAAGCTCATCACCAACGGTCAAAGCAAATACTTTGCGTTTCAAATCACCATCAAGTTCTTTATATCTTATGGTATAGCTTGTTAAGATACGACAAATAATATCGCTCTTATCTTTATCGCTTAACCATTTTGTTGGATTTACTTCACGGTAATTGTCAATCTCATTAAGTGTTTTTAACGTGAACTTAATTCCTTTAGCAATGATTAAGTTGCCATAGTAATCTTTCACACCTTGAGATGTTTTTCCGTTTGTTAATTCAAAAAGTTTCTTAACTAATTCGTCTTTCAGAGCAGCAATTTCTTTTTCAAATTCCTTTTCGTATTTCGAGATAATTGGTTTTTCAGCAACTTTCGATTTTCTATCTTTAATAGATTTTGTAAATAATTTCTTATTAACAACAGTTCCATATAAAGAAGGAGAAGCTTTTAACGAAGCATCTTTTACATCACCCGCTTTATCGCCGAAAATTGCACGTAAAAGTTTTTCTTCTGGTGAAGGATCAGATTCACCTTTTGGAGTAATTTTTCCAATAAGGATGTCACCTGGTTTAATATTAGCACCAACACGAATCAATCCGTTTTCGTCCAAATTCTTTGTTGCTTCTTCACTTACGTTAGGAATATCTGGAGTAAATTCTTCAGGACCACGTTTGGTATCTCTAACTTCTAGAATATGTTCGTCAATGTGAATTGAAGTGAATACATCTTCTCTTACAATTCTTTCATTAATAACGATCGCATCCTCAAAGTTATAACCTTTCCAAGGCATAAATGCCACTTTTAGGTTTTTACCAATTGCTAATTCACCTTTTTCAGTACCGTAACCTTCAGTCAAAACTTGACCTGCAACAACTCTTTGACCTTTTCTGATGATAGGTTTTAAGTTAACACAAGTGTTTTGGTTTGTTTTACGATATTTAGGAACTATATATGATTTTACATCACTTGTAAATGTCACGAAACGTTCTTCTTCAGTACGATCGTATTTTACGCGGATTTCATTTGCATCAACATAATCAATAACACCATCTGCTTCTGCTTGAATCATTATACGTGAATCGTGAGCAACTTTGCCTTCGATACCAGTACCAACGATTGGAGCTTCAGCTTTCATAAGTGGAACAGCTTGACGCATCATGTTCGATCCCATCAACGCACGGTTAGCATCATCATGTTCCAAGAAAGGAATTAACGAAGCTGCAATTGATGCAATTTGATTAGGAGCAACATCCATAAGCTTAATATCCGTTGGATCAGCTAATGGGAAGTCACCTCTTGAACGAGCTTTTATTTTTGCATTGACAAACGATCCATCAGCATTGATTGGTTCGCTTGCTTGTGCGATAATGTTTACTTCTTCTTCTTCAGCAGTAAAATAAGTAACAGCACCTTCACCTAATTGAACAATACCATCTTGTACTTTTCTATAAGGTGTTTCGATGAAACCTAATTTATTGATTTTTGCGAAAACGCAAAGAGAAGAAATCAAACCGATGTTTGGACCTTCAGGAGTTTCAATTGGACATAAACGACCGTAGTGCGTATAATGAACGTCACGAACCTCGAAACCAGCACGCTCACGAGAAAGACCACCTGGACCTAGTGCCGATAATCTTCTTTTGTGTGTCATCTCACCAAGTGGATTCGTTTGATCCATAAATTGAGATAACTGGTTTGTTCCAAAGAACGAGTTGATAACTGAAGATAATGTTTTTGAGTTGATAAGATCGATAGGAGTGAACACTTCATTGTCACGTACATTCATACGCTCACGAATTGTTCTAGCCATACGAGCTAAACCTACACCAAATTGGTTACAAAGTTGTTCACCAACGGTTCTAACTCTACGATTACTTAAATGGTCAATATCATCAACATCAGCATTTGAGTTGATTAATTGAATCAAATATTTGATAATCGCAATGATATCTTCTTTGGTTAATGTTCTAACATCTCCATTAGCAACATTACCATATAATTTTTTGTTAATTCTGTAACGACCAACTTCTCCTAAATCGTAACGTTTGTCAGAGAAGAATAATTTATCAATTACATCACGTGCAGTAGCTTCATCTGGTGGATCAGAATTCCTGAGCTGACGATAGATATGACTTACAGCATCTTTTTCAGTGTTGCAAGGGTCTTTTTGTAAGGTATTATAAATGATAGAAAAATCAGAACTAACAAGACCTTCTTTATGAATAAAGATTGTTTTGATGCCTGACTCTAAAATCAATTCAACATGGTCTTTCGTTAAAACAACTTCACGTTCAACAATGATAGCATGTCTTTCGATAGACACAACCTCACCTGTTGCTTCGTCAACGAAGTCTTCAACCCATGAATTTAAAACTCTAGCCGCAATCTTACGACCAACTACTTTATTTAATGCAGTTTTTGAAACTTTAACTTCTTCAGCGAGGTCAAATATTTCAAGTATTGCTTTATCGTCTTCGAAACCTATTGCTCTTAAGAGAGTTGTAACAGGTAATTTTTTCTTACGATCAATATATGCATACATGACATTGTTAATGTCTGTTGTAAATTCTATCCAGGAACCTTTGAAAGGGATTACTCTCGCTGAATAAAGTTTAGAACCATTAGCATGTACGCTTTGACCAAAGAATACACCTGGTGAACGGTGTAATTGCGACACAATAACACGTTCAGCACCATTAATAATAAAGGTACCACGTGGTGTCATATACGGAATGGTTCCAAGATAAACATCTTGTATTACCGTATCAAAATCTTCGTGTTCAGGATCTGAACAATATAATTTAAGCTTTGCTTTAAGAGGAACACAGTATGTTAAACCTCTATCGATTGCTTCTTCAATCGTGTAACGTGGTGGATCAATCTGAAAATCTACGAATTCAAGATGGAAATTATTACGAGTATCGGTAATCGGAAAGTTCTCTTGAAAAACTTTGCACAATCCTTCAAATTTCCTTTCGTCGGGGTTCGAATCTATCTTGAAAAATTCATAGAACGATTTCAATTGAATCTCAAGGAAATCAGGATATTCCAACTGATTCTTTGCAGATGCGAAACTAATTCTTGGTTTATTCATAATGTAAAGGAAAAAGTTTGAACTTAAAAATAACAATAAAAGGTTTAAGCCTTAATTAAGGCTTAAACCTGAATTCTTCAGTAAAGAAGCGTCTTATTTAAGTTCAACTTCTGCTCCAGCTTCAACTAATTTAGCTTTTAAAGATTCTGCATCTTCTTTAGATACACCTTCTTTAATTGCTTTAGGAGCTGCGTCAACTAGATCTTTAGCTTCTTTTAAACCTAATCCTGTTAATTCTTTAACAAGTTTCACTACGTTTAATTTAGCTGCACCTGCATTCTTAAGAATAACATCAAAAGTTGATTTTTCTTCAACTGCTGCTGCGCCACCCGCTGCAGGAGCTGCTACAGCAACTGCTGCTGCTGCTGGTTCGATTCCGTATTCACTTTTTAGAACGTCGGCTAATTCATTTACTTCCTTTACAGTTAAGTTAACTAACTGTTCTGCTAATGCTTTAATATCTGCCATTTTTGTATGATTTTAATTAATTGTATACTATTTAAATTATTTTATTTTAAGCAATTAAATTGCTCTTTCTTGTAATGTTTTTACAACTCCACCAAGAATATTCTTTCCTGAATTTAGTTGACTTAAAACGGTCTTCATTGGAGATTGTAACAATAAGATAACATCGCCAATAAGTTCGTTTTTCGATTTTAGTGATGCTAATGCTTCAATATTATTGTCGCCAACATAAACACTTTGTTCTACAAACGCAGCTTTTAAAACTGGTTTTAATTTTCTTTTATCGCTACGAATTTCTTTTATAAGTTTTGCTGGTACATTAGCTGTATCGCAAACCATTATAGCTGAACTTCCTTTTAATGTAGAATACATTCCTTCGAAATCACCTTCTTTTTGCTCTAAAGCTTTCTTTAATAAAGTATTCTTTACAACAATAAGTTTAATGCCTTTTTCAAAACATTTTCTTCTTAAATTACTTGTGTCTTGAGCATTAAGTGTAGCAATATCAATTACGTAAAAGTGATTACCTTTATTTAGTTCTTCAACTAAACTGGTAACTATCGCTTTTTTATCATCAATCGTCTTCATTTCTTTTGTACTTCTTAATTATTAAAATTATTGAAACGATTTTGCATCAAGTTGAATACCAGGACTCATAGTCGATGAAATGTAAATACTTTTCACATACGTTCCTTTAGCTGAAGATGGTTTAAGTTTCATGATTGTACTCATAAACTCTTTTGCATTTTCAACAAGTTTTTCAGGATCGAATGATAATTTACCTACAGAACTATGAACGATTCCGTATTTATCAACTTTAAAGTCGATTTTACCTGCTTTAACCTCAGTAACTGCTTTACCAATTTCTAAAGTAACAGTACCACTTTTAGGGTTTGGCATAAGTCCGCGAGGGCCTAATACTTTTCCTAATGCACCAACTTTTGCCATTACTGTAGGAGTACAGATAATAACATCAATGTCTGTCCAACCGCCTTTGATTTTCTCGATATAATCGTCCAACCCAACAAATTCGGCTCCAGCAGCTTTTGCTTCAGCTTCTTTATCAGGGGTACAAAGTGCTAACACTCGTACCTTCTTTCCGGTTCCGTGAGGTAATGTTACCACACCACGAACCATCTGATTTGGCTTCTTTGGATCTACTCCAAGTCTTACATCGAGGTCAACTGACGCATCAAATTTGGTTGTGCTGATAGATTTCAACACTTTAGATGCTTCCTCTAAAGTATACACTTTTCCTGGTTCAATTAAACCAAGAATAGATTTTCTGTTTTTTGTAAGTCTAGCCATTATATTTATTTAAAACTATATTACTTGTTCATGAAAGCTGGTGCATCACCTTCGATGGTAATTCCCAAACTTCTAGCAGATCCAGCAACCATTGAAATAGCTGACTCTACAGTAAAACAGTTCAAGTCTGGCATTTTTGCTTTCGCAATTTCTGCTACTTGATCCCAAGTTACTTTACCAACTTTTTTTCTGTTAGGTTCTGCCGATCCTTGTTTAATTTTAGCAACTTCAATAAGCTGAACAGCTACTGGAGGAGTTTTAATGATAAATGTGAAAGATTTATCACCAAATACCGTAATGATAACTGGTAATACTTTTCCCATTTGATCTTGAGTTCTTGCATTGAATTGTTTGCAGAACTCCATGATATTAACACCTTTTGAACCCAGTGCCGGACCTACTGGAGGTGAAGGATTTGCAGATCCACCTTTAATCTGAAGTTTAACATATCCGGTTATTTCTTTTGCCATACCGCTTTATAAATTATTATTGTTCTTTTTCAACTTGACTGAAACTCAACTCAACAGGTGTTTTTCGGCCAAATATTTTTACACTCACTTTTAGTTTTTTCTTTTCTTCGTTTATTTCTTCAATAACACCCGAGAAGCTGTTAAATGGACCATCAGTTACTTTAACTAATTCGCCAATTATATAGGTAAATGTTGGTTCTTCATCTTTTTCAGCAAGTTCATCAACTTTACCTAAAATTCTGAATACTTCAGACGATCGAAGAGGAACAGGTTCTCCTCCTTTTTCAGTTCCTAAGAAACCAATTACACCATTAATATTTTTAAGAATATGTGGGACTTCACCAACCAATATTGCTTCAATCATAATATAGCCAGGAAAATAATTTCTTTCCTTACTAATTTTTTTCCCATTTCTTAGTTGGTAAACCTTTTCGGTAGGAATCAAAACCCTTGTGATATATTCTTGAAGATTATATCGTATGATTTCGTGATCAATAAGTTCCTTAACTTTTTTCTCTTTACCACTTATTGCCCTAACGACATACCACTTCTTTTGTGAATCACTCATAGTCGAAAGCAATTTATTCTAAAATTTTATAAATAACATCTGTCATCAAGTGAGAGAATGTAGTATCCATCACTAACAATACTATTGCAAAAATAAATGTTGTCACCAACACAAGTAATGCACTACTTTGTAATTCCTTCCAAGAAGGCCAAGAAACTTTATGAACGAGTTCATTATATGCTTCTTGTATGTAAGTTATTAATCCCATGATTTCTTTCCAATTTGCACGGGAGGAGAGACTCGAACTCCCGACACCTGGTTTTGGAGACCAGTGCTCTAACCAACTGAGCTACACCCGTATAAAAAGGATTGACATTTCTGTCAATCCTTTAAAATTGTTTATTTTAAATAGTATTATTCAATAATTTCAGTTACCTGACCAGCACCAACTGTTCTACCACCTTCACGAATTGCAAAACGTAGACCTTGATTGATAGCTACTGGAGCTAATAATTCTACAATAATTGTAATATTATCACCAGGCATAACCATTTCAACACCTTCTGGAAGAATAATCTCACCAGTAACGTCTGTTGTTCTGATATAGAACTGAGGACGATATTTGTTATGGAATGGAGTATGACGTCCACCTTCTTCTTTTTTCAACACATAAATTTCAGCTTTGAATTTTACGTGTGGTTTTATTGATTTAGGTTTACAAATTACCATTCCTCTACGGATATCTTTTTTATCTACACCACGAAGTAAAAGACCAGCATTATCACCAGCTTCACCACGATCAAGTAATTTACGGAACATTTCAACTCCAGTTACAACTGAAGATTTGTCAGCACCGAAACCAATAATTTGAACTTCGTCTCCTGTATTGATGATACCAGCTTCAATACGACCTGTTGCAACAGTACCACGACCTGTAATCGAGAATACATCTTCAACTGGCATAAGGAAAGGCTTGTCAACTTCACGAGTTGGAATTGGAATCCAAGAATCAACAGCATCCATCAATTCTTGAATTTTTTCTTCCCATTTAGCATCGCCATTTAATCCACCTAAAGCAGAACCGCGAATAATTGGAGTATTAGTACCGTCGAACTCATAGAAATCTAATAATTCACGAATTTCCATTTCAACGATTTCAAGAATTTCTTCATCGTCAACCATGTCAACTTTATTCATGAAAACAACTACTTTAGGTACGTTTACTTGACGTGCTAAAAGGATGTGTTCACGAGTTTGTGGCATTGGACCATCAGTTGCAGCAACTACAAGTATAGCACCGTCCATTTGAGCAGCACCAGTAACCATGTTTTTCA
>Ga0302292_1000023_pt1 | contig 105170 bp, 91 predicted proteins | sample III_Fen_N2_1_FD_194553 | JGI IMG/M metagenome (GOLD analysis project Ga0302292, IMG submission 194553) | Peat permafrost microbial communities from Stordalen Mire near Abisko, Sweden - III_Fen_N2_1 | ecosystem: Environmental > Terrestrial > Soil > Wetlands > Permafrost | place: Sweden: Abisko...
TCTGATAAAAGCAAAAGTTATGTTGATATGTCTGATTATATTGAGGCTCACCTTGCTGAAAAATCATCAAAAGAAACAACATCTGAAACGCTTAAATGGGTTCATATTGCAATTAGCAATGCCAAAAAAAATTTATTAGGAGTGTATCATAAAATTAAAGGAGAATACTTACAAAACTATCTGGATGAGTTTGTTTATAAGCTAAATAGACGTAATTTCAACTCATTTTTTGATAGACTACTCGTAGCTTCTGTTTATCTTTACTGGCATACTAACGATTAATCAAATAATTTAACACAACTATTCGTAAAACAAATAAAATCATATCTTTGCACTTTAATAAAAAAGTCTTTACTAAAATAAATCACTATGAAAGCTAAAATAGCTGTATTATCGGGCGATGGAATTGGCCCAGAAATAATAAGAGAAGCATTAAAAGCAGTAAAAGCAATTGAGAAAAAATTTGGTCACGAATTTACATTCGAAGAAGCTTTAGTTGGTGCTATTGCTATTGATAAACTAGGTGCCCCCTACCCCGATAGTACTCACGAACTTTGTATGAAAAGCGATGCTGTACTTTTCGGAGCAATTGGCGATCCAAAGTACGATAACAATCCAAAAGCAACTGTTCGTCCAGAACAAGGACTTTTAAAAATGCGTAAATCATTAGGTTTATATGCTAATATTCGCCCAATCAACACATTCAAAGCATTAATACATAAATCACCATTAAAAACTGAATTAGTTGATGGTGCTGATTTCGTTTGTATTCGCGAATTAACTGGAGGTATTTATTTCGGTGAACGCGGTCGTACAGACAATGGAACAAGAGCATTCGACACTTGTGTTTACACAAAAGAAGAAGTCGTTCGAGTTGTAAAAATGGGATTTGAATTTGCTGGTAAACGTAAAAAGAAACTTTGCGTTGTTGATAAAGCAAACGTTCTCGAAACATCTCGTCTATGGAGAGAAACGGTTCAAGAAATGGAAAAAGATTATCCAGAAATCGAAGTGGAATATATGTTTGTTGATAATGTTGCGATGCAATTAATTCAATGGCCAAAACGTTTCGATGTTATTGTAACAGAGAATATGTTTGGTGATATTTTAACTGATGAAGCAAGTGTAATCAATGGTTCATTAGGTTTATTGCCATCAGCATCGGTTGGAATTCATACGTCATTGTTCGAACCAATTCACGGATCATACCCACAAGCTGCTGGTAAAAACATAGCAAACCCAGTTGCTACAATTCTATCGGCAGCAATGATGTTCGATTATGCATTTAACCTTCAAGCTGAAGCTAATTTAATTAAAGAGGCAGTTGAAAAATCGATCGAAGCTAATTATGTAACCGAAGATTTGAACAAAGAAAATCCAAAATCAACGAGTCAAGTTGGCGATTGGATTGCGGATTATATTGCAAAAAAATAATTTGATTTTGTAGAGACGCGATTAATCGCGTCTCTTTTTTTAATATTTATAAGACGCACAAATTGTGCGTCTCTACATTGAAACCAATGAAACCAACAATATTAGTTACAGGCGGCACGGGATATATCGGTTCGCATACAGCAGTAGAACTATTAAATGAAGGCTACGAAGTTGTTTTAATCGACAATTTATCGAATTCAGAAAAATGGATTGCCGACCGCATTGAGCAAATTAGTGGTAAAAAAGTTTCTTTACATATTTTTGACATTTGCGATAGAAAAAAACTTCGCAAAATGCTTTCGAAAACACAAAACATTAAAGCGATCATTAACTTTGCTGCCTACAAAGCTGTTGGCGAAAGTGTTGAAAAACCATTAGATTATTATAGGAATAATATTGTTTCTGTTATAAATTTACTTGAAGTGATGAAGGAATTCAATATTTCAAATATCGTTTTTTCATCATCGTGCACGGTTTATGGACAACCTGAAAAACTTCCAGTAACAGAACAATCGCCAATATTAAAAGCTACTTCGCCTTATGGCAATACTAAACAAATGTGCGAAGATATTATTACCGATACCATTGCTGTAAACCAAGCATTAAATTCAATACTTTTACGATATTTTAATCCTATTGGAGCACATCCATCAGCTTTGATTGGGGAACTTCCACGCGGTGTTCCAAACAATCTCGTTCCATTCATAACACAAACGGCAATGGGCAAACGTAAAGAATTAAAAGTTTTCGGAAATGATTATAACACTCCCGATGGATCTTGTATTAGAGACTATATTGATGTTGTAGATTTAGCAAAAGCACATGTCGTAGCTGTAAATCGTTTATTGAAAAACGAAACAGAATCAAATATTGAAATTTTCAATTTAGGAACAGGAAATGGTGTTTCCGTAATTGAAATGATTGATGCTTTTGAGAAAGCTAGTGGAGTTAAACTTCCTCATCAAATTGTAGATCGTCGTGCTGGCGATGTTGAACAAGTATGGGCAGATACATCAAAAGCAAATAATATACTTGGTTGGAAAGCTGAAATTCCATTAATCGACACTTTACGTGCTGCTTGGAATTGGGAAAAAACATTGTTATAACTAAATAGATTATAATGACTGTAATTTTTCGTATTTCACTACTCCTGCTATATTTTTCAATCCACCCACACAAAAATAAACTCAATCGAAGATTATAATAATTGCAAAAAGCTCTCAATTGATTTTATTCAGAAAGATTCATTTTTACATTGATTATTTTCATAAAAAACAGTAATATTTCTTTTAATTTAAAACAAATATTTTAACTTTATAAAAATTTAAGAAGTTTCATTTTGTATGAATACCAACCTCATTTCAGATAGTACGTGGACAAAAATTTTACAGGGGAAAGAAAATTTTGAATTCGAGTCGTTGAGTTTAAAAATATTACTTTCAAAGCTAAAATTAAAGACAAAATTAAAACCAGAAGATGAATTGCATTACCTAAATGAACTAAAACTTTTAGTTAAAGTTCAATCGGTTTTACCGAGTATGCAAAGAGATATTAATCGAGTTATTTCACGACTATCAACTGAGTCAAAAAAAGTTTTATTTAAAATTGAGGAAGCAATTCCACTGATTGAATCAGGCAAAAATCTTTTGATTGCAGGCGATGAACTGCTCATAAAACAATTACCACAAGGAAATTGGATCGCAGGAACTATCCCTTATTTTGCAGGAAATGATGGAGGTTTAACGTCGCAAGATTTACTTTTCATTACTGAAGTACCCAATTTTATTATTGACACAAAAATCGTAGAATATACTCCTGATAGCATATGCAATATTTACAAAGACGCATATACAAATGGATTTACTGTTTTAATAATACCAGCTTCGAGCGATGTGCATCTTACCTTTGCACTTAATGCATTGAATTTTGAACAATTTGCAAATTCACCAGTAATTGGTTGGATTTCGGGTGTTATGCTTAACGAAATTGGTATTAAAGCCCCTAAAGTAGCTTTTGGCAATAGACTTCAAATATCAGAAACATCAGCAGTTGCAATGCATATTCAGCTACCTGATAATTATTATGCTGAAGCCTCAATCATTAACATATTTGAAGAAGGTGATGGCGATACCATTTCATTTAATGATGATGGATTTACATTTACTGATGTTTTAATCAATGGTATTTCAATGAATTTTGCTCAATACCTTAGCCAAAATAAAATTGATACGAAATTGCCATTAGTTTCAGATAATTCAGGTGTTTCAATAAATATTAGTTTCCAAAAAGTGGATATCGAAAATGGTACTGTTGAACTGTATGCACCTGTATTTCGAGGTAGAACATACAAAATAGCGAAACCACTTGAAAATTACGTTAAAGCCTACAAAAACAGAATGAAAGATTTAGACACTAATACTATTGCCTTTTCTTTCAACTGCGTTTTAAACTATATTTATGGAGAAATGGAAGGCGAAAAGTTAGAAAATATAACCTGCCCAATAACCTTTGGTGAAATTGCTTACCAACTTTTAAATCAAACATTTGCATATTTAAAAATCGAGAGATATCATTAAAATCATGATCACAATTAAACAATCATTTTTTCTTTTTTTGGCAATAGCCATAGCATATTCTTGTCATAAAGATAAAGTAGACAACTCAATATGGGAATATTCTGGTACCGGTGACGGAAATATTGACACAACAAAAAAAGCAACTATTAATTATAAAATAGCGAGTAATCTCAATGTAACCGGTTTCGCAATTTTAAAAGAGAATTCAGGCGTAAATCATGATCTTAATCTTAACCAATCTGGCAAAGTTGTAATTTTAACATCAAAAACGACTGATACTGTATATATTGATGGAAATTCAAATATTGATGACACCTTATTAATTCAACGAGGAGTTCTAAAGGTTGGTCACGATTTAAATATCAATTCCAAAGGAGTCGTAAATTGCTCGAACGATGCAAAAGTCATTGTGATGGGTAGCCTTAATCAATCTGGAACTTTATGGGGTTTAAGCCATTTTACGATTTACAAAAGCACAAATATCAACAACGAACAAACCACATACGATTGGCCAATTCCATTTTACAGTACAAGTAAAAATTATTAAACGACTGATTATTCAACCCAACGAAACAAGTCAAATCTATTTTTAGGACGAACCTCATTTTGCCATCTAAAATCTTGAAGGCGAGTTTCTTTTTCAGTTACCTTATTTGATGGATACATTGTTCCTGTTGGCTTTTTACGAAAGATTACTTCTTCAACTTCTTCATTTTTAAAGATAACGGTAAGATTTTCACAATTAGCTTTATTTATTCCAGTTAAAGATGTTCCATCACGCATAAAATAGATGGTTTCTCCATTTTTCATAACATCAAGTTTCGAAAATTTGCGATTCTTGAAATAGGCAATCATTTTTGCACCTTTCACCTGATTAAAATTGACTGAATCGTTTTCTTGAGAAACGATAAATGCCATATCATCAATATTAACATGATCGACCTCTTTGTTTTTCAAATGAATGCTAATCAATTTGGCAGTAATTTGACTTTTGTCAGACCAAAGAACCGGTACTTTATTCATTATAATAACAGAGTCTTTAGTTATATAAACAAGTGAATCACATTTGCCTTGTATATCTGTTTTAAAAAAGCGAACTTTATGGTATGCCTTAATTATTCTATTATCTGTTATTGTATCAAGAGCATATCCAATAAGCGTATCTGCATGCAAAAACAACGTATCACCATCAAGATCTTTTTCCATTATAACACTATCCTTTACTAGATAATATTCTGGTTTTTCTTTAAAGTAAGCATATTGTCCTTTTACGGTTATATGTTGTGTTGTATCCCGAATAACCACATTTTTAAATACACGTCCATATTTCTTTTTACGATCGTAATAAATACTATCTCCATAAATTCGTTTTTCTTTATTTTCAACTCTTGAGTTTTTCTCTAATTGAACAATATCAGTTTTGGTATTATACCAACCTTTTTTTGTAAACACGTGGCTATCTTTATTTACCATGTGTGTAGCTCCTAAAAAATACGCAATATGAGTATTTGTATTGTATCTCAGTGTATCGGTTAAGACGTCATATTCTTTATTGTGAAGAACCACTTGGTCTTTAAAATACAATTCTTTTTTATTTGAATAATAAATCCCTGTTTTGCTTGTCAAAGTATTTTCTTCATCAACAATTTTACCCCCGCCAAAGTATTTACCTAAACTGGCATTCATATCATAATCAAACATATGAGTAGTAAGAATCGTTTTACGGTCACGCATTTTTACCACTCCGCGTAACTGTGCTAATTTTGAGTCACCATTATATTTTAATGAATCACCCCAAACGTCAACGGTATCACCTTGAATAATATGAATATTACTAAAAGCATCAAATAAATTATTTACAGAATAAAATCGAGCACTATCGCAATACATTAGCACATTGTCTTGTTTAAAAATAACATGCCCATAAAGTAGCTTTAAGTCGGCTCCTCTTGATTTATCAAACTTTAGAGAATCAGAGTTTATTATTTCTATTTTTCGTCCACTCGTTGTAGTTGTTTGCGATTGTAACAATGTGCCATAAAAAACTAATAGTACAACAAAAAAGAAACGCATTGATTGACAAAATTTAGTAATCATAAATATTAAATTTCCAAATATGATTACAATAATGATTCAATTATTTTTTCAATAGTCATACCTTCAGCCTCTGCCTTATAATTTCTGATTAAGCGATGGCGAAGAATTGGTAATGCCACTGCTTTAACATCTTCGATATCGGGCGAATATTTTCCTGCAAGCACAGCATGAGTTTTTGCTCCAATAATAAGATATTGAGATGCTCTTGGTCCTGCTCCCCAACTTAAATATTTGTTAGCAATTTCACTTGCAAATTCGGTATTTTTACGAGTTTTGGCAACTAATTTCACGGCATACTCATAAACACTATCGTTTACCGGTATTTTCTTAATGACATTTTGAAATTCAACAATTTGTTCTGCTGATAGAACATGTTTTAATGTTGTTGATTTATTAGACGTTGTATTTTTTACAATGGTAATCTCATCTTGAAATGAGGGATAATCAACCCAAATATTAAACATAAATCGGTCTAATTGAGCTTCTGGTAATGGATAGGTTCCTTCTTGTTCAATCGGATTTTGTGTTGCTAAAACAAAAAATGGACTATCGAGTTGATATCGAACTCCAGCAATGGTAACAGCATTTTCTTGCATAGCTTCAAGGAGTGCAGCTTGTGTTTTAGGCGGTGTACGATTTATTTCATCAGCTAAAATAAAATTAGCAAATATTGGTCCTTTAATAAATTTAAATTTCTTTGCTTCATCAAGAATTTCAGAACCAATGATGTCTGATGGCATCAAATCGGGTGTAAACTGTATTCTATTATATTGCAATCCTAAAACTTGCGAAAGTGTATTAACTAACAATGTTTTTGCTAAACCTGGAACACCAACTAATAAACAATGTCCTTTACTAAAAATCGAAATAAGTACTTCTTTTACTACTGCTTCTTGTCCAATAATAACCTTACTCACCTCATCATGAAGTTGTTTATATGCTTCTCTTAAGGCATCAACAGCTTCAACATCATCTTTAAATTTTTCCATTTTATCTTCTTTATTTTTTAAAAAATGTCATATATTTTAATCCATGCGACACATAACTAGGATCATACGTAAGTGGTTCGCCTGCTAACGGATATTCCTTACCAGTATTATGAAAATGAAACGCATCTTTATAGCGACCTTGTCGTAATAAATAGCCATAATCATCTGATATCCATTTCATGCCCCAATATACGGCATCTTTACCTCTTAAATTATGTAATTTTATCCGAAGTTGTACACATTTATAACCCATGATTTGAAATGGTCCCCACGATGTTGCCATGTTTCTCAACGACTCATCTGATGTATGTCGCAACATTGCTGTAGTTATATTTTCGTATTGTCGTTTTTTACCAAGCTTAACCAGTTTTAATTTTATGTAGACATGTTCCTCAAACCTTGTTGTTACGGGAACTCTACCACTTGATTCTAGCATAATTAATGCTTTAATATAGGCGTTTGGTAAATCCATTTTTTTACACAAACTATCAACTTCTCTGCCATAATTTTGCTCTGTATTTTCAAGTGCATATTTCGATCGATTTATGATATAATCATTGGTATAAAAGAAAATGACATAGATTGCACTGAGAACAAACAATAACAAAATCCATTTAAACTTTTTTGATTTTGCAGGTCGTTTGCTTTTATATGAATACAGATTTTTCCTTTGCGACATGCTTTTGGTTTAATCGAATTTTTTCTGAGCATCGGCTTCAAGAATTGCACAATCTTTTGCAATTTTAGCTTTCATGTCAGTCCACACAGCATTACACCATTTTGTATCTTCAAAACATTTCCCTAGAGGAGCTTTATCATTCGTTAATATTGTTCCAAATGATATTTGTCCATAACGATTGTATGCTGCTTCATGAGTAAAATTAGTAAATTCAATCTTAATTTTCCCATCATAAACTGAAACTTTAATTAGATACGTCATTTTTCCTTTTGTACGTAATGCTGCATTCGGACTTAGAACTATATTTTCAAGAACAAGACTATTTTCATAGTCCATTGTTCGAGTTGCTTCTAATTTAAAATCAACATCATTCCATCTATCGAGTTTGACATTATCCTCACCATTAAGCCAACTTTTAGCTTTCCTAAATAACTTTTCTTTGCTTTCTCCTGAAACTACAATTTCTTTTACCCTTGTCATTGGCATTCCACGTTGTGCTTCAACTTTTAATATAGTTAAAACAAAAAAACATAGAAAAAGTATCGATTTTAACATTCTCATCTCCTATCAATATTCATTTTAATTCAATCGATTTGCTCAATACAAACCTAGCTTTTTTTTCTAACCTGTACAAGTATCGTGCAAAAAAAACGCTCATTTCCACAAAACTAATGTATCGAACGAGGATGAAATCTATTGATTGCATCTCTTAAATATTGCCTATCAATATGTGTATATATTTCGGTTGTGATAATTGATTCATGTCCCAACATTTCCTGAACAGCTCGTAAATCGGCTCCTCCATCAACCAAATGTGTCGCAAAAGAATGACGAAAAGTATGAGGACTTACAATTTTTGTTAATCCAATTTTCGATGCCAACGATTTTACGATTAAAAAGACCATTACTCTCGACAATGGTCTTCCATAATGATTTAAAAACAAGAAGTCAACATTCTGTTTAGTTTGATCTAAATGAACACGATATCCTTTATCATACAATTCAATTTCTCTGATTGCTTTTTTACTGATTGGCACTAAACGTTCTTTATTTCCTTTTCCAATCACTTTTATATAACCGTCATTAAAATGCAGATTTGAAATTTTAAGTCCAATAAGTTCTGAAACTCGAAGACCACAACTATAGAGTGTTTCAATAATCGCTTTGTTTCTTTGGCCTTCGGGAACACTTAAATCGATAGCAGATTCCAACGAATCGATTTCTTCAATTGATAATACTTCTGGCAATTTTCGAGCTAAATGTGGCGTTTCTAAAAGTTCAGTGGGATTTTCTGTGATGATTCCATCAACCTGTAAATATTTATAAAACGATTTTAATCCTGAAATCATTCTTGCTTGTGATCGCGCACCGATGCCGAGTTCTCCTAGCCAAGTAAAATAATTAATAAAATGCGTTAAGGTGATTTCCGATGGATGGATTGGATTTCCTAAAATGCTTAAATATTCCACAAAGCGATGCATGTCGCGACCGTATGCTTCAATTGTATTTTCGGATAGCGACCTTTCGAGTTTTAAGTAGAATTCAAAATCAACTATAAGACCTTTCCATTCCATAACTATTATCGAGTAATCAACACAACAGCATAAGCATCAACCCCTTCTTCGCGACCAACATGACCAAGTTTTTCGGTTGTTGTTGCTTTAATTGAGATATCGTCTTTATCAATACCAATTACTGAAGCTAATGTTTCTATCATTTGAGGTATTAAATCTTTCAATTTAGGCTTTTGCATTGCAATTGTTGAGTCTATATTTGATACCGAATAACCTTTTTCAGCAAGCAAATCAACGGTTTGCTTTAATAATATTTTACTATCTATCTTTTCAAATTTCTTTGAGGTATCAGGGAAATGATATCCAATATCACGAAGATTTGCTGCACCGAGTAGCGCATCACAAATTGCATGAATGAGGACATCGCCATCGGAATGAGCAACACAACCTCGATGGTAATTTATTGGTATTCCACCTAGAACTAAGGATTCTCCTTCAGCCAATTGATGGACATCATATCCAAATCCTACTTTAATTTTCATACAATAATTCATTTTTAGAGAAAAAAAAAGTGCCTATTATAAAGCACTTTCATTATTTAAATTTTCTTAGGTTGTGGCTGAGGTTGTTGTTGTGGCTGAGGTTTTGCCTTATCAAAATCAAAGGTTAAAGATATTCTCCAAGTATTTGCTAATGGAGAGTTACTTCCTGCAACTGGAATAATATATGCTGCATCAAAACCCATAACACTCATTCGTAATCCAAGTCCAACGGTAAATAATTTGCGATTTCCTTTTGTTTTATCTTCATAAAAATAACCACCTCTTAATGCAAATTGCTTAACATACCAATATTCCAAACCTACCCCCCACATTACTTCATGCCATTCTTCTTTCATTCCGCCTGGGGCATCATAAAACGAATGAATTGCTGCAGTCATTAACGATGTTTTATCGTTTGTAGAAATACCATAAAGAACTCCAGCCGAATCTGTATATGGACGAGTTGGTACTAACAATTTTGAAGCCTCAACGTTTATACCTAAATCATTAAATTCATCTAATTTTAGGGTTGTTCCTCCAGCTAAACGAAGTGTTGCTGGTAAGAAATCTCTATTTCCCGAATTATTATAACTGATTTTGCTACCTAAATTTGAAATATTAAATCCAAATCGTATTTCAGTTGGTATTCCACCAAAGTCTTTTTGTTTTTGATAATATCCTGAAACATCGGATGCTACCGCTTGAGCAGCATGAGTAAGTTCACCTGGTGTTGATGAAATACCACCTGTTAAGTTTGAATTTATGTATCGAAGTGCAATACTAAATGAAAAATCTTTTGACAAAAGTCTTGAATATGCAGCATCTATTGCAAATTCACGCGGAGAAAATGATTGTCCTGTCGATAAACCAGACTCATTGGTAAAATCAATATTGCCAAGATTAAAATACTGAACAGAAGCTGCAATGGTTTGATGCTTGTCAATCCTTTTATAACCAGACAAATATGTTTCGCTAACGTCTTTGATTTGAAGATTTCGTAACCAAGGAATATATGAGATTCCACAACCAAAATCTTTTTTCGCAAAGCTATATTTTGCAGGATTCCAATGCATTGACCAAACATCGGGTTCTGTTGCTGCTCCGATATCGCCCATAGCACCTGCTCTAGAATCTGGTGATATAATCAAAAAAGGAACAGCATGTTGTATAATATTAATTCTACTATTTGCTAAAGAAGGATCATATTTCTGACAAAATGCAGTTTGACCAACCATAAAAAAGCACGTAAGTACCGATATATAAACTATTTTACTACCTTGTTTCATACTATAAATTTTACAAATATCTATAAAACGAATAACACTCGCAAATATTACTTATTAACTTCATATTATTTTAATATTACAAGTTTCTCAATTTTTTGAGCAATTTGCTGTTGTTCGTTTTTTAATCTTACTTTATAAATATAGACCCCTCGTCCAATTCTATCGCCATAATCATCTCTACCATCCCAAGCAATAGGATTACTTCGATTTCCTTCAGTATAATAATTTGTAGAAATCGTTTTCACCAACTTTCCTGAAATAGTATATATTTGAATCAAAACATCAAAAACTTGATTACTTTGATTATGTTCAAAAAAGAAATTTGTGCTTGTTGTAAATGGATTGGGGTAATTTAAAACATGTAATAAAGCTAGATTAGCAGAATTTTCAACATAAAACTCTAAATACTCTTGTGAAAGTTCATTATTAATATTCCAAACCTTAACGGTTACCGTATGTTTTCCCTCAGATAATGAAGAAACTGGGTACCGAAAAGCACCTTTTTGATAGGAGTTTTTATCTGCTTCATAAAATTGATTTAAGATAACTTGTTCTGATTTCGTTCCATCAAAAATTGCGGTAGCATCGTGTCCAACAGCAGTTCCCGACACATTAATTCCATAGTTATCTTTTGCTTTTATTAGTAATATTGGTGACGAATTTGTTACTCCTCCGTAAACAAAGTTCGTATCATTCATAAATAAATTAATTGATGGACCACCATTTTTTTCAATTGAATTGGTGGATGAACCTCCAACAACAAACGTTTTAAAACTACCAGCTCCATCGGCTATACCATTATCCACGTAATATGAAATTCTACCATTACCATAATAATAATAAATATCCTTGGGAACCATAAATGAAAATGAAAAAACTCCGTTTTCAACCGATGCTTTTCCTTTAAATAAAATATTATTTTGTGCTTTAAAATTAACAGCAGGCGCTCCATCATTCGACAATGTTGTAATCGACTGAGATTTATCAAAAACGACAACATGAATTGTTCCCGTATAAGCCGAGAGTTTTGTATGACTTAAATCCTCAATATGTCCTGAAATAGTAACTTTCGACAATGCTTTCATTGTATCAATTGGCAAATCAACAGAAACACCATTGACATTATCAGTCAATACGTTATACACAGGTAATGCTAACCTAACTGCTGGATCGCCAAGTAAAACAAAATTATATTTATTAAAATTATCTGATATTGCATCATTCTTAGCCTGTTTCAATATCTGACCTAAAAATTGAGGTTTACCTTCAGGAGTTAGACGAAACATATGATCATAAATATTAAGATTCAAATCCATATTAGGTCCGGAATATACACTTCTTGCTGATGCTATTATACCAATTCCACCTCCATGATTTGAAAGAAAGATATCTTCACCAAGGGAACTTCGTGAATCGTCAAAACGTGCAACTTGACAGGCTGCTGCTATAAATAGTGGAAGTGCATCGGGATTTTGCCATTTATCAACCTCTGTTTTATCAACAACGATTTCTGAGGCCATACGAAGTGCATTTCCATGACCGGTATAATTAAAAATTAAACAGCCATTTTTAATTTTTGATTCTATCGTTTTGTTGACTGAAGGATATCTTTGTCCTCCGGCAATTGACTCTTGAGGATATGCATCTAAAAAAACTTTATCAGCAATGACATTCGGATCAATTAAAACACATTTATCTGCTAATTGATTGGATTGTATCATGTGTTCAGTTTGCCCATCATCTGCATCATCAGCTAAAAAAACTAATCTATTTCGCCAATCACCTCTTGATTTTGAACCACTTGTATAATTGGTTATTTTTTTCACAATGGTATTTGCATCTTCAACATTCGAAACGGGAATTCGGCCTATAGCCACATCAAGTGCACCTTTAATATTGTCCGACTCATTTATTCCTTCACCAACATCGAGTAAACCGTAAAAATCATCAGTAACGATACTCCCACCCTCTGCAAGTGATCCTTGAGTTTCAAAAGTTAAAATAGAATTCGTAGTGTTCAAATTTTTATTATCGTAAGAACCATCACCAAACAGTAATAAGAATGAAAGTTTATTATTCCCTTTACTATATATATAACGAACATAATCTCTTATTGCTTCTGGACATAATCGACCTCCCGAAAACTCATTGAAGATCTGATTTTGCGTAACAACTATTGAGTTTATTCCATCTAATTTATAATGTAATTCTTTTAATTGATTAGCCTGTGAAACAAAGTCATCGGCAGCAACAATTATCATTTCAGCATCTTTATTTCCATGAAGATTTTGATTTTTTACAATTCCTTTAAAAGTTGGTACGTAACTTTCGTTATCAGTAAATGCAATAAATTTTTCTAATGTATCCGATGGATACACAAAACTTTTTGCAACAGATTCGTCAGTTAATTGAATTTGTTTCGGATAGGTTGCATTTGAAACATTCCAAACTTGTATATTTTGACTAGTTGAAATAGTGTATTTGGGATTAATATATTGTTTATACAGCTTAATTCCTGTAAAAGGCAACTGTTTTGAACTATGCAAAAGTTTACTTTTATAGTTTAAAATAACATAATCTAAAAGAGATTTATACGTTGAATTTGAAACATCAGATAGACTCAATTTAATAGTCGTTTCTGAAATTTGTTTAGTAAAGTAATTAATGTTTGATTTCCAATTTGAGTTATCTCCGCCGCCTTTAATTGCTAACTGCTGAAAAAGGAGTCCATTTTTATTTATTGCATAATTGAGATCTGTAGGTGAATCATTTATTGATCTAACTTTAAATGAAACGTTTCCATCTTCAGTATCAGTTAATGTAAATTTCATTCCATCAACAGGAATTGTTTCGAACCATTGTTGACCACTTTGTAACACATTTGTCTCGTCATTTTCAAAATAGTCATAATTTGTATATGAACTCGTTGAATAATCAGACGTCGCCGATGATGATGTTGATGCTATTTTTAATGGTTCACCATCATCAACTAAAATATAATAGTAATTAGATATAGAATATGGACTTTTTGAATGATCGAAAAATTCATTTTTTGAATCATATGTCCAGCTATCGTTAGATTCTCCATAAAACAATAAATAGTCATTTCCATTAAAAACGCCATCTCCTCCATCAGAATAAAAGATTGGACATTCATATAAATCGTCTTTTATTTGAGCTTTGTTAAAACCAATATTTAACTCCTTGGGAGAAGTAAATACTCTGACAGATTTAGAAACAGATATTCCTAAATTTGATAATTCTTTTTTAGTAATCTTATAAATTCCCGTTTTAATAACCTCAAATTTATACCATTTACCATTGGCCAATATTGAATTTTCATTTGCAGAAATATCAACAGAGGAAGATTTTAATGTATTTTTCGGTTCTGTTGAAACGGTAAATGATATTTTATCAATTTTACTAATTTCACCACTAAATTCTTTCTGAAAAGCGGGATACCAATATTTCAATAAATACGTAGTTCCCGATTTTTCGACAACAAAATCAAATTGCACGTTGTTTGTTTTTAAAAATGTATTTACATTTGTAGAAACATTTAGCTTTAATGTCGATTTTTGAATACTATTTATTGTAAAAGTTGGGTTTGGAGAATATGGTAACTCAATTACTCCTGAAACAAATGGTATATCTCCAAATGCTGTAAAATAAATAGCTTCTGGAAACGTTAACGTTTTTTGTAAAGTATCATTCCATTGTAGATTTTTATCAATTCTGAAATCAGTTCCAAAAACAGAAATTGAAAAGAAAATCAGAATGATAAAATATATTGAGCGAGTATTCATCAAAAAAAAATATATTTGCCAAAAATAAGGATATAAAATTTCATATTAAACGTGTCTTAACCATTTTTATTTTATCAAAACAAATTCAATACTTCAATAGACAATTTGAAAAAGATCATTACCATAGCATTATTCCTTCTAATCGTTATATCTGGAAAAACTCAATCGCCTGATTTTAGCCAAATAACGACTAATTTACTATTTACAAATCCTGCATTTGCCGGCACAAAAATTTGTCCAAGATTAATAACCGGATATAGAAATAAGTTTCTTTCGTTAGGTAGTGTTTATCAAACATTTTATGCCACATATGACCAATATTTTGATGACATAAAAGGTGATGTCGGTATTACTTTCGTAAACGACATACAATCAAAAGGTGTGATTAAAAACACGTTAGCAGGCTTAATTTATGCAAAAGACATAAATTTAACATCAAAATTTACGTTAAAATTAGCATTACAAGGGGAATATTTAAATCATGCAGTAAATACAGGAAAAATATCTTATCCTGATATGATTGATCCAACTTATGGATTTATTTATAAAACAGAAGAACCAATTATTTCAACGCAATTTAATAAAGCTAATATTAGTGCTGGAATATTAGCATATAGTGAAAAACAATATATCGGATTGTCAATGTTCAATATTAATCAACCAACAAGTTCTTTAGCAACTAAAAATTATTTATTACAAAGAAAAATATCTATACAATATGCTTACAATATAATGTTTAGACCAAGTCAACAATCCATAAAAGATGCTACCTTTTTGCTTCCTAACATACAGATATTCAACCAAGGAAAATCAACACAAATTGACTATGGTATAAACATCACCAAATACTTTTTAATGGGTGGATTTAGTATAAAACAAAATATCGGAACAAATTTTGATTCTTTCTCGGTTTTGATTGGTTTTATTCAAAAAAAGTTTAAATTTGCATACAATTGTGATATATCACTAGCAAGAGTAAGTGGCTCATTGTTTGATACTCACGAGGCTTCTTTTACATATTTCTTCAATTGTGTTGAAAAGAAGAAGAAAAATAAAGCAATAAATTGTCCTGGTATATAATAAAATATTTTTTAATTTGTTGAACATTTAAACCTAAAACTAATAATTTGATTTATGAAAATTAAAAATGGTTTATTCTTTTTAACTCTAGTGTTTGGTCTTTCCATATTAAACTCGTGTAAAGATGAAGTATCATCTACAACTGGTTGGAAATACAATAATGAAGAGAACGGTGGATTTGAATACTATTCTGACTATTTGGAACAAGAAACAGGTCCAGGATTAGTACTAATTCAAGGAGGTACTTTCAGTATGGGACAAGTTCAAGAAGATGTTCTCTATGAATGGAATAACCCTCATAGAAGAGTTTCTATTTCGTCATTTTATATGGATGAAACAGAAGTTAGAAATGTTGATTATCGTGAATATCTTTATTGGTTACATCGTGTTTTCGTTGAAACTCCTGAGGTTATGAAAAAAGCTTTACCAGACACACTTGTTTGGAGAAGTAGATTAGGATTTAACGAACCTTACGTTGAATATTATTTCCGTCACCCTTCTTATCAAAACTATCCAGTTGTTGGTGTAAACTGGTTACAAGCAAACGATTATTGCTCATGGAGAACTGACCGTGTCAATGAAAACATTTTGATTCGTGAAGGAATCCTTAACCCGAACCCAAAACAAACTGGTGCTGATAACTTTAATTCTGATGCATATCTTGCTCGCCAATACGAAGGTGATGTTAAACAAGATCTTACTGACTTAGATCCAAACGCTGATACTCGTAAAGTAAGGATTGAAGATGGTATCCTTTTGCCGAAATATCGTCTCCCAACCGAAGCAGAATGGGAATATGCAGCATATGCATTAATTGGAAATTCTGTTGATGAGCGTATCTATGAAAGACGTATTTTCCCTTGGAATGGTCACTTTACACGTAACCCTGATGGAGATAATCGGGGTAAAATGATGGCTAACTTTGTTAGAGGTCGTGGTGATTACATGGGAGTTGCTGGTTCATTAAACGATAAAGCTGATATTTGTGCTCCAGTATTATCTTATTGGCCTAATGATTATGGCCTTTATTGTATGGCTGGAAATGTTAACGAATGGGTTCAAGACGTATATCGTGCTGAAACGTTTGAAGATGATGATGAGTTCCGTCCTTTTAGAGGAAACGTTTTCCAAACATTTGAAACTGATGAAGAAGGTAATATCGCTGAAAAAGATTCTTTAGGAAGAATTAAAATGAGAGATGTGACGGAAGAAGAAAGTTTCAATAGAAGAAACTACCGTAAATCAGATAACATCAATTACAAAGATGGTGATTTTGAATCTAGTATTGATTATTCAAATGAAGATGCAGAAAAAGGACCAGGTTCAAATAGAATGTATCAAGCTGGTAAAGATAAAGAAAGTGTTGGTATGATGTCTCTTGTTAATGACCATGCTCGTGTATATAAAGGTGGTAGTTGGAAAGATAGAGCTTATTGGTTAGCTCCAGGCTCACGTCGTTTCTTACAAGAAGTACAAGCTCAAGATGACTTAGGATTCCGTTGCTCAATGATTAGAGTTGGTAGTCCAGAAGGATTTTAATAAAAACAAACAATATATAAGGAAACCCATTCTAGTGATGGGTTTTTTTATTGCCTAAAATGTAGAATTATGAATATTAAAAGTATTTATACATTATTTAAAACCGAACCGACTATTTCAACAGACAGTCGAACAAAAACTAAAGGAGGCCTCTTTTTTGCGTTAAAAGGAGAGTCATTTAATGGCAATAAATTTGCTCATTTAGCTATAGAAAATGGTGCTTCATATGCTATAATCGATGAGAAGGAATATAGAAATGACGACCGGTTTATCGTCGTTGACAATGTACTTAAAACTTTACAAGAACTTGCAAATTACCATAGACAAACGTTTACGATCCCTGTAATTGGTATAACAGGAACTAACGGTAAAACAACAACAAAAGAATTAGTAAATATTGTATTAAGCAAGAAATATAAGACTGTTTGTACAAAAGGTAATCTCAACAATCATATTGGAGTTCCATTAACGTTATTATCGATTCCAAATGATGCTGAAATTGCGATCATTGAAATGGGAGCGAATCATCCTCGTGAAATCGCTGAACTATGCGAAATTGCAAATCCTAATTATGGAATTATTTCCAGTATCGGAAAAGCACATTTAGAAGGTTTTGGATCCTTTGAAAACATTATCAAAACAAAAAAAGAACTGTATGACCATATTGCCAAACAAAATGGTCAAGTTTTTGTAAATCATAATGATGAATTGCTTCGCAATATTTCATCAAATCTTAATTGTATATATTACGGAAGTGATAATTCTGTTTATTGTAAAGGGGAATATATTACGTCTAATCCATTTGTTTCTTTAGCATTATTTGAAAATGGAAATAAAACAATAGTACAATCGCAAATGATCGGTTCGTACAACACAAATAATATGCTTGCAGCTGCTTGTGTGGGCAAAACATTTGGAATGTCAATTTCAGAAATTACAGAAGCATTAGAAGCATATACTCCTGACAACAATCGATCGCAATTATTAAAGACGGAAAACAACACTCTCCTACTCGATGCTTATAATGCCAATCCAAGCAGTATGGAAGCTTCGATTGCTAACTTTAAAGGATTACAGGCTGAACATAAAGTTGTAATACTAGGTGAGATGTTAGAATTGGGTGACGTATCGAATTTAGAACATGAAAAATTGTATAATCAAGTAATATCTTGCGATTTTGATGAAGTCTATCTTGTTGGACAATGGAAAAACGTAAAGGAGAAAAATGTACTATTTTTTAAAAATACCTTAGCACTTATTGAATACTTAACTTTGCAAAGAATTACAAAAAAAACAATATTGATAAAAGGTTCGAGAGGAAATAAATTAGAAACAATCGTTGAATTTCTTTAAAAGCGTAAAGTATCAAAGTGATGTTTATTCTTTAGAAAATAAGAAAAGACAATACTTTGTTTATACATTTCTTTATGTGAAATTTGTTTAAATATTGCCTTATTATGTCTACGTTTCGCGAGTATTTTTCGATAGTTTGAATACAAATACAGATGAGCTTTAAATACTGACCAGAAGTTTCCAAATTCTCGAACAACGAGAAAACGAAGAGCTGCAACTCCATCTAAAATCATTCGTTGAAAAAGGATACTTCCGATATTTCCTTCAAATGAATTCTTAAACAATAATGTGATATTATTTCGAAAGTTAAGATACGTTTTAAAAGAATTTGACTTTGGTAATGTTCCTCCTCCAACATGATAAACTATTGATTGTGGATTATACACAATACGATAACCCATGCCTTTTAGTCGCCAACATAAATCGATTTCTTCCATGTGGGCAAAGAAATCACCATCTAACCCACCCGATTGTTTATAAAGTTCTGCACGAACAAACAGACAAGCTCCCGTTGCCCAAAATATATCTTCGACGGTATCGTATTGACCATTGTCTTTTTCCACTGTCGAAAATATTCGACCACGGCAAAAAGGATAACCAAATTTATCGATAAAGCCACCAGCAGCACCAGCATATTCAAAATATTGTTTATCGTCGTACCAGCGAAGTTTCGGTTGACAAGCTGCAATTTGTTTATCCGCATCCATCATTGAAATGAGTGGTTGTATCCATCCCTCAGATACTTCAACATCAGAATTTAGAAGTACAAAATATTCAGAATCTAATTGTGCTAAAGCTCGATTATAACCTTCGGCAAAACCATAGTTTTTATCTAAAATAATTGTCTTTAATGCTGGATATTTTAAATTAAGAAATACAAGAGAATCATCAGTAGATGCGTTATCTGCAATTACGATTTCAACATCTGAAAATAAAGAATTTGCAACCACTGATGGAAGAAATTTTTCGAGGAAATGTTTCCCGTTCCAATTGAGAATGACGATACTTGTTTTCAATCACAACTAAATATTCATTTTTCTTCCTATAATATCTTTCATTTCTTCAAAAACGAACTTATTCGTAGCAATTAATTCACCTCCAAATAAGAAATCTTCGCCTCCTTTAAAATCACAAACCTCACCTCCAGCTTCTTTCACAATTAAAGCTCCGGCTGCTACATCCCAAGGTTTGAGTGCATATTCGTAAAACGCTTCGAATCGTCCACAAGCCACATAAACTAAATCGGTAGCTGCAGAACCAATACGTCGCAATCCATGCGAATTAGTAAAGAAGTATTTCATTGTTTCAATAAATGGTTCCATACGAGTATAATCGCTATATGGAAAGCCCGTTGCTATTAAACTATCGTTAATTTCAGATTTTCCTGAAACATGAATTGGTTTCCCATTTAAAAATGCACCACCATCTTTCCATGCATAAAACGTTTCATTTTGAACTATTTCATGAACGACACCAACAATCAATTCGTCATTGCACATCAAAGCTATACTAATAGCATACGGTGGAAGTCCGTGAATAAAATTGGTTGTTCCGTCAATTGGATCTATGACCCAGTTATAGATTTTACCTTTAACAATTGAGGTTTGTTCTTCTGCGATAAAACCAGATTCAGGAAGTATTTTAGAAAGGCCTTTTACAATTCGTTCTTCTGATGCTTTGTCAAGATACGTTACAAAATCGTTTTTGCCTTTTGTTTCTATTCTTTCTGTATCAAACTGCAGTCTTTCATTTTTAAGAAATGCTCCAACTGATTGACTTAAAACAACAACTTGATTACAAATTTCACTATAATTCATAAGAATCTATTCTGAATCGGATAAATGTATCCCGTTTTTAAGTCTTTCTTTTTGTTCGGGAGTGAGGAAATAAAGATAATTATCAACTTCAACGTTATGTTTCATGACATCCATATTCTTAGCAAGAAATTCGTGTTGATGTTTATAAGCGTTACAATATTTACATCTCGACATGTGACGTTGTAATTTGCTGCGTTCGTCTTTCGAAAGCTTTGCACATTCTTCTTTAGCCATTAATAAAGTAGCTTCACCACAAGTTCTATACGTTGCCTTAAGATAAATAATCCACAATTTTTTAAACACATTCATACATCAACACAATTAAGAATAACGTTTTTCGTCGGGTTTAAACCATTTTTTTTCTATACAATCACGAAGTTGAACTTTTGTTCTGTGAATCATAACCCAAAGGTTTGACGGTGTTATGTTCAGTTCATTACAGATTTCTTCGGTCGAAAGTTCATCAAACTCTTTTAGCGTAAATGTTGCAGCCATACGAGCAGGAATTTTCGATAAACAGTTTTTTACAACTTTATACAATTCAGTATTCTCCATTGCCGAAGCACTCATTGCTTCACCCCAATCAAATGGTAATGAATTATCGTCCCAATGTCCTTTCAAAATCCCTTCGGTTTGAAAATGTTCGGGATTATCCAATACATTATCTTCTTTGCTACGAGCATTTTTTCTATAATGGTCAATGATTTTGCGTTTCAATATTGAAGTAAGCCAGGTTTTTTCTGAGCTATTTCCCAAAAATGATGCTTTGGCTTTGTATGCCGAATAAAAGGTATCCTGCACTAAATCTTCGGCCATATCAGAGTTATAAACTCTCATCATTGCGAAGTTATAGAGGTAATTACCGTATGCATCAACCCATGTTTCAGGTTTTAATGTAATATCACTCATGTATCTTAGATATTTTTCTGCAATTTAGACAAAAATAAGATACACACAATTCCTCAGAACTTTTTTAATTGTCATTTATAGGTATCTTTGCAAAAAAAATCGGTACTTAAAATTGTATGTAATGGCAAAATCTATCAATGTAATCACCATGGGTTGTTCGAAGAATCTTGTTGATTCTGAACGTTTAATGGGGCAACTTCATGCAAATCATTTTACCGTTGAACACGACTCAGAAAATCATGCTGATGTGGTGATTATCAATACTTGTGGATTTATTAACGATGCCAAAGAAGAATCTATCGAAATGATTCTCCGTTATTGTAAATTAAAAAAGAAAAAACAAATCGAAAAACTTTTTGTAATCGGTTGTTTGTCTCAACGATGGGCCGATGAACTTCGAAACGAAATTCCCGATGTTGACCAATTCTTTGGAACCAACGATTTGGATAAAATATTGAAAGCATTAAATGCAGAAGTTAATCGTGATGTAATTAGTGAACGAATTATTACAACACCAAAACATCTTGCTTATCTTAAAATTGCTGAAGGTTGTAACAGAAGTTGTGCTTTCTGTTCAATTCCACTTATTCGTGGAGCTTATATTTCAAAAACGGTTACCGAACTGGTTGAAGAAGCGAAAATATTGGTTGGCAAAGGAGTAAAAGAAACAATGATAATTGCTCAAGACCTTTCTTTCTATGGAGTTGACTTAAACGGCAAACAACAATTACCCGATTTGCTCGACCAATTATCGAGAGTTGATGGTTTGGAATGGATTCGTTTACATTACCTCTACCCTAACGATTTTCCTCGCGAAATTTTACAATTGATGGCTGAGCGAGACAATATATGTAAATACATGGATTTGCCGTTTCAACACGTTAGCGATTCGATGCTTTCTATAATGAAACGAAATTTTACTCGCGACAAATCAATAGAATTAATTGAGAAAATTCGTTCAACAGTACCCGATATTGCTTTAAGAACTACTTTGTTAGTTGGTCATCCTGGAGAAACTGAACAAGATTTCAATCAACTAAAACAATTTGTTCGTGATGTTAAATTCGATCGTTTAGGCGTTTTCCAATATTCGCACGAGGAAGGTACGCATAGTTTTATAAACCATCAAGACACAATTGAAGATTACATAAAAGCTTCGAGAGCTGAAGAAATAATGATGATTCAGCAAGATATTTCACTCGAAAAAAATCAAGCAAAAATTGGAAAAACGTTAAAAACAATTATCGATCGTAAAGAAGGAGAATTTTTCGTTGGACGCACCGAGTTCGATTCTTATGAAGTTGATAATGAGGTTCTCATTGAAGAAGGAGAATTACAAATTGGTTCATTCTATCAAGTAGAAATTACCGATGCCAGCGATTACGATTTATTTGGAAAAGTAAAGACCAACGAAATGTAGATTTCATTTGCTGTCAATGAAAAAATATGTACTTTTACTCGAGCCGTATTAGGCCGTATTGTTATACCTTTTAGTCTTTATAATTAACTACTTATGGATATAAAATCGATTTTATCTAAGGTTTGGAATTTCACAAAAACAAAACTTCAAGCTAGTTGGAAATTTTATAAAGGAAAAGGTAAACCTTGGTATCAAAAACTGTTACGTTGGATTCTACTTTTTTTCACAATTCTTTTTCTATATATCGTTTGTGTAGAAATCAATTTTTTGTGGTTGTTTGGCTATTCGCCAAGTGTTCCCGATATTAATAATCCATCACAAAATGTAGCATCGGAAGTATATGCTTCCAATGGCAAATTGATTGGCAAATTCTTCATTGAAAACCGCACACCTGTTGAATATAAAGACCTTTCGCCAATCCTTGTAAAAACATTAATTGCTACCGAAGATACACGTTTTTACAGTCATCATGGAATCGATTTTGAGGCTTTACCATCGGTACTTGCTGATGCATTTAGAGGACATCCACGTGGTGGTAGTACTTTAACCCAACAATTAGTTAAAAATTTATTTAAGACTCGTCGATCAAATCACGGGCTTTTAGGTAGAATACCTTTCGTTAAATTATTCATTATCAAATCAAAAGAATGGATTAATGCAGTTAAGATTGAACTATTCTTTAGCAAAGATAAAATCCTTACATCATACCTCAACACTGTTGACTTTGGAAGTAATGCTTTTGGAATTAAAACTGCAGCTAAAACCTATTTCAATACGACCCCTAAAAACTTAACTCCTGAACAATGTGCATTGTTAGTTGGAATGCTGAAAGCTCCATCGGGTTACAGTCCTATTTATAAAGTTGCACGTTCAACAAAACGACGGAATGTTGTTTTAGGAATTATGTTGCGTGATAAAATCATTTCGCAACAACAACATGATGAACTCATTAAACTACCAATTAAATTAGACTATAATGTTGAAAATGTAATTGATGGCATTGGAAATTATTTCCGCAGAGCTGTTTACGATTATTTAAAACCTTGGCTTAAAGATAATGATTTAGACATTTACTCTTCGGGGTTAAAAATCTATACAACACTTGATTATCAAATGCAAGTGTATGCCGAAGAAGCTGTTTCTCAAAACATGAAACGAGTTCAGCGTCAATTTGACGGACATTGGCGCGATAAAAATCCTTGGGTTGATGCTAACAATGTTGAAATACCTGGATTTATTGAAACCGTTGTAAAAAACTCGTGGTTCTACCATAAACTTAAAACGAATTTCGAAGGAAATCAAGACTCTATAAATTTCTATATCAATAAAAAAGAGAAAGTTAAACTGTTCTCATGGAATGGACCAATTGATACAAATATCAGTTTTATTGATGCTACAAAATATCTAAAACGTTTACTTCACGCAGGTTTCGTTTCGATGGATCCCAATTCTGGAGCCATCAAAGCTTATGTTGGTGGATTAGATTTTAACTATTTCAAATTCGATAATGTTCGCTCAATGCGTCAACCAGGTTCTACGTTCAAAGGATTTGTGTATACTGCAGCAATGGATAATGGATTTGCACCTTGCGATAGTATTCAAGATATTCCCGTAACGGTCGATTACGTTGAAAAAGGTGTGCAAAAATCATGGTCACCTCACAATTCCGATTATAAAAATAAAGGGAGTAATGTTACGTTAAAATATGCCTTTGCTCACTCTTTAAATACAATTAGTGTTCAGTTAACACAAAAATTGGGAGCAGAAAAAATTATTAGTTACGCACATAAATTAGGAATAAAATCGCCACTCGACACCGTTCCTTCAATTTGTTTAGGTTCGAGCGATGTTACACTTCTCGAATTAGTTACTGCATATTGTCCAATGATAAATGGCGGTTATAAGGTTGAACCAATGTTTGTGACAAAAATAACAGATAGCGAAGGAAATGTTTTAAAAGAATTTAAGGTTGAAACAGAAAAGGTACTTCCCGATGAAACCGTTTTCTTAATGCAACAACTACTTTTAGGCTCACTTTCAGAACCTTATGGAACAACGCAAGCTTTATTTTCATACGATTTATTCAAATACAAAACCGACTTTGGAGGTAAAACGGGAACATCATCAAACCATTCAGACGGTTGGTTTATTGGAGTTACACCGAAACTAATTGGAGGTGCATGGGTTGGTGCCGAAGAACGTTGCGTCCATTTCCGCACATCTAATCTTGGTGAAGGTTGTAAAACAGCACTACCAATCTTTGGTTTATTTATGGAAAAGGTATTGAAAGACCATAATTACGACACTTTGCATGCATTATTCCCTAGAAATTTCAAAGGAATGAAACGACCATATTCTTGTCACACACGCTATGTTCCTCGTGATACTGTTGATACATCAATGGTACCAATTGATACTTCAATAATCAATCGGATTGTATTGCCCGATGGCGAAGGTGTTGGGATACCTGCAGAATAAGACCATTATCATAAAAGCGAAAGAGGAATTATTTCAGAAATAATTCCTCTTTCGCTTTTATGGGTTTCTGCTTAAAGCATCTCAACTTTCGGTTAATTCGGTTCCTCGTCCCCAAAATTGAATCATTCCTGAACCCATATATTCATTTGGTCTAAGCATAAAACCGAACTTCGAATAAAATGGTTCTAATCCTTTAGCCGACATTAAGCCAACATAACTATTGTGCGGAGCATTATGTTGCAGGTATTCCATTATTTTTGTGAGTAAAACGGTGGCGATTCCCTTATTCTGAAACGATGGACGAACCATTACATCTTGAATATAATAACACAATCCACCATCGCCAACGATTCTTGCTGTTCCAACAATTTGATTTGATTCTGAATATGCACAAATAGAATAGACATTATTTTTCAAAGCTTTATCTACAACATTTAAAGGCATTTCGCCCCAACCTACCAAAACTCTTAGTTCTAAATAATCGTTTACTGTAGGATTTTCACTACGATAGATTATTGAATCTTTCATGTGTATATAATGTAGTAATTAGGTATTTCCTAGTCGTTTCGACTCCGCTCAACGACCAATTAACGGTCACTGAGCGAAGTCGAAGTGACTACCATTGTCTTATTTAATCATCCTCGCTTGGTATACAAACTTTGCTTATAGCTTTTTCGTCAAAATTTAAAAAACTATTGTAAGCGATTACTTCACTAACTGAGAATTGATGTCGGGTGTTGTGCCAGTGAAGGTTTCTTTGCTAACATTACTTGAAATACTATTCGATTTTGTTAGTCTTGCACCCAAATACGAAATTTTTATTTTATCAATTTGAACTGTTGTTTGCGACGATGTTTGAAATCCTATCATATTGCCAAAGAGGCCATCAACATCTGTTTGATACACAAAAACATCATTAATATATAGATAGAAATTACCGTTTACAGATCTTACTGACAACTTATTATAGTCATTATCTTTAATAGTTGAGCATGGTACATCAATGTACCAACCATAATTTGAATAATTTCCTATCTTAAAATCTTTATCTTTTGTAATACAAAAATAATATAAGTTAGCACCAGAACTTCCACCCCAAACAATTCCACAAGCATCGTGTGGCGATTTTGCTGTAAACTTCATCAACATTTCGAAATTAAAATTTCTAGTATTGTCGATAGAAACAGTTTTAGCCATATAGTAATTTCGATAGTTACTTCCATTTTGAAACGTATAAATGCCATTTGCCATTGAAACAGTAGTACTATCGCCCGTTCCTATCGACCAATTATTCTTGTTATTATCAAAATTTTCGGTAAATACATTGTTCTGAATTGTATCGAGAGCAATAACTGGTTTTTCTGTAGCCCAAGTCGGCGTGGGAGTATAAGTATTAAATAACTCATTCAAATAATACAACCTTCGATAACCACGATAATTGATATTCCAGCTTTCGCGTCCGTCGGGGGGATTTGCACCATCGCCGCCATGCATCATCGAAACCCAATCGCCATCGTCAAACAATTCATTCAAATGTTTTCGATTTAAAAAGCCATGACCTAATTCATGAAAAATCACCTTTTCTTTTAATAAATCGCCATTTGCAAAGTTTCCATATTTTTGCCAATAGCCTTTGTCAATCTCTATCCTAATTGGATTTTCATAATAACATCGTCCATCAAAGTCGCCTAAATTATCGACAAATTCGATTATTAATCCCGATTTATGAAAATCAAAAACTTTTCCATGTTTATTTGCCTCGGTAACGAAACGCTGAACATATTCGTCAAATTCGGGTGCAATTCGGTACTCTTTCGTTTCCTTTTTGCAGGAGACAAAAATAACATTGAAAAAACATGCAAATGCGATTAGAAGACGAATAACAATCGTTTTATTCATTCCATTTTATTATTAAACAACGAAATACGTTTGATTTTATTGCAATTCAAAAATATAGGTCAACGAACCTTTTTGACGTTCCGCAGAATTGGGACTAGTATTGAATTTTGTTTTCATAGCTGCTTTTTGAGCGGCATCATACAAGCGTTGATCGGCAGTTGTTGAACCACGCACGCCAGGACGAGCATCAATAACAGTTCCATCGCGGTCAACTAATATATCAACCACAACTTTACCCGCTGCCTGAATTCCTTTTGCTGGACTTGGTAAATCAACAGATTTACGACCAGCTAAACTATAAAGAATACCATTTCCATTTCCACCTTGACCAATATAGTTTGGTGAATTTGCAACTCCATTAGGATTTCCTTGATTCCCTACTCCACCAGCAATACCCTGACTTCCGTTACCAGAACCATGACCAAAAGCTTTACCTGCACGAGCATTTATTTCATCAATTTTTCTTTGTTGTTCGGTTGCAATACGTTTTTGCTCGTCTTCAACCTTCTTTTGTTCAGCTTGTGCCTGTTTTATAGCTACATCAGCTTTCTTCTTTTCAGCAATTGCAATATCGGCATCGTTATTTGCTTGTGTGGTGAGTATATTTTTATCTTGGATATCAGATGGAGCTTCAATAACATCGGCTGTTGAAGTTGTTTGTGTGATTGTTGGTTGTTGTTGTGTTTCTTCAGCAACGGGAGTTTCACCAGTTTCAGCATTTGGTCCCGGTTCTACGTCACCCAATCCAGTGTTGCCATCACCGAAATTAACCTCAACACCTTCTGGTTCGGGAAATAAAGGCGGATTAGTTGCTAATGTAGCATACATCAAAGCTCCAATAGCGATGGAATGAAACACAAGTGTTACTATTATTCCCTTAAGATGATTCGATGTTTCGCTTTTAACTGCCATATTTACTAATAAACAAGTCTTCAATACCTTATTTGGAACGCAATTTAATAAAATATATAACTCCTGTTTTTAAAAGTTATTATCTATTTATTGACAAGATTATTCTTTATAAAAAAACAGCTATCTTTAATTAAATTTAGGGCACCTGCTATTTTTTATAGAATAATTAATACCAAGACATTATGAAGAAAATCCTATCACTTCTCATCCTGTTATTTGCTACTGTTTAGATTAAAATCGGGATGGAACATGGTTGGTTTTCCGCAACAAGCTTCGGCAACTATAGCAACAAGCACAACTGGAATTACAACCCAATTTGTTTCTACCAAAACTTTGATGGCTTTTATGTTAAAGGAGGAACTGCAAATAGTTTAGCAAGTTTTGACCCAGGGAAAGGGTATTTTTTGAAGGTAAGTGCAGCAGCAACTATTAGTTGGTAGGATTACTTTGTTATTAATTTTTCAAATGATATATTTGCGAAAAATAACAAATCAATCTATGCAAAAATCTATCAAATATATTCTAGGTATTTCTATTGTAATCTATTTCGTTTTTTCTTGTAAAAAAGGTGATAATGATCCTTTTATATCATTACGTTCAAGAGAAGCTAGAATTACTGCAAATTGGCATTTAACAGAAAGTAGTCTCGAATCGCATGACCTTATTACAGTATCAAATCAATTTCAGCATATTGCAGAATCTGATGGAATAGATCAAACGATAATAGAAAACTTTATCATAAAGAAAGATGGTACATATAAAATTGAAAACATCTACAATAAAGATTCATATATTGAAGAAGGTAGCTGGTTTTTTGGTAGAAAAAATAAAGAATTAGATATTAAAAACAAGGAATCAATAGTATTACTTCGCACTAAATACTATTATCATTATAATGGAATAAATTATATGGTCAACTATCCTTCATATATAACAACAGGAAGCACTATGTATTCAAGAACGATTCTAATTGATGAATTAAAACACAATAAATTAGTATTACAATATGAAGGTGAAACAACAACGGAATATTTAACAGGCAAACCTCAAACTACAATTTACACCGGAACGAAAACGTATACAACAGACTAGAATATCGATTAATACTAAGTACAAGTCCGCGCAGGTGACGACGACAGGGCTGACGCATTAACATTTTATCAGCTTTAATAAATAAGATAACGGGATATTTCTTTAAAAAGAAATATAGAAAAAAAAGAGACGCTCAAATGAACGTCTCTACAAAACCAATATCTATAAATTTTTATCGCCTTTTATTATAAAAGATTACGGTATTTCACCATATTAACAATATTATCAACGATTTCTTCTTCACTCATTTTAGCTCGGTTATAAACTAAATCATATAAATCGCCATCGGGTTTGTCGCCACCATAGAAACTAAAAAAAACTCTACGTCTTTCATCAACTTCGTTTACTTTCTTTATTGCATCGGCTTCAGATAGTTGAAATCTTTCTTTAATGCAATTAACTCGCCATTCAAATGGTGCTATAAATTTAACATGTAGAGAGCGTTCTATATTACTTGTAATAACGCAACCAGCACGACCTACAATAATTACATTTCCTTTTTCAGCATATTTGCGAACAACGCGAACTATTGTTTTCTTAATATTGGTATCGCAAACATATTTTTTTGACGATAACGATTCTATTATATCATGAATAAATGGCTTTTCTTCAGCACCAAAAATGTGTGAAATTTGAGAAGGATCGACTTCTAAACTATGAGCAGCTTCGGTTAAAATCTCGTTACTTAACCATCGCCAAGGTTGACCAGCGATTGATATTTCGTTAAGTTTGTCGGAAAGCATATCTGCAATTTGACTAGAATAACAACCAAAATCGCGATTAATTGTAATTACTGGTCCAAGAAGATTTGAATGGGAATTATCATCAAAACCTTGTTTTAAAAAATATTTGTTAAAGTAATCGTTTTTCATTTCTAAATAGTTTTTATAGTTTTTATCGCCTTATATTACTAATTGCCTTGCCCTATGAATTTAGCTTTGAATCTTTATACTTATTTGAAAAACATTTTTTTTTGCGTTTTAAGTTCACAACAAACAGCATATTATGTTTACTATAGATTCCTATATTGTTTTCACAAAACTATATATATATTGTCGTTTTTCAATGGAATATTTTACTAATTTATACTGTTTGGCTTTTATAGTACTCAATCAGCAATTTGAGCAAAAAGATTTCGACATCGAAGCTTTAAATAAAAAAAGAGACAAGGTATTGCCTTGTCTCTTCAATATATTTATGAAATAATGTTATCGAATAATCGTCTTATCTCTTTCTGGACCAACTGAAATGATGGATATTTTAACCTCTGTTTCTTTTTCAATATAATCAACATATTCTTTAAATTCTGTTGGAAGTTCATTGTATGTTGATGCATTTGAAATATCGCATTTCCAACCTTTAAATTCAGTATAAATTGGCTCTACGATATGATCATTGAAAGGAATATAATCGATTTCTTGTCCTTCGCTTTTGTAGCTGGTACAAACCTTTATGGTTTCAAGTTCACAAAGTACGTCCGATTTCATCATGATCAAATCAGTAACACCGTTCAACATGATAGCATATTTTAATGCAGGCATATCTAACCATCCACAACGACGTGGACGACCAGTTGTTGAACCATATTCGCGGCCTATATCGCGCATACTTTGTCCAACTTCGTCGAACAATTCCGTTGGAAATGGACCACTTCCAACACGAGTACAATAAGCTTTGAAAATACCAAACACTTTACCAATTTTATTTGGAGCAACGCCTAAACCGGTACATGCTCCAGCAGTTATGGTGTTCGAAGATGTTACAAAAGGATATGAGCCAAATTCAATATCAAGTAAGGTTCCTTGTGCGCCTTCGGCAAGTATCGATTTTCCTTCTTTGATATGTTGATTGATTACAAATTCAGAATCAATCATTGTAAAGGTTTTTATTAATTCAATACCTTCCATCCAAAGCTTTTCGTAAGCTTCGATATCGAAATCGTATTGATAATTTTTCAAAATCTCTAAATGAGTTTCTTTTAACCTACGATATTTTGCTTCGAAATCGTGTGCTATATCGCCAACTCGTAAACCAACTCGTGCAATTTTATCGGTATAGGTTGGACCGATACCTTTTTTAGTTGAACCAATTTTATTATCACCTTTTGCAGCTTCATACGCATGGTCAAGGGCAATATGTGTTGGTATGATAAGATGAGCACGATTCGATATTTGCAATTTCTTGCGAATGTCTATCCCTAAAGCTTCAATTTTTTCAATTTCAGTCTTAAAAATCTTTGGATCAATTACAACGCCATTACCTATAATATTCATCGCGTTTTCTCTAAAAATTCCAGAAGGAATAGTGTGCAAAACATGTTGTGTATCATTGAATTTCAATGTATGACCAGCATTTGGCCCACCTTGAAAACGAGCAATTATATTATAGTCAGGGGTCAATACATCAACAATTTTACCCTTTCCTTCATCTCCCCATTGGAGCCCTAAGAGAACATCAACTTTCATCTAATCAGATATTTAATTACTTAGCTTTGCAATTTTCGCAAAGACCGTAAAAGTACAAAGAATGTTTAATAATTGTAAATTTTTGCGAATTTTCTATTGAACTTTTTATCAAATGAATTCTGGGATCGCAAAACTCCAATACCATATTGCATTTGGTGCATATTAGATGACCATGTTGCGTATTATGATAAGCCTTTTCGAAAAAAGATGATGTGGTATCAAAACTATGTTTGATGACTAATTCTGCTTTTAATAATAGCTCCATTGTATTGTATAAGGTAGCCCGACTTACCCTATATTTTTTAGCCTTCATGGAATTATACAAATCCTCAATATCAAAATGACCTGGGCGAGTGTATATTTCCTCAAGAATAGCAAAACGTTCGGGTGTTTTCCGATGTTCGTATTTCTCAAGATATTTTAGAAAAATATCTTTTACTACATCATATTCTTGTTGGCTTGATGGATTCATTTTTTAGTCTATTAACAAATCTTGATATGCTTTTACTCCTTCTTCAAACAAATGCATTGCATCGAAAAGTTTGCCTTTAAATTTACCTCCTGCAGCATTATGATGTCCGCCACCATTGAAGAATTCGGCCGAAAATTTATTTGCAGGAAATGCTCCTTTTGAACGGAGAGAAACTTTAACCATATCGGGGGTTTCAGTAAAGAATGCACAGAATTTAATACCTTTTATTGAAAGTGGAATATTTACAAATCCTTCAGAATCGCCGGGACGATAGCCAAAATATTTTTGCTGTCCTTCGGTAATAAACATATAAGCCGTGTTTGATTGATAAAGCACTCGCAAATTTTTACTTAAAATATCGCCTAATAAACGAATTCGACCTTCGGGATAATTATTGAGAACCAAGTCGTGGATTTCGGTCTTGTTTATGCCACAGGTCAATAAATCGGCAACGGCATAATAAGTGTCTGGATTCGATGAGTTGTGACTCATGCCACCAGTATCGGTTAAGATTCCTGTATAAAGGGATTCGGCAACCGCTTTTGTTACAAATTCTCTGTACCCTAATTGGCACATTGTCCAATAGGTTATTTCAGATGTTGAACTAGCTTCGGGAATAGAAATAATCTCATCAGCAAAATCTTGAGGATACGGATGATGATCGACCATTAATTTCTTGCCGTGAAAGCCTTCAATCAATGTTTTCACTTTATCGGAACGGTCAATATGATTAAAATCGACACAAAGTAAAACCTGAGCTGAAGTCAAAATATCTATAACTTCGGCTTCTTTTGTATCATGGCAAATCATCGTATTTGCATCGTTTATCCATTTAAAAAAATCGGGACAGTCATTCGGAGCAATAACTTTCGATTCTTTCCCTAAATTTTTAAATAAATTGTGCCATCCAAATGCTGAACCAATGGCATCTCCATCGGGATTAACATGAACCAAAATTGCAAATTGCTGATTTGATTCAATGATGTTTTTGAAATTTTTTATTGTTTGTTCTGAAAGTAACATATTGATTTCTTCATTAATATTTATACAAAGGTATAAGTAAAAAAGCTTTAGTTCATGAACTTACTGTTTTTTTTTGCATGCTTTTTTTTATGTAAGTTTACCGAATTGAAAAAGTCAAATCTAGAAAGTCACATAAGATATATAATATAGATGAAACAGATACTTTATACACTTTTAGTTTTACTACCATTTACAACTTTTTCGCAAAATGGCGTTTTAAAAGGGAAAGTGCTTGATGCAACAAATAATGCACCGCTTCCATTTGTAAATATTGTAGTAACAGGAACAACAACCGGAGTTGCTTCCGATAATGATGGAAATTTCATTATTTCAGGATTAAAACCTGGTTATATAACTGTTACCGCCTCGTTTATTGGCTTTGAAACTACCATTTCGCGCGATGTTTTAATTAGCAATGCAAAAACGGCATACATTGAAATTGCGTTACCTGAAGCATTAAAACAAATAGATGAAGTTATTGTAAAAACTTCGGTTTTCAAAAAAACAGAAGAAAGTCCGTTGTCGCTTAAATCGATTGGATTGGCCGAAATCGAATCGAATCCCGGAAGTAATCGCGATATTTCAAAAGTTATTCAATCATTTCCTGGAGTTGGTGCCTCAACCATTGCACGAAACGACATTATAATTCGCGGTGGTGGTCCAAGCGAAAGTCGATTTTTCCTTGATGGAGTAGAAATCCCTTATCTCAATCATTTTGCTACACAGGGAGCTTCGGGCGGCTCTGTTGGTATTGTCAATGCCGATTTTATTTCGGGAGTTAATTTCTTTTCGGGAGCATTTCCAGCCAATCGTGGTAATGCTTTGAGTGGCGTTTTCGATTTTACCCAAATAAATGGGAATCGCGATAAACTCAAGTTCCGTGGAAGTGTTGGAGCTTCGGATATGTCTTTAACACTTGATGGTCCATTAGGCGAAAAAAGTGATTTTATATTTTCTGTTCGACGCTCATATTTGAAGTTTTTATTTAGTGCAATAGGTTTACCTTTTTTACCAACGTACAACGATTATCAATTGAAATATAGATTTAAAATGGGAAAGAAAGACGAATTTACGCTTATCAGCATTGGAGCACTTGACCAATTCAAATTGAATACCGGAATAAAAAATCCAACTCCCGATCAAGAATATATTCTAGCATCAATTCCTGTTTATGAACAATGGAGTTACACAATTGGTGGTGTGTATAAACATTATGGAGAGAAAACGAGTCAAACACTTGTTATAAGCCGAAATATGCTGAATAATTCCATTTATAAATATCCCGACAACGATCAATCGAAACCGAAAAACCTCGATTATATTTCGCAAGAAATAGAGAACAAAATGCGCTATGAAGTGTCGACCAGAATAAATAATTACAAGTTTATTTATGGTGTAAGTTCAGAATTGGCAAAATACACAAACAACACTTCGACCAAGCTATCTTTTTTGGGTAAGGATACTTTCTTGGTCTATAATTCAGATTTGAATATTGCTAAATATGGTGCGTTTTTTCAATCAAGTGCAAAATATTTCGACGAACGATTGACACTTTCTCTCGGTGCCAGAATCGATGGAAATAACTTTAGCAAAAGTATGCAAAATGGATTTAATCAATTTTCTCCACGTTTTTCTGTATCATATCAGCTTTCAGAAAAGATTAGCATAAATGCAAATACTGGTCGCTACTACCAATTGCCAGCCTACACAACTCTTGGATATAAAAATGCGAATGATGTATTTATAAATAGAACAAACAATCTGTCATACATCTCGGTAAATCATTTCATAGCAGGCTTAGAATACAGAATGAAAGAAGGCGTTCAGTTTACCCTCGAAGGATTTTATAAACTCTATGGCAATTATCCAACTTCGGTTAAAGACTCTATTTCGCTTGCGACACAAGGTGCTCAATATGGCGTAGTAGGAAACGAAGAAGTGAAATCAAATGGAGAAGGACGTGCTTTTGGTGTTGAATTTATGAGTCGTATTCGCACAAAACGAGCAAACTCTACTCTATCGTTAACCATTGGACGCAGCGAATTTCTAAATAAAGGAGTGTATATTCCTACATCTTGGGATAGCAAATATATTTTAATAGAAACGGCAACAGCAAAATTGAAAAGAAATTGGAACCTAGGATTCAAATGGCGTTTGGTTGGCGGATTACCATACACACCTTATAATTTACAACAATCGGCATACAAATATGTTTGGGATGTAAATGGTGGACCTATTTTAAATAATTCTCAAATCAATTCGAACCGATTCAAAGCTTTTCATCAGTTAGACGTACGAGTTGACAAACAATATTACTTTAACAAATGGACATTAATGATGTATATGGATATTCAAAATCTCTACAATAATAAAGGACAATCGCAAAATATTATTGTGCGTGATAAAGCATTAGACGGTAATTTTCTAACTGCTGAAAATGGTCAACAATATGTTTTAAAATCATATCCATCAACTTCAGGAACCGTTTTGCCAACCATTGGAATTATGATTGAGTTTTAGGCAAAAAAGTAAAATAATTTTTGACGAATGTGAAATAATTCTACTTTTTGACCGTCTATAATTTAAAATAAGGTTATATATGGAATTGTTAAAATATAACGATATTTCTTATAAATTGAAGCATAAAAGAGTAAAAGCTTCCTTGACTCTTTTGTTTGTCATTTTATATCGTTTACAAGCCTTTAGCACAAATTACACATCAACAAATTCAAATTTTATCAGGGCCAATTGGAATTACAGTTCAACGTGGCAATCTGGAACAATTCCACCATCAAGTGGTTTTGCTATGAACTCAAATATTAATATCATCTACGGAACACCTTTTCAAAGTATTGTAGATCCAGGCGATTTGACGTTCGACAACAACAGTAATCTCACCATCAATGCTTCAGACACATTGATTGTAAAAAACTTTACTGTTAATTCTGGTTCAAATCTTTCTATCCATGGAGTTTTAATTGTAACAGGTAATTTAGTTAATAACGGAGGGATAGCTGATGGTTCAGGCACTGGACGAATTGTTGTTTTAGGAAATATCAGTAATACAGGTGGTGCCATTAACAACATTACGGCTTATGTTTTTGGATCTTACACAAATATTGGAAGCGGAAGTTATTTGCAAAAGACACAAACCAATTTCAATACAGATTATGCTGTTTCTACAAACATGTATAAATCGGTACAATCAAGTGTATCAATCATCACATTGCCTATCGAATTAATTTCGTTTACTGCCATATCTACAAACACGTCAATACAATTGACGTGGAAAACTGCAACAGAAATTAATAATGATTATTTCAATTTAGAACGTTCAAGTGATGGTGTTAATTGGACAGAAATTTATTCATGTCCTGGTGCTGGAACAAGCACTATTCCGCATAATTATTCATATCTCGATGAAACAACAATTGAGACTTTTTGTTATTATCGATTAAAACAAACTGATGTAAATGGCAATTTTACTTATTCCAATATCATTTCTTCAAAAGCAAATAATTATAAATCAATTACATGTAAAATATATCCTATTCCATCAACTGGACTAATTAATATTTCAGCAGATTATAATTTACATGCTTCTATTACAATAGAAATAGTAACTGCAATAGGAGAAAAAATATATACTTCAAATACATTTCAATCAGTAATCGATTTGTCGAATATTGACAATGGATTATACTATTTAAAGTTATATTCTGCTAATGCAATTGTTGTTAAGCCAATAATTATTTCAAAGTAGTGCTGTATTAAAATTATAATCCTTTAAACACAAAAACGGAATCCAATTATTTAGTGGAAATTATGCATTTAGAAAGTCTAGCTCCTAAATTTCCATCATTATTTATCTTTCAAATCGTAATTACTTTCAATTTGCCCATTCTAATTGACTTCATTAGCCATTTTTATTGTGAATATTCATAGTAAATCTTTTTTATATTTGAAATATTATGTACTTTGCGGATGAATTGAAGTAAAATGGCAGTTTCGTTTCAAGTACGAAACAGAAAAAAGTAAGAATCATGGCAAAAAAGCAAAAACAGCCTGAAATTGTAGAGCCAGAAGTATTGGAAGTGTTTGACTCACAATCTGCAATGTTATTTGAAATCGCATGGGAAGTTTGTAATCAGGTTGGAGGTATTTATACTGTTATTCGATCGAAAGTACCTTCAGTTGTAAAAAAACGCCGCGACAATTATTGTCTCATTGGTCCATATATTCCACAACAAGTTGGTGCAGAACTGGAACCAATTACCGATTTATCAGACCCAATTGGTCGTGCTGTTCAATGCATGCGCGACAATGGTTACGATGTTTATTATGGTCATTGGCTGGTAACAGGTCATCCCAAAGTTGTTCTTTTCAATCCTTATCATGTGTATTACAAACTTGGACACATGAAATACGAATTTTGGGAACATCATAAAATATCGCTAAGCGACGAAGATTTGATTAACAAAGTTGTATCGTTTGGTTATCAGGTTAAAGAATTTTTTGCAACATTTTGTTCACCAGCATTTAATGGTTCAACACCCATAATTGCCCATTTCCATGAATGGATGGCTGGAGTACCAATTCCTGAAATGAAAAGATTAAAATTACCAGTAAGAATCGTTTTCACTACACATGCTACACTTTTAGGTCGTTATTTAGCCATGAACGATCTTAATTTTTACAATAGTTTACCAAATTATAATTGGGCTAAAGAAGCAAAACACTTTAATATAGAGCCATCGGTAAGCATCGAAAGAGCTGCTGCACATGGAGCACATATTTTTACCACAGTTAGTGAAGTTACTGCATTAGAATGTATTCATTTAATAGGAAGAAAACCAGAAGTTTTATTGCCCAATGGAATAAATATCAAACGTTTTGAGGCAATGCATGAATTTCAAAATCTACACTTAAAATATAAAGAACAAATCCATGAATTTGTGATGGGACATTTTTTCCCAAGCTATTCTTTCGATTTACAAAAAACCTTATATTTCTTCACTTCTGGACGTTTCGAATTTCACAACAAAGGATTTAATTTAACCTTAGAAGCTTTAGCACGACTCAATTGGAAATTAAAACAAGCAAATGCAGATATTACAATTGTTTGCTTCTTTATTACTCCACAACCCAATAGTTCTATCAACGCTAACGTATTGAATTCACGTTTTTTGATGGAAGAAGTTCGTGATACTTGCGACGAAATTTTATCGCAATTAAGCAAACGTACCTTTACATCAATAGCATCAGAATCGAAACTTAAAATGCCCGATCTCAACAGTCTAGTTGACGAACATTTAGAATTCAAATTACGTCGATTGATGCAATCATGGAAATCGCCAAATCTGCCTCCAGTTGTTACTCACAACATGATTTACGACGACAAAGACGAAATCCTTAATTATGTAAGGATGGCAAATCTTATAAATAAACCCGAAGATAAAGTTAAAGTTGTTTATCATCCTGATTTTCTATCACAAACCAATCCCCTATTCCGTATGGATTATGGCCAATTTGTTAGAGGTTGCAATCTTGGTGTTTTCCCTAGCTATTACGAGCCTTGGGGCTATACACCATTGGAATGTTTAGCAAGTGGCTTACCAGCAGTTACCAGTGACTTATCGGGTTTTGGCGATTACGTAATTAACAATGTTGAAGACTATACCCATAACGGAATTTTTGTAAATCATAGACGCAATAGTGGATTCCATGATGCTGCAAACGAACTTACTGATCAACTATTCAGTTTTGCGACAATGTCATTACGTGAACGAATTGCATTGAGAAATCGTGCAGAGGAAATGTCTGCAATGTTCGATTGGGAAACATTAGGTGCATATTATGATGAAACGTATAAAAAAGTTTGCGGAGGATAATAACTTACTATGGCAAAGGAATTAAAGAAATTCATAGACTTAGATGCTGTTTTAAAAAAGAAGAACCCGAAATTACATCGTTTCCTTCCTCGTTTTGTACTCCGATATTTAAAAAAAATTGTTCATCAAGATGATTTAAATCGTGACATTGCAATTCTTCAAGACTATCATGGAGTAGAATTTTTCAAGAAATTCACCTCAATGATTGATTGGAAAATTGAAATTGAAGGCGAAGAAAATATCCCCAAAGATGGCAAATATATATTTGCATCAAATCACCCACTTGGCGGACCTGATGGCATTTTATTTATTGCAGCAATGTCGAGATATTATCCACATTTAAAATTTATGGTAAATGATTTATTAATGTATTTACCAAATGTCGAAAGTGTTTTTCTTCCAGTAAATAAACTTGGTAGTAATACCAAAGAATACAAACAAAAAATTGAAGATGCCTATGCTAATGATGAAAATCAAATACTCGTTTTCCCTGCTGGCATGGTTTCAAGAAAGATAAATGGAAAAATTCAAGATCTTGAATGGAAAAAATCATTTATCTCGCAAGCTAAAAAATATGAACGTGATGTAATTCCCGTTTTTATAAAAGGTCAGAATTCAAATTTCTTTTATAACTTTGCATCACTAAGAAAAAAACTTGGAATAAAAGTAAACCTTGAAATGCTTTTCTTAGTAGATGAATTATATAAACACAAAGGAGATACGTTTGTTTTCAAATTTGGCAAACCAATTTCACACAAAACATTCGACGATTCCAAAAGACCAGACCATTGGGCTCAATATGTAAAAGCACACGTTTATACATTAGAGCATAATCAAAAAGTAAAGATGAAGGAAATTATATCGCCAATATCTAGAGAAATACTAAAAGCTGAATTAACTGCTGAAACATTTTTGCGTGATACAAATAATGGCTCAAATAAAATATATGTTATAACACACGATGTTGCTCCAAATGTAATGCTTGAAATCGGTCGATTAAGAGAAATTACATTTCGTGCAGCTGGAGGTGGAACCGGCAAAGAAGTCGATATAGATGAATTCGATACTGGAAAAATTCCATATAAACAACTCATTGTTTGGGATCCTGATGCAGAAGAGATTTTAGGTGGATACCGATATCTTGAATGTGCCCAAGCTCGTGATGAAAATGGTGAATACCAACTAGCAACAACCGAATTATTTGATTTTTCCGATACCTTTAAAAACGATTATTTACCATATATCTTGGAACTCGGTCGTTCTTTTGTACAACCCGATTACCAATCGAGCAAGGCTGGACGTAAAGGTTTATTTGCATTAGACAATCTGTGGGATGGATTGGGAGCTATAGTGGTAAACGCACCGTACTTAAAATACTTTTATGGCAAAGTAACTATGTACCCTAGTTATAATCAATATGGTAGAGATTGTATTTTATACTTAATGGACTTATATTTTGGCGATCGCCAAGCATTAATTACGCCTAAAGTTCCAGTTGATTTGCATAATGATAGAACTGAAATTGCGAAACATTTTACGGGAAAAGATTTCAAAGAAGATTATAAAGCACTTTCGAAATTAGTTCGTAAAATGGACTTAAATATTCCACCATTAATTAACTCTTATGTAAATTTATCACCAACGATGAAAAGCTTTGGAACAGCTATAAATCATGGTTTTGGCAATGTTGAAGAAACCGGAATACTAGTTACAATTGCAGATATTTTCCCTGAGAAGAAGCATAGACATATTGAGTCGTTTATTTCAAGTAAATAATTCTATGGTTTCGAGTAAAACAGTTTTTATGCCTGGAATTGGCGATGTTTTACTGTCAAAAAACAAACAATCGCGAGGTATTTCAATCAAAGTAAAAGTTGGAGGGAAAATCAGAGTGTCTTTACCTTGGCGTGCATCATTTTCCGAAGCCGAGACATTCCTTATAAAAAAACAAGATTGGATAAAATCTGCGATTGAAAAGATGGCAGAATTATCGAATAATAGAAGTACAATCTTTGATCAAAACAAAGAAAATGTCACCTTGTTTCATCATCTCGAAATTGCAACCCATGAGTCTAATCAAATACTTTTACGCGTTTCAGGAAATATTATATCGGTAAAACATCCGCTTTCGATTGATGTAAAAGATCAAATGGTTCAAGATGCGATAAAAAAAGGGATCCTTTTTGCAATGAAACGTGAAGCTAAGAAATATCTACCCTTACGCTTAAAAGAACTCGCAGTAGAAAAAGGATTGCATTACAATCGAGTTTCAATTAGAGACACAAAAACCCGCTGGGGAAGCTGTTCGGGAACAAACAATATTAATTTATCGTTACATCTAATGAAACTTCCGTTGCATTTAATCGATTATGTTATACTCCATGAATTAGCACACACAATTCACAAAAATCATAGTCGAGACTTTTGGAATTATCTAGAAGTACTTTCTGAAAACTCTAAAAATTCAGTAAAGGAAATGAAGCACTATTCAACTCAATTATAAGGTTTGCTGTGTTCGTACTTTTTTGCTTAATTTGCAAAGCTTAATTTTCCATTAATATATAGCACATTCAATGTTACTTCAAATCGCATTTACAAAATTTTGGACAATACATCGCGAATGGGATTTCTATCTATTCCCTTTATATATTATTACAATTATTAGTTTTGGATATGTAATACAGAATAAATACATTCGTGATAAGCCAGAATACAAATACTTTATGTATGGTTTAATGTTTAAAATAATTGGCGTTTTATATTTCACGTATATTTACACATTTCACTATTACGGCGGAGATACAACCAACTATTTTCAAGCAGCTAACTGCATGGTTAATTTAATGTATAAACATTTTGATATATACATTAAACTTATGATGGGTGATATTAGGATGGAAAACATAACTTATTTTGATCAGTTTACCGGATGGCCAATGTATTCGAATAAACCCAATTCATTTGCTATTGCTCGATTCTCATCCATTTTTGTGTTCCTAGGTTTTCAGAGTTACTATATATCATCAATACTTATTGCAACAATAACATATTCTGGTGTTTGGAAGTTATTTCAAGTTTTTATAAAAGAATACCCTAAATATATTGGCGCATGCGCTGTTGCAATTCTGTTTATGCCATCAGTTGCATTTTGGGGAAGTGGAATTACAAAAGATTCGTATATGCTTGCCGCTCTGGGATGGTTTGTTTATGGCTTTTATAACTTTGTTAAAGAAAAATTTACCATGGCAAATATAAAATACATTATTCAAATGCTTTTTGCTATTTACATAATGATGGCAATAAAACCATTTAACTTTTATGCAATGTTAATTTGTGTAGGCCTGTGGTATGCTTTTGAATATATTGGTAGAGTTTCGAATACTGTCATTAAAATTTTGCTTTATCCTATAATTTTTACTGTAGTTATAAGTGCAGGAATATATATTTTTGCAATGTTAGGTTCTGTTGCTGGAGGATATTATTCATCAATAGATGGAATGTTAAATCATGCGGTTGTTGTTCAACAAGATTTAACTCGTGAAGAGTATGGAGATAATTCTTTTGATATTGGAAAATTCGATCCTACCATTGCTGGTATTATAGGTAAACTTCCTGCAGCTATAAATGCAGGATTATTTCGTCCATACCCTTGGGAAGCGAATAATATCTTGATGTTGATTTCTGCAGCGGAAAATGTTTTTCTTTTTTCTCTTACCGTATTTACGTTATTTTCAGTTGGTCCTCTTTATTTTTTCAAATCGTTTACATCAAAACCCTACATAATGATGCTATGTCTTGTTTTTTCGCTTCTTTTTGCTTTCTCTATTGGATTAGTTACCGCTAATTTTGGTGCATTAGTGCGCTATAAAATTCCTTTGGTTCCTTTTTATGTCGCTGCGTTTCTCGTAATGTACTATTCCCATAAAGATAAAAATCAAGCAAAAAGAGAAGAAACGGTGTTCGACTAGAAAAATGCACTAAGCTGAATATTTCCAGTATGCAGCACTTTGGTCTTCTCTGACTTTTGACCTTGATATTCAATACTTAAACGCAAATTTTTCCCTAAATTATTTTGCAAACTTGCTTCCCAAGTAATGTTGTTACCAGGAAGTAAACCATCGAGCATTGTATAAGCCAATGAAGTGTTCGATTCTGCGTTATATTTTATTTTGATATATTTTGAATTCAAAGTCAGTTTCCATGATTTTTGCCCGCTAATTCGAGATTCTAATCCAAGACTTTCTTTTATTGCATGTTCTGATTTTATATTCTGCAAATCGGAATATTCAACAAGAAAGTCAAAAGCTCGATATGGATTTGGCTGCCAGGTTATTTTCGGATTAACAGTCATTATTTCAATATGATAATTTTTATTATCCATAAATACAGCTTCGATATTTGAACTTTTTATTCCTTTTTCAGCTTTGGTATTAAAACTTAAACCTGAAATGATATCAATTCGGTTGTTAAGACTATGTTTCAGTTGATTTAATTGTTCCCAGCCGTTCGATGTTAAAGTCTTATTCTGCTCATTTGAAAAAGTGTAATTACACGAGAATTTTGAACTTGTTCGATTAAAGAATATCGTGTTCGAAATCATTGAAAAAACAGTTATCAATGAAGTATCGTTTTTTGTTGTTCTTATTGGATTGATATTTCTTAAAATATCATTGTCGGTAGTTTTGAACGTGCATTTATAATTCGAAAGATTATAAAACTTAGAAATAAATTTATTGATGTTATTTGTTTGTTTAATGATATTCCGCGGATCAAGAATTATCATTTCACTACATTGGTTTGAAAAAGTGCTAATGGTTGCACTTGTCGGTATAAAAACCTTAATATAATTTGCTTGATATTTGAATTTTGCAATTTCAAATTCGTTAATATCAGCTTTTCCATTTTTATTATAATCGGTTTCATCATTCCACATATATACACCTTGTCCTGGAGTTACTTCAACATATGAATATGTTTTTTTTGCTTCAAGCCCAGAACCTAACTGGAAAAATGTATTTGTGGTGATAAATTTCTTAAAAAGAGATAATCGATGTTCAACTCTACCCGACATATTTTTTTCTTGCTTCGTTAAATTCTCAATTTTGGGATCAACGATTCTATAATTAAACAATATTTTCAGGGTGTTTTTAGGGTTCTTTGTAAACCCGATAAGCGATTTATAATCATAACTTTTTGTCGATGTTACAAATGCATTTTTTGCTGTATCAGGAGTATAATCATCTCGTATTTCAGCCGAAAAATTACATTCCCAATTTGTACTATCTGATTTTGCTATAAAAGCTTTGTGTGAAATAAATCGGGCAGATGCTAACGATAATTCGCCTTTTGCATTATCCCAACGATTGAATTCTTGTTGAGTATTTAATCCTATTGTAATCTTACGAAATGCCTTAGATCCAGTAATATTGTATTTATCAAAATCCGTTTTATAAAGCGAATCTTTTGACTGCATTATACTCGCAGAGTAAATTAAATTATAGTTATTCTTTATCAAATGTCCTACCATCGAATGTTTATTACCTGTTGCAATTCCTGTTCTTTGTAAATACTCAAAACTGTAACCCATTTCGCCAAGAGAAAAAATACTACGAAGATTTATTTTTGATAAATATTCATTCCCATTTCGTTGATTCATAAGATTCCAATCACGGTCAAATTCGACTGGTTTATAAGCATCAAACGGATCGAATTGTTTATCGACAATGCTTTGTGTAAATTGTGTTTCAATGAAATGGGTTACAGTATCAAGTATAAACTTATGATTTAATCCAAACTTAAATGCGATTCCATTATTGTTGTTATCATCTTTCGACGAAAAGGTATTGGCATCATTATTTGAAACAGCCATTTCAACAAATGAGTTCGTATTTTGCGAGATTTTAAATTCATTTCCAATGGCAATAACCTGTTTCTTTTTAGGGGCAATTAAAACAGTAATTGGCATATAACTTCCAAAATGATTATCGCCATTGGGAGCAATCCACTCGAATGATTTTCCGTTTGCATTACTTTGATATTGAGAATAATCGCCTTGATTATTTCCGACAAACGAAAATGTAACAGTATATTCTTGAGATGAAAGCACGTTAGAAATAGTATAAACACCTTTGAATAATTGACCATTTACTGTCGTATCTTTTTTATTATAATAAACCTTGCTGGTACTTTTCGAACTATCTAAAATTCCACTTTCAGTATATGCTAAATTATCACCAGCATCAGCAAGTATCTGCTTTCTTGAATCGTTTAAATTTTGTTGAAGCGATTGGTTTTTATTATCCGTTTCCGACATCAAATTTACCCATGTTTTACTATTTTTTGTTTCAACAGCATTGTTGGACGAAACCATAAATCGAGCATAGTTTTTATCGGAATACTCGAAATCAACAGCAATTCTCGAATCCTTTGTAATCGGTATATATGGTGTAAAAACAATTTCTCCAGTATTATAATCAATTGTATAACCGAAATCCTCACCACGTTTTTTTAATTGACCATCAACAAAAACCTTTTCCGTTCCCGAAAGAACAACAATATACAATTCGTTATCGCAACCGGTAAGTTTATACGGGCCTTGATTTCCTTCAGCTCCTTGAAATAATTTTCGGCAAGTTTTTCCTTTTGCAATAGCAATTGATGCCTGACTCGTTTCTGAATATTTCTCAGTCTTATTGGTTGTTTCTGCCATTACCCCCTGCCCTTTTTTGTGATATTTCAAAAATGAACCATTTCGACTATTTACCTCATAATCACCAAAAATGGCTTGATTCTGTTTGTTGTAAACACGAATAAAAACTTTATCAAAATCTTGAATTTGCTGTGAATTTCCTTCCGGTTGAATGGGAATGTTATTATCAGAAATTGAACCTTCTAGCTTAATATTATCGGACAAATCACCAATAATTTGCAAATTAAGATTCGAATTCATAATTATATCCTGATTATTTCCAACCGTAATTCCACGCGAAATACTTCCACTAGTTTCTAACGATCCTTCATTGATATCATCTTTCAAATTTTCTTTAAAAAATGATGACGACCTTGTGGTGTCAGACATTTTTGAAATATATCGAAATGACGATTTATGTGAAAATGGTTTCGAAAAAAGCAATGGAAAAACTCGATAACTGATCCTAAAATTACCTCGAAGCGATGTACTAAAAAGCAAAGCATTTGAATAATCAATCGAAAATTCGTTTTGCGGCACAAAATGGCCATTTTGATCTATAATCGAAAATGACCCGGCAATAATGCTTAAACTATCGACTAATGTTGTATCGGAGTTAATGGTAATCAGCTTACTTCGGGAGTTATTAGCCGATTGTGCTTTAACCAAAAGAGGAAATAAAGCGAGTAATAATATGAAAATTTGACGTTTAATTGAATATTTATTTACGAAAATACGATTTATATATGGTTATACAAAACGTGTGATTTATGTGATTAATTTTTTAATAAAAAAAACTTTTTTTTTGACGATGCAATTGCGAAATAACGTATTTTTAACCCTTCAAACTTACTAATTGTTTAATAAAAAATATTATGAAAAAATACGTTATAACAGTAAACGGAAATAAATACGAAGTAGAAGTAGAAGTAGCTGGATCTGGATCATCAAATGCAACAACAGTGGCAGCTCCAGTAGCAAAAGCAGCTCCAGTAGCAGCAGCTCCAAAAGCAGCAAGTAAAGTATCTTCAAGTGTACAAAAAGTTACAGCTCCGATGCCAGGAAATATTTTCAAAGTTGCTGTTAAAGCTGGCGATGTAGTAAAAAAAGGACAACTATTATTAGTATTCGAAGCAATGAAAATGGAAAACGATTTAACATCACCTGTTGATGGAACCGTTGCTGAAGTAAAAGTTTCTGTTGGAAGCGTAATTGCTGCAGGCGATTTACTTGTGGTTATTGAATAATTATTACAATTAATATGGCAAAAATTACAGAAACAGTCCTGCGTGATGCACATCAATCGTTGATTGCAACACGTATGAGAACTGAAGAAATGTTACCGATTGTTCAAAAGCTTGACGATATCGGTTATCATTCATTGGAAGCTTGGGGTGGTGCAACATTTGATTCTTGTATTAGATTTTTAAACGAAGATCCATGGGATCGTCTTCGTAAAATAAAATCAGTAGCGAAAAAGACTCCGCTACAAATGTTATTGAGAGCACAAAACCTTTTAGGTTACAAACATTATGCTGATGATGTTGTTGAATATTTCGTACAAAAAGCTATTGCAAACGGTATGGATATTATCCGTATTTTCGATGCCGTAAATGATCCTCGCAATATTGAAACAGCAATCAAAGCTTGTATAAAAGAAGGTGGACATGCTCAAGCATGTATTTGCTTTACAACAAGTCCTGTTCATAGCCTTGAATTATTCCGTCAAGATGCAAAGACACTCGAAAATATGGGTGCTCATTCAATTTGTATCAAAGATATGGCTGGTTTATTAAAGCCTTACGATGCTTATGATTTAGTAAAAGCAATAAAATCGACTGTTAAGATTCCAGTTCAATTGCATACTCATTACACAAGTGGTGTTGGTTCCATGACCTATTTAAAAGCTATTGAAGCTGGTGTTGATGTTGTTGATTGTGCTATTTCATCGATGGCATTAGGAACTTCGCAACCTGCCACAGAACCACTTGTTGCAACATTACAAGGAACGCAATACGATACGGGTCTTGATTTAGCAAAATTAAGTGAAATTGCAGAATATTTCATGCCAATGAGAGAACGTTGGATTGCAAACGGTATGCTCGACACAAAAGTAATGGGCGTAGATGTTAATGCATTAATTTACCAAGTTCCAGGTGGAATGCTCTCGAATCTTGTATCACAGCTAAAAGAAGCAAATGCTCTTGATAAATTCCAAGATGTATTGAATGAAGTTCCTCGTGTTCGTAAAGATTTTGGTTATATCCCTTTAGTTACACCAACGAGTCAAATCGTTGGAACACAAGCGGTGTTCAATGTATTGATGGGCGAACGCTACAAAATGGTTACAAAAGAATCTAAAGGTATTGTCAAAGGTGAATATGGTAAAACGCCAGCACCTATTACTCCAGAATTTACGAAACAAATTCTGGGTGACGAGAAACCAATTACTTGCCGTCCTGCCGATTTAATTGAACCGGAATTAGAAAAAATAAAAGCTCAAATGATTGAATATATGACCCAACCTGAAGATATTTTGACGTATGCATTACTTCCTCAAGTTGCAGAGAAATTCTTTAAATTGAGAAAAGAAGGAAATTTAACTCCTTTTGTTGAACCAAAACCCAAAACGGCTACAGCTGCTACAAGTACTAAAGCTGCCACTGTTGATCATGAAATTGCGGCAGTAATTGCAGCAGCAATTACTGCATTCGAAGATGAAAATGGCACAGGTCGTCAAATCGAAGTTAAAAGCATAAAACAAATAAGTCCTTGGGTACTAGCTAATAGAGTTGGTCGATAGAACATTCTGATAATTTTAAAAGGAGTCTTCTCGAAATATTGAGAAGACTCCTTTTCTGTTTTATGATAATTTATATGTAAAAAGTTAACGACATTGAATCAATTAGAATTGGCCTTTACTGAATTTGGTTTTTCAGAAAAACATGTAATCACGATCTCAACTTTATTTAAACTGAAACAGTACAAACGTGGCGACTATTTTCTGCAAGATGGAAAATTAGGGGAATATATCGGGTTTGTCAATTCAGGAATGTTTCAATTTTATGTTGATACAGATTCGGCTGAAATTACTACCTACATTGCATTTCGCAACGATTTTATCCTTTCTATACAATGCTATTTTGCAGGAAAACCATCAAAAGAGAACATCAAAGCATTAGTCGATTCAGAAGTTTGTGTGATTCGCAAGGTCGATTTTAAACACTTAATTGAAACAATCGGAGGGTTCAAAGAATTTTACATCAAAGTACTCGAAAATCTCTTAACCTGCCTTGATGAAAGCAGATTCGATTATATTACATTAAAACCGGAAGAACGATATTTAAAATTACTGACCGAAGAACCCGAACTATTGCAACAAGTTCCTTTAAAATATTTGTCGGCATTAATTGGAGTTACACCACGGCATCTGAGCAGAATTCGGAAGGGAATTCAAAAGGAATAAATAGACAAATGTCTTTCTCTTTTATATAGATTCAATAGAACTTTGTACAAGTAATCTAAATCTATAAAAAATGAGAACTGAAAGAATTATTGGGCTATTGCTCATTGTTGGTACTGTTTTATTGTGCGTTCCCTATACCATTTTAACCGTTATTTTCGAATATCCGCAAATTCTGAGGGAAGATACTGGTATGATTTTAACAAAGTTTTATACCGGAGGAACTCCGTTAATTGTGGTGTGGTGGTTGTTTGCAATCATGGGTTTGCCTATTTTGGAAGCATACGTTTTGATTGGTCAAAAACTAGAACGTAAGTTTTATTTTGTTCGTTGGGCAACAACATTGGCACTCATTTCGGGAATTGTTCAAATCATTGGATTATTGCGATGGACTTTCATTGTTCCCCTACTTGCAAAAACCTATGTGACCAGTCAAAACGAATCGATACGAGAATCATGTAAGATTGCATTTCAAGTTGTTCATCAATATGATGGTGTGGTTTTGGGAGAGCATATCGGACAGTTGTTCACCATAGCTTGGATGGTAATCATTTCATCCGCATTTCACCAATTAAAACTATTCCCCAAATGGATTATCGGTTTTGGATATCTTGCAGCATTCGTTTTTTTACTTGCTCAAGCCGAGTTATTCGCAACAGTAATTCCTCATTTCCCTGTTTGGCATTTGGCAGGTTTAATTGGTAGCACGATGTGGCTTATATGGATGCTGCTTATTGGAGTCCGATTCTTAAATCTTACGATTGAATGATGATCGTTATTTCTTCAAATACGCCTCAATCTTTGCATCCAAGCGTTTTGAAGCCACGTCAAAGTTGAAAGGAAATTCAGCAAAGACATATTCATTATGAATATTTCGATAACATTCAATATTACATTCAATAGCATGCATCAATTCTTTTAAAACCGGACTATTGGTATTGTTATTTTTGTTCTTTTGGTATAATGCGATCAAATCGGTAACTAACTCTTTATCGGCAATTCTTGTCGTTATTTCGAAATAGGTATTTGGTTTGATGCTAATATTATTCTCTAAGAATGTTCTATGAATATAAGCTAATACCTCAGGTTTTACTTCTTTAACACTTTCTATTGCAAGAAATTTCATAATCTTTTCCCGAAGATCACGATTCTTCGTTTGCATTGCTTTTAGCAAAAGATTTTTGGTATAATCGTCATTATACTGACACATAAGTGCATCAACTATAATATCTTCTTGCGGTTTGTCGATATTTTGAGTTAAAAGTGTCCCCAATGCCTCTTTTGATGGCATTGAAACATAATGACAAAGTGCTTTTAAAATACCATGACGGATATTCCAATCCTTAGTTTTACTAAGATTTTCTAATAATGGTTTTTCACTTTTATACGTTTGGGAATTTATTATCTCAGCTATGAATGGATTAGAATGTGTAGTATCGAACGTTGCACAAGCATAATCAAGGAATAACATTTTTGATTTGATTGTGCTATTTTGTTTTGCATAATTTAAGATCCAATCAACGCAGGTTTTAAAAGGAATAGAATCGGTAAAGGGTGTTGCAAACGAAAGCTTTTGAGTTTTTTTGTTTATAGTAATTAATAAACTGCTTCCCAATACTGTTTTATCCGAGCTTGCTTTTGGCAAATAATCTTTATCTAAACTAAATGATTTTAGCTTGTTAATAAAGCTTTGAGCTTCTTCTTTTTTTAATGTTGTTTGCCAAAAAATAGTATCAACAGTATTTATATATCGAACAATAAAACTATCGTTCTTCAGTTGAAAATTAACGAAAGAATATTCTTTACTAAATCCATACTGATCCCAGTTTCCTTTGTTAAGGGTTATATTGAATGTCTTTACCAGCTTCGTTTCCTGAGCATTTGAAAGTAAACTAATAACACATAGAAAGAATACTATTACCTTTTTCATAATCTATTAATTTACATTTAACATTTTATTTATAAAATAGAGACATTGCAGGCAACGTTTCTACAAAGTTAGCACATTTTTTCTATCCATTTCTTTGCATTCACAAATGCCTCAATCCAAGGAGTTACCTCATCTTGTTTGCGAGCATCGGGATAATGAGCCCAGTTCCAAGGATAGATTGCTCGTTCCAAGTGAGGCATCATTGCCAAATGACGACCATCTTCGCTACAAATACCTGCAACGTTATAGTCCGAACCATTTGGATTTGCAGGATATTGAGCATAAGCATATTTCAATGCAATATTATAGTTTGCTTCGGCTTCGGGTAATAAGAACTTTCCTTCACCATGAGCAATCCAGATTCCAAGTTTACTGCCCGCAAGTGAATTAAGCATAATGCTCGTACTTTGTTGAACGGCAACACTGATAAAGTTTGATTCAAATTTATGACTTTCGTTATGAAGCATTTTGGGAGATGTTTCGTGTTTCAATCCCATAATGTTTAATACACTATTTAATTCGACAACCAGTTGACAACCATTGCAAACACCAAGACTCATGGTATCTTTGCGAGCGTAGAAGTTCAATAATGCTTGTTTTGCTTTCTCATTATAGAGGAATGCTCCAGCCCAACCTTTTGCTGAACCAAGAACGTCGGAATTTGAGAATCCTCCAACAAACACAATGAAGTTTATATCTTCCAATGTTTCACGTCCACTGATAAGATCGGTCATATGCACATCTTTCACATCGAAACCAGCAAGATGCATGCTCCAAGCCATTTCGCGGTCGCCATTCACGCCTTTTTCGCGAATGATGGCTGCACGAACGCCCGATTTGGTACGACGATTTTTGTCAAGTCCAAAACTTGAAAGTTTACCATCAAATTTTTCTGGAAATGCAAATGTTAATGGCTGATTTTTATAGTTTGCAAAACGTTCAGTAGCTTTGGTTTTTCCACTTTGCACGCTATCTAAAAGGAACGATGTTTTGTACCAAGTGTCACGAAGTTTGTCAATATTTAGCGAAAGCTTTTTACCTGCTTTGCTAATAGTTGCAGTTCTAACTTCGGCTATGGTTCCAATTTCTATAAATGAAATTCCTTGTTTCGAAAGTTCTGTTTTTGCATCATTTCCAACTTGAAGCACAATTGCTGGATTTTCATTAAAGAGAATTTTAACTAGATCAGTTTCTGCAAAGCCATCAAGCGAAATTGTGATTCCTCCTTTGGTATTTGCAAAATTCATTTCTAACAATGTCGTAATTAATCCACCTGCCGAAATATCATGACCAGCTATAACATAGCCTTTTTCTATTAATGCTTGAATTGCATCAAATGCTTTCGCGAAATACGATGCATCGGCAACCGTCGGAGTTTCCGTTCCAAGTTTATTGACAATTTGTCCAAAGGTACTTCCACCTAAACACAAAGCTGTTTTCGAAAGGTCGATATAGATAAGTGAACTATCGGCAATTGGTTTCAAAACAGGTTCCACCACTTTGCGAATGTCAGTAACCTCGCCCGATCCAGAAATGATTACAGTTCCTGGCGCATAAACCACTTCGCCGTTTTTGTATTTCTGAGTCATCGAAAGAGAATCTTTACCCGTTGGAATATTTATTCCTAAAGCAATTGCAAATTGACTTGTTGCTTCCACCGCTTTATATAAACGAGCATCTTCACCTTTGTTTTTGCAAGGCCACATCCAGTTTGCACTGAGTGAAATACCTGCTATACCACCTTCGATGGGTGCAAATACAATGTTTGTTAATGCTTCGGAAATGGCAAGTATTGATCCATGCGATGGATCAACAAGCCCGCTTACGGGAGCATGTCCAATTGATGTTGCAATTCCTGTATTATTTTTATAATCGAAAGCAACAACACCACAGTTATTTAACGGTAATTGTAATTCGCCACAACATTGTTGTTTTGCAATTTTACCAGTAACCGAGCGGTCTACTTTATTCGTTAAATAATCTTTACAAGCAACCGATTCTATTTGAAGAATTGATTCGATGTATTCTTCAATGGCATCTTGCGAATAAGTAATTTCTGCATAATTGACAAGTTGTGTTTCATCACGCATGATTGTTTTTGGAGGATTTCCAAACATATCATCAAGCGTTAAATCAATTGGAACTTCGCCATTATTATGATTGATGAATGTAAATTTATGATCGCCCGTTGTTTCACCAATGATGTTTATCGGCGAACGTTCTCTATTTGCAATATTGGTAATCAGTTCTACATCTTTTGCATGAACTACCATACCCATACGTTCCTGACTTTCATTTCCAACAATTTCCTTTGACGAAAGTGTTGGATCGCCCACAGGAAGTTTATCGATATTGATAATTCCACCCGTTGCTTCAACCAATTCGCTCAAGCAGTTTAGATGTCCGCCTGCTCCATGATCGTGAATAGAAATGATTGGGTTATGATCCATTTCGCCTAAGGCACGAATGGCATTGTATGCACGTTTTTGCATTTCGGGATTTGAACGTTGCACTGCATTAAGCTCAATATTATTGGCATATTCGCCAGTTGCAACACTCGACACAGCTCCACCCCCCATACCGATGCGATAGTTGTCGCCACCAAGCAGCACCACCTTATCGCCTACCGATGGTTCATCTTTAAGACTGTCAACCTTCCAACCGTAACCGATACCGCCGGCTTGCATTATCACCTTATCGAAACCTTGTGTCTTGTTATTTTCTTTATGTTCGAAGGTTAATACGCTTCCGCAAATAAGTGGTTGTCCAAATTTATTTCCGAAATCGCTGGCACCGTTCGATGCTTTTATTAAAATATCTTCGGGTGTTTGGTAAAGCCAATTACGTTCAGGAAAAAGTCCTTCCCACGAGCGACCACCATCAAGTCGAGGATATGAAACCATATATACTGCAGTTCCTGCTATAGGAAACGATGCTTTACCACCAGCCATACGATCGCGAATTTCGCCACCAGTACCCGTTGCTGCTCCATTAAAAGGCTCTACGGTTGTTGGAAAATTATGCGTTTCTGCTTTTAAGGAGAACACTGCTTCACGGTCTTTTACGCCAAAATAATCAGGTTTATCTTGTGTTGCAGGAGCAAATTGTTCAACCGTTGGTCCTTGCATAAAAGCACAATTGTCTTTGTATGCCGACACCACTCTGTTGGGATGCATTTTGGTTGTTTGTTTTATCAATTGGAACAACGAATCGGGTTTTTCTTCGCCATCGATGATAAATGTTCCATTAAATATTTTATGACGACAATGTTCAGAGTTCACTTGCGAGAAGCCGAATATTTCGCTGTCGGTAAGTTTACGATTTAGCTTTTTGCTTAATCCATCGAGATATCCAATTTCATCGTCGTTCAGTGCCAAGCCTTCTTTTTTATTGTAAGCAGCCACATCGTCAATATAGAGAATTGCATCGGGTTGTTTATTAATGGTAAACACCGACTGATCGATCGCATTGTAAAATTTACGAAGCATTGGATCGTATTTTACTTTATCATTTTCAACTTGTTGAAACTCTTCGATACGCAAAATACCTGTCAATCCCATGTTTTGGGTTATTTCAACAGCATTCGTACTCCATGGTGTAATCATTTCGCGGCGTGGTCCAATGAAGCAACCATCAAACGACTCACCTTTTTGTTGTTCGGCACCACTAAATAACCATGTTAATTTATCAATATCCGTTTGGTTAAACTGTTCTTTCGAATCGACTGCATACCAAAGGCTTTCGGAGTTTTTGAAGAAAAGAATCATTGTATATCTTTATATTTTTTGCAAATATACACAAGTTCAAAGAAATGAGCTAGGAAAAGTTTTGTGGGTTATTAACAAGAGCTGTTTTGAATTTTGAACAATGAGGGAATTATTGTTGCTTAATTTTAGCCTTACGTTCTTTAATTCTTTGAATTACTATATCACGATTATACGCCCATATGGATTTATTAAAATGTGTTATAGATTGATTAAGCTCTGATATTGTTAATATTGTAGTTGGTATTAAAATTAATATACAGGCAGGGTTTAAAGTTGCAGATATCAATGCTATTGTACCTACACAACCCAAAATATCAACAGTTAATCCTTTTACAAAGTGACTTCTATATTCATGTATATTGTATGTTGCTTCTTCAGAATTCTGAAATTCTTTTTTAAGATTACTTCCCAAAAAGCCAATTTGATATTTATTTCCATTTTGAAAATATTTCCCATTTCCGTTAATATAGATTGCTTCTCTATCATATATAGTTTTAATTGAATCAATAAGATTTTTATTTTCAAGAATTGCTGTATTGTTTTTTATGCTGTCAATAGTGTTTTGACTATAACTATTTGAAAATAGGAAAAAGGTTAATAAACCTAGAATAACTGCTTTTTTAATCATGAGTTTCTGCTTTTGTTTAGTTTGCAAATATATAATAAAAGTGGTGGAATAGGCAAACTATTCATTTAATACAACCACTGTCACGACCCTGTTTGCCGTCTTCAATCTACAAAAATAAAACCCTTGGGGAATTTCATCAGTTTGCCAAGTTATAGAATATTGTCCTGCACTTTGCTTTGTTTCAACGAGTGAACATACTTTTTGTCCAAGGACATTATATATTGAAATATCAACAAAGCCTTCGCTTAACAACTGATATGAAATAGTTGTTTGCTGTTTCGTTGGATTAGGAAAAACTTTTAATTCATTCAAATCTTTTTGCAGAGCAGAAAAGGTTTTGGGTGGTTCAACTAGCTTTGTCGTATCATAAATCTCAGCTGTATCAAGGTTTGTAATAACAATATTATCGAACCAAAATTTGGAGTTCGTTGGTAAAGCTTTTTGTTCGTTTCGAATTTGTAAATATGCAATTGAAGTCCAATCAAACTCAGCTCTTGGATTTGACCAAGCTCCATCCCAAGCTCCTGTTTCTTTCATTTGGCTAAATGGAATTCGAACATGATGCCAACGATTATCGAATGCAACAACCGATGGCGTAACCTCATAACTCATTCGCCATGAATGAGTGGCTGTATCTGCTATTTTATTATCAACAAAACGAATTTCGAATTGAGATTTGGGATTATTGCCCCGAACCATAAAATCTATTGCGTAATAATTTAATTTTAATAAAGACAAATCTTTAACTGGCGTGAATTTCAGAGAAATACCATCGTATTGAATTGTATCTTGAAATAAAATACAATTTGAACCATTATTGGGATTTTGGATATTGTAAAAATCTAATTTTGAAGTATCAGCCCAAGTATCATCTACTATATTTTTTTCGATATAATCGGTATAAACAGGAAATCCAACACTATCTGGTAATTTCTTGTAAACCAATTGAGTTGGTTCTAGTAATCCTAGAGTTTGAACTAAAGGAATATTCAAATCATAATTGAATTGTTCGTTGGAACCTTTTACAAATAGTCCAAATCCACCTTGATAATCCCAAGTTGTCCATGGAATAGAATTTGCCTCCAAATAATTTCTTACAACGCTATACCAATAAACTCTATCAGCATTACTGCTATTGAGATTATATACGCCATATTCACCACAATATATTTTAACTTTCCTTTGATCTCGAAATGCAATTGCTATATCAATCAAACTTTTAACACTCGAATCGGTTCCTGTAATTGGGTACTTTTTCAAATCTGTTTCGACCCAAGTCCCCTTTGATGTTGGTGGACAAGCAGGCATTGTTGCTGCATTATAAGGATATGGAACGCCTGCTAATGAATCCATGCCAGTAGTCCAATTTGCTCCTTGATGAGTGAACATAAATGGGTCGTAAAAATGAAAGGTGTAAATCAAATTTGTATCAGCATATACCGGTATGTTTTTCATTTCAGTATATGCATTGAAATTCGATGCACCAACTACAATAGTATGCTTTATATCAACAGTTCTAATTGTATCGATTACCGTTTTTTGCATTTTTCCCCAAATAGCTGTTGTCATTTTCGTTCCATGTGGTTCATTCAATATTTCATAGAGAATATAATTGGAACGATTCTTATAATGATTTGCCATTTGAATCCATTCTTTCCGAAGAGGAATATCGAAATTTAACGGTGTATCAGCATTTGGATCGAAAGTATGATTATCTAAAATCAAATGAATTTGTAGATCTTCAGCCCAGCTGACAACAGAATCAAGGAATTGGAAAAACAATGGCGAAATACTATAATTGGGCGCACCATTTGTCATTGCATGAAGATTGAGCGGAAAACGAATGACATCACAGCCAAGACTTTTGATATTTTGTAAATCTTGTTTCGAAAATTTAGTAAACGGAAGTTGTTTTACGCTGCTTGCCTGAAACCAATTACTAAGATTTACACCTCTCGAAAATTGATTCTGAGTCTGTCCATATGTAGCGATGAATAGGAAAATAAGTGCAAAAACAAAACAAGTGAGTTTTTTCATTTGTATATTATTTGGCTTCTGCCGCAGTATCAACAATGTTTTTCATTTGTTCTATAGGTTTGGCTACCGGCATAGCAAGAATACTATTATATTCTTTAGCAATTTGCTCAACATCTTTAACATTTAATACTTTTGTTTCAACCTTCTTTGCTAATTCGGGTGCTTCTATCAAATAAGCTGCGACTTCTTTATTAAAGGTAAACAGCTTTGGTCGCATTTGTTTGCCATCTTTTTTTAAGAAAATGTATTTATCATTAGTTGTTGAACTTCCAACTGTTGAGCTATTATATACCGAACTACTATTGCCTGGATTGGTTGAAACGACATAAAACTGAAATAATCGTAAATATGGACCATCAACCAAAACTTTCAGATACATTACCGTTGTTTTATTGTTTTTAGAACCGGTAAGCAACAAACTATTGCGAACAATAACCATTCTGTATGATTTATCTTTAAAAGAAAAATCAACTTCCGATGTCCACTCAGGATTCAAAACTTGCTTATCGCCTTTTATATCGTAATATTCGATTTCCCATTGAATTTTCTCAAAATCTGGTTCACCAGTAATAACCCATGGAATATCGAACTGTGTTTTTACTGTGTCCTTTTTAACGGTAACATAAAAACCTTCTACTTTTTTAGCAAAAACATTTGCCGTCATTAGCAAAATCCCAAACGATACAAAAGCAATCTTCTTCATACTACTTATCTTGAAATGTTAAACTTAGATATTCTTACTTTTTCCTCGATGTGTAATGGTTATTCCATCTTCCTCAATAATTATCAGCCTATCCTTATATAAGGAACCAACTGCTTTTTTAAAAGTCTTTTTACTTATTGCAAATTGTGCATAAATTGCTTCGGCCGACGATTTATCCGTTACTTTTAACGTACCACCAGCATCGCGCAATTTCACTAAAATTTCATCCGTGATATCAAGCACACGATCGTATCCCGTTTTTTGTAAACAAAGATCGATTCGTTCATCTTCACGCATTTTTTTAATAAATCCTGGAAGTATTTGACCTATTTCTAAGGGTTGAAAAATTTCATTTGTATACAATAATCCAAAATGAGTATTGTTGATGATAGCCATATACCCAAGTGGCGTGCGATACGCGATTTGTAGTTCAACATCATCGCCATCAATAAACGTTGCTGGTTCAAGATTTAAGAAACGATCAATTTTTGATGTCCCAATTATTCTATCAGAATCAGCATCATACATCACATAGACCATATAGGTCTTGCCTTCTTCCATCTTGTATTTTTGCTCACGAAACGGAACAAAAAGATCTTTCATCAAACCCCAATCCATAAAAGCTCCCAGAGCATTCACGGCCACAACATTCATTGCAGCAAAATCGCCAACAACAGCTTTGGGTATTTCGGTAGTTGCAACTACTCTATCTTCCGAATCAAAATAAATAAACACGAGAACTTGGTCGCCTTCTTTACATCCTTCGGGGACATAGCGTTTGGGCATGAGGATTTCGTCATAAACATCACCATCTAAATAAACGCCAAAATCGACAAGCTTTGTAACTGTCAAATTATTATATGTGCCTGGTCTAACCATCGAAAGTACTTTTAGTTTACTACAAATGTAACGAAATAAAATCTGTAACAAGAGAATTCTTTAATGATACCTCAATAAAAACTCATTTTTTCGAATGCATCCACTACAATTTATCAACAGTCTATTATTATCTCAAAATTCCTAAATTATATTTTAAAAAATTTATGTACGTTTGCTTTCAGAAAAACAGCACAAAGTTGTTTTAGTAATAAATTGACCATGAGCGATTTTATTGTTTCAGCACGAAAATACCGCCCCGCCACATTCGATACGGTTGTTGGTCAATTGAACATTACGGCTACTCTTAAAAATTCAATAAAGAATAATCATTTAGGACAAGCATATCTATTTTGCGGACCACGTGGTGTTGGTAAAACAACCTGTGCTCGTATTTTTGCAAAAACCATCAACTGTCAAAATCTTTCACCCGAAACTGAAGCTTGTGATCAATGCGAATCGTGTAAATCGTTTAACGAATCGGCTTCGTTCAATATTCATGAACTCGATGCTGCATCGAACAACTCGGTTGAAGATATTCGCACATTGATAGAGCAAGTACGAATCCCGCCCCAAATCGGAAAATACAGCGTATATATAATCGATGAGGTTCACATGCTTTCAACAAGTGCATTCAATGCATTTTTGAAGACTTTGGAAGAACCACCTCGTCATGCATTATTTATTTTAGCAACAACTGAGAAACATAAAATTCTACCTACGATACTTTCGCGTTGTCAAATATTTGACTTTAACAGAATTAAAGTTGAAGACACGGTAAATTATCTTGCCTATGTTGCTAAAAAAGAAGAAGTAAGTGTAGAAGTTGAAGCATTAAACGTTATTGCCTTAAAAGCTGACGGAGCAATGCGCGACGCCCTTTCTATATTTGACCAAATTGTGAGTTTCTGTGGAAATTCTATTACCTATAAAGGAACGATCGAAAACCTCAACGTTCTCGATTACGATTACTATTTCAAACTGGTAGATGCTTTCCTTGAAGGAAACTATGTTCAATGTTTGATGACCTTTGACGAAATCTTGGATAACGGATTTGATGGACACAATTTCTTAGTTGGCATAAGCGAACACTTTAGAGATTTGCTTGTTTGCAAAGATCCCATTACCATACAGTTAATGGAAGTTGGAGCTTCAATTCGCGAAAAATACAAAACCCAAGCACAAAAAACTCCCGTCGATTTTCTGTATTCGGCACTTGAAATTGGTTCTCGAAGCGACATAAACTACAAAGCCAGTAAGAATAAACGCTTGCATGTAGAGCTTGCCTTGTTACAATTCAGTAACATCATTAAAAAAAAAATGACGAATTAGAAGCAAGTAAAGCTTCTACTATTTCGGCAAATACTATCACACAAACGCCGACAAGAGCCTCTCAACCAACGGCTTCACCATCGCAAGCTCCAACGCAAAGTCAAGCTCCAACAGCAAAACCAACAAGTATTTCGTTTAAAAATATTATTTCTGGTCAAATACCCGAAATCAAAACGCCAACTCCACAACCAGTAAAAGTGGAAACTGTTGTTGAAAAACCCATACATCAAACTGAAACTACTCCTATTTCATTAGATTCAGAACAAGCAAAAAAGACTATTACCGAAATTTGGGACGCGTATTATAGCGAAATGGAAGCGTCATCACCTCGTCATGCGGGATTACTTTCAACGACGAAATATGCCATTAGAAATACTGTTTTGGAAATTACACTTTCGTCAGTTACACAAGAAGATTTGTTTAAATCTGAAATCCAAAAAGAGTTAAAACAACGTATTTGCCAAAAACTTTCGATTGCAAATTTCAGCATAAATGTTAGTATTGCCGAAATGGGCGAAAAAACCACAAAGCCTTATAATGCAAGCGAAAAATACAATTTCCTACTCGAGAAAAATCAAAATCTTGCTAAGCTAAAAGATCGTTTCAATCTCAACCTAAAAAGCTAAGAACAAATGATTTGTTTTCCCAATGCAAAGATAAATATCGGGCTTAATATTGTTGAAAAACGAAATGATGGTTTTCACAATCTCGAAACGATATTCTTTCCTATTGGCTTGAAAGATGCGTTGGAATTTATTGAAAGTGATACGTTACAATTCAAAAACTCAGGTTTAACAATCGATGGCGATCCACTCAATAATCTTTGTGTAAAAGCATGGAAACTTATTCAACAAGATTATAATATTCCTCCCGTTCATATTCATTTACACAAAATTATTCCCTTTGGTGCAGGGCTTGGTGGAGGTTCGGCTGATGCCGCATTTATGTTGAAATTGTTGAACGACTATTTCAAATTGAATATTTCGAAAGAAAAACTCATTCAATATGCATTAACATTAGGGAGCGATTGTCCTATTTTTATTAAAAACGAAGCTTGTTACGGAACTGGTCGTGGTGAAATTCTTGAACCATTAACCATAAATTTGACAGGTAAATTCCTTGTTTTGATAAATCCAGGAATACATGTTCCAACGCGCGATGCATTCGCATCAATTAAACCGCAACATTCTGAATTCGATCTTCGAGAAAGTATTCTAAGACCAATAGTAGATTGGAAAAACTACATTGTAAACGATTTTGAGAAAAGCATTTTCCCAAAATATCCAGCGATAGCAAATATCAAAGCTAGACTTTACGAACATGGAGCTTTATATGCAGCCATGAGCGGAAGTGGCTCAAGTGTATATGGAATATTTGAAAAAGAACCTGATTTGCAAGATTTGTTTTTGGACTCTTTTTGCTGGCGTGGAAACCTATAAACACATCTCCGACTAAAACAAAAAACGTCTCAAGACCTTTTACAGCAGTTAGTTTTTGTTAATTTATCTACATATAAAAAGACAAATAAATAAAATAAATCGCCAAATAAATACATATAATTCCAAATATATTTGCATTCCATTAATAGTTTTAGTACATTTATATTATTGAAAAAACGATTATGGACTTAGGAATTGGAAAAGAAAATTGTATACTTGTTCCCACAGATTTTTCTGATACATGCAGAAATGCACTTTTGCATGCAGTAGAAATTTCAAAGGTATCGATGTGCAAAATTTATCTTCTGCATATAATTGGGGAAACGAATTTCCCAACGATTTTGAACAATGATTTAGTAGATAACCATAAATATTTAGAAGAAAACAATCCATTAAAACATATTGGCGAAAAGCTACAGCAACTTATTAATGAATGCAAGATTGATACAATAAAACCATTCATTCGTAAAGGCGATTTTTTCGTAACGATTAACGACGTTATTGAAGAGGTAAATGCCGATTTAATGATTGTAGGAACACATGGTAAAGTTGGAATTCAAAAAATATTTGGGAGTAATGTTATTAAAATAATTGATAATACAGACATTCCTGTGATTGTTGTACAAGATTATTCTGTTCCCAAAATATATAAGAAAATTGTTTTTCCAATAAAAGTTAAAAGTGGTGATAGACAAAAAACACACTTCACCGGACTCTTAGCTTTAGCAACCCAGTCGGAAATCCATATTTTTCCATTCTTTGGGAAAAGTGGCACCGATTTCAGAAAAGTTTTTAATGAAGTAATTCAAGTTTACAACTATTTCAACAAATACGGAATAGAAAGGAAAATAGTCGAAAACCTCAGAGATGATGATGACTTTAATAAACAAATATTGGATTATAGTGTTTCCGAAAATGCCGATTTAATCGTTATCATTTCTAATGCAGATAAACATCATATTATTTCGGGAGCACCTGAGGAGAGTTTACTTTTTAATAAATCCTATATTCCCGTTTTGTGCCTTAACAGGAAAAAGGTTAGACATAGTGCCGCTGGTGGTTTAGTTACTGGAAATTAACCGTTTCCCCCTTAAGATAACGGTATTTAACGTTTTGAAATGCTCTTTTTAAAGATACATTTTCTTAAATTCTTTTCTCCCTATTATTTTCTGGAATAAAAAGAACCGTTTCAATACAATAACATATTGAAACGGTTCTAACCCAGCTATGAAAAAACAAAAAACCTAATCTTTATTATTTTGAACCTAGATATGATGCAACACCTTCTTGTGTTGGTTTCATCGCTTTGTCGCCTTTTTTCCAGTTTGCAGGACAAACTTCACCATGGATTTCCACAAATTGAAGAGCATCAAGTGTACGTAAAGTTTCATCAATATTACGTCCTAATGGTAAGTCGTTAACTAATTGATGTTTTACAATTCCTTGTTTGTCTATTAAGAATGTTCCTCTGTAAGCTAATGGTTCACCAATAAATTCAGCATTTCCGTCAGCATCAATATCATATTCTCCTGCTAAAACATCGTAGTTTTCAGCTATCGTTTTTGAGAAATCTGCAACTAATGGATATTTAACACCTTTAATTCCACCGTCTTTTAAATCTGTTTGTAACCATTTCCAATGTGAAAATTGTGAATCAACAGAAACACCAACAACAATAGTGTCGCGTTTTGCAAATTCTTCAGCTTTTTCTTGGAAAGCTAAAAGTTCCGTTGGACATACAAAGGTAAAATCTGCTGGATAAAAGAACAAAACAACATATTTTTTACCAATGAATTGATCAAGACTATAGTTTTCAACTATTTCACTACCATTGATAACTGCATTTGCTTTAAATACAGGAGCTTTTTTTCCGACTAATACTGCCATAATTGTAATTTTTAATTATTTACTATTTTAAAATTTCGTTTCTGAAGGTTTAGACTAAGTTCGGAACAATTTCTTACAATCAAAAACATTTTTTTTAAAATATTTTACAATTGCAAGGCAATGAACGATATTTGCAAAAAAGAACGTTTTAGTTCTTTATCAATTAAAAGTAAAATGTCAGAATTTCAACTTTTTGCGGTAACAGGAAATCCTATTCTTCATAGTAAGAGTCCAGGAATGTTTAATAATGCCTTTGAAGCGAATCAAATACCTGCGACATACACTCGTTTAGCAACCGATTCAGCTCAAGAAGCAATTAAAGTTTTTCGTTCATTGGGTTTAAAAGGAATGAATGTAACGGCACCATTTAAGGAAGATATAATACCTTTATTAGATGAAATTGACGAAAGTGCAAAATTTATTGGCGGTGTAAATACCATTGTAAATAAAAATGGTAGATTAAAAGGATATAATACCGATTGGATTGGAGTTTTACGTCCTATTGAAAATCAATTATCAAATGCAACGCTACTTAAAGATAAAAAATGTCTTATAATTGGAGCAAGCGGTGCTGGCAAAGCAGCAGCATTTGCTATGAAAATTAATGATGTTAAAATCACAATAGTAAATAGAACTATTGAAAAAGCTGAACAAGTTGCAAAAAACATGGGTTGCGAATATGCGGGACTTGATAATCTTTCGGAACTAATACCACAAGCTGATATCATTGTTATTGCATTAACTCAAAATGTCAATCCTATAAATGAATCTTGGTTATCAAAAAAACATATAATTTTTGATGCCAATTATAAAGATTCAAAAATCATAGAAATGGCAAAAAGAAAAGGTTGTACAATCATTAATGCTACCGATTGGTTGCTTTTCCAAGGAATGAAAGCATTTGAATATTTTTTGTCATATAATCCAGATTATAATTCTATGAAAGCTGGTTTATCAACCTACAATCTCCAAAGTCGCAGCGATAAAATTGCTTTAATCGGATTCATGGGTTCGGGAAAAACAACCGTTGGCAAAAAGTTAGCTAAGAAAATGGATATTCCATTTGTAGATACCGACGAGTTAATTGTAGAACGAGAAGGAATAACAATTTCCGAAATCTTTGCTCAATACGGCGAAACCTATTTTAGAAACTGTGAAAGAGAAATATTGCAAACAATTATAGATACTCCAGGCAAACAAATAATATCTTGCGGTGGCGGTATGGCAATTAACGATGAAAACAGAGCGTTGCTGAAAAAACACTGTCTTGTTTTGTGGTTATATGCTACTCCCGAAGCAACGGTAAAACGCATTAAATTAGAAACAAGACCATTATTGAATGTCGAAAATCCTTTAGAAAAAGCACTAACGTTATTTGGAGAACGAAAAGAATATTATGCCAAAGCAAGTGATGTGATTTTTAATACCGAAAAATTTGATGCCGAAAGCATTAGCGACAAAATAATTGATGAAATTAGTAGAATAATATAAATAACCCAGCCAGCGTTTAAAACGCTGGCTGGGTTTCGATACATCAAAGATGAATAAAACCGTAAAACCTTCAAGAATAAACGGCATTATCCCCGCTCCTGCTTCAAAAAGCATGATGCAGCGTGCCATAGCAATTGCAACATTAGCGAAAGGTCAATCTATTTTATACAATTACACTCCGTGTAACGACAGCGACACCGCTTTAGAAATTTCGGCAAGTTTAGGTGCAATCGTTTCTGTTGAAGGAACCACAGTTACAATTGACGGTGGAATGAATCCAAAAGTTGACAAGTTTTCTTGTGGTGAAGCAGGCTTGGGAATCAGAATGTTTACACCCATAGCATCATTATGGAATAAAAAAATAACATTATATGGTGCAGGTTCCTTGCAACGACGGCCAATATCTATGCTTGAACAACCTCTAACGCAACTTGGTGTTGACATAAGAACAAATAATGGATTTGTACCAATCACCGTTCAAGGTCCATTATTAGGAAAATATGCCGATGTTGATGGTTCAATCAGTTCGCAAATGCTTACCGGAATGCTTATTGCGCTTCCTTTAGCAGCAAACGACACAATACTCAATGTGAAAGATTTAACTAGCAAACCATATATCGATATGACATTGGATATTGTTAAAGATTTTGGAGTAACCATTTCGCACGATAATTATAAAACATTTACTGTTAAGGGAAATCAAAACTACAAAGCTCGCGAATATAATGTAGAAGGCGATTGGAGCGGAGCTTCGTTTTTGCTTGTTGCTGGTGCATTAGGTGGCGAAGTTACAGTAAGTAATATTCGTTCAAACTCATTACAAGCCGATTTACAAATATTGGAAGCAATAAAACGTGCCGGTGCAATAATAGAATGCACAGACTCAAACATTTTGGTAAAGAAAAACAAGTTACAAGCATTCGAATTTGATGCGACAGAATGTCCCGATTTATTCCCTCCGCTTGTGTCTTTGGCTTGTCATTGTGAAGGCGTTAGTAAATTTAAAGGTGTATCAAGATTAAAACATAAAGAAAGTGACCGAGCATCGGTTCTTAAAAAAGAATTCGCAAAAATAGGTACAAAAATAGAACTCGATGGTGATACAATGTTCATTTATGGGAAAACCGTAACTGGTGGAACAATGCACGCAAACAACGATCACCGAATAGCAATGGCAGCAGCCGTTGCAGCTATTTTAGCTAAAGAACCAATTGAAATAGAAAATGCTGAATGTATTGCAAAATCATATCCAGGATTTTATGAGGATTTTGCAAAAATTGGAGGGAATATTTTATAATTAAATCTATGTGCTGTTCATCAAATATTTACGCCCAAATTCTCCATTACATTAAAGCACAACGCAATGGCGAAACTGCTGATAGGATGAAAATAATGGGAATCGAATATAATATGAGTTATGGCGTTTCACTCTATGATATTCGAAGTTTTACAAAAGAACTTGGTCGCAATCATCAGGTTGCAAAGCAATTATGGAAAGAAAATATACGTGAAACAAAGCTTTTTGCACTTTATCTTTTCGAGCCACAACAATTTACGATTGAAGAACTTAACGAACTTGTTTTACAATTAAACAACACCGAATTAGCTGAACAAGCGGCTTTCACCGTTTTCACAGAAGCTGACATTCCACAAGAAACCATAATGGCATGGTGTCAAAATGCATCACAAACAGTCAAATTGGCAGCATACAATACTATAAATAGGAAGTTTAAAACTGGTAAACTAGCTGATTTCGACTTTGGTTTATTTTTTGATATGCTGAAACAAGAAATAGCACAAGACAGTATTCTTCCAACGAAAAGTATTAGCTTTGCACTTTCGGAAATTGCTCAAAAAGGATACAAAAACCAGATCGAAGAATTTCTTAAAAAACTCGAAACGATTGACACGAAACAATGTGTTTCTATCGTTAGTAATACCAAAAATGAAATAGAATATTTGTAAAATTTAAAACTTAAAATTATGTTTGAAAAATCATCAAATCCAATTTTTAGCAGAACAAAATTTAATTCTTCTGCTTACACAACCGACCAATCGCAAGTAATGACGATGAATGGTACGATAAACAAAACCTTTGCAATGTTATTGATGGTAATTGTTTCTGCATCATTAACGTGGAAAGCATCTTTAGTGTATAATGCTGATCGTCATATTTTTGAACTACAAAATCTAGGATTAGTTTCAGGTCTAATGATGCTTGGTCTTATTGGTGGTTTAATTGCTGCATTTGTAACCATTTTCAAAAAAGAATGGGCTGGGATTACTGCTCCAATTTATGCAATATTGGAAGGATTATTTCTTGGTGGATTATCTGCATTTGTAGAAATGCGTTTCCCTGGATTAGTTATCAAAGCAGTGATGTTAACCTTTGGCGTTTTCTTTCTAATGTTAATGGCATACAGAATGCAAATCATAAAACCGACTCAAAAACTAATGATGGGAATAATGATTGCAACAGGTGCAATAGCTTTATTTTATTTTGTTCAAATGATATTAAATATGTTTGGAGTAATCCTTCCAACACAAGGAAATGGAATGATCGGAATCGGATTTAGCGTTGTGGTAGTTGCAATTGCAGCTTTAAACTTAATTTTAGATTTCAAAATGGTTGAAGATGGCGTTGCTCAAGGAGCTCCAAAATTCATGGAATGGTATGCATCGTTTGGATTACTGGTAACATTAGTATGGCTGTACATTGAAATTTTAAATTTGCTTATGAAATTGCAAAGTCGAAACTAGTATATTTTAAAATACTTTTGAAGCCAATCCATAACGGGTTGGCTTTTTTTATTTTCTTCAAAAATTTAATTATTGATATTTTCATAATTTTAAAGTAGCTTTGAACTATAAATAATAATAAATTGAAATCATAGTAAGATGAACAAATATATCTTTTTAATTCTGTCAATATATACAATTAGTTGCAATAAAAAAGAGCCATCATTACCACCAGCAGAAAAAACAGGCTATACGGTTCTTAACAATGGTAATGCTGGTGTTGATAGTAAAACAGATGTCAACGATACGATTGCATTGGCCATAGACCAAGGAATTCCATCCGTTGGAAATCAAACGTATTTTGCAAATATGCCTATTATTTTCTTCCTTAATGATAAAGTATTGCTTAGTTCTATTTATGAAAATATTGAAGTAACACAAGATAATATAAAAGTTAAAGGAACAGTGTATGTGAATGAAGCATTTAATGGAAATGCTATTATTACATTTACTCCAAAGGATGGCTTTTTATCTGGAAAAACCATTTCTGTAACACTTAAAAAGGATATTCAAGATGATGCTGGAAATAAACTTGGTAGCGATTATATTCTGACATATAAAACGAAAGATGCATCAACGATTAGCTTTGATGATAATAAAGATTTTGAACGAGGTTATTCTGGAGTTTCGTTTATAGGTGATGGTGCAATTAAAGAATGGGGGAAAAATATATTTACGGCTTACCAAGGAACTCGTTATGGTGCAATTTCAACGGGATCTCAACGTGTTTCGACAGGAACTGCAATTGGTGATGCTACAAGTATGATGTTTCTTGGTCCAATTAATACAAATTTGTCGTCATTTACTTTTATGTATGATTTTATGTCAAGCGAATTTAATGATTATTTGAACTCAAAATTCGATGATGCAGCAATGGTTACTGTTTACGGACCAAAGGGAACCTATTCTGAATTTATAACAAGTGTAAAATCAGTAGGAATTGCTGGAAATACACAACTAACAAATTTCCCAACATTGCCCGATGGAGGAGATAATTATGCCGGTCATACTGGTTGGTTAAAGAGAACTATTTCATTTGAAAATGTTGGAACTCCTGCATTTATTATTTTCACGATAACTGATGTACGTGACAAACAGTTATCGTCTGTTTTGGCCGTTGATAGTTTGTCGTATTAATATTTTGCAACCAACGGCATACGTCTTCCCAAACCAAAAGCTTTTGATGAAATTCTCAAAATTGGCGGACATTGAAAACGTTTGAATTCATTATTGTTTACCATTTTAATTGTTCGCTCAACCGTGTATCTCTCAAAACCTTGATTTACAATTTCATCGGCAGTTAATTTCTGTTCGATGTAAGCAAAGAGTATTTTGTCTAAAATATCATATTCTGGTAGTGAATCAGAGTCCTTTTGATCGGGACGAAGTTCAGCGGATGGTGCTTTCGTAATGGTATTATTTGGAATAATTTCTTTGTCTCGATTTATAAAATGTGCCAAAGCATAAACATCTGTTTTATAAACATCCCCAAGAACAGAAAGACCGCCATTCATATCTCCGTATAGAGTTCCATAACCAACAGCCGCCTCACTTTTATTCGAAGTATTTAATAAAATATTCCCAAACTTATTCGAAACTGCCATTAACAAACTACCACGAATGCGCGCTTGCAAGTTTTCTTCGGCCAAGCCAAATGGAAGTCCAACAAATAAAGGACTAAGAACATTTTTAAACGATTCGAACGGTTCTTGAATTTTTACAATATCGAATTTTACGCCAAGCGTTTCGGCCAATATAACAGCATCGGTAATTGAATGTTCTGATGAAAATTCTGATGGCATTAACAAAACTCGAATATTTTGTGATCCAATTGCTTCGGCAGCTAAAGCCAATACAACAGCTGAATCTATTCCTCCTGAAAGTCCTAGCGTTGCCGATTTAAAACCATTTTTACCAAAGAAATCACGTAGTCCAAGAATTAATGCTTCGTAAACTTTTTCTATTTTGGGTTTTAACGATAGTTGAATTGGTTGTTCCTCCTCAATTCGTCTAAAATTGAAAACAGTAAAATCTTCGTCAAAAGCTTTTAAACTATGGAGAATCTGACCTTTTCGATTAAGGACTTTCGAAGCACCATCGAAAATTATTTCTGTATTTGCACCAACCTGATTAACATAGACAATAGGCAAATTCCATCGTTGTGCATTTTCTTGTAAAACGCGAGTTCTAAGATGATCTTTATCGTACGAGAATGGCGATGCAGCAATGTTTATTATTAAGTCGGGTTGCAAAGGAGCAAGCATTTCCATTGGAGCTTTCTTATATATATTTTCCTTCGAAAAAGAATTTTCAACAACCACAGTGTCCCACAAATCTTCGCAAATAGTAATTGCAATTTTATATCCATTAAAATGCAAAAGATGAAAATCGTGATTTGGTTCAAAATAGCGATATTCGTCAAAGATATCATATGTTGGCAAAAGCGTTTTGTGAAAGCAGTCTTCAACCTTGCCATTGTGTAAGAAAAGTGCTGAGTTCAGCAACATTTTACCTCGTTCGGCTGTATTTTTAATTGGTGAACCGATAATAATTCCAATGCCATGAGAATGCCCCGCAAGTCGAGAAACCGCATCTTCGCATTTTTCAATAAAATCTTTCTGTTCAAGTAGATCGAGCGGAGCATATCCACAAACAGAAAGTTCGGAAAACACAATCATTTCAGCACCTTTAGACTTTGCTTCTTCAGTCGATGCAATAATTTTTTCTATGTTGGCATCGAAATTCCCAACATGATAATTTAATTGTGCTAGTGCTATTTTCATTTTTATCTTTTAATTTTTCAGAAATGAGGATTTTATTTATTATTAGCAAAATAGGCATCTAATAATTTCGTTGCTGCAGTAAATGAGCTTGTTTCGCCATTTAATACTTTTGTTTCGATTGTTTCGATTTGTTGTTTAATACTTTCATTATTATAGAAATGCGTTTTTAATTTCTCTAATATCGTTTCATGCATCCAATATTTTGATTGATAATTTCTTCTAGCATCAAAATACCTGTTTTTATTTACAACCGATAAATAATCAGAAATTGTTTTCCAAATATCCTCAATCCCAATCCCATTATGAGCCGAACAAGTTTGAACAACGGGAACCCAGTTTGAATCATTTTTGGGAAACAAATGTAATGCGCTAGAATATTGAACTTTAGCCATTTTTGCTTTATCTTTATTCTCACCATCTGCTTTCGTTATAGCAATAGAATCAGCCATTTCCATGATGCCTCGTTTAATGCCTTGCAATTCGTCGCCAGCACCTGCCAACATTAACAAAAGAAAAAAATCGACCATTGAATGAACAGCTGTTTCAGACTGGCCAACTCCAACAGTTTCAATAAAAATAACATTGAATCCCGCTGCTTCGCAAAGTATAATAGTTTCGCGCGTTTTTCGTGCTACTCCGCCCAACGTTCCTGCCGATGGTGAAGGACGAATATATGCTTTAGGATCGGTAGCCAGATTTTCCATTCGAGTTTTATCACCCAAAATACTTCCACGCGACTTTTCGCTACTTGGATCGATTGCCAAAACAGCAAGTTGATGTCCCAAACTCGTAATATAAACGCCAAACGTTTCAATAAAACTACTTTTACCAACACCAGGAACACCGGTAATTCCAATACGAACTGATTTACCGGAAATGGGTAAACACTTTTCAATAATCTGCTGAGCTATTTGCTGATTTGCTGGTAGTGAACTTTCGACAAGTGTAATTGCTTGACTAAGAATTGTTCTATTTCCTTGTTTTATACCTTCAACAAATTCGTCGACACTGAGTCGTGGCTTGCGAGCTGCTTTAAGTCGTTGAACTGCATCGCTACTAACTGCAGATGGTTGCTCAATACCAGGTACTTCTTTTAGCATACTTTTAAATGTGCCATCTTGATGTTCCATTAGTTTAAAATGTTTTAGCTAAAATACGGTAAAAACAACGAATGATAACTAAAAAACTACTAAGAATAACTAACAAGAAATGAAAAGAAGAATTAAAATTTTATATACATTTGAAAATATGTTTTGGTTTCTTTCGAAAATATTAATATTCTTATCGGGAATCTGGTTTTGGATAGCGTTATTGCTTCTTATTGCAATTCTTATAAAAAATCCAAAACGGAAAAAGAAGATTCTCATTTCTACTTTTGTATTGTTTTTATTTATACTCAATAGTGGAATAATTGGTTCGATTCTTCATGTTTGGGAAATGAAACCAATTAAGGTTGAAACAATTAATAAACCTTTCGAATATGGAATTGTCCTTGGAGGTTTTGCTGGTTATGATCCTGAAAACAATACAATTGAATTCAATAATAGTAGTGATAGATTATTTTCTGCAATAATGCTTTATAAAAAAGGTAAAATAAAGAAAATACTTATTAGCGGTGGTGAAGGAACTTTAGTTAAAACAGGAAAAACCGAAGCAGAGGTAACTGCCGATTATCTTCTTTCAATTGGAATTCCCGACAGTGTAATTCTGTCAGAACCATATTCGAAAAACACTATTGAAAACGTGGCTCAAATTAAGAAAAAGATTCTGGGAAATGGTAAAAACTGTTTACTCATAACATCTGCATCACACATGCGACGATCATTAGCAATTTTCCACAAACAAGGAATGTTTCCCCTTACTTATTCTTGCGATTTTCGAGGCTCTTCAATTTCTGCTTCTGACTTTATCGTTTTCAAATCGAACGCATTGGTCGATTGGGATGTTTTAATTCATGAAACAATTGGGTATGTAGTTTATTGGTTGATGGGATATGTTTAGGGTTTTGAGTTTAAAACAATTCTCTAAAACCTCAAAACAAAAGTACTCCCCTCGTCTACTATTGAATGCACCAAAATTGTTCCTCCATGCATAAGCATTATTTGTTTCGATAAACTTAATCCAATTCCAGAACCAGTTGGTTTTGTTGTAAAAAAGGGAATAAATATTTTATCAATCACATCAGGCAATATTCCACAGCCATTATCACTTACTAAAATTTCCACTTTTTGATATTCATTCTCTTTTGCAATGAGTTTTATTAATGGGTTTTGCTTTTGTTCAATAGCGTGTAAAGCATTTTTCAAAAGATTTAAAATAACCTGTTCTATTAGGGAGCTATCTGCCACAATTTCTAGATTTTCACCAATTGATGTTTCAAAAATAACCGATGAATCAAGGATTTCTGCTTTAAACAAAGTGCTTACTCTTTGTAATAAATCATTGATCGAAAGGATTGCAAGTTCTGGTTGTGGAATCGCCGTTAAACTTCTGTATTGTTGAACAAAACCTATTAGACCGTTACTTCTACGATTAATTGTTTGCAAAGCTTCTTGCAAATCGCACAAGGTTTCTTTGTCGATATTTGGTGAACCACAATCTTTGGGAAGCATTGTAAATGCTGTTTCGGCAAGCGACGATATTGGAGTTATGGAATTCATAATTTCATGTGTCAGAACTTTAATGAGCTTTTGCCAAGCATCCATTTCAGTTTGATCGATTGTTGGTTGAATGTTTTGAATTACAACCAATTTCAAACTTTTATTACTTACCACAAACTCGCTTGCGTTCAACAGAAAATGCTGCAACATTCCATTCTGTTCTAGCTTGAAAAGTCTTTTCTTTTTCTGTTCTATGACGTTTAATTGTTCAGCTAAATCTACATTAAATTGACTTATTTTCTGAAGAGTAATACAGTATGGAACCTGCATCATACTATGAAATAGTTTGTTTGAAAAAGCTATTTCGCCATTTCGATCGAACGCAATTATTCCAATTCCAACATTATGTAAAATATGTTGATTAAAGAGATATTGCGCTTCTTTTTCTTCGCGAATTGCACGAAATTGATTGCTTACCATATCGAGCGATTGTCCTAAAACTTCGAACGATTTTCCACTACCATTATAATTATATGAAATTGTATAATCATCGAATTTCACCGAATCGAAGAAAACGGCAAGGAGCTTATTCGTTTTATTTACTGCTCTAATTAGTAAGAAAATCTGAACGATGACAACAATTCCAGTTAATGAAATTGATACAAAATCTTGCGTATTTAAAACAAGAAATGCAAATGCAATAATTGTTATAGTTAGAATCAGAATCTGGACTATTATTCTGAAGGATATATTTTTAATCATGACTTTAGTTTTAATGATTTACAAGACGTTTCGACTCCGCTCAACGTCCAACAATCGGTCACTGAGCGAAGTCGAAGTGACTATCGTTTCCTAATTAATCAACATTATATATTATATTTTTCCAATCTTCTATAAAGTGAAGCTCTCGTTAATCCAAGCTCTTTGGCAACTTTACTAAGATTTCCGTTATTTTTTTTTATTGCTCGTTCTATTGTTGTTCGTTCGAGTTCATCGAGATTTAATGATATAGATTCAACGGTTTCGCTTTTCGGTAAAGATTGTAACATACAATCGGTTTCGCTAAGCATTTGTCCATCGCCCATAATTACGGCACGCTCAATACAATGTTGAAGTTCACGAACATTGCCCGGCCAATTGTAATTCATCAAAGTAGTTAAACAAGATGACGAAATTCCGCTACATTGTTTTTTATATTTCTTAGAATATTTCTGCATAAAAAACGATGCAAGTAATTCAATATCAGTTCCACGTTCTTTTAATGTTGGTAATTGAATTAAAACGGTATTAATTCTATAAAATAAATCTTGGCGAAATTGACCATTTGCAACGAGCTGATTTAAATTAACATTCGTTGCACAAATGAGTCGAATATCTATAGGATTTGCTTTTATTGCACCAACTCGCAAGACTTCGCGACGTTCAAGAACGGTTAACAGTTTTGCCTGCATTGCCAAACTAAGATTTCCAATTTCATCAAGGAAAATAGTTCCTCCCGAAGCTATTTCAAAACGTCCAGGTTTATCGGTTTTTGCATCAGTAAATGCTCCTTTTACATGGCCAAATAATTCCGATTCGAATAGATTTTCGTTCAACGAACCCATATCGACACTGATAAAAACATCGTTGCATCGACTCGATTGACGATGAAGTGCACGTGCTACAAGCTCTTTACCTGTACCGTTTTCACCAAGAATTAAAACATTTGCATCGGTTGGAGCAACTTTCGAAATGCTCGTAAAGACCGATTTCATTGGGACTGATTCGCCCAGAAAATCAGCAAAATGTGTATCAATTTGATTACTTAATGCATTTTGTTTCGACTTGAGCGATTCCGATTTCTTTTGCGAACGTTTCAATTGCACTGCCGTTGAAATGGTGGCAATCAATTTATTATTGTCCCAAGGTTTCACTATAAAATCGGTTGCTCCAGCACGAATTGCTTTAACAGCTTTTTCGGTATCGGCATAAGCCGTAATAAAAATTACAATTGCATTGGGGGTTTGTTCTAAAATCTTATCGAGCCAATAAAAACCTTCGGATCCGCTAATTGCATCTTTTGTAAAATTCATATCAAGAAGAATAACATCGTATTCTGTTGACTTTAAAAATTTTGGTATCTCAAGTGGATCGGTATTGACATGTAGGATCGTTGTGTATGGTTTTAATAGTAAACGAAGCGAAACCAGAATATCTTGATTATCGTCGATTACTAATATGTTCCAGTTGTTTTCCATCGTCTTTATTATCATTATTTTCATTACAAATATATACAAATATTCAAAAGAACGACAAATTATTGTCCGATATCGAACAATAATTGTTCACTATCGGACATTTATTATACGGTAAATACAATCACACACAAACATACACACCTCACATTCATACACTTAACAATAGTGGCATAATTAATGATTATATGCGGACAAAAAAGAGCGAAGAAATGGGAATGGACAAAATTATTAGTAAGAAAAAGTGGTTCGAAAAAAAGCAAATTTTGTTAACTGTTGGTATCGTAATTGCAATTCTTATACTATACATTTCGATTTTTGCAAATTCAAATAGAACAGTTACCGTAAAAAAAGACAACGTCGAAATAGCAACGGTAAGCAATGGAACATTTCAAGACTATATATCGGTAAATGGTAAAGTTGAGCCTATACGTACTATTTATCTTGATGCTGAAGAAGGCGGACGAGTTGAAGAATTATTTGTAGAAGAAGGTGTTAATGTGAAAAAAGGTCAGCCTTTGATGAAACTTTCGAACTCGGATCTTAATTTACAAATAATGAATAGCGAAGCATCGATGGCAGAACAAACTACTCGCATGCGCGACACTCGTTTAGCAATGGAACAACAAAATATTGCATTAAAGAATCAAATTATCGATTTGAAATTTAACATACAAAAACAACGCAGACAAAACGATGCAAATACTGCACTTTTTGGACGTGGAATTATCTCGAAAGAAGATTATTTAGCTTCGAACGAACTTCTTGAACAAATGCAAGAGAAGTACAAATTGCTTCAAATGCAAAATAATAGAGACAGCATGAGTCGCACAATTCAATTGAAACAACTTGATGAATCACTCGAGCTAATGCACAACAACCTTAAAATGGTTCGCCAAAAACTAGATAATCTACTACTTCGAGCTCCCGTTGATGGTCAGTTAGCAACATTTAATGCAGAAATTGGCGAAAACAAACAACGCGGTCAGAGGTTGGGAATTATAAATATTTTAACAACTTATAAAATACGAGCAGACATCGACGAACATTATATTGACAAAGTTAAAACCGGTTTGGAAGCTCGTTTTGACCGTAATGGGAAAACCTATATGCTTGTTGTTTCAAAAGTTTATCCCGATGTAAAATCTGGAACCTTTGGTGTCGATTTAAAATTTACAGGCATTATTCCCGAAAATATTCGCACAGGACAATCATTTCAATTAACCATAGAACTTGGTTCACCTGGCAATGCTATGATAATACCTCGTGGTGGATTTTATCAAGAAACAGGAGGTCAATGGATATTCGTTCTCGATTCGGATAAAAAAACGGCAACCAAAAGAAATATCAAAATTGGACGCCAAAACCCTGAATTATACGAAATTATTGAAGGATTAAAAGATGGAGAATCGGTTATTGTATCGAGCTATACAAACTATGAAAAGGCAGAACAATTGATAATTCAATAATGTACTAATTTGAAAATATGCTAATGTCAAAATTCATTCATAAAGTTTTAATAATTGCGATAGTTGCAACCAACATATCATGTAGCCGTTTGCTTATGAATCAAGGTCTTAAAAGCTACAAATCGAACATTACAAAAACAAAGGAATACAAAAAGTCAAACCATTTTCAGCAAGACTTTTTGTATCTAAATGATTTATGTGAAAATACATTTCCTCAAATTGATAGTGTATTTCCAATGAAAGAACGGAAACAGATTATTGATAGCTTATTGAATCTTTTGAAAGAAAAAAACATTGATAAACAACAGTTTAAAGCAGATATTAGATTTTATCTTTCTCATTTCAATAATCAACATACAACTATTGCTGGTTATAACGGTTGGGGATTGTTTCCTTATTGGCCTCTTGCAGTTGGAGGGAAATGGTTTTTATGGGATATTAATAAGGAATATGATTCGTTATTGATAGGGAAACAAATCATTTCAATCAATAACGAACCAATAGAAAACATTGAGAAAAAAGTAGTGAAGTATGTCTCTGCTGAAAACGAAATTACAAAACGCAATCAACTCTGGTTTCTTAATAGACCAAGTCTATTAAAACAATATGGAATTATAAATCAGATAGATAGCATCCTACTTACTTTTGAAAATTGCAAAAATATTTGGATAAAAAACATTAAAAAAGAACAGGATATTAATTTCACTTTGGGTGATAAACGATTAGTCGAAAACCATATCACTAAAAAATTGGATAATAGTTATACGATAAATCTGTATCCCAAAGATAATTATGCTTACTTTCAGTTTAATCGTTGTTTTGATCAGATTGATGCGTATGCACAAATTTCCGATATCGTTAAACCATGGGTTGTACCTTTTGCAAAAATGTTCTTGAACCGAGTAATTAAAAAGAAAATAACAATCAAAAATGATGTTGGATTTTCATTAGACTACGATAGACCTATTTTTAAAGATTACTTAAAACTAATGTTCGATTCTTTGCAAAAACAAGGAATTACAAATTTGATTATCGATTTACGAAACAATGGTGGTGGTAGCTTTGACCTTTGTTCTCAGTTAGTATACTATGTAACTGATAAAGAAGATTGTAAAGGTTTTACTTCAAGCTATTATATGTCGGAATTCAACAAACAAAAAGACAGAAAAAAGTACAACAAATTTATTACTGAATTCACATCAAAAAACCACACAATTCCACAATCGAAAAAGCTTTATCCTTATGGAATATTTAATTGCGATAGTCTGTTTTTTGAGAAAATCAAAGACAACAAATCGTCTTTCTATATTCCCAAAAATAGAGCCGTATTTAAGGGAAATGTTATCGTTCTTGCAAATGCAAATACAGGTTCTGCCGCTGCAATTTTAACAACAATTTTACAAGATAATAACATTGCAACTGTAATAGGAACAACCATAGGAAATAATCCAATTGGAGCTACTGTTTATAATCGTTACAGATTACCACATTCAAAAGAAACTGGTTCAGTTGCATCGGAATATATTGTTAGACCAAATCCAAGTAAAGGGAAACTTTTTATTCCCGATTATTGGATTGAAAATTCGGTAGACGATTTGATTCACGGAAAAGATAAATCACTAGAAAAAGCGTTGGAATTAATTAAAAACAAATAACTCAAAAATTAAAACTCAAATCTAAAGTCATGATAAAACTAGAAAACCTCAGCAAAGTATTTCGCACCGACGAAATCGAAACAACAGCAATCGACAGCATTAGTCTTCATATTAAAGAAGGCGAATTTGTAGGAATTATGGGACCATCGGGTTGTGGGAAATCGACCTTATTAAACATCTTGGGATTGCTTGATAATCCAACAGCTGGTAAGTACGAACTGGTAAAAGAAGATGTAGCAAAATATAGCGAATCGCAACGGAACAAATTGCGCAAAGGCAATATTGGTTTCGTGTTTCAAAGTTTTAATTTGATTGACGAACTTACTGTTTTTGAAAATGCAGAATTGCCACTGGTATATCTTGGATTATCAGCAGCAAAAAGAAAAGAAATGGTAAATACCGTTTTAGATAAAATGCAAATTTCGCATCGTAGTTCGCATTTCCCTCAACAACTTTCGGGTGGGCAACAGCAACGTGTAGCGATAGCTCGTGCAGTAGTTGCCAATCCTAAACTAATATTTGCCGATGAACCAACAGGAAATCTCGATTCTAAAAATGGTTTGGAAGTGATGGATTTACTTACCCAATTAAATAAAGAAGGAACAACAATCGTAATGGTTACGCACTCGCAACGCGATTCGGCTTATTGCAATAGAATCATCAACTTATTCGATGGTAAAATTCTTTCGGAGAATAATAATTAATGTGCTAGTTAAATATTTCAGGATAAATTCAAAACTAAAACTATGTTTAAAACCAACCTACTCCTCGCCTATCGAAGCCTTATGAAAGAAAAAGGTTTCACACTTATCAATACCATTGGTCTAGCTCTTGGCTTGGCTTGTTTTATTTTGATAATGGTATATGTTATTCACGAAAGAAGCTACGAAAAGTTCCGTCCCGATCATGAAAGGATTTTTCGTGTTTATCTGCAAGGAAGTTTTAATAATAATGCTGAAAACATGAACGAAGGTTTTCAACCATATCCAATGCAGGAATATATTTCAAACAACTATCCAGAAGTTGAAAAAGTAATCAGTTTAGATTATATGGGCGGTTTTGTGATTACTTACAAAAACACTTATTTTCAAGATTGGAGAGCAATGCTCGGTGATTCCAATTTTTTCCAAATGTTTCCAGCTGAATTTATTATTGGAGATAGTAAAACCGCACTGAAAGATGCCCATAAAATTGTACTAACAGAAACCTCGGCGAAGAAATGGTTTGGTACTGAAAACCCAATGGGTAAACTAATGAAAGTTGGAAGCGATTCTGTATTATTTGAAGTAACAGGAATTGTTAAAGATCCACGCACGGATACTCATGTAAAATACTCTATGTTATTGTCAGACAAATCATTTAGTCCATTTAAAACGAATTCTTGGCTTCAAAGTCGAAGACGATTAGTTTATATTAAACTCAAAAAAGGAGCATCGCCTGAACAAATTGAGAAGAAACTTCAATCAATTTTATTTGAAAAAATTGCTCCCGAATTCGAACAACTTACTGGTAAACGAATCAAAGAAGTAACTGCTGGTCGTAAGATACCTCAATTTCATCTACAAAAATTGGATGATATATACCTTGATAATATTCTCCAATTTGAAATTGGAACACCTGGAAATAAGGCTTTAGTTTCTATTGCAAGCATAATTGCATTAGCTATTTTATTATTGGCGTGCATTAATTTCATAAACCTATCTACTGCAAGATTTACCAATAGAATGAAAGAAATTTGTGTAAAAAAAACAGTAGGCACTTCGCGGTTATCCCTTTTCATACAGTTTATTTGTGAATCGTACTTTTTAACGTTTATTGCTATATTAATAGCTTTAGCGCTTGTTGAATTAACAATCAAACCATTTTGCAATGTAGTTCAATTGGAATATGTTATCTCTTTTTATAAGATTCCACATTTTTTTATTTTCATTGTTTCATTATTTTTTATTGTGGGACTTTTTTCTGGTATATATCCTGCTTTTATTATGTCATCAGCTAATATTATCGATGGTTTACAAGGCAAGTTTATGTCAAGTCACAAAGGTGCATTTTTAAGAAAATCGCTTGTCGTTTTTCAATTTTGTATTTCGTTTATTATTCTTCTCGGAGCAATTGTTATCAGTTATCAATTGAAATATATTATGGCAGATAACAAAGGATATACTCGAAAAAACATGGTTATACTCCATAATACATCTGATATAAAAAAAGAAAATAAGGAAACCTTTAAAGCAGAATTACTTAAAATCCCAGGTGTTTTAAGTGCATCGTACAATAATCTTTGTCCTAGTGAAACAACTCCAACAATTGATCTTTGGAAAGAAAATGATACGTTAAAAGAACCTCAAAACTTTGTTTATACACCTGCCGATTATGATTATTCCAAAACAATGGGTTTAACACTCATGAAAGGTCGAGAATTTGATAAAGATTGGAAAAAAGATAGTATGAATATAATCATAAATGAAACAGCTGCACAGCGACTTGGTTTTAAAAACCCAATTGGTAAAAGAGTTGTAACGCTATCGGGAGAACCCAATAATCCATACTATTATTATACGATTATTGGTATTATTAAAGACTATAATATTGAGCCAGTTAGACGAAAAATACAACCGTTAGTTCTTTCTGTTCGGTCTAGAAATGGGTACAACAGGTATTACTATATGCTTGTAAAATTTGCTGATGGGCAAAAAACGGAAGCATTAAAAAAAGTTCAGACTTTATGGAAATCACTTTCAAATGGAAATAATCTATTTTCGGAAGAAGTTCAAGAATCACTCGATTGGCAATATCGTAATGAAATAACGGCAACAAAAATAATAAGTTCATTTTCAATTATCTGCATTTTCATTGCTTGTTTAGGACTTATTGGTTTAGTATCATATTCTACCTTACGACGCACTAAGGAAATTGGAATACGAAAAGCAAACGGTGCAGAAGTCTGGCAAATTCTATTCACATTATCAAAAGAAACCATCATACTTCTAGCAATTGCAATTGTTATTGCGTTGCCAATTGGAACACTCCTTATGAATATGTGGTTAAGCCAATTTGCATATCATGTAAATCTTTCAATTGGAATTGTTTTATTTGCAATAGTTGGATTATATTCTATAGCATTATTATCGGAAGTAGCATTAACATTAAAAGCAGCAAGACAAAATCCAGTTAAAGCACTTAGGTATGAGTAAATATGTTAAAGAAGAAAACCCAGTAAAATCTGGGTTTTCTTCTTTAACATATTATTTTAACAATGCTTGTACTTCAGCAATTGTAACACGTTTCCCGTTATTATAAGCTACAATAAAAGCATCTGTTTTTCCTTTTGCAACAAACGAAGCTTTCAGTTCTTGTGCTTCGGCTAATGTTTTATAACTTCCAACAGTATATTTCTTCCATCCATCAATTCTTTCTTCAGTAACTGACTCAGTAATATTTAATTCCTTTTTCATCCTTGAAATTCTACTATAGCCATTTTCATGTAATGCTGCAATCTGAACTCTAAACTCAATCTTTTTATTTGAATTTTGTGGTGATATTGGAGCTTTGGGTATTGGTGATGGAATAGGTGTTGGAGTTGGAACAGGTTCCGATTTGGGTTCAGGTTTTACGTCAACAATTGCTTCTGGTTTAACTACTGGTTTTGGTTCAGCTACGATTTCTGGTATAATTTCAGCCACAGTTTCTGTTTTGGAAACTTCAACAACATCCTTCGGAGGTTCAACAACAGCTTCTACTATTTCAGGTTGATTTACAGTAGCATCTGATGCCATTGACGATATTTTATTTTGTGCCAATGAATCGGTAATAACTGAATCAAGAGCTACTTTTACGGTGTCTTCAATTTGTGGTTCAACAATTGGTTCTGGTACTGGCTGTTCAACAACTGTTGGTTTCTCATTTTTCTTAACAAAATCGAAAGTATAGCTTACACCTATCGAAGTATAACCATACATATCATCAATTCCTGTTTTATGATTAACATAAGCATCAAGCTTATCGGTATTTACAAAACGAATTGAGGCATCGATATTTAATTTAAGATTCTTTGTTAATAAAAAATCAAATCCGCCACCAACTGGTATTACGGCTTCGGTTGTTGCAGCTATTTTCTTAGTACCATTATAGCCATACGACATTATTACTTTATTCGTAGTCAATGATTTTCTTTGACTTCTAAAATTCACTAATCCTAAACCAGCATAGGTATAAACTGAGAAAAACCGATCGTCCTTTGCTCCAGCTATTAAGCTTGAAATATCTAGTTTGATTGTTGAACTATATTCAAATATTTTTGAATCAAAATACTGACTAACAGGTCTTTTCTTCAAATCAACTCGTTTCGTTCCTGAAAGACTACCTACTAATAAATTTCCGCGATATTCTAAAAATGAATTTAATTTCTTGCCAATAAAAATTCCTCCAGCATATTTTCGTTCGTTATTATAATCGCCAACAGGCCAATAATTGTAAACACGTAAATCGCCATAAAATAAATTTGAACCAAAATTTGCACCGACACTCCAACCTTTTTTGTACCAAGGTAAATTGTTTGTTATTTCTTGTGCATCAACAGCAAATGAAAACAGTACGAACAAAAAGCTCAACAACACAGTTCTTTGGGAAACTCCTCTTATCATTTTATCTATCATTAATTATTTTATAAATATAGACAATTTATTAAAACAGATAATTCATATTAATATAAAAACCTGATTTCCCGTCTTGTTTTGCAAAAGCACGGCCATATTCAAATGCAACAATAAAATTTTCATTCATGATAACTCTCAAACCCATACCAACACTTTGATGTAAATCATCAATCTTTTTATTGGTAAAATACTCATCTCTGTCTGACTGCGAGATTTTTGAAAAATCAATGGGAATATTCCGTGTAACAATCCCTGCATCATAAAATGTATTTAAACCTAAATGGAAATTTTGTTTCAATAATCGAATATATCCAAACATATATCTAAACTCAAAATTTCCAAAAGCAAAATCATTACCAACCAATCGATATCGCAAAATTCCTCGGACCGTTTTACCACCGCCCACACCTTCACTATATGCTCCTAAGGGATACGATTTCAACAATAATTGGGTAGCATACCAAGGCACATCGCCTTCGTTTCCTTGCCAGGTAAGCTTATAACAAAAACTTAATTTGTTTTTTATAATTGTTAAATACTGTTTATGGATGACACTTATTTTAACGCTATTCGTTTTATTCCCGAGGAATGAAGGAGCAACTCCAATAAGAACTTCATCTCGGAAACCGTGCATTGGATTTGCTTCATTATCGCGAGTATCAAAAGCAATTCCAGCAATAGCATGATTATACCAGCCACCATTGGGTTCGTTCTTCGAAATTATTCCCCATGTTTTATACTTTTCATATAATCCATCAACATGAGGTAATGTATCTGATGCATTTTTACCTTTATTTAACTTGTCTACATCAACATGGCTGATATCATAATTATAAATGCCAACTCCCAAAACCCATTTCAATTGATTATAAATGACTCCTTGTAAAACTGGTTCAATTCGCAACAAATTTCTTTTGTATGCATAAAACATTCGTGTCTTATAATCAACCTGTTTTGAATCTATAAAATTGGGATTATATTTCGATTGTAATCCGTTAAAACCATAAAAATAAAAAGCTTGATCATCGAGATAGCTTATATCGATTGAGAATCGACATTTTTTTATAAACTTATCGGAATCATAAAAAAACCGATTGATACCACTTCCACGAGTTGTATTACTTATTTCGAAATACAGTGAATGATTGTATTTAGGATAGCGACTTCCATCGCCATAATTGTACGCATTTACGAGACCACCATATTGAAAACCAAGATCAGTATCAAACGAAATAGCCGGTAACACACCAAAATTCCATCCTCTTTTTATTGTTTCTTTTTTAACAACAATAGAATCTGGATTTGCAAATAATAGAATATTGTTTAAAAATAAAAATACGATTGTTATTGTGACTTTAATAGCTTGTTTCAACAGTATTTCTATTGTCATTCATTTAATCTTTTGAATTATTTACTTTTATATTAGCATCAGAATTCAAAGGTAATCGAACAATCTGATCTCTTTCATAAAAAAACACTAATATATCAGCAACATCTCTTAAATAATCAATTTTTAATATTTCAACTCTACTTATTTTCATTCCAAGCCTGAGTTCTAAATCGGCTATCATTTCATTGTTTTTTTCGGGCGCGATTAAATTAATTTTCTCATAAACAACTGGTTTAAACAATTCAACGTTCAACAACCAAACCTTTTCTAGGAAAATTAAAAGTCCAACAATTACAATATTAGCCAATGCTAATTCAGCGTAACTTATTTTCTTAGAAACCAACGAGTTTATTACAGAGACAGCTATTATCACAAATAAATAAGTCATTTCTTTAATTGGAATACCATCGGTACGATAACGCATTATCCCAAATATTGCAAATAATCCAAATGCAAACCCCATTTGTAGTTTTACATTATTTAAAGTATAACATAATAAAAAGATAATTACCCCCATCATAACAAAACTAAACAAGAAGTCACTTCGTTTCGTTTTTGGATAATAAAGACCTTTTGCAATGAATAATAACATAACAAGATTAAAAGAAAATCGTGCTAATAATTCCAAGAAGTCATTTACATTAATCAATTTTATTGATTTTACTGTTTCTTCTGCGTCTTTTCCTGCATCAACAAAATCATTTACATTTGAATGAACATGAAGTAATAAATGGCTAATCTCTGAAAGCATCATTTTCTATTCTTTTAAGGTTTAATAAATTAGGTTTGAAACTATTCTTTTTAATCTTTGGATTCAAAAATATTGTACCTATACAATATTTACTCATTCCTGATTGTCTGATTGACATTTCTCGCATTAATTTCATAAACGTTGAATTATAGGTTTCGCCCTCTCTTTTCACTTCCGCAATGACTAAAAAAGGAATTTCAAATTCTCGATTATCGTAGGAAAAATTAAGACAAACATCAATTGTTAAACGCTCGGATTCTGTCTTATGAACTAGAGTATATCGAACAAAATAATTAATTAACTGTGCATTTAAATTACATGTCACAAATGGACATCGATTATGGATAAATGTATTCGTTAAATCAGTAAAATGATGCTCACTTTTATGTTTTATAATTCGTTCCTTTAACGTTTTACCTTGACCATCTTTTTGCTTTATTTCCATAAAATTGAGTCCCGAATCAACATATTCTCTTCGTCTAATTTTATAACGTATTGGTTTCCCGTTATGATGATCATGATACATTGTCAAATCGTCTGTATCAAAGTATATTGACTTATAGTTAAATCCTCTTATTCCATCGATTTCTAAAACGTTGTATTTATCACGAACTAACGATAAAATAGTGGGTAATCTTTTTATATTAAAAGCATATTTATAATCAAATCTATTCATTAAGGCAACAGAATCCATCTCCAATAATGAAATAGGATCAAACTCAAAAACAACCTTTTTAATATCACTTATGATACTCTTCATCAACTAATAATACTCATATCCAACGACTTTTTTACTTTTCATCTTACCATTGGGATTATAAGATATCTTTTCTTTGAGCAATCTATTATTATATGAATATTCATTTATTTTAGTCACTTTCCCAGCAGCATCAAATTGCGTTTCTTTCGATTTATCTCCATCTGAATTATATTCGTATTTTTCATATTTCACAAACTTCCCTTTTTCATCATACTCTTTATATTCAACCAATTGAGCTTTTTCATTATAACGAGCAATTTTCAACAACTGTTTTGCTTCTTTTCCCGACTCATAATTAAATTTTGTTTCGACAATTGTTTTTATCTTATTTTTATCAATTTTCGATTCTTTTGGTAAATCGTCTTGTGCAAATATTCTTGTAAAAACACATAAGACAAAAAGTACAATGCCAAATATTTTTTTCATTTTTATTTCGATTTTATGTATTTATATAATATAAGACAATCTCAAACACAAACTACGTAATAAATTATTTAATAATTACAATATTTGAAACCTGTAATTGTTGTCCAATCGTTTCAATTTGACAGTTTATTATTGATGGTAGTGGTTTTGTTGTATAATCATTTCCATTTGAACCCGGCATTAATACCGTATCTTTAGAATAGGCGTAAACTTTGTACTGACCTTTTGATAAATGACAAAAAACAAACATTCCATCTTCGCTTGTTTTTTGTTTATCTAACACCACAGTACTCCCTACCTTTTGCAAATAAACATCCTCTCCTCCACTATAATAACTATCTTCGGGTGTTTTGGGTTGCATCGTAGCATTATAATCCTTAGCATAAACATGCCCTGTTATACTTGCATAACCCGTTTTTGATTTATATAAATATATATTTTCAACGTTTGCTGTTGCTTTTTTATCAGAAATTTTAATCGTTTTTACTATTGCAGTATCCTCTCCATTTCTTTCAGGATTTTTGCCATATGCAATAATAGAATAATTACCTGTTCTGAGATAATTAAAACCATATTCACCATTTTGATTTGTGGTATTTTTATCATCAATGATATCATTTGAACCATATTTAATATAAATATCTTCTTCTAATGCAAGCATAGTATCTGGCAACAATGAATAATCATCTTTAAAATTGATCACATAAACTTTTCCACGAATTTTTGCAGCTCCACCATCTCCCTCCGTTTTTTTACATCCCAAAGTTGCTATTGCTACAACAACTAAAAACATTACTAGTCTCATCATAAGATTTTAAATTTACAGTTTACTTTGTTTAACCACAAAAAACAGCTTTTATGGTGTTTCATAGATTGTATTACAACAGATATTTTCATATTGTTATGACACTTATATTTATAAAAACACGTAGTTTAAAAATACAGGAAACAATCCACGATTAAAAGCCTAAAACAACTGTACAAATATATTATTTTCACATAACTACGTTCTTCAAAAATCATTTATTTGTAGATACGACCGATTTTTAATACTTTCGTACCTAAAATCTGACTCTATGTACAAATATGCAATACTTTTCCTAATTATTTTTCAGTCATTTTTTGGATTTTCACAATCTAATTCTAGCATAGAATTGGCTGCAGATTATTTTCAAAAGAATGAGTTTGAAAAAGCAGCAGTTTTGTACGAGCAATTATTTGAACAAACCAATGCAAAAGTCTATTTCATTTTCCTCTTTAATTGTTACACCTCATTACATAAATATAATGATGCCGAAAAATTACTAAAAAAACAAATAAAGAAAAACAACGAAGATCTTGGTAATCAAGTATTATTATCTAAATTATACACTTTACAAAACAATAAAGAAAAGGCCAAACAAACAATCACGAAAGCGTTAGATAAACTTCTGCCCGATCAACTACAAATCACAGCATTTGCAAATGCATTAGAAGAAGAACATGACTTTGAATCTGCAATTGCAGTTTATAAAAAAGGTCAAAATTTACTAGGTAAAACGTATGGTTTTCATATGGAATTAGCAAATATTTATCAAATCACTAAGGATTATGAAAATATGGCAAATGAGTACATTGATTTGCTTGAAGAAACACCTGAATATTTGATTCCTATTGAAAACCGATTACAAACATTGATTCAAAATGATATTGAAAATACATTAGGAAACACGGTTAAAAATACTCTTATCGCAAAAATCCAATCAAATAGTAAAACAATAGAATTATCTGAATTATTAGTTTGGTTATTTCTTCAAGAAAAAGATTTTTCACAAGCTTTTACCCAAGCTAAAGCAATTGACAGAAGAACGAATAATAGTTCCGATTTAATTATGGAAATTGGATCTGTAGCACTTTCAAATAACGAATATGATGCAGCTATTGCATCATTCCAATATCTTAAAGATAAAGGCACACAAACTAGCTTTTATTATCAAGCTGTTTGCAATTTTTTAGTATCAATGAACAGAAAAATTCTTACAAATCCTTTCCATACAAAAACAGAAGAAATTGAACTTGAAAACAATTTCAAACAAACAATCCAGTTGTATGGAATAAACCACCAAACGGTACCATTAATTATCGATTTAGCTCATTTGCAAACACACTTTCTTAAAAAAAGTGACGATGCAATTTCACAATTAGAACAAACAATTCAAAATAATAATCTGTCTATAGATGACAAGTCTGATTTACGAATGGAACTTGGTGACACTTATTTATATTCAGATAATGTATGGGATGCGAACCTCGTTTATGCAAAAATAGAAAATGACAAGCAAGGTGCACCAATTTCGAACGAAGCTAAATTTAAAAGAGCTAAAATTGCCTATTATATTGGTGATTTTAAATGGTCTGTTGCATTGCTCGACATATTAAAAGCTGCAACGTCAAAAGAGACATCTAATGATGCATTTGAATTATCGTTACTTATTAGTGACAATACACAAGATGATAGTTTATTTAATGCCATGAAACTGTTTTCGACAGCCGATTACCTCTTAGCTCAAGACAAAGATTCACTTGCAATTATCACCTTCGATTCGATTCCTAAATTATATCCTGGCAATCAGCTTGAAGATGATATTTTATATAGAAAAGCTAAAATATATGAAATGAAAAATAACATCGATTCAGCTATTTCATATTATCAACAAATAGCAACACGTTTTTCTTTCGAAATATATGCAGACGATGCAATATTCAAACTTGGTTTGTTATATGAAATAAAAAAGAAGGACTTCGTTAAAGCGATGGAATATTACAAGCAAATTGTCAGCAATTTCAGTAATAGTATTTATGTCTTTGAGTCTCGCATTCGTTATCGCAAACTTAAAAGCGAGATAACCCAATAGCAAAAAAGTTTTTTATAAAAAGACTCTGAGTATGTACAAAAAAAAAGCAAGATGCTTAGCACCTTGCTTTTTTGTTTTTTTAATAACCTTTTAACAGGAAATTATTTTTTTACTGTTGTATCAACTACAGCAGTGTCAGCTTTAACAGCAGTATCAACAGCAGCAGGAGCAGCAACTACAGTATCTTGAGCTGTTGTATCTGTACCTTCTGCGCTTTTGTTTCCACCACCACATGATGTAAAACCTACAACTAATAAACCTGCTAATAATAAATTTAAACTTTTCATTTTGTTAAGTTCTTAAGATTAATAATTAAATTTCATAACGGAAACAAAAGTACACATTAATTTTATTCGACAAAACGATTTCAACGATTTTTTATAAAAAAATATTATAGCACATAGTATCTCGTTTGTATAGTATTTATAAACCATAATTAATTCCATCATATATATCTGACATTAGATTCTAGATTCGAATGTTGAAATAAAAAATAACTATATTCACAATTCATTTTTTAAATCAAAAGGCAATAATTAAAATATAAATAATGTTTAAGTTTGCAATTCATAAAAACTATTACATTTACTTATGGAAAAATCTATTGTAATAACGGGAGGAGCTGGTTTTATTGGCTCACATGTAGTACGATTATTTGTAAATAAATATCCTAAATACAAAATCTTCAATCTAGATGCATTAACCTATGCTGGGAATTTAGAAAACTTAAAAGATATAGAAGACAAACCTAATTATACTTTTATAAAAGCAAACATCACTGATGCTCCAACCATAAATGCTTTATTTGAAAAGTATAAGTTTGATGGTGTCATTCATCTTGCAGCCGAAAGTCATGTGGATCGTTCCATAACAAATCCTATGGAATTTATTCAAACAAATATCAATGGAACAGCTATTTTGTTAAATGCGGCAAAAGCTATTTGGAAGGACAATATGGAAGGTAAACGTTTCTACCATGTATCGACTGACGAAGTTTATGGATCATTAGAAAATGGAGGATTTTTCACAGAAACAACCCCATATGATCCACAAAGCCCCTACTCTGCATCAAAAGCTGCTTCCGATCATCTTGTTCGTGCGTATCATAATACCTATAAATTACCGGTAGTTATTTCAAATTGCTCAAACAATTATGGGGCAAATCATTTCCCAGAAAAACTAATTCCGCTTACAATAAATAATATCAAAAACATGAAACCAATTCCTGTTTATGGGAAAGGTGAAAACGTACGCGATTGGTTATTTGTTGAAGATCATGCTACAGCCATTGATGTAATTTATCATAAAGCGAAATTAGGCGAAACCTATAATATAGGCGGGAATAATGAATGTCAAAACATTGAATTAGTTCATAAATTATGTAAAATAATGGATCGTGAACTTGGTCGTGTGCCGGGAACATCAGCTAGCTTAATTACCTATGTAAAAGATCGTGCTGGACATGATTTACGGTATGCTATTGATTCGTCAAAACTGCAACGTGAATTAGGTTGGTCTCCTTCGGTAACCTTCGAACAAGGTATTGAAATAACGGTAAAATGGTATTTATCGAATATGCAATGGCTTGAAAATGTTATTTCGGGCGATTATGGAAAATATTACGAACAACAATATTCAAAACGTTAATTAATTTTCTTTCAGAGAAGAATGGATCAAAGTCTAAAAATAGTATTTGAAGTTGAAGAAGAGCAATTAGTTACTGCCGATAAAAAAATCAACCGTACAACGATGGATCATATTGCTATGATTTTGACGCATTTCATGAATAGTCAAAAACAGGTAATAATAGTTTCGTCGGGTGCTATAGCGGCAGGTGTTGAAAAACTTGATTTAACTCAGTATCCACAAACGCTTTTCGAAAAACAAGCTGTTGCTGCAATTGGACAGGTTGAATTGATTCGCCGTTACCAAAATATTTTTGACATGTACAATCAAATGATTGGACAAGTTTTAATTGACCGAAGCATTCTTAAAAATCCGAAAAGACAAACAAATGCAAAGAACACGTTTGAAAAGCTTTTAAAACTCAATGTTATTCCAATTATTAATGAAAATGATGTTACATCAATCGATGATATTGAAGAAGAAGATAATTATCCATTAACTGCGATAGTTGCAAATATTGCAAAAGCACATATTTTAATTCAATTAAATGATGATTTAACGTTCAATGTTATTGAACAATCGAAGATGCAAATTAAAGTTATAAAAGATAAAAACGAACTTTTCGCGTATATCGATAATTACGATTTGGATATTTCAAAGGAGGATAGACACCTACTCTTTCCAATGACGATGGACGACTATACAACGATTTAGAATAAAAAAAGAGGTAAAATTACCTCTTTTTTATTTCTTGTATTCCGAAATAATTGTATCAAATAAAGTATCAATTCGTGTGTCAACTATTTGTCTAGAAACATCTGCCATATACCAATCGACAATTTCCTTTGCCCCTTCTTCAAACGGTATTTCGCAAATAAAATCAGGAACAGCATTTTTTATTTTACTATTATCGAAAATCATACTATGTGTTTTATCACCAAGTAAACTATCTCCGATATTTGAATCATATCTAGCAATTATGTCAGAAGGAACATGAACAGTTTTAGCTTCAACGCCCAATAATTTTGCAAAAATGTAATTAATTTGATTCCATGTTAACCATTCATCAGAGGTTATGTGAAAATCTTCACCTATTGCCTTTGGATTTCCCAATAAGCCAACCAATCCTGTTGCAAAATCACGGTGATTTGTAACTGTCCAAATAGAAGTTCCATCTCCATGAACAATAATGGGTTTACCTTCAATCATTCTATTTAAAACAGTGTACCCACCTTCCATTGGAATTAAGGTTTTATCGTAAGTGTGCGATGGTCGAACTATTGTAAAAGGAAATTTTTCGGTAGCCCAAGCCTTTTGCAAAACAGTTTCACAAGCAATTTTGTCTTGCGAATATTTCCAAATGGGATTATATAATGGTGTGTTTTCCGTTACAGGCAACTTCGATGGTGGTGTTTCATAAATCGATGCCGAGCTTATAAATACGAATTGTTTTGTTTTGCCTCGAAACAAGCGGATATCTTCTTCAATATGTTCAGGAACAAATGCAATCCAGTCAACAACAGCATCGAACTGATGTCCTTCCAATGCTTTTTGTGCTTCTGCCTCATTTCTAATATCAGCTATTATTTGTTTAACACCTGCTATTGGGCGTTTTGAAGAGCTTATACCTCTGTTTAAATGATATAATTCAATACCTCTTTTTACCGCCAATTCACTACAGGCAGAACTAATTATTCCTGTTCCACCGATAAATAATACTTTCATATAATGATACTAGCTTATAACAAAATCATATGTTCTTGATCGGTAATTTTTTCGCAATATTTACATTTAAGTTCAATATCACCATTATCAGTAAGAACCTGAAATCGAGTTGTTAAACTCTCATGATTTGAAATACAATGAGGATTAAAACATTTTGCTAAACCAACAACTTCTTCAGGAACTTTTACTACTTTTTTCTCAACAACCTTATAATCTCTAATTATACTTAATTTTACTTGTGGAGCTATAAGAGCTATTTTATTAATATCAGAATCTTCAAAAAACAAATCTGAAATTTTTATAATTGCCTTACTTCCAAGTTTATTACTATCCAAATTAGTTCCAAAAGTTATTTGCGTCTCTACTTTATCAAGTTTCAATAATGAGATAACTTTAAATAAACAATTACTTGGAATATGATCGATTGCTGTTCCGTTTTTTATTGCACTAACTTTTAGCGTTTTTTCGTCTTTAAATCCCATGTTCATTTTTATTTTAAGCCTAATAAATGTGAAATAATTGCTTGACGAACAAAAACACCGTTTTTCGTTTGATCGAAATAATAAGCTTTTTCGCTCTTATCAACACAACGACTTATTTCATTAACTCTTGGAAGTGGATGCATAATTTTCATCGTAGGTTTTGTTCCCAAAAGCATCGAATATTTTAATATATATGCATTTTTAGTTTTTTCATATTCAATTGGATCTGCAAATCGTTCGCGTTGCACTCTTGTCATATATACAATATCAGCTTCGCGGATTGCCATTCCAAAATCGGTAGTTTCAATATATGGAATGTTATGATTATCTAAATATAATTTATATTCTTCGGGAAGTTTTAATTCAACAGGCGATACAAAGAAAAAACGTGGTGAAAAATGCGACATTGCCATAACAAGCGAATGAACGGTTCTACCGTATTTCATGTCACCAACAAATACAATCGCTAAATTATCAAGTGTTCCTTGTGTTTTAAGGATTGAATACATATCGAGTAATGTTTGCGATGGATGTTGATTTGAACCGTCGCCAGCATTTATAATTGGAACAGATGCAACTTCACTTGCAAATTTTGCAGCTCCTTCAAGCGGATGACGCATCACAATCATATCACAATAATTGGATACTGTTCGAATCGTGTCATTAAGTGTTTCACCTTTTGTACTACTCGAAGTACTTGCATCTGAAAAACCTATGACATTTCCTCCAGATCGTAACACAGCACTTTCAAAACTTAATCGAGTCCGTGTTGATGGTTCAAAAAAAAGGGTGGCAACAATTTTACCTTTTAAAATTTCTTGAACTGGTTGTAATTCAAATTCCTTTGCTATTTCTATGATTTCCAGATACTCTTCTTTCGAGTAATCTGTAATTGAAACTAAACTCCTACTCATTTTCTTTTTATAAATCCCCCAAATAATCAAATATAAAAAAAGCTGATTAAATGGTTTAATCAGCTTTACAAATGTACTATTTTTCTAAATCTTCACACTCAATATCGACTAAACTTCTTGAATGATTTTCATGACTTTCACCGGAACAATTTGTGATAAAAGTCATCGTGTCTGTCATACCGTCCATAAATTTCTCGAAGTCTTCACGATATAAAAATATTTTATGCTTTTCAAAATAGAATTTACCGTCTTCATCAGTATTTTTTTTACTTTCAGTAATAGTAAGATAATACTCACTCCCTTTGGTAGCCTTAACATCAAAAAAGTACGTTCTTTTACCAGCTCTCACAGCCTTTGAAAAAACTTCATTTTTGTCTACATAATCAACTTTGTCCTGCGTTCCCATACATTTTTTGGTTTTAATAAAGGTTTCTTTTCTTGCATACCAAATATACTAAATTATTTAGATCAAACACTGATAATTGATTCAAATATCGTATGTTTATCATTCAAAGAATTCTTAAACATTTTAATTCTTTCAAAATACATAAGAAATTAGTACCTTCGCAGACAAATTTTTAATTAAAACGTACTCTTTTATTATAATGTTAAATCGTCGTCTTCTCCGCATTAAGGTTCTTCAAATTGTTTATGCTCATACCTTTTCTAGCGAAAAACCAGTTTTCGAATCTGAAAAAGAGTTATTGTTCAGTGCTGGAAAATCGCACGAACTTTATTTGCTTATTTTAGAATTACTAACCGATATCGCTCATCAAGCAAAGTTAAAAGCAGAATTAATTGAAAACAGAGAAGTTACCGATAGAAGCGATGCTATAAAATATAATCGATTAGCCGATAATACTTTAATTGCTGCCATTTCATCAAATCGAGAATTTAAAAGTAAAATTAAAAGTTCAGGACAAACATGGAATGATAATCTTACATTGGTAAAAGATTACATGAACCAAATTTTCGAAAGTACATTCTTTAATAAATACATTGAAAATGAAGAGCCTACGTTTATTTTAGATAAAAAACTTGCTTTATATATTATTTCCGATATCATTCCGTTAAATGAATCACTTTTTAATTATATTGAAGATAAAAGCATTTATTGGAACGATGATATTGATTTCATTCTCGAAATGGTTTACAAAACAGTGAAAAACATTAATGAAAATGATGCCAATAGTTTTGAGGTTTTATCACCTTTCAGTAATGAAGACGATAAGGAATTTGGAATAACATTACTAAGAAAATGTATTGTTGATTTCAATAAATATTCAGAAATCATTGAAAAACATCTTGAGAACTGGCAACTTGATCGTGTTGCCGAAATAGATTTATTGCTCATAAAAATGGCAATTATAGAAGCAGTAGAATTCAATTCAATACCAATGAAAGTTACGTTGAATGAATATATCGAAATTGCAAAATATTATAGTACTGAAAATAGTGGAACATTTATCAATGGTTTGATTGATAGAATATACAAACAATTGATAACAGAAAAAGTTATTGTAAAAACTGGTCGCGGATTAATTGATTAAATTTTTATATAATGAAAAGAATAATAGTAATAAGCTTAGCATTAGCATGTTTTAGTTTTTTTTCTTGCAAACATAACACAAAAGACTCAAATTCAGACAAGAAAGAAATTAAGAAAACAACAATTGAATTTGTAGAAACAAATCATGATTTTGGAAAAATAACGCAAGGCGAGAAAGTTTCGCATGTATTTAAATTTAAAAACACTGGCGAAAATCCTTTGGAATTAACGCAAGTTCAACCAAGTTGTGGATGTACAATTCCCGAATGGACCGAAGCTCCTATTGATCCAGGCAAAGAAGGTACAATTCAAGTAATGTTTAACAGCGAAGGTCGCGAAGGAGTACAACATAAAACAGTGACTGTAGTAGCAAATACAAAACCTTCGATTCATCAGTTAACATTTACTGCCGAAGTACTAAAAAAAGCAAAATAAGTTAAGTATCTAAATAGTAACATTAAATCAAATAACAATGAATCAATTATTAACAATCGTTTTAGGAGCTCAACCTGGAGCTAATGGTCAACAAAGTGCTTTGGGAACAATCATTCCAATGGTTTTGATTATCGTCGTTTTTTACTTCTTCATGATTAGACCACAAATGAAAAGACAAAAAGAAGCTAAAAAATTCCGTGAAGGATTACAAAAAGGAAGTCAAGTTATTACAACTGGCGGTATCTATGGAAAAATCACAGAAATTGGTGAAACTTGGGTTATGTTAGAAATCGACAAAAACACTATCATTAAAATTGACAAAACAGGATTAATAAACGATCCTTCAGCTATGAATAGCTAAGCGATTTTAAAATAATAATGAAAGGCGAGGAATATTCTTCGCCTTTTTTTATATACTTTTTTAGCAAATATAACCGTTAACGTGTAACTCTTTATACCTTTGTAAAATGATAAAAATAGGAATAACCGGAGGTATTGGAAGTGGCAAATCAACAGTTTGTACACTTTTTTCTATAATAGGTATTCCCGTTTATAACTCAGATCTCAGAGCTAAAATACTAATGACACAAAACGCTGATATCATTAACAAGTTGAAAAACACATTTGGAAATGATATTTATAAGGCAAATGGAACGCTGAATAAAGTTAAACTTGCTAAATTAGTTTTTGACTCTTTTGAAACAAGACAAATCATTAATACTATCGTTCACCCAGCGGTTCAAAATGATTTTATTCTATGGTGCGAAAAGAATTATGAAAATGCACCCTATGTAATTCAAGAATCAGCAATCCTTTTCGAAACAGGAATTTGGAAAAGTTTAGATGCAATAATTACCGTTACTTGCCCATTAGAGGAACGAATTGAACGAATCAAATTAAGAGATAATTGCTCTAAGTTTGAGGCAATTAAAAAGATAGAAAGTCAATTATCCGATAAAGAAAAAACAGAAAAAAGCACCTTTGTAATCGAATCGAGTGTAAAAAACTTACTTATAAAAAACGTTTTAGAAATTCATAATAAAATCAAACAAAATGAGAATTAACAAATGGCTTGGCCTTGGTGCAGGATGGATTTTTGCAGGACCAATTGGTGGAATTATTGGATTAGCTATCGGAGCTATCATTGATGGCAATGTTCAAGTAAAAACAAACATTAATGGCAGAACAACGATCAACGATTTTGCAATGAGCTTAATCGTGCTGATTGCAGCAGTAATGAAAGCTGATGGAACAATTATGAAATCGGAACTCGATTATGTTAAAAGATTTCTAAACAAAACCTTTGGAGAACAAGCTGCAGCAGAACTGTCAATAATGCTTCGCGACATTCTGAAACAAGATATTGCTATTGATGATGTCTGTAGTCAAATAGGCAATCACCTCGATTATTCATCGAAATTAGAAATGATTCACCTTCTGTTTGGCGTTTCGAAAGCTGATGGACACATACATCCAAATGAAGTTGCATTAATTGAGCAAATAGCAGCAAAACTAGGCGTAACATCTGCCGATTATAAATCGATAAAAGCAATGTTTGTTGAAGAAACCGATTCTGCGTACAAAACACTTGGACTTGAAAAAACAGCGACTATCGAAGAAATCAAAAAAGCATACAAACGTTTAGCTATAGAACATCACCCCGATAAAGTTAGCTATTTAGGCGAGGAAGTGCAAAATGCGGCTAAAGAAAAGTTCCAAAAGCTAAATGAAGCTTACGAAAAGATTAAGAAGGAAAAAGGATTTGTATAATATCTACTTCATTAAACTAAAGTAAAATGGCTGTAAATTAGATTGATTTACAGCCATTTTATTTTCCAACATATATGAAAACAACGAACACTTATAGTTATTCCCAAGGCAATATTCCTTCGTAATAATTCAAAAAAAAAGCCACCCCAAACGGAGTGGCTTTCGCTTTTTATTGAAGTTCGATTATTGTTGAACTTTTACGTCAATAGTAATTACACCAGCAGTTCCAGCTGTTACTGAAGTAACACTGATTAAACCTTTTTTACCAGTTGCAGTTAAGAATTCAATTACGTCTCCTTGAGCTACAGTAATAGATTCTGGACTTGTTGCAGATACCGTTAAAGCAGCAATTTGAGCAGCTGTTACAGTACTAAAGGTAAGAGTTGTATTTTTTGCAAAATAACAATGTTCTAAACCTGCAGATGTTTTTGTTAAACCATTTGCAATTCTAACAGCAGGAGCTAGTAAAGTTGAAACGGCTGTAGTAGTTCCAACAGCTGCATAAGAATATGAAACAGTTGTAGCTGCAGTAGCGTTAGCTTGACTTACAACGGTACCAGTAGCAACATCAAAATAAGAACCTGGAGTAGCTGATTGAGCACCAAGAGCTTTTCCTGTATACGTTACAAGAGCTGGAGCAGCTGCTTTAACAGTAATAGAAAGTGTTCTTGTTGTTGTTAAATCTTTTTTATCTGTAACAGTAATATTGTATTTTTCAGTTCCTGCTGTTGCTGGAGCTGCTATTTTAACTGTAAATTTAGCAAGACTTGCATCAAACGATTTTACAACTGCTGCACTTGAGTTTGTGATTTCAACTGTTTTAAGAGCATTGTCAGCAGTAGCAGTAAATTCGATGGTTAGTGAATCACCAACTGAAACTGATGCACTGTCTTTAATACTGTTTTCTGTTAATGTGATAACTGGATTTGATTGATCTTTTGAACAACTTGTAGAAAAGAATCCTAATGTTACGATTGACGCAACTAAAACTAAGAAATTTGTTTTTTTCATGATTTGTGAATTTAAATTAAACATTATTTATTATTACTATTAAAATTATTATTTACTAAAACGTGGCTTTTGTCGAAAAAGCGAAAACATTCTTACAAAAGATGAATATCAATACAAAAGGTTGCGTATTATTATTTTTTCTTAAAATTTAAATGGTATAGATAGATACCATCACCCGGTTTTGAAGTAACGGTTTCATTTAGGCTATATACTTTATCTTCGGCTTTAACCCAAAGTTTAAATGAAATTTGTTCAGGCTTTTCACCATGAATTACAGCTGATACGTACGCTGAATCGTTATTTTTAAATACGGTGGTTATCATTCTACACTCTTGACCCACAAAAGCCCCTAACATATCGCCTGCTTGAGCTGGTTTTCCATCTAGAGTTACAATACCTGAAAAAACAGTTGAGTCTCTATAATTGACTCTTTCCCAGTTAGGACCTGCCGATAAACAAAAAATCGACAATACAACAAAAATAAATTTCTTTACCATATTTATATTCTAAAAACTCATTTATAATATTTTGTTTGAGATTACAAAAGTGCAAAATTATTTTCAATTACCGTGCCAAATGTTTGTTAATTTTTCCTTTCAAAAAGTTCTGAATTGGCTAAAAAAGCGAAGAACGAAAGACCAGTTCTATCATTTCACACTCAAAACCAAATAGTTAAACATAACTTAACATTTATTTAACACACAAACTCTTATACTTAACATTCTCTTAACCTTATAATAACTTTCGCTAAATATTGCCAGTGTTACTTTGCTTCATCAAAAAGTAATAATAATTTAATGTAAAATACATATCAAAATGAGAAAACAGATTTTTACCATGTCGGTACTTGCAAGCATGACTTTTGCAAGTTTAACAAATGCTCAAGATGCAGCAGCTATAAAAACAGATGAGTTTAAACCTTCGGGAAAAGTAACTGGTCAATTTTTTGGCGATTATTTCATGAAGATGCATGCTGATTCTGCAGCAAGAGGTTCATCTCAATATTCAGGTAAAGCAAATCCTAAAAACTACAACACATTTGCAATTCGCAGAATATATCTTGGCTATGATTATCAAATGAGTGAACAATTTTCGACGCAAGTTCTATTTGCAAACGAAAATGATAATGCAGATGCAAGTGGCCAACGTACGGTATATATTAAAGCGGCTAACATAAAGTGGAAAAATTTCATTAAAAACAACGATTTAATACTCGGCCAAACAGCAACGCCATTTTTTGCATTAAGTTCTGATGGAATTTGGGGATATCGCAGTGTTGAAAAATCGGTTGCTGATATGCGCGGATTTTGTGGTTCGAACGATTTAGGAATTATGGTGCAAGGTAAATTAAACGACAAAGGCGATTATGGCTATAACTTTATGGTTGGAAATGGAACTGGTCAAAAACCTGAAACCAATAAATATAAAAAAGGATATGGTGAAGTATTTGCAAAATTCTTAGATCAAAAATTAATTATTGATCTTGCTGGAACCTACGAACAAAATTCAATTGCTGCAAAAAAAGCAACATCAACTTCAAAATTAACGATTGCGTATCAAACGAAACAAGTAACTGTAGGAGCTGAAGCTGTAATGCAAACACAAACAAATGCTGCAACTGATACTACGAATGGGAAAAAGAATGCAAACCAAGTAAATGTAACACCATTTGCATTTTCAGTCTTTGTTCGAGGACAAATTATTGAAAACAAATTGCAATATTTTGCTCGTTACGATAGCTATAATCCAAACACAACATTCGATGCAAATAGTAAATATTCAACGGCAATGAACACAAATAAAGAAGGATTTGCAACCGTAGGACTTGATTGGACTCCAGTAAAAAATGCTCATATAATGCCTAATATCTGGTACGATGGTTTTACAAGCATGAAAAACAATCAAAAAAGTCTAGCGAAAAGCGATTATGATCTAACAGCTCGTTTGACCGTATTTTATAAATTCTAGGAAAACAACATTTAACAATTTGGTAACATTAAGAAAATATTTAATTAATATCCAATAAGTAATTTTGAAGTATAAATTTTAAAAGCAAAAAAATGAAAAAAGCAGTTTCAATAATAATGTCTCTTGTGTTGTCGGGAGCAAGTGTAGTAAATGCACAACGAGTAGTTTGTAAAATAAAAGGTAGCGATACTTGTTTACCTTTAGTTCAACAAGAATCGGAAACGTATCAAAAGAAAAATGCTGGTAGTTCAATTATGGTAACTGGTGGTGGTTCTGGTGTTGGTTTTGCAGCAATCATAGATGGCACAACCGATATTGCAATGGCTTCACGAAGCATGAAAATGGACGAAAAGCTTAAAATGACAGAAGCAAAAAAACCATTTAAAGAAGTTGTAATCGCAAAAGATGCTCTTTCTGTAATTGTAAATCCTTCGAATAAAGTGAGTCAATTAACTCGCGAACAATTAGAAGGAATTTTCACTGGACAAATCACAAACTGGAAAGAAGTTGGTGGTGCCGATTTAGAAATTGTTGTATATTCACGTGAAACAAGTTCTGGAACATACGAATTCATAAAAGATCATGTTATGAGTAAAAAGAATTTCACTCCCAAAGCATTATTAATGCCAGCAACGGGTGCAATTGTACAATCGGTAAGTCAAACAAAAGGAGCTATTGGTTATATTGGTTTAGCATATTTGGAAAAAACGGTTAAAGCCTTAAAAGTATCATACGATCAAGGAAAAACATTTATTGATCCAAGTTTGAAAAACGCAAAAAACGGAACATACCCAATCACTCGTCCATTATATTTCTACTATCTTAACTCAACAGAAAATCAAGTAAGTGCATTTGTTAAATATGTTCTTTCTAGTGAAGGTCAAAAAGTTGTTTTAGCGGTAGGTTATATTCCATTAAAGTAAAGTAAAAAACCTCCCCTCCAGGAGCAACAGCCAACAACGCTTTGTATATAGAATGGACTTTGAATTCTCGGTCTTTTGAAATAGAGGATTAATACTAAAAAGAATAGAACTAAAACATTTTACAAGCTGAAAGGCTGTTAAAATCCCTCTCCTTTGGAGAGGGATTTAGGGAGAGGCTTATTATATGAAAAGAAAATGGTTTAAAATAATAGAAAAAGGCATTGAATCGATACTCTTTACCAGTAGCTTAACAACAAGTATTACGGTAATACTGATTATTGTCTTTTTATTTAGCGAAGGCATCGGACTTTTCTTTTCAAAACCAATTGAGAAAGGTTCCATGATTGGGATCTCAAAACACAACACAATAAGCAAACTTTCGGCTGAACAGCTCAATCACATTTTCAACCAAGATGTAACAAACTGGAAAGCTTGTGGAGGTAAAAACGACTCTATATTATTGCTTTCAATTAATACAATAGGCGATTATTTCACCGAAGAAGAATTAGGATCATCATTCGAAAACATTCCAACGAAAATCAACGAATTTGTACAGAAGAATCCAGGAGCGATAGTTTCGTTCTCGAAAACATATATGCCAAAAACCTTTGCCGGTAAATTAATAGAAGTTAATAATGTAGGAGTTTGGGAATTCCTATCCGGCAAACTTTGGTACCCAACCGCTCAGCCAGTAGCTCAACTTGGCGTATTACCCTTAATATTGGGAACAATTCTGGTAAGTCTTGTTGCAATTTTAATGGCTCTTCCCTTAGGAATAGCATGTGCAATCTATCTTGCAGAAGTTGCAGATGGTAGAATACGAAATGTATTAAAACCATTAATCGAACTTCTTGCTGGAATTCCATCGGTTGTTTATGGTTTCTTTGGATTGATCGTTATAGTACCTGCAGTTCAAAAAATCTTTAACCTTCCTGTTGGAGAAACAGCATTTACTGGAAGTGTTGTATTAGCAATAATGGCATTACCAACAATAATAACCGTTGCCGAAGATGCTTTACGAAGTGTTCCTCGTTCAACCAAAGAAGCAAGTTTGGCTCTTGGTGCTACCCATTGGCAAACAATAGTTAGAGTTTGTATTCCAACTGCAAAATCGGGAATTGCTGCAGGTATAATTCTTGGAATTGGTCGTGCAATAGGTGAAACCATGGCAGTATTAATGGTAACGGGAAATGCATCGGTCATGCCACACAGTTTATTTGCTCCCGTACGAACAATTCCGGCAACCATAGCTGCAGAACTTGGCGAAGCACCTTCGGGAGGTTTGCATTACAAAGCATTATTTGCATTAAGCATCATATTATTTATAATAACATTTGGCATTAATCTTTCGGTAGGTTATGTAAAACGTAAACAAAACAATAACTAAGATGGCATCGAAAAAACGCATACAACAAGCTATAGCATTCGGATTATTCCGATTTGTTAGTCTTTCGGTAGTAGGAATTTTATTTGCTATTCTATTCTTCATTATGATACGTGGAATAGGAGTAATAAACTGGACCTTTATTTCTGCAATGCCCGAAGATGGAATGACTGCTGGGGGTATTTTACCTGCAATAGTTGGAACTCTTTGCCTTATGTTTGGTAGTATGCTTTTCGCATTTCCTGTTGGCGTAATGTCAGCAATTTACATTAACGAATACATGAAAGACTCGAAACTTAAACGTTTCGTAAGCATGATGACCGATAATTTAGCTGGTGTTCCGTCAATTGTATTTGGATTATTTGGAATGGCTTTATTTGTAAATAAACTAGGATTTGGCGATTCTATTCTTGCTGGTTCATTAACACTTGGTATTCTTTCATTACCCGTTATAATAAGAACAACAGAAGAAGCTATTAAAACAGTTGACGATTCATTAAGAATTGGTAGTTATGCATTGGGAGCTACCAAATTGCAAACCATACGTCGAGTGGTTTTACCAATAGCATTCCCCAATATCATGACCGGATTAATTCTATCGATGAGTAGAGTTTCGGGCGAGACTGCTCCAATATTATTTACCGTAGCAGCATATTTTTTACCTAAATTGCCTACTAGTTGGCACGATCAGGTGATGGCACTACCCTACCACTTATACGTTTTAACAACAAGTGGTACAAATATGGAAGCTGCACGCCCTATGGCTTATGGAACTGCATTTGTATTGATTGTAATAGTTTTATTATTCAATCTCTTGGCAAATCTATTACGCAGATATTTTGGCAAAAAAGTTAAAATGAATTAATGCATTTGTTCGGCTTAGGCTGTGCCTAAGTCGTTATTATAATTGCAGGCTGAGCCTGCCTTGATATTTTTAACTAAGGTAGAACCTTAGCCTAACAAAAAAATAAAAAAAACAAGAAGATATGTTTAAAGCACAATCAATCGACCTCAACCTTCATTATGGTGAATACCATGCATTGAAAGACATTCAATTTGCTACTGAGAAAAATACAGTAACTGCATTGATTGGTCCTTCGGGTTGTGGGAAATCGACATTTTTACGTTGTTTCAATAGAATGAATGACCTAATTGATAATGTAAAAATAGAAGGACAAGTATTACTTGATGGCGAAGAAATTTACCAAAAAGGAACTCCCGTTGATGAATTGAGAAAAAGAGTTGGTATGGTTTTCCAAAAGCCTAATCCTTTCCCAAAATCAATTTTCGAGAACGTGGCCTATGGACTGCGAGTAAATGGAATAAACGATAAAAGCCTCATCGAGCATGTTGTGGAAACAACTTTAAAACAGGTAGTTTTGTGGGATGAGGTTAAAGATAATCTTAAGAAATCGGCAATGGCACTTTCGGGTGGTCAGCAACAAAGACTTTG